>Ga0207645_10002250_pt1 | contig 15353 bp, 10 predicted proteins | sample KBSM53metaG_FD_184331 | JGI IMG/M metagenome (GOLD analysis project Ga0207645, IMG submission 184331) | Miscanthus rhizosphere microbial communities from Kellogg Biological Station, Michigan, USA - KBS M5-3 metaG (SPAdes) (version 2) | ecosystem: Host-associated > Plants > Roots > Rhizosphere >...
GGCGATTTCCGCTGTGGACGTGGCACTTTGGGATTTAAAAGCACGCCTATTGGATGTTTCGCTGCTCGGGCTGCTCGGCAAAATTCGCGATCACGTGCCCGTTTATGGGAGCGGCGGTTTTACCTCATATTCGCTCGAACAGCTGCAAAACCAGCTCTCGGGTTGGGCAGCAGCCGGAATGCGTTGGGTCAAAATGAAAATCGGCCGAGACCCAGCGGCGGATCTCGAGCGGGTGAGCGCCGCACGGGCAGCTATCGGACCCGGTGTCGAGCTTTTCGTTCACGCCAATGGCGCGTATGACCGCAAACAAGCGCTGCTGCAAGCTGAGCGGTTCGCGGCGCATCGAGTCAGCTGGTTTGAAGAGCCGGTTTCCTCTGATGATCTCGAGGGGCTTCGGCTGATTCGGGATCGCGCGCCCGCAGGGATGAATATCGCTGCGGGCGAATACGGCTACGATCTTGTTTACTTTCGGCGCATGCTCGAGGCCGGCGCAGTCGATGTGCTCCAGGCCGATGCCACGCGCTGTGGCGGCATTAGCGGGTTTATGATGGTTGCCGCGCTCTGCCAGGCGCGCTCCATGTTGCTGTCGGCGCACACCGCGCCGTCCTTGCACGCGCATGTCTGCTGTGCGCTCGCGCCGGTCTGCCACGTCGAATATTTCCACGACCACACGAGGATTGAACAGATGTTTTTTGACGGCGCGCTCACAGCTCAGGACGGCGCGCTGGCGCCCGATCCGTCGCGGCTCGGATTAGGAATAGAATTTAAACGCGCCGATGCGCAGCGATACGCGTTATGAACGAAGCACAATCCGAACATTTCAAAAGCGAGTTTTCCAAGCTTATGAAAACAGAAGACAGCACTGACAACGAAACATATGCCAAACCCGATCATCATACCGATGCGGTCGGCTTTTTTCCTATCGATCCTCGGCGTCGAAGCCAGCTCGGGCGAGTCGAACAGGCGCGCACAGCGAAATTCAACAGCTCAGATGTCGATGCGCGCGGCTTGGCGGCCGAGCTGCGCCGGCAAGTGCGCGGCGAAGTGAGATTTGACGAGGGCAGCCGCGCGCTCTATGCGACGGACGGCTCGAATTACCGGCAAGTGCCGATCGGCGTTGTGATTCCACGAGATGTGGACGATATCATTGCCACCGTTACTGCGGCTCGTCATTATGGCGCGCCCGTTTTGGCGCGGGGCGGCGGGACCAGCCTCGCCGGTCAGTGCTGTAACGTCGCGGTGATCATGGATCTGTCCAAGTACATGCATCGCATTCTCGATCTCGACCCCTCCCGAAAGCGGGCCCGCATCCAGCCCGGCGTCGTACTCGACGATCTCCGCGATGCGGCGGAGCGCTATCATCTCACCTTCGGTCCAGATCCGTCGACGCACAATCATTGCACGCTGGGAGGAATGATCGGTAACAATTCGTGCGGCGTTCATTCCGTGATGGCAGGCAAAACCGACGACAACATCGAGGAGCTCGAGATCCTGATGTATGATGGCACGCGGATGCGCGTCGGAAAAACCGATGACGACAAGCTTGCCGACGAGATGCGCGCCGGCGGCCGACGCGGTGAAATCTATCGTCGATTGAAAGCACTGCGCGATCGCTACGCGGATCTTATCCGTCAATCCTACCCCGACATTCCACGGCGTGTCTCGGGCTACAATTTGCCATGGCTCCTGCCGGAGCACGGCTTTCATGTTGCGCGCGCGCTGGTCGGCAGTGAATGCACCTGCGTGACGGTGCTCGAAGCAACCGTACGTCTGGTTTCAAGTCCTCCGGTTCGATCGCTTTTGGTTCTCGGCTATCCCGACGTCTACACGGCCGGCGATCACATCATGGAAGTGTTGGCGCACAAGCCGATCGCACTCGAAGGGTTGGACGACAATCTTGTTCAAGATATGAAAAAAAAACGCCTCCATCCCGAAGACGTGCAGCTGCTCCCCGAGGGAGGAGGTTGGCTCCTGGTGGAGTTCGGCGCTGAGACTAAGAACGCGGCCGACGATCAAGCGCGCGCGTTAATGGACGCGCTAAAAAACACCAAGAACCCGCCGAGCATGAAGCTTTTCGACGATCCCGAACAGGAGCGGACGATCTGGCTGGTGCGGCGGTCGGGATTGGGCGCGACGGCTCGGGTTCCCAACGCCAAGGACACCTGGGAGGGCTGGGAAGATTCCGCGGTGCCGCCGGAAAAATTGGGGAATTATTTGCGCGATCTGCGAAAGCTTCTCACCGAGTTCGGATACGCTTGTGCGCTGTACGGCCATTTCGGCCAGGGCTGTGTGCATACGCGAATCGATTTCGACCTGGTGAGTAAAGCGGGCATTGAAAAATATCGCTCGTTCATCCATCGCGCCGCGGATCTCGTTATCAGCTATGGCGGATCGCTCTCGGGCGAGCATGGCGACGGACAATCGCGCGGCGAGTTGTTACCCAAAATGTTCGGTCCGGAACTGATGCGTGCCTTCCACGAGTTCAAGTCGATCTGGGATCCGGATTGGAAGATGAATCCCGGAAAAATCATCGAGCCCTACCGGGCGGATGAAAACTTGCGGCTGGGCGTCGATTATCGTCCGGCGCAGTTGCAAACTCACTTCAAGTTTCCCGGTGACGATCAAGGCAGCTTCGCGCGCGCCACGCTGCGCTGCGTCGGAGTTGGCGAATGCCGGCGTGAAAACGTCGGTACGATGTGCCCAAGCTATCGAGTCACACGCGAAGAGATGCATTCGACTCGCGGCCGCGCCCGTTTACTGTTTGAAATGCTTCAGGGCAATCCTCTGAAGGACCGCTGGCGCGATCCGCATGTGAAAGATGCCCTCGATCTGTGTCTCGCATGCAAAGGGTGCAAGGGCGATTGTCCTTTGCAGGTCGATATGGCGACCTACAAAGCGGAATTTCTTTCCCATTACTATGAGCACCGCCTGAGGCCGCGTCAGGCTTACGCAATGGGGCTGATCTACTGGTGGGCACGTATCGCATCAGTGGTCCCCGAGATTGTCAATTTTTTCACGCGAGCGCCGCTGCTCGGTGGTCTCCTTAAGATGGTCGGCGGAATTGCCCGCCAGCGAGAGATGCCGGTCTTCGCACCGCAAACCTTTACTGAGTGGTTTCGCCGCCGCGCGCGATGCAACGTTGGACAACCGCGCGTGCTGCTCTGGCCTGATACTTTCAATAATCATTTTTTCCCCGAGGTTGGGCGCGCCGCGGTAGCCGTGCTCGAAGCCGCGGGATTCCAAGTCGAGCTGCCGGCTAAATCTCTCTGCTGTGGTAGGCCATTGTACGACTTTGGCATGCTCGGTCCCGCCAAGCGTCTGCTGCGGCAAGTTCTAGATACGCTTCGTCCCGAGATCGAAGCCGGAGTTCCGATCATCGGGCTCGAGCCGAGCTGCGTCGCTGTGTTTCGGGACGAAATGACCAATTTATTTCCCGATGATGAGGACGCCAAGCGTCTGCGCGACAGGATGTTTCTCATCAGTGAATTTTTCGAAACCATGCTGGACGGTTATCAACCGCCGCAACTCAAGCGCAAGGCGATCGTTCATGGCCACTGCCACCAAAAGGCGATTATGGGCATGGCGCATGAGAAGTCGATCTTTTCCAAGCTCGGACTCGATTTCCAGCTGTTGGACTCCGGATGTTGCGGAATGGCTGGCTCTTTCGGATTCGAAGCAGGGCATTACGAGGTTTCGATGAATATCGGCGAACTCGTTTTGCTGCCCGCCGTCCGGCGCGCCCCAAAAGAAACCTTAATTATCGCCGACGGTTTCAGTTGTCGCGAGCAGATCCGTCAGGGCACTGACCGCGAGGCGCTCCATACGGCGCAAGTGCTACAACTCGCGCTCGGGCAAAGCACACGGAGCGGGATGAAATCAGAAAACTATTCACTCGACGTGAGTCCGTATCCGGAGAAAATCTTTAGCAATGAAAGAGCGCGCGAGCGCGCGCAAGCGAACCGAAAAGTGGCCCGTGCGCTGGGCGGCGCCATTACGATGGCGCTGCTGTTGTGGGCAACACAAAGAAAGCGAGGCCCGTTATGAACGTTCGAGTGCTCGAACAAGGCGCGCAGAGCACCTACGCGCTGATTTTCGACAAGGACGAAGAGTTCGTTGCAGGGCTCACGTCCTGGGCCAAGGAAAACAAGTTGGGCGGAAGTCACTTTACCGCGATCGGCGCATTTCGCGAGGTGACGCTGGGTTACTTCGATCGCGGCAAAAAGGACTACCAAAAAATACCTGTTCCCGAGCAAGTGGAAGTGCTCTCACTCATTGGCGATATCGCGCTAACGAACGGAGTTCCTCAAATCCACGCTCACGTCGTGGTCGGAAAATCCGACGGCAGCGCTCATGGCGGCCACATTCTCGAGGCACGCGTCTGGCCGACCTTGGAACTCATTCTGACCGAGTCGCCGAAGCATTTATGCCGTAAATACGATCCAGAAACTGGCCTCGCGTTGATCGATCCGCTCCAGTAAAGATGGCGGCTGAATCGACCAGAGTCATCTATGCGGCCATCGCTGCAAACCTCGTGATCGCGGTGACGAAATTTATTGCCGCCGGCTTCACGGGCAGCTCGGCCATGCTCTCCGAGGGGATTCACTCACTGGTCGATACCGGCAACGGAGGGTTAATGCTCTTGGGCGTTCGTCGCAGCCGACGACCTGCCGATGCGGCGCATCCCTTTGGGTATGGAAAGGAGCTTTACTTCTGGACGTTGATTGTCGCGATTGTGATTTTCGCGGTGGGCGGTGGCATATCGGCCTATGAGGGTCTCCTCCATATTCTCAGTCCCAAACCGATTGCCGATCCGGCATGGAATTACATCGTTCTCGGTATTGCCGTGGTGTTCGAAGGCTATTCTTTCACGGTGGCATTCAAAGCATTTCAAGCTGAGCGTGGCAAACTCAGCATCTGGCAGTCCATCGATCAGAGTAAAGACCCCACGACTTACACGGTGCTGTTCGAAGACTCCGCCGCGTTGGTTGGATTGGTGGTGGCATTGCTCGGCGTGTTTTTTGCGCAGTTTTTTGACAATCCGTACTTCGACGGCGGCGCATCGATTGTCATTGGCATAATTCTCGCCGCCGTAGCGGTTTTACTCGCCTACGAAAGCAAAGATCTGCTCGTCGGAGAGGCCCTCGATCCCGAGACTTTAAAAGACATTCGCCGTCTCGCCGAATCGGATCCGCGGGTCGAGAGCGTGAAAAACGCGCTGACGATGTATTTCGGTCCGCACACCATCCTGCTCGCGATGGACTTGAGCTTTCGCGCGAATCTTTCAGCAATCGAGGTCGAAGAGAGTATCGATCGACTTGAGGAGAATGTTCGCAGTCGGTATCCGAACGTGAAGCACATCTTTATCGAATCGGAGTCGTTAACGCCGGCTCCCAAGAGGAGAGTCGCACATGGATAGACAAGTGGTCGTGATTACCGGCGCTTCCGCAGGCGTGGGCCGCGCTACCGCGCGTGCTTTCGGCGAACGCCGGGCGCGAGTAGGGTTACTTGCCCGCGGCCGCGACGGTTTGGAAGCGGCGAAGCAGGAAATCGAGATAGCAGGCGGCAAAGCGTTTGTTTTTCCGCTCGACGTGGCGAATTCTGAGCAGGTCGAGGCGGCGGCGCAAGCGGTGGAAGAAAATCTTGGACCCATCGACGTCTGGATTAACAATGCCATGACATCGGTTTTTTCACCGGTCAAGGAAATGACGGCGGAAGAGTTCAAGCGCGTAACCGAGGTGACTTATCTTGGTTTTGTTTATGGCACTTTGTCGGCCTTAAGACGCATGCTGCCGCGCGATCGCGGCGTGATCGTGCAGGTCGGTTCCGCGCTGGCCTATCGCGGTATTCCGCTGCAAGCGGCGTATTGTGGTGCCAAGCATGCGATTCAGGGTTTTATGGATTCTCTTCGCTGTGAGCTGCTGCACGATCACAGCCATGTTCGTGTCACAATGGTGCAGATGCCCGCGCTCAATACGCCGCAATTTTCCTGGGTGAAAAGCCGATTGCCCAACAAGCCGCAACCTGTGCCGCCGATTTATCAACCGGAAGTTGCCGCTGAAGCGATCCTTTGGGCCGCCGATCATGATCGCCCCGAGCTTTACGTTGGATGGCCAACGGTTGATGCCATCGTTGGCAATAAAATAGTGCCGCGTCTGGCAGATGAGTACCTGGCACGAACGGGATATCAATCCCAGCAGACAAACGAACCGGATGACAAAAACCGGCGCAACAATTTATGGGAACCACTCCCTGGCGATCACGGCGCCCATGGCGCGTTCGGCGATCGTGCGCACGGCTATTCGTTCCAGCTCTGGCTGGCGACGCACCGCGGCTGGTTAGCGTCGGCGGGATTGCTTTTGGCGGCTGCGGTTTACGGTGCGCGCTCCGGGAAAACTTCAATGAGCAGAGCGACGTATGCCTGAAGCGTCTAAATCGATGCATGCGGAGCATGGACCGCATAAGCAGGCAGCCAAGCAAGGACGCGCTGGAACAAAGCGCGAAAACAACGAACGCAGACGGCGCCTGCAGAGCGAGGGGCGGTCTTCGGTCACACGCAGCATCGCTCACGCTGTCGTACTGAAGGACCGCGATGTGTTCTTTCTTTGCGAAGCGGACGGCTCGGTGCCCTTGAAAGCGGACCACGGACTGGGACTTTACTACCACGACTGCCGGTATTTGAGCGGTTATGAATTCAAATTAGGCGCGGCAAAACCCACCGTGCTTGTCTGCACGGGCGTCTCGGGATTTGGCGCAACGCTTGAGCTGACCAATCCCGACCTCAGAATCAACCACCGACAGTTGATTCGCAAGGATGAAATCGGCATCAGGCTCGAGCGATTACTTGACAGTGATCAACCGGCGCTGCGCGACGTTTTCACATTACGTAATTACGGGACAAATACCGTCGAGTTTCCGATTGATTTTGTTGTCGCATCGAGGTTCGAGCCATTATTCGCCGTGCGTGGCTTGTTCGGGCAAAAACTCGGCCATCGGTGCCCGCCCTTATGGGAGGACGGGCAGCTCGTCCTTCGTTACCAGGGCGCGGACAAAATCGAGCGCGTCCTCTCAATTCAGTTTTCGCCGATTCCGACATTTCCCAAAGACAACGGCGCTAGATTCGAAGTCAAACTGGAGCGGGCGAAGAAAAAAGAGATCCACATATCGTTTTCCATCACCGAGGGGGCAAATAAGCATGCACAAGCAAACAAACCGCCCGCTCGGGATCTGAGCGAAGCCAAAGCGCTGCTGCAGTCATACGCCAATCGCTGGCTTGAGAGCACAACCCAAATCCGCAGCAACAGTTCCCTGCTGAACAATGTCGTAGAGCGGTCATTGCACGATCTTTACCTTTTGAGAACGAGCCTTGAAGGAGAGCAATTCTTCGCGGCGGGCGTTCCCTGGTACGTCACTTTATTTGGTCGGGATAGTTTGATCGCATCGCTTCAGACGCTCGCCTACAATCCGGGCATCGCCGAGCAGACACTGCGGCTCATGGCCAGGTATCAAGGCACAAAGATAGATCACTGGCGGGACGAGGAACCCGGCAAAATCATGCACGAGCTTCGCGTCGGAGAGATGGCGAATTTGAACGAAATCCCGCAGACGCCCTATTACGGCACCGTTGATGCGACGCCGCTGTTTTTAGTTTTGGTCGCACGGCATGCTGCATGGACCGGAGAATTAGCTCTGTTCAACGATTTGCGCGATCACATCGAATCGGCGCTCTCCTGGATTTCGATCTATGGCGATCAAAACCAGGATGGCTATCTGGAGTACCAAAGCTCATCGAAAAACGGACTGAGCAATCAAGGCTGGAAGGACTCCGGCGATGCCATCGTGAACAGTGATGGCAGCTTGGCGCATCCGGCCATTTCGTTGGTAGAAGTGCAGGGCTACGTCTATTTAGCAAAAGCGAGCTTGGCCGACCTCTATGAACGCACGGGAGAATCGGCCCGCGCCCAGGAGCTTCGAGACCAAGCGGAGGCACTGCGCTTCCGTTTCAATCGCGAGTTCTGGCTTGAGGAGCGACAGTTTTATGCGCTGGCGCTTCAGGCACAGAATCGTCCAGCTGCAGCTATTTCGTCCAACCCGGGACAGGCGTTATGGACAGGGATTGTCGATGCCAAAAATGCTGGGCCGACCGTCGCCAGGTTACTGTCGGAGGAGATGTTTAGCGGATGGGGGATTCGCACCCTCTCGTCGAAGGAACTGCGCTACAATCCGATCGGGTACCATCTCGGCACGGTATGGCCGCATGACAATTCACTCATTGTCGCCGGGTTCAGGCGCTACGGGTTCGATACCGAAGCGTGCCGGGTCTTTACGGCGATTGTCGAAGCAGCCCAGCATTTCGAGCACTACCGCTTGCCTGAGGTGTTCGCCGGATTCGATCGCGAATCGTACGATGTGCCGGTTCGTTATCCCGTTGCCTGCCATCCTCAGGCCTGGGCCGCAGGCGCCGTTCCCTATTTGCTCCAGGCCGTATTGGGCCTGACGGCGGAGGGGTTCGAGCACCGTTTACGTATTCGTCACCCCGTATTGCCCGAATTTGTTCGCTGGCTGGAACTTCATCGTCTCAGAGTTGGTCACGCCCATGCAGATCTCAGATTTGAACGTGCTCAAAACGGTACGGTTCATGTGACCGTGGTTAATATTGATGGCGATCTGGATGTCGTGGTGGAAGACGGCGGAGAGGATGTCCGGAAATGGCACGTCTAGGGGGGCGAAATCGATCCGAAGATCATGTCTACTGGTATTAGCACATGCTTGCGCGCGAAAGCTCATTTGCACGGTACGGAGGCAAATAAACGGTACGGAGGCAAATAATATGAAACGACGCTTTCTGTTATTGCCGGCAAAGCATTTCTCGATCGTAGCGATCATGATCGTTTTGGCATTATCTGCTTGTCGCAAAGAACCGCAGAGTCAAAACACCGCTCCATCGACGAGCGCGCCGGCACCGGCGGTCAACGGGGCCTCTGATCAAAACAAGCCCAGTGGCCCGCAGTTATCCTACGCTGATGTCATCGAAAGAGCCGGCCCTGCCGTAGTGACTATAAGATCGGAGCGGAGAGTGCGCGCCCCTCGGCAGTTTCCCTTTTTCGATAATCCGCTATTTCGTGATTTTTTTGGTAATCAGCTTCCGCAATCCAGATCCAATCAGCCGCAAGTACAAATGGCGTTAGGATCGGGAGTGATCGTCCATGCAGACGGCACGATATTGACCAACCATCACGTTGTCGACGGTGCCGAGCAGATCAAAGTCGAATTACCAAACCATCGAGTTTTCGACGCCAAAGTCATTGGCTCCGATCCGCCGAGTGATCTGGCGGTGTTGAAGATTGATGCCAAAGATCTGCCGGTCCTTGCACTCGCCGACTCCGATAAGGTCCGAGTCGGCGACATCGCGCTTGCGATCGGCAACCCGCTCGGGATTGGCCAGACCGTGACCGCGGGAATCATCAGCGCCAAAAGCCGCTACACAGGTTTGAGCGACGGTAGCTTCGAGGACTTTCTCCAAACTGACGCACCAATCAATCAGGGAAATTCCGGTGGCGCACTGATCAACTCAACCGGCGAATTGATCGGCATCAACTCGCAGATCTTATCGACTTCCGGGGGCAACATCGGAATTGGTTTTGCCATTCCGTCCAACATGGCGCGCAATGTGATGGATCAGTTGATCAAAACTGGCAAGGTGCATCGCGGGCAGCTCGGTGTCGGCATTCAGCCGATGACACCCGAATTGGCACAGCAGTTTGGTCTTAGCGAAACGCGCGGCGTTCTCGTCAATACGGTGGCGGAGAACGGTCCGGCGGCGAAGGCGGGCATTCGGCGCGGCGATGTTATTGTGGCCTTCAACGGTAAACCCGTCAGCGACGGCAATACTTTGCGCAACCAAATCGCCGGCACTCTTCCCGGCACGGAAGTAAAACTTACGATTGTTCGCGACAAGCGCGAGCAGGAAATTCCCGTCACTTTGGGCGAATACCAGCCGCGCCCAGAGGCGTCTGCGAATCGCTAAGTTCATCGCATCTCACATCTTATTCCTTGGCCGCGAGCGAAGCTGTCTCAACATTGCTAAGCCGTAGGCGCCGTCCGTCCGAGCACGCTCGAGGCGCGCGCGCCCGTTCTTTCGTCTTTTCCCATCTGCTGTGCTAACAACTCATGGGATGGCAGCACTCGAGCAGCTCAATGCGAGAATCACACGCTGCCGCCGTTGTCCGCGTCTGGTGCGCTGGCGCGAAGCGGTTGCGGCAAAGCCGCCGCGAAGGCACTTCGGAGAAAAGTATTGGGCCAGACCGCTTCCCGGTTTCGGCGATCCGAGGGCGCGGCTTCTGATTGTTGGGCTTGCGCCGGCGGCGCACGGCGGAAATCGAACCGGTCGAATCTTTACCGGCGATCGCAGCGGCGATTGGCTTTACGGCGCCCTGTATACGGCCGGATTTGCCAATCAGCCGAACTCCAGTCACAGAAACGATGGTCTCAAGCTAAACGATTGCTATATCACAGCGGCGGTACGCTGCGCGCCGCCGGAAAACAAGCCCAGTTTAGCCGAATTTCTTCGCTGCCGTCCCTACTTGATCGACGAAATAGAGCTGCTTACCACACTCAAAGTCGTCATCGCCTTGGGAAAAATCGCGTTCGATTCCTTTCTTGCGGCGTACAGTGGGTGCGGCGGTGTCATTCCGAAACCGCGCCCAAAATTCGGCCACGGTGTTGCCGCCGATCTCCCAGACGGTCGACGCTTGATCTGCTCCTATCATCCGAGCCAGCAAAACACGTTTACTGGCAAACTGACCCGGGCTATGTTCGACAATGTTTTCGCTCAGGCAAGGGCTGCGCTCGATAAATAGGTTTTTTCCGCATCCACATGGAAATGGGAGTTGTTTATGCGCTCTGCGCCGGAGTTTTCTGGGGCACGAGCCCGGTGCTGGTCAAGAGAGGGCTCGCCGGCGCCAATGTCAGCGCTGCGACGCTCTACCAGCAGGCGACAATTCTCTTGACGCTTTGCGTTTCCGCGTTGCTCGAAGGCGATCTGTTCGCCGGGAAGATACCTGGGGAGGCCGTGCTCATATTTGCCGGCACCGGCGTTATCGGCGCTTACATGGGCCGGACGTTGTTCGTCAAGAGCGTCGATCAGATCGGCGCATCTCGCGCGCAGTCGCTCAATAACTCCTCGCCCCTGATTACCGTTTTCCTGGCGGCTGCGGCGCTCGGCGAGCGGTTGTCTTTGGCGGTTTTGATCGGCGTTATTTTTATTATCTCCGGCGTTTTTTTCGTCACTCGTGATGATGCTCAGGGGTTGGGCAAAACCATGCCACCGCGGCGGATCACTTGCGCGGCCGTTTTGGCAACGCTCTGCTACGGCGTAGTTCCGGTGCTGAAAAAAGTCGGTACCGATCACGGCGGTCCGCCGGTGCTGGGCGCACTCGTGATGCATGCAACGGGGCTGATGCTGCTGATGACGCTGGGAAATTTGCTTAAAATCGAGCGCAAGTGGCAAAGAATCCCAATTAACAGTTTGGGGTGTTTCGTCGGTGCAGGATTCTTGTATGCTATCGGTTCAATTCTTACTCTGAAAGCGCTGGTGCACGCACCCGCGTCGGTGGTTGCGCCGATTTGGAGCGCGCAACCGATCGTCAGTTTTTTTCTCGCCAAGACGACTCTCAAAGGCATCGAAGAAGTGACGTTTAGGGACGGCGCGGCTGCCGCCCTGGTGGTTCTCGGTGTCCTGGTGTTACGGTTGGGCTGAAGAATCTCTTTGAAGTTGAAGGTAGGGGCGATCCGCGGTCGCCCCGATTTTGTCGAATTTCAGGAGCCACAATGAGCGAAAGTGCGGGTAGAGATTATTTCGAAATCGCGGCGGAGCTGAAGAAACGTATCGAAGGGGATGTACGATTCGATCGGTACTCGCGGCTGCTTTATTCCACTGACGCCTCAATCTATCAAATCGAGCCGGTTGGCGTCGTCGTACCGCGCCATAAGGGTGATGTGCAGGCCGTGATCGAGCTCGCCAACAAGCTTGACGTCTCGGTTTTGCCGCGCGGCGGCGGTACGTCACTGGCCGGGCAGGCGGTCGGCCATTCGATCGTGCTGGATTTCTCGAAATACATGCGAAATGTGCTGGAGGTCAACCAAGAGGAACTATGGTGCCGGGTGCAGCCGGGTTTGGTGCAAGACGAGCTTAATGCGCACGTGCGCGCCATGGGCCTACAGTTCGGTCCCGACACTTCGACATCCAATCGCGCCACCCTCGGCGGCATGATCGGCAACAATTCTTCGGGAGCCCATTCGCTCACATACGGTAAAACCCTCGATCATGTCATCGAGTTGACGGTCTTGCTCGCCGACGGCAGCGAAGTCGTGCTCAAAGATCTGCTGCCGCAAGAAGTCGAAAAACGGCGCCGTGCCGATACGATTGAGGGCCGCGCCTGTCGCGAAGTATTCCGTCTCGCGCAGCAGCACAAAAACGAAATTCTCGCGCGTTATCCGAAAATCATGCGGCGCGTCTCCGGCTACAATCTGGACGAATTCGTCAAAGCGCAGCCATTCAATCTCTCCCGCGTGATCGTCGGGTCTGAGGGCACGCTGGCGACAGTGGTCGAAGCCAAAATGCGTCTCGTGCCCAAGCCCAAATGGACAGCGATGGATGTGATTCATTTCAGCGATGACATCGAGGCTTTGGAGTGCGCCCAGTTGATTCTGCAAACTCATCCCTACGCCATGGAATCCACGGACAAGATGGTTTTGAATCTCGCGCGCGGCAATATCGAGCAGTCGCGCAGGCTCGGCTTCGTTCAAGGCACGCCCGATTCGCTCTTGATGGTGGAGTATGCCGGCGCGACCGAAGCCGAGGTCAGGGACCAGGTTGACAAGCTCGAAGCGCTGAGAAAACGCGAGAAGATCGGCTACGCGGCGACGCTCGCGTTCAAGCCCGAAGAGGTGAAAGCGATCTGGGGCGTGCGCAAGGCAGGGCTTGGTTTGCTGCTCGGCATCAAAGGCGACAAGAAGCCGATCGCCTTCGTTGAGGATACTGCGGTCGCTCCGGAAAAATTACCGCAATTCATTCGGCGATTTCGTGAGGTGGTGGCGCGCCATGACACCGTCGCGGGTTACTACGGGCACTGTTCGGTGGGCTGCATGCACATCCGGCCATTGATCAATCTCAAAGAACAGAGCGAAATGCACAAAATGGTTTCCATCGCCAATGCCATCTCCGACCTGGTGCTCGAATTCAACGGCGCGATGTCCGGCGAGCATGGCGATGGATTGGCGCGCAGCCATTTCAACGCAAAACTTTTCGGGCCGGCGATTTACGACGCCTTCCGCCAGATCAAGCGGGCCTTCGATGCGAAAAATCTAATGAACCCTGGAAAGATCGTCGATGCGCCGGCGATGATCGAGTCGCTGAAGATCAGCCCGCGCTACAAGCCATGGGAGCCGCGCACGACCTTGAACTTTGCCGCTCAGGGTGGCTTTGCGCGGGCCGTCGAAATGTGTAGCGGCATGGCCGAGTGCCGGAAGAAGCTCGATGGCACCATGTGTCCTTCGTACATGGGGACGCTCGATGAAGAACACTCGACCCGCGGGCGGGCCAACGCGCTTCGAAACGCGATTTCAGGGCGGGCTCCACAGGAGGAATTCACCGGGAAACGGCTTTACGACGTAATGGATCTCTGCCTCGAGTGCAAAGCTTGCAAAGCGGAATGCCCGTCCAATGTCGATATGGCGAAGCTCAAGTACGAATTTCTTGATCACTATTATCGTGCCAACGGCTTGCCGCTGCGCAATCGTATATTTGGCGCCATCGAGAGCCTCAACCGACTCGGCTCGAGCTTAGCACCCGTTTCGAATTGGATTGCCAACTCGTCGTTGAATCGGTGGCTGATGGAAATTCTCGTCGGCATCGACCGTCGCCGGCCGTTGCCGCAGTTTGCCGGGCGGACTTTCGAAAGCTGGTTTCGCAAACACGAAACCCCGAATGATGCAGCGAAAGGCGACGTGGTTTTATTCCACGATACCTTCAATAACTACAACACGCCCCATGTCGCGATCGCGGCGACGCGATTTCTGGAAAGATCTGGCTACCGTGTGCTGCTCGCGGACAAAAAATGCTGCGGTCGGCCGATGATTTCCAAAGGCATGCTCAATCAGGCGAAAGAGAACGCGGCATGGAACATCGAAAAGCTGGCGCCGTACGCTGAGAAAAGAGTTCCTATCGTTGGCCTCGAACCGTCGTGTCTACTGACTTTGCGCGACGAGTATCCGGAATTTGTTGGCACCGAAGCCGCCCGAACGGTTGCCGAGAATAGTTTTCTCTTCGAAGAATTCGTCACTCGAGAGTTAAAAGACGGCAGACTTATGCTGCAATCAAAGGGCGACGGCAAAAGAGTCTTGCTGCACGGACACTGCCATCAAAAAGCTCTTGTTGGCACGGCACCGACGACAGCGATGCTTAAAGCTGTCGGTTACGAGGTTAGCGAAGTGGATTCGGGCTGTTGCGGGATGGCCGGATCATTCGGTTTTGAAAGAGAGCACTATGACTTGTCTACCAAGATCGCCAACCGGCGTTTAGTGCCTGCCGTCAATGCCACGGGATCCGAGGTAGAGATTGTCGCCCCGGGAATTTCGTGCCGGCAGCAGATCGAGCATCTCACCGGGCGCAAAGCGAAACATCCGGCGGAAGTTCTTTGGGAAGCTCTGAGTGGCGAGTCCTGAGTGCTGAGTGGGAGTCAATTCGCTCTGTTCTTTCGTTGCTTCGCGATCGAGACTCTTAGTCCGCCAATAATTCTGCCGACCTCTTCTGCCTGGAGCCGCAGGTCCTCAAACGTACGCTCATCGATGTACCCGACGTCGAGTGTGACGTAGAGCTGCGAGCGAAGCTCCGCACACGAGGCTTTTGCGGTCGATAAAAATTGATGGAACTCACCCAGGCCGCTCCTCTCAAAGCCTTCTGCGATATTGGACATGATCGAAACCGCGGCAGATTGAATCTGGCCGGACAGCCGAAAGTCTTTCGCGAATTCTCCCGCGCGAGTGATCTCGTCAATCCTGCGTGTCAACTCGCGGGCTTTCTGCCACGCAATCAAGTCTTCGAATTTCGTGATGCTATTTTTCATCCGATTCTCAGCACTCAGGACTCATTACTCAGGACTATTAAAACCCACCCCACGGCTGAATGCCGGGATTGGATTCGGAGGACAGCGGCTTGCCGTCAAACAGCGCCTTCGGAATGTAGAGCTGTTGGCCCGGCGCTTCTTGCATCCGATCGAACACGCTTTGATGGATTCGCTGTCCCTGCCGGATCGTCCGGGGTTGCCGTTTAAGATTTAACGACTCAGCAATGCCGC
>Ga0207645_10002253_pt1 | contig 15349 bp, 17 predicted proteins | sample KBSM53metaG_FD_184331 | JGI IMG/M metagenome (GOLD analysis project Ga0207645, IMG submission 184331) | Miscanthus rhizosphere microbial communities from Kellogg Biological Station, Michigan, USA - KBS M5-3 metaG (SPAdes) (version 2) | ecosystem: Host-associated > Plants > Roots > Rhizosphere >...
GAGGTCATCAACTCGCTGCGGCCGCGATGGGAGCGGCGTCAGATACAAGGACACCTTGGCCGATTCGGCTTTTCAGGCGAGGAGGCGCATCGCCGCACCGACACCCTCTCTGGCGGCGAGCAGGCGCGAGTGGCACTGGCGATGATGGTTCTGAGCAAAGCCAATCTCCTCATCCTCGATGAACCAACGAATCACCTGGATATCGAATCGGTGGAGACGCTCGAGGACGCGATCAGCGGATACGAGGGAACCGTTCTGTTGGTGAGTCACGACCGGGCGATGCTCGAGGCCCTCACATCGCGCGTCTGGGTTCTGCACGAACGGCACATCACCGATTTTCCGGGATCCTTTGTAGAGTGGGAGGATCAGAGCCGGGAGCGCGAGCACGCCGCAGCGGTGGCAGCGGCCGAAGAGGAATCGCTGCGCCGTTTGAAGGAGCGCAAAGCAACCCGTGTACGCGAGTCGAACACCAGTGATCAGCGCTCGGCGCTGCGCGAATCGCGTCGCCGGGCCGATGCCGCTGAGAAAGAGATCGCGACACTGGAGGAGCAGATCTCCCGTCTTACTCGCCTGCTCGAGGATCCAGAACTCTATCTGACTCGCGACGGAACGCAGAAATCAGTTGTCGCCGGCAAGGAGCTCGAAGAGGTAAAGCGTCGGCTCGACGCCGTATTCTCCGAATGGACTGCCGCGACCGAATTGATCGAAAAACTATCTACGGAGCAAGTCAGAACTCCCCGATAAATCCGATCTCCGGCTCCAGGTGCTGACCAAACCGTTCCTGCACCTTGGTCTGGGCAATCGTGATCAGCTCCCTCACATCTTTGGCGGTCGCCTTTCCCAGATTCACCATGATGTTGGCGTGGATGTGGGAGATCTGCGCGTCGCCGTGCCGGAATCCCTTCAAGCCGACCTGGTCTATGAGTCGTCCGGCGCCGACGCCTTCGATCTTCTTGAAAATCGAGCCAGCACTGGGGTGATACTCGAGCCACGGGTGCTTGCCGCCGCGCCAGCTCAGGTTCTCCTGCATTATGCGATGCATGACCGCCGGGTCAGCCTTCTCCAGCTTGAATGTGACAGCAAGGGCGATATCCCGCTGTTTGTGCAGAGTGCTGGTATCGTAGCCGAAATGCATGTAGTCCCGGTCGACTGTTATCCGCCTGTCATCATGAGTAAGCAACTCCGCGGTCTCGAAAACCTCGGCGATGAACATCGTCCGCTCGCGCGCGGGCGCGGGAGACAGGAAATGGAGGTTTTGCCACACCGCGCCGCCAACGGTGCTGGGAATGCCTACGTAATGCTCCAGACCGGACAAACCACGCTCGACTGCCAGCGGGATGAGTTTTGCCATTACGGCTCCGCTCTCGACCCAAAGCCGAGCATCGTCGAGAAACTTCAGGTGACTGGAGGTGTTTCTTATGACAAGGCCGCGAAACCCTTTATCACCAACGAGAATGTTTGCGCCGAGGCCGAGGACGAAATAGTCGATCCCAAGCTCGCGTGCCGCGCTGACCGCCCCTGCCAGATCATCGGCCGATGTGGCATCGTAGAAGAGATCGGCGGGACCGCCGATCTTGAATGTGGTGTATTGACCGAGAGGCTCGCTTCGCTTGAGCCTCTCCGCCTTCAGTCGAGTCTTCAATTGCCCGTAATGATCAGGGCGCGCTTTCACTGTATCTGACATGTCCGAAAGAAAAGGTTTCCTGCGCTACAGCGCCACTATTGCTCTCCTCACTCTGGCGCTTGCTCCAATGCACGCGTGGGGCCAGCGAGCCGAGCTCGAAAAAATCATTCAGCGCAAGCTGCTGCCCAACGGGCTCGAAGTGATCGTGGTCGAGAACCACGGCGTTCCTTTAGCGACGATCGAGTTCAACGTAAAGAACGGCTCGTTTACCCAGACACCAGAGTACGAAGGCCTGGCGCACATGTACGAGCACATGTTCTTCAAGGCTGATCAGAAGTTTCCCGAGCCCAATCAGTTCTGGGATAGGGCGTCGGAGATCGGCGCCATCTTCAATGGCACAACCCGCGAAGAAAACGTCAACTACTACCTGACCGTTCCGACCGAGAAGCTCACGGACGGCATTCAGCTGCTGTCGGCGGCAATCCAGAAGCCGCTCTTCCGTCGCGATGAGCTGGAGCGGGAGAGGCAGGTTGTGATCGGCGAGTACGACCGCCATGAATCCGACCCTTTCTTTGACTTCCAGCGCCAGATCGACACGAAGCTCTACCCCGGCAACTATAGCCGGAAGAATACGATCGGAGACCGCCAAATCGTCGCCACCACTACGCCTGAGAAAATGCGAACCATTCAGGCGAAGTATTACGTACCGAACAATTCGGTACTAATCGTCGCGGGTGATGTGAATCCGACCGCAGTCTTCGCGTTAGCTGAGCGGGAGCTGGGTGGCTGGCCTCGCGGACCGGATCCGTTCGTGACCGACCCCATCCCGGCGATTCCAGCGCTCAAACAGAGCGACGCGGTCGTGGTCGAAGCCCCGGTAGGCGCGGTGACTGTGCAGATAGCGTGGCAAGGTCCGAGCGTCGGACAGGATCCCAAATCCACTTACGCGGCCGATGTGTTCTCCGACGTCCTCAATGATCCCCGTTCACAGTTCCAGCAAAGACTCGTCGACAGCGGCCTCTGGCAGGCGGTCGGAGTTAACTACTACACGCTCAACCACACCGGACCGATTACAATCAGCGGACAGACATCTCCCGAGCAGCTCCGCGAGGCACTCGCTGCATTGAACGGCGAGATCGCAAAATTCGACACACCCAACTACTTCACGCGAGACGAGCTCGAAGCGGTGAAAGCGCATCGGACGGTGACATCCGCGTTCGATCGCGAACGAGCATCAGGCTTCGCGCACACTCTGGGATTCTGGTGGAGCGTGGCAAGCCTCGAATACTACATGGGATACGTGGATTTCATGGCACAGCAGACCATCGATGATCTTCGCGCGTACGCGCGACGCTACATAGTCGGGAAGCCGCATATTGCGGGAGTTCTGATCGCGCCGCAGGCTCGGGCAGAGATCAAACTGGGCGCAAACGATCTCGTAAGTGCGGGGACACGATGATGCTTCTGGCAATCGCGGTTGCTCTTACGTCGGCGACCACCAGCTTCGACGTGTCGGGCGTCCATGTCATTCTCAGGCAGAATGACGCCAACAATGTCGTAGCGGCAAATCTCTACTTCCTCGGCGGAGCGCGGCAGGTCACCGATGCCAATGCTGGTATCGAGCCGATTCTGCTCGATGTGTCAGAGAGAGGCACGCTGCACTACCCCAAGAACGCGCTGCGCGATCGCATGTCGCGTCTGGGAACGGAAATCGTGACGCGCCCGAGCGCTGACTGGACCATGTTCGGCATCCGCTCCAGCGCCGAGGCATTTGACTCCACGTGGGCGGTGTTCGCGGATCGCGTAATGAACCCGACGCTCTCGAAGTCAGAGATCGCGCTGGTGAAGGCGCAGTATCTCTCCGGGATCCGCCAGAGACGTGACGATCCGGATGCGCTGGCTGACTACCTGGCTGACAGCATTGCTTACGTGGGACATCCTTACGCCGTCTCGGTTGTGGGCAACGAGCGCTCGATTCAGGCAATCGATTCCGCAGCACTGCGAGAGTACCAGCGCGCGCAGTTCGTGACCTCACGCATGCTGCTTGTCGTTGTCGGTAATATCGATCGTCCCCACCTCGAGCGCCTCGTGGCTCAATCGATCGGCAAGCTGCCACGCGGCAGCTACAAGTGGACGGAGCCGCCGCGAGTTCCCGAAGCGCAAACAGCGCTGGTCGTCGAGCGCCGTCAGTTGCCGACCAACTACATACTCGGCTACTACAGCGGTCCACTCGCCAGCGGGGCGGACTACCAGGCGCTGCGAGTTGCGACATCAGTGCTGACGGGCCGCATGTTCGCCGAGATTCGCGTACGTCAGAACCTGACCTACGCCGTCCATGCTCCGTTTGTCGATCGCGCAGCAACACTCGGTGGGCTGTATGTGTCGACTGTGTCTCCGGACACAACGCTCAAACTGATGCGTGCTGCAATAGTGGATTTGCAGCAGGGGATGCTAGACCCGGTCGGCTTGAAAGAGCTCGAGCAGCAATTCATTACCGAGTACTTCCTCGACAACGAGACCAATGCGGCGCAGGCTGATTTCCTGGCGCGTTCGCAGCTATATGAAGGCGACTATCGCGAAGCGGATCGATTTGTACAGGAGCTGCTAAATGTCACGCCGGAAGCGGTGCAGCGCGTAGCTCGCAAGTATATGAGGGGTATCCGGTTCGCGTACGTCGGTGATCCCTCGAAACTGGATCCGCGCACAATCGCATTGTTCTAGCGACCGGGGCCGTCAGTCGGAGAACTCGTCGGCGATGGCCCACGGGTCCATCGCTCCTGAATAGAGCGCCATCCCGATTACGGCCGCGGCAACGCCGCGGTCCGCAAGCGCTCTGAGGTGACCGATGTTGCCGAGGCCTCCCGAAGCGAAGACAGGAAACTCGGCGGCTTCGGCGACATCTTCCATCAACGGAAGGTCGGTTCCGCCCATTGATTCCTCGCGGTGAACCGCGGTGACAAGCACGCCGGCCAGCGGAAGGCCATTCAGGTCATGCACCAGATCCAGAACCAGCTTGGGGTGTGTTCGGGTCCATCCATGCGAGAGGATTTTGCGGTCGCGCACGTCAGCGGCGACGACGATGCTGCCTGGGTAGAGCTCTGTCATCTCGACCAGCCAGTCCGGCTCCTCCAGGGCGCGAGTGCCGATAATCACCCGCTGAGCGCCGTCGTTCAAATAGCGCTCAATGGTTTCCCGGTTGCGTATTCCTCCGCCAACCTGCACTTCGCTGTCGGTCGCACCCAGAATTCCTTCGACTTCGGCTGTGTTGGCGCCGCGTCCCGAGACTCCATCGAGGTCAACGACGTGCAGATGCCGAAACCCGTATTGCCGCCAAGCTATCGCGACACCGACAGGGTCGGGGATCCGGATGACTTCCTGATCATATGAACCAGCGGCGAGCTGAACGCACGCTCCGCCGCGGAGATCGAGAGCTGGAATTGCGATCATCCCGGAAGATGCAGAATCAGGGCACGAATCATGACAGCGAAAGTGCGGCGTTGATTGCGTCCTGGCGAGCTTGTGAATAAATTCACAATCTTCGCGGTTTGAAAACTACCTTTGCAAGTGCACTACAGTACGGCTCTGGGAGGCCTCTAAAGATGCGGTTCTACGGATTCGCGGTTGCAGTTGGAGCACTTTCACTCGTTGCATGCGCAGGCGGAGAAAAGCAGCCTGCCGACACCACCCACGTCGCGGTCGATACAAGCGCAGCGACGACGACCACCACGACGACGACTGGTGGCGCAGCTACAACGACTGGCGGTGCCGTCGCAGCGGCTCCAATCACCGGGAAGACGATTACAGTCAATATGGTCGGTGATGCCAAGGGTTACCGCTTCGAGCCCGCCAACATTACCGTCAAGCAGGGCGATGGCATCAAGTTCGTGACAGTCAGCGGCGGTCCCCACAACGTCGCTTTTGATCCTGCGACCATTCCAGCTGATGTGAGACCGCAGCTGGACGCGAATATGGGCACCGACAAGATGGGCGAGCTATCGAGCGCCCTGAAGACCAACGCTGGCGAGTCGGTCACTGTTTCCTTCGCCAACATCAAGCCGGGCAGCTACCCGTTCCATTGCACCCCGCACCTTGCCCTGAACATGAAGGGTACCATTACAGTTCAGTAACCATTGGAAGCAGTAACCAATGGACGGCGCAAGCGGCGGGCGCGAGAGCTCCCGCCGTTTTTGTTGCGTACAGGTCAACCCCGGTGAATCTTTGACTTGTGAACGTTCATAGCATTGCACGCATGAGCGGGGGCTCTGCCTACCTCTGGATGGCAGCGCGAGCCCGCAACGCACTCCGGCGGGTTCTGGTATTCGGAGTGGTTGGAGGAGTCGTATTCATCGGGGCGCTGATCGCTTTCGTGATCGTGCCGCGAAGTGCTTCCAGAAAAGCTCTCGCCGTTGCTTCACGGATCGAGACGCGTGCGGATTCAACACCTTCGGTCGCAGCGAGAGATCGTTATCTCGCGCAGGTCAGCACAGCGGACTCGGTTCTCAACGCAACCAGGAAAGCGCTGATCCCGGTGCCGGTGCCGGTCATCGACACTTTTCCACCCGCGGTTCGCGCGCAACGCGATTCGCTAAGCGCGGAGCTGGTGACGTTGAACCGCCTGATCGACCGGGCGGAAAACGCTCCCCTGCCCACCTCGTACCGGGCCCTTGCTGCCTCACCCACTGTGGCCGCCGATCCCCGGGTACGAGTGCTGCTCGATTCGCTCAGTGATATCGAGAGGGAGCGAAATGCCTTCGGCGCTGTGGGTGGAGTTGATCCGGTCTACCTCTCGCTGACCTCGCGGGCAACGGCGATCGGCCGCGAGATCAAGGGTATCGCCGATGCGAAACGCGGTGAGGTGAGAGGCAAGCTGGCCCTGATCAGACCGACTGCGGCGCCGGTTGTGAAGCCTGTTATCAACGTCGACACCATGCAGGTGCTGACCCAGCGTAACGCTGCACAACAGAACTACACGGCGGCGCTACGGCAGCTCGAGCAGATCAACCAGAAGAACGCACGCATCGATCGCGAAACTGCTCGTGCGCGCGACCTTGCGAATGTAGGCGCCCCTCCATGGGCGATGCTTGCAGCAGCGGTGGTGCTGGCCCTCGCGGTAGGGTTTGCGGCTTCGTTTGGTACCGAGCTCAAGCGGCCTCACATTGCCGACCCTCGCGAAGCCGAGCAGATCAGCGGCGCGCGGGTGCTGACGGTCATAAAACCCCCAGAGATCGTAGTCGAGCGAAGCAGGCGACAGGCCGACGTCGAGGCTCCGCCGTTGATAGATGTCGTGTCAGAGAGTTATCGAACTCTGTACCTCCACATCGCCTCGGTCGAAGCCAGTGTTCCGATTGTCACCATCACGGGAGATGATCCCGGAATCGTCGCAACCGTTGCCGCGAATCTCGCTGCATCTGCGGCCTACGAAGCGCGCAGCACACTCCTGGTCGATGTCGATCCGACAACGTGCAGTGTTGCAAGTGTGCTGAGGGTGCGGCCAGACCCGGGGTTGTCCGGCATCATAATCGGCAACGCAACGTGGCCGGAAGCAATCGTGTCCACGACCATTGGACGCGATCGTCCGCTCGACGTATTACCGAGCGGTACAAGGCGATCAGGACTGCCCGAGCCAGCCGTTGTCGAAGAGGTTCGGAAAGAACTGGCAAGGATGCAGAGACGCTATGACTTCATCATCATCGCCGCGCCGACGAGCTACGTTCAGCATGCCGCAAACAGCATTATCCCCGCACCCGATGTGATATTGTGCGCCCGCATCGCGCATACGACCGTCGGCGGACTCAAATCAGCCGTCGACAGCCTGCGCGGATCCGATATGCGCATTCACGGACTGGTTTTGTGGGATGCCGAGATGCCTCAGCTCGAAACGCGCGAAGAGATGCTTGGAGCAGCGCGCGAATCAGCTTCGTTGCGGCCGGAGTTGGCGACGGCGCAATAGCAATGGCCGAGACAATCCCCGATCTGCGAGCTGTTCCGAAGCGTCGGGCGTACGCAGAGTTGAAGGAGCACGCCGACGCCATTCTGGATGGTGTTGATGACGAAATAACGGCAATGGCCACGTTGTCGGCACTGGTGCATCATGCCTTCGGTCACCTGTGGACAGGCTTCTATCGAGTCGTCGTGCCTGGGCAGCTGCTACGCGTCGGTCCATATCAGGGAAGCCTCGGCTGCCTCGACATCGCTTTCGGGAAAGGCGTCTGCGGGACCGCGGCTGCGGAAATGAAGACAGTGATAGTCGAGGACGTCACCAGGTTTCCAGGGCACATTACGTGTGACGCCAGGTCGCGTTCGGAGATAGTCGTTCCGGTTATCGGCGGGCGGGGTGATCTAAGAGCGGTGCTCGACGTAGATTCCGAGAATCTCAGGGCGTTCGACTCCGAGGACCAGCGGGGGCTCGAGCAGCTAATGACCTGGTTCACAACCGTGGCTCAATGACTGTAACCGGGTATTCGGACGTCATTAATCACGCGCTGGCGTTCGCGGCGAAGCACCACGACAGGCAGGTGCGCAAGGGGACGAAACTCCCCTACCTCACCCACCCAGCCAACGTGGCAATCATTCTCACGCGTTATGGCCGCGACATCGACACGATTGTCGCCGGCATCCTTCATGATGTAATCGAGGACTGTATCCGCGATGGATATACGCGAGAAATGCTTCAGCAGCGGATCGGCGACAAATTCGGCCCGAAGGTTCTGGAAAGCGTCATGGCGGTCACCTATCGTCGGCAGGATGAAGACGGGATCGAGTTTTCGCAGGAGGAACGCAGATCGGATTATCTCGAACGACTCGCTCTAGCCGGCGAAGAAGCAAAATGGGTGTGTGCGGCAGACAAGATTCACAACGCCGCGTCGATCATCACCGATCTCCGCAGAACGGTAGATCCGGAAACGGTCTGGGCGCGCTTCGCAGGGGGCAAGGCGACGACAGCCGGCTGGTACCGCCGGGTATACCACCGACTGAGAGAGGTCGGATTTGATGCGCCGATAATGAAGGAGCTCGACGATGTAACCGCGGAGCTGGAGAGGTTTGCCAGCTGATCGAGCTTACGTGAGGGCCGGCGCCGCCCCTGCCCCGTAAGTCTTCTCGACGTAATCGTCGAGGATCTTCAGAAAATCCGGGACGATGGTCTCGCCCTTCAGCGTGAGCAGCAGCTTCCCATCCACGTACACTGGAGCCTTTGGCTCCTCGAAGGTCCCCGGCAGCGAGATCCCGATATTCGCGTGCTTCGACTCACCCGGGCCGTTCACGACGCAGCCCATCACCGCGACTTTCATCTCGACCACACCAGGATAGCGCGCGCGCCAAGCCGGCATCTGTTCGCGGAGATAGGTCTGGATGTCTTCCGCCATGTGCTGGAAGAAGGTCGATGTGGTGCGACCGCACCCGGGACAGGCGGTAACCTGTGGATTGAAGCTCTGTAATTCCAGCGACTGCAGGATCTGCTGTGCGACACGCACCTCCTCGGTGCGATCACCGCCAGGGCGCGGCGTCAAAGAGACGCGAATCGTGTCACCGATGCCTTCCGACAACAGAATCGAGAGGGCGGCGGTACTAGCGACGATTCCCTTCGACCCAAGCCCCGCTTCCGTAAGTCCGAGATGAAGCGGATAGTCGCAGCGTGCAGCCAGCTGCCGATAAACCCGAAGCAGATCCTGAACGCCGGAGACCTTTGCCGAGATAATGATCCGGCCGTGTCCAAGCCCCATCTCCTCGGCGATGGCCGCCGAGCGAAGCGCGCTCTCGAGCATTGCTTCGACGTAAACGGCTTTCGCTTCCAGAGGCTCGGCGCAGCTCGCGTTGGAATCCATCATCGACGTCAGAAGATCCTGATCGAGCGAACCCCAGTTAACGCCGATTCTGACCGGTTTCTGATTGTCCAGCGCTACCTGAATGATCGTGCGAAAGTTTTCGTCGCGTCTCTTCCCGCCAACATTGCCGGGATTGATCCGGTATTTGGCGAGCGCTTTGGCGGTCTCCGGGTACCGGGTGAGAAGGAGATGTCCGTTATAGTGGAAGTCTCCGATCACCGGCACGGTCACGCCCATGTCTGCCAGACGGCTGACGATCTCTGGCACCGCGCGCGCTGCTTCGTCGTTGTTGACGGTGACACGTACGAGGGAGCTGCCTGCCCGTGCCAGATCCGCAACCTGGAGCGCAGTGCCCGATGCGTCGGCCGTGTCGGTGTTGGTCATCGACTGCACGACGATGGGATGCCCTGATCCGACAGGCACGCTGCCAACGAAGGCGGTGACTGTTTTCCTGCGCGTTATGGTCGGTGACTGTGCTTGCATTGTGAGCGATTCGAAAGCTAATTCCGTGGTCAAAGCAGCGCACCGGAGCGGCGCGCGCGATTCCCCTCCCTGCCGATTGTGGAGCTCAAATGGCTGACGAAACCCCGGAAAACGCAGAATCAAGCGTCACACCGCCGCCCGCGGCTCCGAAAAAAAAGAAACGGAACAGGCTGGTCATCATACTGCTCTGCGTGCTGATCATTCCAATAATCGTCTTCGCGTTGTGGACGTGGATTGCACTTGGCTACACGTACGCCGCGGGCGAGCGCGCCGGATATGTCCAGAAGATTTCCAAGAAGGGCTGGATCTGTAAGACGTGGGAAGGGGAGTTGGCGATGGCGAATCTTCCCGGGACGATGCCCCAAATCTTCGCATTCTCCGTCCGGAACGACTCGGTTGCGCATCTGATCGAGCAAAATGCCGGCAAACAAGTGTCGCTCGCATATGAGCAACACCGTGGCATCCCGACTTCGTGCTTTGGAGACACTGAGTATTTCGTAACGAGAGTGACAAAGACGGGACCCTGAATCTCTCTATTGTCTGCTCAGCCGGTCCTTGCTATTTTTTTCGCCAAGTCGAGCCAGGGCATTGGTTGTAGCCGGTGCCTTTGGCTTTTTCAGCGCGAGGTTGTTGAGACTCGCGTAACAGATTGTCGAGGGTCGGGCGTTTTCGCTCCCCAAGACACAAATTTTTTCAGGAGCAGGGAATGCGTACGACCGGCAAAGTGAAGTGGTTCAACGACGCGAAGGGTTTTGGATTCATCACACCTGACAACGGGCAGAAGGATTGCTTCGTTCACTACAGCGCGATTTCCGGCTCGGGATTCAAGTCCCTTGCGGAGGGCGACGCTGTGGAGTTCGACATTGTCGAAGGTCAGAAGGGTCCAGCTGCCGAGAACGTGACGAAGGCTTCCTAAGTCACACCAGCTTCACTGGCACAATCTGGCGGGGCGTCTCAGTCGAGGCGCCCCGTTGTGTTTTTGGGAGGACGACCTCGCCTCGGCACCGGAGCTATTTCGACAGCGTGCTCGAGTCGGTCGATCAGATTCGCGCGGAGCGCATCGAGGTCCGCGCGAATGGTGATCCCCTGCGAAAGCTCCACGAAACCGGCGGCGGCTAATCGCTGAGCGATTTGGGTTGCGGCGACAAGGGTTGTCCCCAGCTCATATACCAGAGAATGCAGCAGCGATAGCTGGAGCAGTCCATCGATTGTGATCCGCCTTGAAACGCCTTGTCGCTCCTGAACGATGCCAGGTACGGAGAAATGAGAGAGGACATTATCCAGCCACTTGACTGAAACACCAAGCGCAAGTGCAGCTGTGGCAACGGTATAGGCTCTTGGCATTAATTATCCTACAATACAAGGATATTAATGTCCAGAGGGGATGGTGATGAACAGCGGATGAGCTGTCGCTCCATAGCACAGCAGGCCGCGTCGGTGGTCTCCAACGGTTTGGTTATATTGGCCGCGCACGAACTACTCTCCAACTTTTATGCAGAACCCAATTCTTCGCTGCTCGCTATCTCTGATCCTCGCGCTCGCCGGATTGCCTGGTATCTCTCAAGCTCAAAAGAGCTACGCAATCGCGCTGGGCGGTGGGGCAGCCATTCCAGTCGGCAAACTGAGCGATAATCAAAAAACCGGATTCAACGCGATGGCCGCGTTTGCGATCGGCGTCTCAGATCTCCCGTTCGGGTTTCGCATCGACGCTATCTATAACAACCTTTCGCACACCGGCACCGTAAGCGGCGGTACTACTCCGTCCGATTTGCGGGTCCAGGCTGCGATTGCCAACGCCATCTTCGCCTTTCCCGGCACCAGCGCCAAGGCATACGTGATCGCCGGCGCCGGGATTTACAACTCCAAGGCCGACGTACCCGGTGCGAAGTCCGAGAGCGATTGGGGATTCAACGGTGGATTTGGTGCAACCTTTGGCTTCGGCCCATTCGCAATGTTCATGGAATCGCGATATCACAGCATTTCCCGAAGCGAATCAAAAGGCGGCGTTTATCAATTCGTGCCGATAACGCTTGGCGTGATGTTCTAGTAACTGCAACAAAAAAGGCGAGTAACCGCAACAAAAAAAAGGCGCTCTGAGCGCCTTTTTGTTGCGTTGATCCGGATTAAATCGCGCGAAGCACCAACTCATTACCTCGCGCGGCATCCGCAACCGGCCATAGCGATTCGCGGGCAGCCCGTAGTTGGGCACCAACCGCTGTTGGACCAGTCCCACCAGGTACGTCGCGACGCGCAACAGAGCGGGATGGCTCGAGCCAGTCGAGTACATCGTCACCAAAGTGAGCGTGTGCCGCTTTGAACGATGAGAGGGGAAGAGCGTCCAGCTCGCATCCTTCCTTCTCGCTTTCTCGAATGAGCGATCCGATCGCCGCGTGCGCTTCGCGGAAGGTCGCGCCTTTCTCGACGAGATAGTCGGCCAGATCTGTCGCCATCATGCTGCTCGATAGCGCCGCGCGCATACGCTTGACGTTGAAGCGCGTTTCCTGGAGCGCACCGGCGACGGCCGGGAGCACGAGCAGAATGGTATCGACGGCGTCGAAGAGCACACGCTTGTCGTCCTGGAGATCCTTATTGTATCCGCTCGGCAATCCCTTGAGCGTGGCAAGCAGCGTCGACAGATCGCCGATTGCGCGCGCGCCTGTGCCGCGAGCGAGCTCCAATGCGTCGGGATTCCGTTTCTGTGGCATCATACTCGAGCCAGTGGTAAACGCATCCCCGAACTGAACGAACCCGAATTCGCTGGATCCGTAGATGATCAGATCTTCGGCCAGACGGGATACATGCGTGGCGATCATCGCCACCGAGAACAACAACTCGGCGATGAAATCGCGATCTCCAACTGCATCGATGCTGTTCTGGGATATCGAGCCGAAGCCGAGGCTTCCCTGGAGCAGAACGCGTGAAATGGGGAATGCGCAGCCGGCGATGGCACCGGCCCCTAACGGCAAGACAGCAGCAGTGCGGGATGCCGAGGCTATCCGCGACCGATCCCGCTCGAGCGGCCAGAAGTGAGAAAGCATCCAGTGAGCAACTGCCACCGGCTGTGCACGCTGTAAGTGCGTATACGCAGGCATCAGCGCGTCTTCATGCGCGGTTGCCTGATCCAGCATCACCTGTTGAAGCGTGCGGACCGATGCGTCGAGCTTGGTGCAGGCTTCCATCGACCAGAGTCTGGTGGCTGTAGCAACCTGGTCGTTCCGACTGCGCCCGGTATGAAGTTTCGATGCGAGGTCGCCGATCTCGTCGTGCAGCATGCGATCGATGAGAGTATGCACGTCTTCATCGGACTCGATTGGCCGAGCGCCCGCCGCGAGCTTCTGTCCAACGGCGCCGAGCCCACGCTCGATGCGCTTGCTCTCCTCGAGGGTGAGGACGCCGGCACCCCACAGGGCGACTGCCCAGGCCTGCGATAGATTGATATCGAACGGCCAGAGCCTGTAGTCGGTCCCGATGGACCGATTCAAGGCCTCGAGTGCGGCGGCAGTCGGTACTGAAAACCTGCCGCCCCAAAGCTTGTGGGAGGTATGGTCGGACATCTTGCCTCCGTCAGGCGATGGCGAGACTGGCCGGCTCCGGCTGCTTGGCGTTTTCCTTTGCAGCCTTGTCTGCCGCCATCTCCTGATCACGAATGGCGCGTACTCTGGCCGAGAGGCCGTAGAGCCGGATGAAGCCCGCCGCATCGCTCTGCTGATAAACATCGTCTTCGCCGAACGTGACGAACCGCTCGTCATAGAGTGCGTACTCGCTCTCGCGACCGACCACCGACGCGGTACCCTTGAACAGCTTGAGCGTGACGGAGCCCGTGACACGCTCCTGAGTGACGTTGACGAACGCGTCGTACGCTTCGCGCTCAGTCGTCCACCAGCGTCCCTCGTAGACGAGGTCGGCGTAGCGTGGCGCGATGAGATCCTTCGCCGCAAGCGTGCGACGATCGAGCACCAGCTGCTCGAGCTCGCTGTGAGCAGAGTAGAGAAGCGTGCCGCCCGGTGTCTCGTACACACCGCGCGACTTCATGCCAACCAGCCGGTCCTCGACGAGGTCGATGCGACCAACTCCGTGGCGCCCGCCAATCTTGTTGAGCGCCCCAACGAGATCGACTGCGTCCAGCTCGGCGCCGTTGACCGAGACGGGAGTGCCCTGAACGAATCCGATTGTTACTTCCTCGGGCTCGTCGGGTGATGCCTCGGGCGCGGTCGTGAGCATGAACAGATCTGACGGCGGGGCGGCCGACGGCTGCTCGAGAATTCCACCCTCGTGCGAGATGTGCCAGATATTGCGGTCGCGGGAATAGATCTTTTCTCTGGTGGCTGCGACGGGAATCTTGTGAGCTTCAGCGTAGGCGATGGCGTCTTCGCGGCTCCTGATGGTCCACTCGCGCCACGGAGCGATCACCGGGAGATCCGGCGCAAATGCGGCGTAGGTCAGCTCGAAGCGAACCTGATCGTTGCCTTTACCGGTGCAGCCGTGCGCGAGGGCATCGGCGCCTACCTGGCGGGCGACTTCGACCTGGCGGCGGGCGATGAGCGGGCGACCCATCGAAGTGCCGAGGAGGTATTTACGACCGTAGATGGCGCCGGCGCGGAGGGTGGGCCACACGAACTTTTCCACGAATTCCTGGCGCAGATCTTCGACGTAGCACTCATCGGCACCCGATGCGATCGCTTTCGCACGAACGCCTTCCAGCTCATCTCCCTGCCCAATGTCAGCCGCAACGCAGATGACACGGGCGTTGTAGCGCTCTTTGAGCCAGGGAACGATTATCGATGTATCGAGCCCACCGGAGTAGGCAAGGGCAATTGTACGGATCACGGGCGTCTCAATAAGTATTCAGAATTACTGAATATTTAATCGTTTCGGCCCGGCCCGTCAATCCTTTATCCGGGCTCTCCTGCCATCGCCCTAATGCGCCGCATTACGCGTTCCCGCGCGGCTACCGAGCGGCAAATGATCAGAATCGTGTCATCCCCGCCGACGGTGCCCAGTATGTCCGGCCAGGCCTCGCCATCGAGGGCAGCGGCGATCGGCTGTGCCCCGCCGGGGACGGTGCGGAGGACGAGCATCTCGCTGACGCCATCAATGCGCAGAAACAGCTGTGGCAACAGCGTGTCGAGGGCGGCTCTGCTCTCCTCGATGCTCCCGTCGGTTATGGCGTACCTGGCGCCCTCGGGTGTGGGCACCCGCGCCAGGCGCAGCTCGCGAAGGTCCCGCGACAGGGTGGCCTGGGTCAAGGCCATCATTTCCCGCGCCAAAGTCGCCGCCGAGACCGGCGCGTCACGGGGCGGCCAGGTCGCGAATTCACTCATATTTTGGCGGCGACCAGCCAGCAGGCCGCCGCCGGCGCGATCTCGCCGTCTGCCCTGACGAACTTGGCCAGGGCGCCCTGCACCGCCAGGGCGATGCG
>Ga0207645_10002259_pt1 | contig 15319 bp, 16 predicted proteins | sample KBSM53metaG_FD_184331 | JGI IMG/M metagenome (GOLD analysis project Ga0207645, IMG submission 184331) | Miscanthus rhizosphere microbial communities from Kellogg Biological Station, Michigan, USA - KBS M5-3 metaG (SPAdes) (version 2) | ecosystem: Host-associated > Plants > Roots > Rhizosphere >...
GGCCACGGTGGTTTTTTAGACAGGTTTGATTCATTACTTGTAGCCACCCCGTTTGTGTGGTTGTATGTTTATTTTTTTATGTAGTGATTAAACGCACGTTTCAGGACTGACCATTCACGATGGCCACTCACCAATTTATTATCTTTGCAACTCAATATTCTGAGATGACCATTCACAAAGAAGGATACAAGATCATTGCCTGGAGTGCCATTTTGTTCGGAGCTATTAATATTATTTCCTTTTATGCCTTTAGTTTTCATCTTCCCTGGCTAAGTTGGCTCATATTTTTTGCTACTCTGGTTTTGCTGATCTTCGTTATCTCTTTTTTTCGCATCCCCAAGCGTCAATACAGTACTGATGAAAATGTGATCCTGGCTCCGGCCGATGGAAAAGTTGTGGCGATCGAGGAGATACAGGCGGATGAATATTTTACTGATCGTCGAATGCAGGTTTCCATTTTCATGAGCCCGTTAAATGTCCATGTGAATCGTAATCCTGTGGGCGGAGAGGTTACGTATTGTCAATACCATGCAGGAAAATACCTGGTTGCCTGGCACCCCAAATCATCAACCGATAATGAAAGACATACTACTGTATACCGTAGCAATGAAAAGGAAATTCTGATAAAACAAATAGCCGGCGCTTTGGCAAAACGGATTGTAAATTATTTACAGGTTGGACAAAGTATTGAGCAGGCAGGCGAAATGGGATTTATAAAATTCGGTTCAAGGGTGGATGTCATCATGCCCCTGGATGTAAAAGTGAAAGTTAAGATCGGTGATATAGCGAAAGGTGGTATTACCGTAATTGCTACCTGGTAAGCCATTCATTATTTGGGTGTACTGCCCTTTGTGCCTTGTTCCTTTCACCTTGTGCTTAAAATATCCTTTCCAATTCCTTTAGTGAACTTACCGTGTACGTTGGTATTATTTCCGGCTCAATGCCAAGGTGGTTAACATATACCTGGTCAATGCCGGCATTCCTGGCCCCGAGGATATCCACTTCAATGCTGTCGCCGATCATAATACTTTCTCCTGTTTTCGCAGACGCTTTCGTCAATGCAAACTCAAAGATCTCTTTATTGGGTTTTAAACTTCCCGAACCTTCCGAGGTGATTATTTCTTTGAAAAAGGATATCAACCCCGAATACATCAGCTTGTTATGTTGCGTTTTCTGAAACCCATTCGTGATGAGATGCAAAATGTAGCCTCTGCCGGTCAAATAACCGAGAATTTCCTTTGTATATGGGAATAAAATGGTTCTTGTTGGTAGCAGGTCTAAAAAACGAATACTAAGCTCCTGGGCCAATTCATCATCTGCAATTTTAAAATCAAGCAGGGAAAGCCACATTCTTTTTACCCGCAATTCTTCCTGCTTGATATAGCCGTTCCGGTAACGCTCCCAAAGCTTTTCGTTGTGTTGTAGATAATTTTTATGAAACAGATCAAAATCATTCACTCCTCTTTCATTTAAGTGAAGAGCTGTATGCAATTCCTTCAAAGTAGCTTTAGAATTGGCTTCGAAATCCCAAAGAGTATGGTCGAGGTCGAAAAAAAGGTGACGATATTTACGCGCATCCACTAAAGGGCTATTTCGGGAATTTTTCCGGGGAAGAAACATTCTTTCTTTTTCAAAATTAAGTTTGCAAATTACAGAACAATTTTCCAACCATGGGATCAAATACCTCTTCAGAGCTTGCCCTGCAACACCGGGCGAAAGAGGCTAAGAACATTATCATCACAGGAGCTTCCAGGGGATTGGGATATGCTATCGCTGAAATTTTTGCTGAAAATGGAAACGACCTTTTCCTCACGTCCCTGAATGAAAATAACTTGTTTAAGGCCGTAGGAGAATTGCAAAACAAATATCCGGGTTTTAAGATCAAGGCGAAACCATTTGATCTGAGCAAAAAAGAAGAAGCACGTGCATTTGGTGAATGGTGTTTAAAAAATGGTTCACCCGATGTGTTGGTCAATAATGCGGGAAGCTTTTCCGGATCAAACGTCCACGATGAGGAAGATGGGGCTCTTGAAGAAATGATCGAAACAAATCTGTACAGCGCTTATCATCTTACGCGAACAATTGTACCGGCAATGATCGAAAAAAAGAGTGGGCACATATTCAACATGTCATCTATAGCAGGGTTGAAGGCTTACCCCAATGGAGGCTCTTACAGTATCAGCAAATTCGCGCTGAGAGGCTTTTCAATAAACCTTCGTGATGAATTGAAACGCTACAATATAAAAGTAACAACGGTTTTCCCGGGAGCCGCTTACACCGATTCCTGGGCCGCGAGTGGATTGGAAAGAAAGAGATTCATGGAGGCTAGCGATATTGCTAAGATAGTTTATGCGGCTTCACAACTCTCTGCACAGGCTTGTGTGGAGGAGATCATTCTTCGTCCGCAATGGGGAGATATTTGAAATTGAACCCTTCATCATTTTCATAGCCGCCATCTCAGGGTCGTTTTTTATTTTTAGTAGAATGAAACAGTTTTATCCAGGCATATGGTCCTTTTTTTTGCTCTTTCCCTTTTTTGCCGCCATTGCACAGGTAAATTTTAAAACGATAGTGCCGCAACATCCCATTGCTCCCGGTGAATCCTTCCAGGTTCAATACATTATAGAAAACGCCGATCAAGTTTCTGATTTTTCACCACCGCCATTCCAGGGATTCAGGTTGGTCTCGGGCCCTCATATGTATTCAGGAGATGGACTTGTATCACAAAAAAATTTAGTATTTACGCTGGCCGCGATCCGTGAAGGAAATTTTAAGATCCCCGGAGCTTCTTGCCTGGCAGATGGCAAATTCGCAAAAAGCAATGAAGTGATTGTAAGGGTTATTTCACAAAAGGAAATGGATGAGACCTCGTATTTTTTAAAACAGGGCGAAGACCCTTTTCAAAAGATCCATGAGAATTTATTTTTGAAACTTACCCTTGATAAATCAACATGCTTTGTCGGTGAGCCTCTTGTCGCGACTTTTAAATTGTATTCACGCCTGCAATCCAGATCTAACATCATAAAAAATCCGGGCTTCTATGGATTTAGTGTATACGACATGATCAATGTAAGCAACCAGGCTCAGTCTGAAGAAAAACTGAATGGACGCTGGTTTGATGTGCACACAATTCTTAAGGTTCAACTTTATCCTTTGCAATCCGGAATATTTACCATCGACCCCATGGAACTTGCTAATGAAGTAGAATTTTCCCGCAGTGTAGTTAATAAAAGGACCGAACAGGAGGTCACCGAAAATATGTATGGCCTAAAGGCAGATGAGGATGAAAATAAGAATGCCGAGGTGTATAAAGTCAATATAAAAACGAACCCCGTCACGGTGAAAGTAAGACCACTGCCTGTTAAAAACGCTGCTGATACTTTCGCTGGTGCCGTTGGAAATTTCTCTATCAAGGCCTTTCTTGAAAAGGATTCTGTTTCAAAAAATGAAGAGGATTCTCTGATCATAACCATCAGAGGCGCTGGAAATTTTCAAAGGGTCGGTTCACCAGTTATTAACTGGCCAAAAGAGATAGAGTTTTTTGAGCCCTCTGTAAAAGATACTTTGAACAGGCAACAAGTCCCTTTAACAGGAGAACGCCGGTTCCGGTACATATTTTTGAGCAATAAACCGGGTTCCTACACCATTCCTCCTGTTTCTTTCTCTTTCTTTGATCTCAGGACAAAATCCTATCAAACCGTGCTATCAAAGGCTCTTACAGTTTTTGTAAAGGAAAAGATCAAAAAAGAACAGCCGTTTATTATTCCTGCTGCGCTTGACCAGGGCAATCAACTAAAATGGTGGTGGATCGCAGCAAGTTTCGTTACATTAGTCATTGCAATACTTGCCTTCATAAAAAGAAGACAAAATATAGCGGACCGAGATGAAGAATTGAGAAAATTAGACGTGCCCTCAGGTGCGCCACCCACCGTCGAAGAGATCTTAATGCCTGTAAGCTCAGCACTAAATGAAGAAAATAAAATTTTTTACAGGGAGCTCAATCGATCGATATGGAATTATTTCCAGGACCGGTTTCCGGATTTCAATATAAACATGAACAAATCTGACCTGGCAGCTATTTTAAACCGGAAAGCTGTTAAACCAGAACTCATAAGCAAACTCATGGCGGTCATTCATCAGTGCGAAACGGGCGTTTACACAAATGCACAAATGAATGTTAACAAATCGGAATTGCTTCAACAATCCCAACAAATTTTAGAATCTATTGAGAATAGTTGAAGTACCTTATTTAGGTCACTTTAACCAGGACTGCTCTGTTAATTTCATGAGCAATGCGTCGGTCTCTGTCAGCTTGGACATGTGATAGCGTTTCTGTTGTTTTATGAATTCGACTAATTTCCTGGAGTCTTCATTCAAGCTATCCTTTTGTTGGATCTTCAAAATAAAATTAAGGTCGTCTATGTGGTTTTCGTACTTAATTCTAAGAATCAGGTCGGGAAAAATTTTATAGGTTGTTACATGAAAATTTGATGCGTCCTCCTTCAAAGGTGACTCGTAGTAAAAAATATTATTTTTCGTGCTGATCAAAACATTCAATTCAACCTTCGGTACCCTGGGTTGCAAAAGACTGAGGAATAAAAAGAATAATAATTTATTCATTATACTTATAGCCAACGCCCCTCACTGAGTGGAAATATTTGGGATTGCGGCTGTCCTCTTCAAAATATTTTCTGAAATTGAGAATGAAGTTATCAATGGTCCTGGTAGTAGGATAAACATTATAACCCCAAACCGATTGCAAGATTTTTTCCCGGGGCACTACTTCGTTTTTGTTCTCGATCAGCAGTTTCAGCAACATGCTTTCTTTTCGGCTCAACTGAACTTTTTCTCCGCTTTTTGTTATAGCCTCCTGGGCTTTGAAATCAACCGTGTTTTTTCCAAAACTGTACGTATCGCCAATGGAGGACCTGTCCTGTAATTTTTTATTTTTTTCGATCAGTTTCTGGACCCTTAATATCAGCTCTTCAAGATTAAAGGGTTTAGTCAGATAATCATCAGCGCCTTTTTTTAGTCCCAGTACTCTGTCGGCACTGGTATTTTTCGCGCTTAGGATCAGGATCGGTACGTCAATGTTTTGCAGCCGGATAGTTTCAGTAATGTTGATGCCATCTATTTCAGGAAGCATTACATCCAGAATAAGCAGATCGAAATATTCGGACTCGATGGCTTTTAATGCTGCCGCTCCATCGTACGCAGAACTCACTTCATATCCTTCCAATTCAAGGTTCAACTTTAACGCCTCATGCAAATTCTCTTCATCCTCCACGAGCAGTATTGACGGTTTTTTATCTTCTGCCATTTTTAGAATGATTTTGTGATTCGCTTATGCCGGTATTAAGGCTAAATTTTAAAACTAACGATGAAATTACTGCCCTGCGGTGAGTTATCCGTCACTGAAATGTCGGCATTATGATCTTCTGCAATTTTTTTACAAAGGTAAAGGCCAAGCCCGGTGCCCTGTGTTTTACGGGTAGCTTCATCTCCCAGCCTGTAAAATTTTTTGAAAACATTTTTTTTCTCCCTGTCAGGAATGCCAGGCCCTTCATCAATTACGTAAAGCTCGATTTTATTATTGTGGTCATTTAATATGCAGGTTATTGGTTTTTCTTTTGGCGAGTATTTGATCGCATTTTCCAACAGGTTATTGATCATCAATTGCAACAATAGTGGGTCGCCCTTCACATCCATATCAGGCCTTATCGTTCCGACGAATTGTCTTTCAGGGTAACGCTGCATAAAATTTCGAATACAATCTTTGAACAGGTCACTCAGATCGAGCTCCTCTTTTGAAATCCGGTAGTCATCCGCTTCCAGTTGAGAAGAAATAAGGATATTGGTGGTTAACGTATTTAATCTTTCTGTTTCATCCAGGGTCATGCGGATCAGCTTATTTTGCTTTTCAGGGTCCAGGTGATGTTTCTGAATGGTTTCAAGATTGAGCCTTGCCACTGAAATGGGCGTTTTTAATTCATGAGTTACAGCCATCATAAAATTTTGTTGTTGGCGTTGCAGGCGAAACTGCCGGCGGACAGAACGATAGACAAACCCCGCCCCGATCAATATTAAAACAAGAAAGGTCGAACCTTCACTTATATATTTGATAAGATTCCTTTGATGTTCCCGTTCGATTAGATCAAAGGAAATATTGTAAAATTCAGGGTTAGTAGCCGGCTGCGTAACTGCACTTAACTGCTTTATTTTAAAATCCGCCATTTGCCTGTTTTGCTTTTCCAGCGAAATGAACCACCATACTAACGCGGCAACTATGTAAAACAATAACAGCCAGTAAATCGTCGTTGCAAACCGTATTCTCGTCTTATTACCAGGCATATTGAAAGAAAAAAATTATTTCTTCTCTACTCTTACCCCGACATTCATTACATTCTCCAAAGGATCTTCTCTCATAATCTGTTCAACCATAAAATGGTAAACACCCGCTTTCAGATACTGGGGATCGGTTAGTTTGATACGATGCTCATAAATATCATCCATACCCGTTCCCAGCCATTTTTCGTTTGTGGCTAATTGAAGTTCAAAGGACGCTTTGTGCATCGTATCGCCGGGGGGTTGAGAATATAAATTGATCCAGATATTATTGTAGTTATATTTTTCCGTGTGTCGTAAAACAAGGAAAAGCTGGTATGGGACTGTTGTGTCCCTGATCACAAAGGTAAATTCGGGTTTATAACTGCTTTTCCACTTAAAACCGGGGATGGTTACATTTTTTTCGTAAAGATCAATGGTAGTGCAGGAAGCCAGGAACAAAGTACAGGGGACAAGAAAAAAGAAATAAATTTTTAAAAACTTCATGCTACAAAGATATATCGGAAGGCATAAGGGACAAGGCATAAGGACAGGCACCAGGATCAAAGGATCAAGGTATAAGTTAAGCTGCGTCGTGTACCTTATAATACATTCAAGATTTGTTCTTTTGCTTTTTCCAATTCATCCTTCATAATTACTACGCATTTTTGAATCGTGGCATCATAGGCCTTGGCACCCGTAGTATTGATCTCTCTTCCAATTTCCTGCAAAATGAAAGATAGTTTTTTACCTTTTGATTCTTCAGCCTCGCACATAATTGCTTTAAAATAATCGCAATGGTTTTTTAGTCTGACCTGCTCCTCGCTAATGTCTATTTTTTCAATATAATAGATCATTTCCTGCTCCAGGCGATTGCCGTCGTAGTTTTCTTTTCCGACATTTTCCTCCAGGAGTTTCGTTAATCCATCCCGGATCTTTTGTTGCCTGATCGGTTCAAGTTTCAGGATCTCTTCTTGCTGCTTCGAAATATTATCAATACGTAACAAAAGGTCTTCTTCTAAAGATTTGCCTTCCTCAGTTCTGTGGAGATTCAGGTCATCAATAGCGGCGTTCAATACTTTTTCAAAATCATCCCATTCTTTATCGGTCAAAGTATCGGCTGTTGGTGTGATCACTTCTGGAAGCTTTACCAGAGTGCTTAAAATATGAGATGGGTCGAGGTTCAAAGCCGCCGATAATTCAGCGAGAGGTTTATAATAAGCTTTTGCGAGGTCCGTATTGATTGAAACGGGTTTGGCGTTGCCGGTTTCTTTGAGGCTGATCGAACAATCTATGCTACCGCGGCCAAGTTTACCGGACAGGATGCGACGAATATCAAATTCAAGAGGTTTTAAAAAACCGGGAAGCTTAAGAAGGAGCTCAAACTGTTTACCATTGAGCGATTTAATGTCAACCTGGAAAGTTTTGTCGCCAACAGTTTGTTCAGCCCTGCCGAAACCGGTCATGGATTTTAGCATGAATAAAGGTTTGTTTGCGGTAAAGGTATTGGAATTGTATTGCAATTGCATTATACTTTATGAGCAAAAACACAGCGATGGTTGGGCAGAAATCGTCAAAAGTCTATAAAAGAAAAATCCCGACTGAAGTCGGGATAATTATAATGGATGGGTTAGTAAGTACCGGGAAATAAATTTCCCTACACAATATTAAAAATAATTTTTGCGAACTAAAAAAATTTTGTAAAGAATTTTATTAACATTTTTTATCTGCTTGTGGATAAGGACGATCGTTTTTGCGACTTATTTTTTGATTTCATTGACAAAAACAAAGCAGTTCAATGAAATTTATTTTGTTTTTCTTTTTTTATTGTCCTCTGAAACCCTTTATTCATCAGTGTTTCATCGGTTTGTTTTTCAATCCACCGTTTTTTTCCGCCGATCACTGACGATGTAACGATCACAAAGTTCAAAGCAGCCCATTCACTTTCCATAGCAAAATCAGCCAAAAAAAAAATTTCGCTTCGCAGCGATATAAACGATGGAAAACAGCCCAAAAGCAACTTTTGGTCAGTAAATACGTACAAACGGGTGATAACTACCTTTGCACAAAATCATTTGTATGCGATTTGAAAAGCCTGTTCCTGTATCATGGATAGCTGATTTTATAGGCGCGAAACTTATTGGGAATAAAGAAGGAATGGCGAGCGGAATTAATGAAATACATAAAGTAGAGCGAGGTGATGTTGTATTCGTGGATCATCCAAAGTACTATGATGCCTGTATTTACTCCGCAGCGACATTTATTATCATCAATAAAGAGACAACCTATCCTCCGGGGAAGGCTTTATTGATCGCCGATGATCCTTTTGAAGCATATTTGAAACTCGTCAATCATTTCCGTCCTTTTGAGCCGTCCATGCAAATGATCAGCCGTACGTCAACCATTGGAACCTCCACGGTAGTGATGCCCAATGCTTACGTAGGGAATCACGTAAGCATTGGCAACGATTGTATCATTTATCCTAATGTCACCCTGCTGGATCATTGCGTGATCGGTAACAATGTGATCATACAAGCCGGAACAGTAGTTGGGAGCGACGCGTTTTATTACAATAAAAAAACAAATCGCGAAGTGCACTATAAAAAAATGAATAGCTGTGGACGGGTGATCATTGAGGATTTTGTGGAGATTGGTGCCGGATGCACCATTGATCGAGGAGTGAGTGGCGACACAGTCATTGGTGCAGGTACAAAAATGGATAATCTCGTTCATATTGGTCACGATACCATCATAGGAAAGAATTGCTTGTTTGCGGCGCAGGTAGGAATTGCCGGCGCTGCCACCATCGAAGATGAAGTGATACTTTGGGGACAGGTTGGTGTAAGTAAAACACTCACCGTTGGCAAAGGCGCCGTATTATACGCGCAGAGCGGAGTACCCGCGTCATTGGAGGGCGGTAAAAATTATTTCGGTTCGCCCGCTATTGATGCCAAGGAAAAAATGAAGGAACTGGTTTGGATAAAAAGAATACCGGAAATATATAGAACGGTGATCGATAGGATTAAGAAAGACAATCATGACGAATAGCCAGGAAAGCGAAAGTACGAGGTTGATATATTTCAGATAACAGAAATTTGCTTTCCCTTCGATCCCCTGTATTTGTTAATCGTGCTTCTATGGTATATAGTCATACGGCAAAAGGTCGGCTAGATTCTTCCAGCTCCAGTATCCCTGGCTCACCCAATCTTTTTGATCGTAGAAGTAACCATTCTCCTTGATCTCGATAGCGTCAAGAAGATCGATAAAAGAGATCTGCGATCTCACGTTCAGAGGGAGTTTAAATTTATTCAGGTATTCAGGCTCTGGCTTTTTCTTATAAGTAACACTTATCTTTCTTGGGTAATAAACTTCTACTTCATGAGTACTGTCGTATACTCCGTAAAACGCGGTATCATAGGGATTACTGATAATGTCGAATTTTTTATTGTTTACAGAATCCAGCAAGGCAATTTCATAGCCATCTTCATGTAGAGTGCTATCATAATAGGAACGCATAAACTGAAGTTTGGATCCGTCATAAGCTTTTTTCCGATTTGCACTCCATATTCTCTGCTGGGCAAAACTGCTATCCATTTCAGAAAAAAAACAATAACCCCGGTATGAGCTTGCGTCGGTTTTATAGTAATACATGAATGAGTCTAACTGGTACCGCAGATTATAACCCAGAGCATAATTTGAAATAACAAGAGGCTCAGTGACTAATACTTTCAGCTTTTCGCTTTTTTTATAGTAGTAAAAGTGAACCGCTTCCCGGTTCTGCAGGGTGCATTGTAGCGCATTGGGAGTAGAACCAATGAAATTTTCAAGAAAGAATTTTCCATATTTATCCCAGCCATCTTTCACTTCATTACTGCTGCGTATGATGACTTCTTCCATCGCTTTTTCTTCTTTTGTCATGTCAATTTCAAGAGGATTATTATCATTATTGCTGATGCGGATCTCCCTTGATTGATAGCCGGTAAATGAAACGATGAGTTCATAACCGCCGGGTTTCAGCGATAATGAAAATTCACCTTCCCTGTTGGTTGTCGTCCCAGAAGTCGTATTCTGTGCAAAAACGGAAGCGCCGAACAATGGTTCTTTTGTTGTGGAATCAACTACTTTTCCCCTGATGGTAAATTGGCCAAAAACAATGGTGGAGGCAAATAATGATACAAGAAACAGACAGCTTTTCATAGTTATGCATTGTTTTTTAAAGATACAGTTCTTAGAACACTGGTTATAGTGTTTTTATTGCATGCAGGTATTTTTTACAGGTTTTTTGAATGCTTTCCTGCAATGGAGTAAAGGAAAATTGCGGAAGAGCTTTTAGTAATTTATCATTTTCAAAAAAAGTATGACTGTGCGCCACTTTTGCACTTTCCTTTGTAAGCAAGGGCCTTGCCTCTGAAAATAATGTTTTCAATTCCTCTATTCGCCAGGCCAGGTGTCCCAGAAAAGGAGTCGCTCTTCGATGAGGATGTTTTTTCCCAAAACCATCTGCTATCGTATTGAAGAGGTGTTGAAAGCTCCAGTTATCTCCGCTCGCGATAAACCTTTGTTCTTTAATATCGCTTTGCATGAGAAGAACAGTCGTTCTCGCCACGTCCTCAATGTCTACAAAACCATTGATGCCGGTGCTATACCATGGAAACTCATTGTAAATTGTCTTAAAGATCCTGCAGCTGGAAGTGTCCCAGTCCCCATAACCTAAAACTGTACTGGGATTAATAATAACAGCGTTCAATCCTTCACCTATGCCCCGCCATACTTCCATTTCTGCCTTGTACTTACTAATGCCGTAGTCAGTGTTTGTATTACTCTCCTGCCATTTTCTTTCCTCATTGACGTGACCCCCCGTTTTACTTCGGCCTAATGCCGCAACTGAGCTGATGTGTACAAGACGCGAAATATTTTTCTCAATGGCCGTGTTCACAACATTCGCTGTTCCCTGGACATTTACATGATACATCTTTTTTTTATCGGCCCTGTGAAAAGAAATGATAGCAGCGGAATGAATGACCGCATCGGTACCTGTCATGGCTTCTTCCAGCGCAATGGGATCCAGGATATCACCTTCAACCCACTCTACCTTTTCAAAAATTTTGGAAGGAATATAAAAAGGAACCTTGCTTGAACTGCGGCGTATCGCACGAACAGGATAATTCCTTTCAACCAGTTCTTTAATAATATAGGAACCAAGAAAGCCGGTACCACCTGTAACTAAAACCATCCTGAGTTAACTATTAAATGAATAATCAATCAAAGTTATTTCACTATTACTAATTATACCTGTAATATCCTTTTCCGCTTTTCTTTCCAAGCTCACCCTTCTCTACTTTTTCTTTTTGAATCCCGGAGGGCCTTAAGCGTTCGGGTTTGTTCAACTGTTCATAAATACTGGAGCTGACAGAATAATTTATGTCATTGCCGATCAAATCCATGAGTTTAAAAGGTCCCAGTTTGAACCCCGATGCCTCAAGCAAAGTATCTATGGTTTCTAAACTGACCTGGTCTTCTTCAACCAATCGTAACGACTCAATATAATAAGGTCTTGCGACACGGTTCACGATAAAACCGGGGGAATCTTTACAAACAACAGGAACTTTTCCCATTTGTCGGGCAAAGTCGATAAGAGCCCCGGTCATTTGCGCGTTTGTATAGTTTGTATGGATTATTTCAACCAACTTCATCAGGGGTGCAGGGTTAAAGAAATGCATGCCAAGAAACCGTTCAGGATGCGGAATTTTAGTAGCTATAGCGGTAACGGAAAGCGACGAGGTATTAGTCGCGAGTATCGTTTTATTATCATTAATGGCCGCCAGCTGGTTAAACAAATTAATTTTTGCCTCCGGGTCTTCAATAATGGCTTCAAGAACTACGTCAGCGACGCAATCATTAGGATGATTGGTAAAAGAAATGTTTTTAAATATTTTTTCTCTTTGGTCAGGAGTTATTTTATTTTTTTCAACAAGCAGCTTTAAATTCCCGTCAATCGTTTCTTTTGCCTTCCCAAGAACTTCCTTATTTACTTCGTATAAAATCGTTGGGAATGCAGAGCTTGCCGCTAACTGTGCAATGCCGGCTCCCATTGTGCCTGCTCCGCAAATGCAAATATTACTTACCATGCTTCAAAGTCAAAATGTAAAGATAATATTGAATTGCCTGATTGTTTTTTCAGCAGTTTCTCTTAACTTTTGAAACAAAACTTAACTGCTATGGAACCAACACAAGGACCGCAGGCTAATGCGCCGACGTCTGCGACCCCACCTTCTCCCAGTTTATTCGGCACTAAAATTCCTTCAAGTATTGCGTTCCTGCTCGCCATTCTCTTATTCCTGCTTCCATTTGCTGAGATACGATGCAATGGAGCTGCTGTGGCAAATAACACGGGCATTGGCATTGCAACCGGGGCAGAGTGGAAAGAAGTTGTAACGAAAAATATTTTTGGCAACGGGTTTCAAAATAATCCTTCGACAAATGACACCAAGGTGCAGAAACAAGACCCGAATATTTTTGCTATTGCATCTCTTGCGCTAGGTGTGATTGGTGCACTTATTGCTTTTTTAACGCCAAAGGGAGGAGGGAGATTCAATTTGTTTGTGGGAGCCCTGGCTGCCGTGTCATTGATAGCCATGCTGATTGATCTCCGATCAAAAGCTAAATCCGAAAATTCAATAAAATCATCCGACCTGGATTTTAACGCTGGTATAGCTATTACAGTGGACGGCACCGGATGGTTCTATTTTACCATCATTCTTTTTATACTTGGAGGAGTCTTTTCCTACCTGCAGGGAAAGAACCTGCCTGCCGGACAGGCAGGTAAGCAGCCAGTATAGAATATCCTCCGATTAATATCTGATCAGCCTAATTTTAAGCCGTTTTATGCGATCATTATTGCTTGCGGTAGCATTTTGTTGTGTCTATTTCTTCGGGTCGGCACAATCATATTCGTGGTGGGAAGAAACAGTTCATTGGGATGGAGTGACGCCCTGGGAACGATACGTTGTTTTTACACCAGGTTTTCTTGGACCCAACGCGTTGCCGGTTCCCCGCGTTACGAACGGAAGCATTGACAGTGTCAATACTATTGGATTAAGCGGGCATTTTTATTTTTCAAGTGACGATCATACACAGGATATTGCTCTTTATGCCAATTATTGCCTCGTAAAAAACAAAATTTCTTTTGATGCTTTTTGGGTGACGGTTGAACATTTTACAATGAGTCATGAATTAAAGACAGAACGCCATGTATTTCCTATTCACTATTATGATCGGTATGCACACGGAGATCTGCATTTAAATACCAACATCCAGCTTTTTAACAACAAAGCAAGAAAAATACAATCGGCATTGCGGATAGGGTACCGTTTCCCGTCTTCAGAAATTGGCGCTTCCAGGTTTACCGATGCTCCCGGATATTATTTTGATGTTTCATTTGCCAAAGGATTTCATTCGCATCCTGCTTTAAAATGGATAGTAATGGCTGGCGGCTATTTTTGGCAGGCTGAGATAAGAAGACATCCCCAGGATGATGCCTTTCTCTTTGGAACCGGTTTTGAATGGAACACAAAAAATCTCAGGGTCCAGACTTCTGTCAGTGGCTATCTGGGTTATTTCTACAGAATGAGGGACAAGCCCGTTTTATTCCGTACGGGTTTTGACAAAACGATCAAAAGAAAAATATTATTCTTTCAATTGCAGCAGGGACTTCACAATTTTAATTACACCAGTACAGAATTGGGATTGAAATTCCGGTATGGAAAATAATTAAAGTAGCAATGAGAACTGTATTTTCTTACTCAGGAACACCCTTCTTGCCCGTACAGACCAATCGGTCATTTTCCTAATATAAAATTCTATCTTCGAAGTGCCATGACGGACGAATATTTTATGATGTTGGCTTTGAAGGAAGCGAAACTTGCCTATGATGAAGATGAAATTCCCATCGGCGCTGTTGTGGTTTTAAATGACCGCGTAATTGCACGTGGTCATAATATGACCGAGAAGTTAAATGATCCCACGGCTCACGCGGAAATGATCGCACTGACCTCAGCCTTTAATTATGTAGGGGCCAAGTATTTGCCGCAGGCATTTTTATACGTAACCATAGAGCCTTGCCTGATGTGCGCAGGGGCTATGTATTGGGGTAAATTAAAAAAGATCATTTGGGGAGCAGAAGATGAAAAAAATGGTTACAAAAAGATCACTGCCTCCAATTGGCCCTTTCACCCAAAAACAGAAATAATACATGGGATATTGAAAGATGAGTGCGGACAGCTGATGACAGATTTTTTCAAAAAGAAACGATAAGTATGCCTGCAGGAGCTAACGGTAAGATCGAATGTGTAAATCCGAACACCGGGGGAAGAATGAATATTGATGCGAAGACGTATGATCTTTTCAGCAAGGCAATTTATCATACACTGAAGAAAAACAAACAGGGTATCACGTATACCGATATCGTGAGCGGTGTAAAACAGTGTTTCAAAGAACAACGATCCACGTTTACAGGTTCCGTAGAATGGTATACAGTAACTATAAAAAATGATATGGTAGCAAAAGCTGTTATTGAAACTTTCATGGAGAAAGGAAAGAAACTACACAAACTGAAATCAACTTCACCTTCGAAATAAGAAACAATTCATACATCCGTGAACTTTAAGAGACTAATTTTGTAATCCTTTTTAGAAAAGCTCAATTCTTAATCTTAAATCTATTGTTATGGCGTTTACTTTACCTGCGCTACCATATGCATTTGATGCGTTGGAACCGCACATCGACAGTCAGACCATGCAAATTCATCATGGCAAACATCACCAGGCCTATGTTGACAATCTTAATAAAGCCATTGCAGGCACTGAACATGAAAATAAAAGTTTGGAACAATTGGTAGCGAATGCAGGCAAAATTTCTCCGGCTGTTCGCAACAATGGCGGCGGCCATTGGAATCACTCATTCTTTTGGAACATCCTTTCGGCAAACGCGGGTGGCA
>Ga0207645_10002260_pt1 | contig 15310 bp, 10 predicted proteins | sample KBSM53metaG_FD_184331 | JGI IMG/M metagenome (GOLD analysis project Ga0207645, IMG submission 184331) | Miscanthus rhizosphere microbial communities from Kellogg Biological Station, Michigan, USA - KBS M5-3 metaG (SPAdes) (version 2) | ecosystem: Host-associated > Plants > Roots > Rhizosphere >...
GCGAAATGCCGACGAAAACTCCGAGATCGGCTCCGCGTTCGAAATCAAGGACGAGTCCGGCATCTTCGATCGCCTCCCATGCGGTCTCGAGGAGGAGTCGGTGCTGGGGATCCACATACGGAGCTTCCCGTGGAGAAATGCCAAAGAACTGCGGATCAAATTGATCGATGGCGTCAATAAATCCGCCCCGCAAGGCGATGGACTTGCCAGCCACGCCCGGTTCCGCATCATAATATCGCTCCACGTTCCAGCGATCGGGTGGCACTTCAATGATGCCTTCCCGGCCTTCGACAAGAAGCTTCCAAAGGGAATCCTTCGAACTCACGCCGCCGGGGAAACGGCAGCCGACTCCAATAATCGCAATACGCTCTTTTTGCATGGCGGTGAGTTGCTCCGCAGGGGCGGACTGACTAGCGCTGCCTGTGACCATGTCAAGTCAGCTAGCAATCCGGTCGCGGATTTATGACGTCAACGAACGGTAAAACATTCACTTATCCAACATCAATTCGTTTTAGCATGCTCGACGTATTTACATACCATCATTTCCCGGCATTGTTTTGTTTAACTGCGTTGGTCGCTCATTTCCCAACTTTTCTCTTCGGCGTCCTCTGCGATGCTAATGGCAGTATGCGTTCCGCCAAGCTTTCCCTGCTCCAAGCCGATTTCATTAAACTGCCCCCACCAATAGGTGGTCAGGACCGTTAATCTATTCGGACGAGATTATGTGCGGCATCGCGGGGATAATCGATTTGGTTGGGCAACGCCCGGCACCGGACGGTGTAGTGCAACGAATGGCGCGCGCACTCACTCACCGCGGCCCGGATGAGGAAGGTTTTCTTGAACAACCGGGAATCTCACTTGCTTCGCGACGGCTGAGTATTGTCGACCTGGCTGATGGGCAACAGCCGATGACGAATGAAGACCGCAGCGTTTTCGTGGTCTTCAACGGCGAATTATTCGACTACGTCGAACGGCGCGAAGAACTTGTTAGGCAAGGACATCGCTTCCGCACTCATTGTGATACGGAAATCATCCCGCACCTTTGGGAAGATCATCACGAAGAAATTTGGGAGCGGCTGCGCGGCCAATTTGCCATAGCACTGTGGGATGCGCGGCTCCGACAACTCCATCTCGGCCGCGACCGTTTCGGTATCGCACCACTTTTCTGGAGCCGGCAGGGCGACTGGCTGCTCTTTGCTTCCGAAATCAAAGGCCTGCTTGCGTCAGGAATGGTTCCACCGCGACCCGATCGCAGGGGACTCGATCACGTGTTCACCTTCTCCGCCGTGCCGGGACCGAGGACCTGTTTCGAAGGTGTTCAACTCCTGCCACCAGGACACTGCCTGCGCATTGCGCCGGGAAGTTCGGGCACGAGTCCGGTCATTGCCGAACGCGCCTACTGGGAAATGGATTTTCCGGCGCAGGGTGAAGAGGAATGGGGAAACAATCCGAATGCGTTGGTGAATGAATTCGAGCGATTGCTCTTGCAAGCCGTTGAAGAACGGCTGCGCGCGGATGTGCCGGTAGGATCGTATCTCTCCGGCGGTGTGGATTCGAGCATGATCCTCGCCTTAGCCTGTCGCCTGAAGGGTCCAGCGATCAACACCTACACCGTTCGGGTGGATGAGCCGGAGTTTGATGAACTGAGTGCAGCGAGTCTCTCGGCGCGCTACATCGGAGCGAAGCCACCCATTGTCCAAGACTATGGCGATCAGGAAGCGCTAGAAAGTTATCCCAAGCTCATTGAAGCTGCTGAAGCTCCGGTGATCGACACCTCTTGCGGCGCATTGCTCAAACTTGCCGAGCGCGTTCATGCCAATGGCCAGAAAGTCGTGCTGACTGGCGAGGGCGCGGACGAATGGCTCGTCGGTTATCCATGGTACAAAGCGGCCAGGCTCATGGGATTTCTCGACGCCGTGCCGGGATTAAAACTGAGCGAGTTGGCGCGGCGCTGTTATCTGCGCTTGAACAAGGTGCCTCATTTTCCGCCGGAATGGCGCGAGCGAGTGGAAAGTTCTGTCGGCGGTCAAAACGCGTGGATCGATTCCTATGGGTTGCTCGCGATTTCGAAGCTGCGTTTCTACTCCGAGCAGATGCGCGAAGTAATGAACGACAGCCATCCGTGGGGCGAATTGGGATTTCCCCTCGAAAAAGCCAAACGCTGGGCCCCGCTCAATCGCGGCATCTGGATCGCGGCGCGGGTCCTGTTAGCGGGCCACCTGTTACAGGCCAAAGGCGACCGCGTGGCCATGCACTCCTCGGTCGAAGTTCGTTACCCGTTCCTGGATGAGGAGGTATTTGATTTCACCGCGAAATTGCACCCGCGCTGGAAGCTGCGTGGATTCCGCGACAAGTATCTACTGCGTCTGCTCGCGGAACGCTGGATTCCGAAATCGATCGCTCGACGCGGCAAAGTTATCTTTCGCGCACCACTCGACAGTTTTCAGATGGACCCGGAACCGCGGTTTGTCGCGCAGCTTTTAAGTGAAGATTCGCTGCGCCGCACCGGTTACTTTGATGTCAGCGAAGTGACGCGCTGGCGCAAAGGCTTTCGTGAAATGCGGGCCGGATCGCTGCCTCGACTCTCCGTGGAAATGGGCCTCACTGCGGTCGTCGCCACCCAGCTTTGGCACCACCAATTCATGGGCGGCGGCTTGGCAGATATGCCTGAGTGGTCCGCCTCCGAAACATCTTTGCAAACGACGTAGTGCCGTCCCGCCCGCGCATCATCCCAGCTTTTGCAAGATTTGCTTTCCGATCTCTTTCATCTCCGGGTCATCCTTTTCTTTGTCAGGCATGGCCATCCCCTTTTGAATGTACTTGCGCGCCTCTTCTTTGCGCCCCATCTGCGCATAAATGCGGCCTAGTTCGATGTAATGCATGAGCCGGTTCGGGTTAATTTCGATGGCTTTTAAGAGACATTTCTCCGCCGCTTCGTTGGTCGTTACCGGCAAGTCGCCGCCATAAAGCGTCTTGGCCAACACCCGTTTCACCACGCTAGTATTTGCAAGCACGCGATTCCAACGGCCGAGAATGTGCCACGCATTGTCGTTGGTCGGATCAAGGAGAAGGGTCCGGTCCACCGCCGCCTTGATCCGGGGCGAAGCATCGATCTGATCCTTGCTGCTCATAAAGGGGAGCATTTTTCCAAGGCTGATCGCGGGCGAGAGTTGGGCTTCGGCATTATTCGGAGCGAGGGTCGCGGCGTGAGTGGCGAATTCGAGCGAGACACTTCCCAGCCGCAGTTTTTCTTGTTTCGATGACGTGTCGCTCATCAAATGGCGGTACTGCCGAGCAATACAAACGAGAAGCTTCACGTTGTCCGGTTCCAGCTTGTTCGCAGGCAGATATACTTCGAGCGCCTCTTTGGCCTGGAGTTGTTTGTCGAATTGATCGCCTTTCGCGATCAAGGCGTCGGTGTCTTCTGCCTGCGCCGCCAGGCCGGAGAAGCAAAGCACCGCACAAAGCATCCTGACAGTGCGAAGGCGACAATTCAAATTCATCAACGCAAATATAGCAGCCCGGGGACACGCATCTATTCTTAGCGATTCGCCGCTGGTCACGATCTGGGCCGCAAAAGCTGGTCAGCGCCGATCTTCTTACACTGTTCCTGGCTCCGGCGCTGTGATTAGTCAAGCGGCGAGTCGCTATCGGTGTGGACATGAGCCTGAAGAAATAGGCGTCCACATCCAGGTAGGAGAGGGAGCGCGCCGTCATGCGAGCGGCGCGGTCTTTTAAGAGAGCCAGGGAGCTGGGAGTTCGCGCAACGTCAGCCGACTTTTGGAGCGATCAATTTGGCTCTGCTCCTCGCGAAGCTTCCGCAAATTTCGCCGCGCGAGAGCATGATCCATGGTCTCGAGACTAGGGCGGATTTCCTTGCCGGCCGATTTGATGCGCGCATAGTAAACGCCGTTCGGGGTCTTAGCTCAGTTGGTAGAGCGCCTCAATGGCATTGAGGAGGTCAGGGGTTCGAATCCCCTAGGCTCCAGTCTTCGCTCCGCGAAGGAAGACAGGTTACCAAGAGGTGCCGCCCGGCGCGTGATCGAGTGTCTAAACCCTCAGTTGCGCACAAGTCCTTCGATAGATCCTAGCCAGAACGGGGATCGGAAGGCGCAGCAGATAAAGGAGCGCAATCAGTCCATAAGTAAGGGTTAACCGCCATGGCCCAATTCTCTCGTAGCGCCGAGGGCTGGTGATCAAGCGTGATGGAATAATCGCGATGCGTCCAAGCCGCCGAAGTTTGCCGAAAAATTCGGCATCTTCCATCAACGGTACTTCGGGGAATCCTCCAATTTCTTCGAACCCATTGCGTCGGCAAAAGAATCCATGGTCGCCGAAACGCATGCGCAGAAGTAGACCGGCATAGTGGGCGAACGAATCGGTTAATCGGTAAACGAGACGTTTGTTCGGAATGCGGATGCGAAAAAAACCGCCGACTACCTGAGGAGAGCACAGCGCGTCGGAGATTTGTTCAAGGCAATCGGCTGGCACTTCGCAATCGGCGTGCAGGAACCAAAGCGTATCGGACGACGCGGTCCGCGCCCCGGCGTTCATTTGAACCGAGCGACCAGGCGAAGCGCGTAAACAACGATTGCAATGACGTTGCGCCAACTCGAATGTGCCATCGCTACTGCCACCATCGACCACGATTAGTTCGGCACGCTCAGTTCTTTCACCCAGGCGCTTAAGAAACCGCTCGATGGTCGCGGCTTCGTTTAGCACTGGAACAATGATCGAGATTGGTCCGGAGCGGGTGTTAGCCGATTCCTTCTTAGCGTTAGACAGTCCCGGTTTCGTCAAAATGATAACGTCGTGCAAACTTAATGCGTGAATCGGTTCTCTGAAACGCTCGCCACGCATTCTTTGTTCTTGCGGCACGCGAAAACCGAGGTCTTGCAGGTCAATGTCGGGAAACTTTGCAATCTAACCTGCGTCCATTGTCACGTGAACGCTGGTCCGAAGCGCAAAGAAATCATGACCCGCGAGACGATTGATCGGGTCATCGATTGGTTCGCGCGCACTGAGATTCCGACAATCGATCTTACCGGTGGCGCGCCGGAAATGAATCCTGATTTCCGCTATTTCATCGAGCAGGTAAAAGCGCGGCGCCCCTCGTGCCACGTCATCGACCGCTGCAACCTCACCATCCTGCTCGATTCGGGTTATGAGGGACTGGCGCAATTTCTCGCCCGTAACAGAGCAGAAATTATCGCATCGATGCCGTGTTACACGGTGGAAAATGTGAACGCCCAGCGCGGGGAAGGTGTTTTCGATGCCAGCATTAAAGCCATGCGAGTATTAAACTCGTTAGGTTATGGCAGCGATCTTTCTCTTCATCTGGTTTACAACCCGGTCGGTGCATTTCTCCCAGGTCCCCAGGCAGAGCTGGAAGCGGACTACAAACGCGAGTTAAAGAAAAATTTCGGGATTGTTTTCAACAACCTCTACACCATCACCAACCTGCCCATTGCCCGTTTCGCTTCCTACCTTCGTCGCAACAATAAATTGGAAGAGTACATGCAGCTTCTGGTCGACAGTTTTAACCCAGCGACGGTCTCCGGCTTGATGTGTCGCAACACTATTAGCGTCAGTTGGACCGGCGAAGTCTTCGACTGCGACTTCAATCAGATGCTGAAGATGAACTGGGAAAACGGGACCGGGCCGCTTCATCTTTGGGACCTCGATCCGGTGGCGGTCGAGAATCGCGAAATTCTCACCGGCAACCACTGCTTCGGCTGCACCGCCGGCGCCGGCTCCAGCTGCGGCGGGGCGCTCCTATAAACTTGCTGGGCGCACAGGCTGAAAAGGCTGTGTTCGTTCCGGTCGGCCGCAAGGCGAATAGTGGACCAGTCACTCGCTCAATCCTGGCGTCGCAGCGTAGTCAATTTTCCGTTAACGGCCCTCAATCCTTTTTGCGCAGCTCCCGCGGAGTTGCCATTCCTGCCACCGCTCCATTGCCGCGAACATCGCAACTGAATCGGAAACTTTAACATCACGAATCAACCGAAAGTATTTGCCGAAAATCTCTGCCGCTCCTGTTTTGCTCAGTGGATACGGCGGTGGATCGGGCTCGGTTCCATAAAAAAAGACGCCCACAAGCTTCCCGCGCGGTCGCAGCAACTGCGCGACACGTTTGGCATATTGCGACCATCTCCGCGGGTGAAGCGCGCACAGAAGAGTCCGCTCATAGATCAAATCAAACCGGCTAGGGAAATCGAACTCGAAAAAATCTCCACGGATAATTTTGCCATCGAAATTTCCCAGCGCTTCGTTGATTTGGGCGACGGCAACCGTTGAAAAATCGATTGCGATGACCTCGAAACCGGCGCTTTGAAAAAAACGCAGGACTTCATGATCGGTCCCGCAGCCAGGGATCAAGACTCGTCCTCGCGCCCGCGTTCTCTTAACAAAGGACCGGAGGGTCGCGGGAATAGCATGAAGCGTCCACGGTGTTTCCCCGCATGCATAGCGTTGATTCCAAAAAGCCGGCACAGCGCTGTCGCTCGATTCGCTCATCGCTATCGTGGTGCTCCGCCCGGCGTATCCTGTCGCACGCTTTACAGATAACGAAGGTGGACGCGACCTTCCAGGCCGCATTAGCCAGCCTTCGCTGAGGCTATGGGGAGCCAGGGAGAAAACGACAGCTGACATTTCTCGATAAAATCGCTATCTACTAGCGCAAAAGGTGAGGATTGACGGGCATATATCCAAACGTGGGATCTTAAAAATCACAGCTTCCATGACCGCACTTTTCGTCGCGCGACGACCGCGGGGCAAAAAATTGAACCGTTCCAGCGCGAATAGGCACCTAGTGGAAATGTGGGGGCGTGTTTTGTCTTCGTTCTTTGTTGCCCGCTACGCTTAGAATGCGCGTGATCGCTACGAATTGCTCTCAACCGGTGGCGAGTAACATCCCCATGCCCACGTCCGACCGTGATTTTACCTCCGCGATGCGGGCGCACCAGCCCAGGCTCTACCGCACCGCCTGTTTTCTGACGGGGGACCATCATGAGGGAGAGGATTTGCTCCAGGAAACTTTGTTGGAGGCTTGGAAGAGTTGGAATTCATTTGAAGATCGTAGTTCGGTTTATACTTGGGTTTACCGCATTCTAATCCGCCGTTATCACCGTTGGCAGCGTCGGCAGATACTGCGGCGAATGTTTTTCGTCTCAACCGCCGAGCAGAAAGAATCCCAAACTTTTATTGATCCTTCCGAACTGCCCGGCTCACTAATGGAGCATGCCGAGCAGAACGCGCAGCTTTGGAACCTCCTGGCCACCTTGCGGCCCAAGTACCGCGAAGTGCTAGTCCTACGGTATGCCGAAAGCATGCGCCTAGAACAAATAGCCGACGCCCTGCAGGTGCCACTTGGAACGGTGAAATCCCGGCTGAATCACGCGCACGCCCAACTTGGAGAAAAGCTCAAGCGAGCGGCGCTGTACGTAACGAGTTATGACGTGCCACGAGGTCCAATCAAAAATCGCGCAAATAGACGATGACTCGCCCGCAGCCGAGATAATCGTGCACGCGCGAGAATGCGCGGCGTGTAATCAAAGTCTGAGGGAAGTGTTGTGGCAGCAGAAATGGCTTAGGGAACGCTTCGCCGAGGTATCCGAACAACTCCTCGCCCACGCGCCGCCGTTATGGGGGGCCGCTTTCCAAGAACGCCTTAAAGGACCTGCCCTGCCCGCACTGCTTTTGCCGGTGGCGTGGGCGGCGGTTCTTCTGGGGGCCGCCGCTCTCGGTTGGTGGATGTGGACAAGTTCGCCGGCGAGTTCGTCCAAATCCTCCGTCGCAGAACGGCGCGCTCCGCGCGAATCCGCAGAAAGACCGACAGCAAACGCTAACCACCGCGCACATTCAAAGCCGATTTCATCGCTATCAGAATTCGAATCGCTTGGATCGGCGTCGGCGTCCTCCTGGCCGGCAGAGACGGGGCTTGTGTTGACATTACCTGAACAGAGCGCGGTGCCGCACCCTTCGCCAGAATTGGCCGTCTCGCAGTCTTTATCGAAGCCTGACGTATCGCAGTCATCACCGGAGCCAGCCCTGGCTGAAGCATCGCCAGAGGTCGCCGTGTCGGAGCCGTTGCCACCTGCCAAGTTCCGTTTCGACACAGGTGTGTTTCAAATGGAACCGACTGCCCTGGCGCCAGGCGCCAAAGGTTACTTGGCTGCGATCATTCCGAAGGACAGCACCGATCAAACGACCGCCATGGTGGCGCTGAGCCTCACTGGGTTGCCGACCAAATCGGTTTTCTACGTTCGCACCAAAGACGTAGGAGGGAATCAAGTCTCGTTAGGGTCGGGGAGAAGCGACATAAACGGTTCAGCAGTGGCGGTGATGCTGCGAAGCAGTCCAACAACGGTAGCGGTGGGCGCTCCGACGCTTTCAGTGGCAAGTACGGAACCGCCGGTAACGTTGAATTTTGATGGTGCCACGGGAGAGGACTTGGAGGTGGTGGACACCGCCGGCAATGTGTTGATGACCGTCGGCGCAGCTACCAAACCTCAGGTCCTAAGTAGAGTGAACCCTTCTCCAACGCCATGAGACTACACGTGCACGCCTTCCGCTAATTAAAAAGCCAGCGCATTAGTAAACAGCCGGGACGTAATAAACTAATGAACCAGCAATTCCAGTAAGGCTACGGCGCGATAGTGATTTTTGCGCTGGCGTCATTTCTCGTCGCGCGCGAAATTGTCTGAATGAAAAACTACACCAAAATTCTGTTTTCGATTTTAGCAGCAGCGATTTGCAGTGCTGGTTTTGCGGCAGAGCCTCAGAGCTGCAAGAAGACCGGCAAGAACTGCCCCATGAACGATAACAAGAAATGCAATTGCGGGAAGAATTGCAGCTGTTAATCGGGCTTCAGTAACGCGAGATCACTCCGGAGCTAGTCGTTAGCTCATTATCTGGAAGCGTTCCATTAATTGCTCGCGCATTTCCATCGCGAGTTTCGGGTTAAGACGCTGGAGCACTTTTTCCCGGCGATCGGGCGCCATCGCCGCCAGTTCGCGCACGAGTTTGTCGCGCGTTTTCCGTTTCGCGTAAGCACTCCAGCCAATTCCGATCGCAAGGAGCCCGGAAATTGTCCAAACGGTTACGTCAGTTCCGGTGATCATTACTAATTACCTGCTCCTACATGTTAACTTTCACTTGCACTTCCCTCGGAAGCTAGAGGAAAGCTCGCCCGTAGATAGCGGCGACTCAGAAGTCGCCTCTTTGCAATTAGGATTTCTCATTCTGCGCGCCCCGGGTTCAGGGAGTCGGCTGATTGCGCTGCGGCAGGAGAACCAGCCGCATGAATTGCAACATCGCAGCCATGAGGTGGACGAGGATTCCAGCAAAAAACGGCCAAAACCAATTCAACACCGCAATGTTATAGATTTGCAGCGAAATCGTGATGATCCCGATGCCAAACAGTGGGAAGAACAGCATCCTATTCACCCCTTTGAATTCGGTTGGGGTGAGGCTGCGCGCGGCCTTGAAGTTGAAGATCGCGAACGGAATCTGGCAGGTTAGGGCAACCCCGCTACACCAACGCCAAATGGATTCGGGCGGCGGCTTTATTGTCAGCAGGAAAATCGCAATGACGGAATAGGCGAGGGGGAGAATGGAGTTGCTAAGTAACAAGCGGAGACGAAACCTATCGAGGCTCGACCACTGATGGACGGAAGCGGGGCGAAAAACTACTACCACTCCGGCAAACCCGGCCAGGGTTACTGCGACCTGCGCTGCCAAGCCAAGTGCTTCGCCCGGTTCCACAATAGCTCGAATTAAGAACGGTAACGGCCCGACAAATCAAACTCAAACAGCGATGTGAATGACAAATAGACTGTCTGGAGCTTTAACGAAGGCTGGAGGTCACAACCTCAAGTCTCAGATGCGGGATGATCCGGTTGCTCTTTCCAGAGCAGTCCATAGGATAAAACGCTCGTGGAAGATGATCAGGAGGATAATTCTCAGCCGAAGGGAAAACGGCGGCGTCAGATTTGGATTTCGATTGGGATAATCCTTGCGCTGCTCATCATTTTTCACCGGCTTATTCTCCTCGGCGCCATTCACTGGTTCGCGGTCCACCGTGCGGCGCAAGAAAATCTCAAGCTAAGTTTTCGCGCAGAAGGCAACGTTTTTACCGCACTAACGGTCCGGAATCTCCATCTCGTTCCGACTGGACCGGCCGCGATCGAAATTGCCGACGCAGAATACGTTCACGCTGAATACAGTTTGTTTTCGTTGATCCGCGGTCATGCCGATTTTCTCGAGTCGATCGAGGCACGAAACGCGCGCGTGGTCGTCGATCCCGCGAAAGTACGGGTGCAAGTTGCGCCGCGCCCGCGCGAAAAGGTGACATTACCGGCGGTGTTTCCGGAACGCGCGCGCCTGGACAATGTGACGGTGATCGTGCGCGATCCGGCGCATGATTTCATCGCGGAAAATCTGTCGCTCGATTTAAATCCGCGTGTTCCGGGCGCATTGAGCGTGACGTTGTTGCAATTACCGACCGGTGAAGCGTGGACAGGTGTGACGGGGACAACCAGTTACGACAATCGTAATTTGGCTTTGCGCGACGTGGTTTTGAACGAACAGACGCGTTTCTCCCTCATCAACGCTGATGCCTCGCGCATCCGGGAGCACATGATGACTTTGCGTCTGGTCGGGACGCTCGACGGTGCGCCGATTGATTTGCAGGCCTCACTGACAGAACAAGCCCGATCGCTTTTCATTAAGTCGCACACGACCGCGCACAATCTTTCCCTCTCATCCGCAAAGAAGCTCGGCTTGTTCTCGGATGCGCCGGTCCAGGGAAACGTCGAGAATTTCACCTTTGATTTTGTTGGTTTATTGCGTGCACCGAAAACCTGGGCGGCTTCGGGAGGTGGCGTCGTGCGGGATCTGCAAGTGGCGGGTGCGACTTTCGATCGGGCGGCGGCACAGATTTCTGCTCATGACGGCGTGGCCACGATTCAACCGGTCGAACTCACGCGTGCGGGAACGGCGCTGCAAATTCACGGAACAGTTCAATTGCCCGAGCGCGCCGACGATCTCGGGCGCAGTCCGGCGAAGTTTGAGGTTGTTGGCAACGATCTCGATCTCGGTCCCATCACCTCCGCGATGGAGAAACCGCTAAGCGGTCATGGGCAAATCAATGGGACATTGGAAATTCGCGGCGAGCAATTGCAGGCCGGGTTTCATGTTGCTTCGGGGCCGGTGAGCAGTGGGGATTTCACCCTGGAAAAGTTTGAAGCTACGGGAACGGCTGAGAAAGATTTACGATTGCATTCGAAAGACGAGCCCTGGTTTGAAGGGCTGCGCGCCAATGCTACAGCGGTGGCTTCGGCCGTGAGGAACAGCGAATTTGCCGTCGACACAGTTTCAGGGCAGCTCGACCAAAACGGCAGCCTGATCACCATCAGCAACGTAAAGGTGGAGCGCGGATCGAATCAGATCGTGAGTAACGCTTCCGTGCGATTACGCGCTGATGAAAAGGATTTCATCAAACAACCGGCAACGATCCAAGTCGCGATCGATGCTCCCGAAACGGCCGATTTTTGGAATGGGAATTCCCCGAACCGGGTCAGCGGCACGCTCAACGCCTCCGGAATTGTGCAGTGGAACGGAGCGGTGGCGGATGGATGGTTCAATGTTTACGGATCGAAGCTGCAAATCCGCAATTTGTCTGTCCCGCAACTAAGCGGCGCGGGATCGATCTGGCAGAGCAGGATTTTTCTCAATGATTTGACTGCCAATCTTAATCAGCGCGACTTCGTGAACGGCCAGGGGACGCTCGATTTGCAGGGCGAGAAGAAATTCGCCGGCAAACTCGTGGTTGATATTGCCGACATGAGCACGCTCAAGCCGCTGTTGGAAGTGAGCGGAAACAAAACTGAGTTACGCGGTTCGTTTTTACTGAATTGGGAGGGGCGCGGTTCACTGCCGAAGCTAACGAAAAATGGATTTTTGAAACTGGCCTGGAAAAACGGTCAACTAGGCAATATGAAAGCGTTGACCGCAAACATCGACGCTACTTATTCGCCGGCGGGGCTCGAGATTCCGACGTTTTTTATCGGTAGCGATCGGATGGATTTTCAGGCAATCGTTTCTGCCAAGGGCGAGATCCTGGAGATTTCAAAAATTCAGCTTGATCAGGGGCAGGCGAAATACGCGTCCGGCTATGCTTCCATCCCGCTTATCTGGGGAAATGTCGGCACGAAGCAGCCGGTTTTCCCGCGTGATGGAAAGGTCAACGCGACATTTGATTCGGCGAATCTCGATCTCAAGAAATTGTTCGACGACTTTGGGATCGAGCCGCTCGCAAGCGGGCTTTTATCGGTGAAGCTGCAAGCCGGCGGCACCCTGGCGAATTTGCAAGCCCGTCTCGATGTTGATGGACGCGATCTGCGCAACCCGAAACTACCGAATCTTGATCCGGCCACATTTCGTGTTTCGGCGGACGCCGCAGGAAACAAGCTCAATCTCGTCGGCGAATTGAAGCAGCCGAAAATTCAGCCCGTCAGTATTGCGGCAACAATGCCATTCGATGCCGGCAAAATATTGAGCACGCGCTCCTTTGACGAGAACACGCCGGTGCAGGCGACAGTCCGCTTGCCGCGAAGCTCAGTGAATTTTTTGCGGCAATTCGTTCCTGCGGTTGAACAACTGGACGGCGACGTGGCGTTCGATGTCGCCATTGGCGGAACGATTGCGCGCCCGGCCTTCACCGGCAGTGGCGACATCACCATTAATGCCGCGCGCTTTACTAACGCGACATTGCCGGCGCTGCGCGGATTCCAATCCCGCCTGATTTTTCGCGACAATGCCGTGACCCTGGAAAAATTTCGGGGCGATCTCGCCGGCGGACCGTTCACCCTCGGTGGCCGAGTCGTTTTCACCAAGCTGACTGACGCAAACATTGACCTCGATTTGCGCGCCGAAAGCATCCTGATCGCGCGCAACGATTCACTCACGGCGCGGGCCGACGCGAATTTGAAAGTTGCCGGGCCGGTGATGAGCGCGACGGTGAAAGGAAATGTCGCGCTGACCAACAGTCATTTTCTTAAAGACATCGATTTGATTCCGATTGGATTACCGGGCCGGCCCGCGCCGGAGCCAATTGAAGACCGGCCGGACTATTCGATTAAAACTCCGCCGTTGCGCGATTGGAAATTCGACGTCGCGATCAAAACGAAAGATCCATTTTCCATTCGCGGTAACCTCGCGAATGGAAAAGCTGTTGCAGATCTGCATCTAGGTGGCACCGGCGGCCGCCCGGAATTGAAAGGGATAGTGAAATTGCAGGGCGTGGAAGCGACTTTGCCATTCAGCCGCCTCGATGTGACCAACGGCTTTCTCTATTTTGATCCGAGCGATTCGTTTAATCCCAGGATTGACCTGCAAGGCAGATCGGTGATCCGCGATTACACCGTGCGCGTTTACGTTTATGGGGATTCACTCGCGCCGCAGGCCATTTTCACGAGCGAGCCCCCCTTGCCTCAAGAAGAAATCATTTCGCTTCTCGCTACTGGAGCGACCCGTCAGGAGCTGACTGGAAATAGCAACGTTCTGGCCGGTCGCGCGGCCATGTTGCTGGTGCAGCAGCTTTACCGGAAGATTTTCAAGAAAGGCCAGCCCACCCAGAGCAATTCCGCCTTCGACCGTTTGCAGGTCGATGTTGGCACGGTCGACCCGCGCACCGGTCGTCAGCAGGGCAGCGCGCGATTTAAAGTTAACGAGAATTGGGTGCTTGTCGGTGACCTTGGAGTTGGGGGAGAATTTCGCGGTCAGGTGAAATACCTCATCCGATTCCATTGAGATGCGACGGGCGGTTTTTTTCCTCGCCTTAATGGCATTCAGTGGCGTGTCCGACCTGCCCGGCCAAAGCGCGGTGGATGTGAAACGGCCGGAGGAACACGCCCGCGAACGTAAAGTTATCGAACGCCGGGAGACGCAAAAAGCGCGGAGCACGAATCTGGAGATTCGCGGCGCCACCGCGTTTAAGGAAGAAGAATTGCGTTCCGTCCTGAAGGAAGAAATCGCAACCATCCACGATTTTGGATTAACGGCCGCGCGCGCGGATGACGCCGCATTTTTTCTGGAGCTTTTCTACCGCAAACATGGGTATGCCAAAGTAGATGTGCACTACTCCATCGAGGGCGGATCGCGTCTTGTGCTTAACGTGACCGAAGGGCCACAGGCGATTTTGGGCACGATCAATTTTGTCGGTAACAATCATGTTCCAGCGGAAAAACTTTTCGAATACGTAGTCGGTCCGACGCGGGAGCGTTACTCGCGATTACAAAGGGACCTGCCGTTTGTCGCGGCCGATATACAGGAAGGCGCAGACCTGCTGCATCGCTACTATGTCGGAGAAGGCTATCTCGAGGCGACAGTGGATGCGCCGCAATTTCATTTCAGCACCGACGGCGCCCGGGTAGATATCACGATCCCGGTGCATGAAGGCAGGCAATACTTTTTTGGAAACCTGATTTTTCGCGGAAACCCTATTTACGATCCGGCAACGTTACGCGGGCAGATGCTCGATTTGCTTTCGCAACCTTATACCGATCGCCGGGTTGATGACATTTCGCGGCGCTTGCAAGCTTACTACAAAGCCCGCGGTTATTATGCCGTGAAAGTGGAAGCGACTGGCGAGCCGGAAGCTTCCGTTGCCGGTCGCGTGCCGGTGGTGGTCGTGATTTCGCCAGGACCGGTTTATAAGTTTGGCGAGGTGAACGTGACCGGCTTGCGCCGCCTGCGACCGAGTTATGTCCATAATCGCTTTGCCTCGCTTCAGGGGAAAAATTACAGCCCGGATGTGTTGGACGAAAAGTTTCGCGAGCTGATGCGCACTGGCCTTTTCAATGTTCTGCAAATCAATCCCCAGCCCGAGGGTGGAAATTACCTTCGGCTCGATATTGCCGCCGAAGAAGCAAAGGCGAAAGAGTTTGGTGTATCCGTCGGTTACGGTTCGTATGAGGGCGCAATCTTTGGCATCCAGTTTGCCGACAGGGATCTCTTCGGCTACGGCCGGCCCCTCGTTACTTCAATCGAGATTTCAGAGCGCGGCTACAAAGGCGAGATTTTGTGGGACGATCCGCATTTTCTCGAAAGTAACGTCGAACTGAAGATTCGGCTCAGTGCCCTGACCTTCGATTATGACGGTTATTCGAAGTTTGAAATCGGCGCGCGAACGGAGTTTTCCTACAACATCACCAAGCAATATCAGATTGGCCTTTTTGCTTCGCAGCGGCACGACGAAATTATCAGCGCCGATATCGATGATGATCTCCTTGGTAACATGAATTACTTC
>Ga0207645_10002261_pt1 | contig 15307 bp, 15 predicted proteins | sample KBSM53metaG_FD_184331 | JGI IMG/M metagenome (GOLD analysis project Ga0207645, IMG submission 184331) | Miscanthus rhizosphere microbial communities from Kellogg Biological Station, Michigan, USA - KBS M5-3 metaG (SPAdes) (version 2) | ecosystem: Host-associated > Plants > Roots > Rhizosphere >...
ATAATGAGCGAAAGCAATTATTCGGATGCATTTATTTTCCCGTATGCCTACCATAGTTTAGGTATTGGAAAATTAATCGGCATGCCGGTACCCGGTACAGGAACGGCAGTTTGGTGGGAAACTCAAATTGATCCTACGCTGGTGTTCGGTATTCCAATGGTTGCTACTATTGGTAAGGAAGGCAGGCCAACGGAAAATATGCAGCTGGAACCAGACATTAAAGTTCCGAATGACTATAAATCTGTATTAAGCGGAAAAGACCCTCAACTGGAAAGAGCGGTAAAAGAAATGCAGGACGCGATCAAGAATAAGAAAAGTTTCTGACCCAATCAACTTGCCAAAAAGCCCCTGCATTCCCAGGGGCTTTTTTATTGCGGAAATTTGAATTTCCCTTAGGATTTCCCCTGAAATAAATTAAATAAACCTGCGTTATTAAATTGAATTGATCCCCTTGATGCACCGTCAAAAAAACTTCTTGTCCATCTTTCTGAGCTTCTTTTTCCTGGTATTATCGTTTTCCGGTATCCATGCACAAATGGTTACGGGCATATGGCATGGCAAAATAGATAAACAAAAAGTAGAAGTGAAAATGGTCCAAAATGGCGATAGCCTGGCGGGAACTGCCTATTATTTTGAATCGTCTAGTCGCTATCGCAGATACAGCATAAAGGGATACCTGGATGAAACCGACAACAGTGTTGTATGGTGGGATGATCAATTACTCGAAGACAAGACAAAGGGACTGAATCTTTTCTCACGGAATAAACAGAATTCGTCAAGGGCCGATTTTAATTGCCCGGGCGGAGGAGTGATGATGCTCGATGGAAAAATGTACACTGACGCGGACCAGCAAAAGCCCGACGGCGAAGTTCACCTCAGCAAGGTTGATAAAGCTTCATTCCAGGATGAATGGGATGAGGTTATCGAAAATTATACTGTTGGGACAAATGATCCTGACATGATCGACAGCGTTTCCCAGGTAGCGCAAAAACCTGTCACTATTGAAACAACTGCAGGAACGATCAATGAAGAAACAAAAACAATTTCACCAACACCTCGTGTAAAAAATGAAGAACCTAAAAAAGAAGTTATCAGTGTACCTGTTACTAAGCAGGAAAACAAGATGGAAACAAACATTACTCCACCAACTATTGATCAAAAGTTTACAAGCCGAGAAAAGATCCTCACCAAAGAAATTCCTGTAAGCGGGGATTCCATTGAACTGGATTTTTATGACAATGCAGAAATTGACGGAGATTCTATTTCACTTTTTCTGAATGGCAGGCTAATTTTCGAGCATATTCGCCTTACAGAAAAGGCGTACAGGGTAAAATTACCGGTAAGTGATCTGCATGAAATTAATGAATTGATCATGGTAGCAGAAAATCTTGGAGCCATTCCTCCCAATACTTCTTATATGGTCGCTCTTGTAGGTGATAAGCGGTACGATGCTCAATTGGCCAGTACCGAAAACAGCAGTGCCATGATCAAACTGGTAAAAAGGAATCCTTAGACGAATGCTATTTCAGGTAAAGTTTATAAGAGCCTGATATTTCATTTTGATCTTGCTTGTCCCAAACGCGGAAGGTCACCGTAAAATAATCGTACAACTTATCGATAGAGGTTATTCTTGCACTCAGAGTAAGTGCTTTTGCGTCTTCACTGCTTAAACCATCAGCATAATCTTTAAATAAGTTTCTTTGATCAAGCAATTGTTTTCCATCACTGGTCGTGATCTGTTCTTCTGCATCCACAAATACCTTTCCGTCCTTTTTTCGCCAGCCGTTTACAATTAACCGAAGGCCAACCCACTGACCCACCTCAACTTTATTACCGGGAGGGATCAGTTTGCCGTCCTCAAAGAGCAGGAACGCCTGTTCTACGATCAAACCCTTTTCTTTTAACTCGATGCCGTTGCGAATTTTACTTCCCTCGCCGGCAGGAGTGTTTACTTTTACCTCGCAGGAAATAAAAAGAAGAGAAGCAAATAAAGAGTATATGATTTCCCTCATAAGAGTTTTTAGACTACAACGTTCACCATTTTATTCTTTACATAGATAACTTTTTTTGGTGATTTTCCATCCATCCATTTTTTCACCACTTCATTGGCCAGCACAATTTCCTCTACCTGTTGTTGTGTGGCATCCAGGGCGATGGTCAGTTCAGTCCTTGTTTTCCCGTTAATGGCAACGGGATAGGTTTTCGAAGATTCTTTTACATACTTCTCTTCAAATCCTGGATAACTCTCATCGACTACAGAGGAGGCTTTCTCTGGATCTCCCCCGGCTGAAGGGACTCTTGGCGCTTTCAATTGCTGATAAAGCTCCTCGGCAATATGCGGAGCATAAGGAGCCAATAATATTACCAACGGTTCAAGGATCGAACGCTTATGACATTTCAAGTCGGTCAATTCATTGGTAGCGATCATGAAGGCGCTCACGCCAGTATTAAAAGAAAGCCTCTCCGTATCTTCTTCGATCTTTTTGATTGTTTTATGAAGAACTTTTAATTCTTCATTTGTTGGTGCATCATCAGTAATGATCAACCCCTTCTCTTCATCGGCAAAGAGGCGCCAGAATTTTTTCAGGAAACGGTAAACACCTTCGATGCCTTTTGTATCCCATGGCTTGCTCATTTCCACAGGGCCGAGGAACATTTCATACATGCGGTAAGTGTCGGCACCATATTTGGCAACAATATCATCTGGATTGACAACATTAAAGTAACGCTTACTCATTTTTTCTACTTCCGATCCGCAGATATATTTGCCGTCTTGTTCCAAAATAAACTCCGCATTCGCATACTCGCCATTCCGCCATTTTTTAAAGGCTTCGATATCCAACTCAACACCGTCAACAAGGTTTACATCTACATGGAGTTCATCTGTTTGATATTTGTCTTTCAATCCCAAAGTAACAAACAGGTTAGTTCCATGAGCTCGATATACAAACCTGCTACTTCCCTGTATCATCCCCTGGTTCACCAATCTTTTATAAGGCTCTTGGTAACCGATCCATCCACGGTCATACAGAAACTTTGTCCAAAGACGACTGTATAATAAATGTCCAACCGCATGTTCCGTTCCTCCGATATAAAGATCAACCTGTCCCCAGTAATCAGAAATTTTTCTGGCGCAAAATTCTTTTTCATTCTGTGGATCCATGTAGCGAAGGAAGTACCAACTGCTTCCTGCATAGCCAGGCATCGTGTTCGTCTCCAGGGCCCCCTCCCCACTTCCCCCGGCTGAGGAGTATTGATAAATCCATTCAGGAATATTGGCCAAAGGCCCTTCTCCTTCCGGTCCCGGTTTGTAGTTTTCAACGTGCGGCAATTCCAATGGCAATTCTTTTTCATCAAGAGGATAAGCCTTACCATTTTCCCAAACTATCGGAAACGGTTCACCCCAGTATCGCTGCCGGCTGAATGCGGCATCACGCATTTTATAATTCACTTTTCGTTCTCCAATACCCAGCTCTTCTATTTTTTTGAGTACTACTCCAATGGCATCCTTCATCACGATGCCATTTAAAAAATCTGAATTTTCTAAAACAGCATCCTTCGTGGGATTTGCGTCTTCACCATTATAATGCGCCCCAATAATATTCGTGACTTCCAATCCAAAATGCTTTGCAAACTTGTGATCACGTTCATCGCCACAAGGCACAGCCATGATCGCTCCCGTTCCGTAACCGATCAACACGTATTCGCTGATCCAGACCGGGATTTCCTTTCCACTGAATGGATGAATGCAATAAGCGCCGGTAAAAACACCGCTGATTTTCTTCTCTGCCATTCGTTCCCTTTCACTGCGGCTCTTCACATAAGTAATATATTCTTCAACAGCCTGCTTCTGCTCGACAGTGGTTATTTGTTCCACCAATTCATGCTCTGGTGCGATCACCATGAAGTCGACGCCAAAGATGGTGTCGGGACGGGTAGTATAGACAGTAACCTTTAAGCTATTAGCTGCACGCTGCACGCTTTCATTCTTGTGGCCTGAAGCCTGAAGCATGAAGCTCACCTCCGCTCCTTCGCTCCTCCCGATCCAGTTCGTCTGCATCTCTTTCATCGATTCGCTGAAATCCACTGCCAGCAAGCCTTCCAGCAGACGGTCGGCATATTCGGTTATCCGCAAATACCACTGACGCAATTTCTTTTTTACAACAGGATAACCACCCCGCTCACTCACCCCATTAATCACTTCATCGTTGGCCAGCACGGTACCCAAAGCTTCGCACCAGTTCACTTCACCATAGCCACAATAAGCCAGGCGGTATTCCATTAAAATATCATGCTTCGCTTTTTCATTAAATGCTTTCCACTGATCAGCGGAAAAAATTCCTCCCAGCATTTCAAAATCGGGATTGCGTTCTTCAAATTTTGCATCCGGTACAGGATGATTTCTATTTCCTTCTTTTTCAAATGCCGCGATCAAATTTTCGATGGGTTCTGCTTTATTGGTCTTTCGGTTATAAAAACTTTTAAATAGCTGTAAAAAGATCCATTGGGTCCACTTGTAAAATTTCGGATCGCTGGTTCGCACCTCGCGGCTCCAGTCAAATGAGAATCCTATATTGTCAAGCTGTTTTCGGAAATTATTGATATTGTCCTCAGTTGAAACGGCGGGATGAATCCCATGTTCAATAGCGTACTGCTCCGCTGGCAATCCAAATGCATCGTAGCCCATCGGGTGCAGCACATTAAAGCCTTTCAGCCTTTTGAACCGCGCATAAATATCACTGGCAATATAGCCCAACGGATGCCCTACATGCAGCCCGGCGCCGCTCGGATACGGAAACATATCCAGCACGTAGTATTTTGGCTTCGGTGCCAGGCCTGAGCTTGTCGAAGGGTTGCTTACCTTATAAACACCATTATCCTTCCACCATTGTTGCCATCTTTTCTCAATGTCGCGAAAATTGTATTCCATTCTCTCTTCTGTTCTATGTTCTATATACCTAATATTATTTATGTTACCAGCTATGGATCCATTCGCATCGTCCCTTGCGTCGCACTCTTCAACACCTGTAATTCTTATGACCCAAGAAAAATTCATTTATGATCCTTGTGCCTTCGTGCCTTTGTGGTTCAAAAAAGATGCACAAAGAACCGAACGATAAAAGGAGCGTCGCAATATCAGCCGAATAAAGATGTGAAAGAAGATTTAAAAAAAATCTATCTTTCATTTCCTAATTTAACTTCTGGCAATATAATATCGATGCCTTCGTTTTTGGGAGGGACAAAAATACGGATTGCCCTCTTAAATATTTTAAATCTGCTATTTTTGCCCCTCCGCACGGAACCATTGTTAATGGTTCATTTTTGTTAATGTTCAACCGGGCGGACCAAACCCATAAAACCTCCGAAGGAGCCTTCGGACAAAATTCAATCGCATGAGTCAAGCCGGAAAAGCATCGATCAAACGCGGAAAACCCTCTTACTTCATGGCCATTTTAGGAGTTACCATTGTGTTGTGCCTGTTTGGATTGATCGGCCTGTTAACCATCAACGGAAGAAAGCTCATTCAAAACATTAAAGAAAGCGTTGAAGTGCATGTATTCCTCAAACAAAATATCAAGGATAGTTCACGCATCAACCTGCAGAACTATATCGCTTCGAAACCTTATACAAAAGGCATAAAGTATACTGATAAGGAAACGGCAAAAAAAGAATGGGTAAAAAGCGGTGGGGAAGATTTTACGGAATTCATCGATAACAGCCTGCTCCCCCCAAGTATTGACTTTACTTTAAAAAATGAATTTGTTGACTCTGCTCAACTGGTGACCGTCCAGGCAGACATTGCTCAAAACCCTATTGTTGATGAAGTACGGTTTCCCAGTGCGGTCGTGAATTCAATGATGAAAAATTTCAGGAACATAGGAATTGCCCTGGGCATAGTGGCCGTCCTGATTGCCGTGATGGTGATCATCCTGATCGATAATACCATCCGCCTGGCCATGTTCAGCAATCGTTTTTTGATAAAGACCATGCAAATGGTGGGAGCTACGAGGTGGTTCATTGCCAAGCCTCTTGATATGAGAGCTATTGCAAACGGAGCCCTAAGCGGTATAATCGCCACGGCTATCGTTTATGCTTTGTTATTACTGGCTGAAAACTTCTTCGACGGCTTCAAAAAATTGCATGATACCAATATGATGATACTGCTGGCGCTTGTACTTATTCTTTTAGGAATTGGAATTACTTTGTTCAGCACCCACCGAAGCGTGTTAAAATATCTCCGTATGAAACTTGATGATCTTTATTAGATAAAAGGTAATAGTTAACAGATAAAAGTCGATCGGTGTTCATTTTACCTTTTATCTATTAACTTTTCACTAATTCCCTATCTTGCACCCCTTAAATATTTCTATGGCTGAAAAGAAATCTTCCGTGTCTTCAAAGGATACAAGGTCCTTCCCCATTTTTGATAAGGAAAATTATTTATGGATGCTGGGTGGTGTTGTGATCATGGCAATTGGGCTATTGCTGATGACGGGTGGTAAAAGCGATGATCCTAACCAGTTTCATCCTGACCAGGTTTACAGCACAACCCGTATAACCATCGCCCCCATTCTGATCATCGCCGGCCTTGTAGTGGAATGCTTTGCGATCTTCAGAAAGCCAAAAACGAAGGAATAAATACAATTGCCGATTTCTAAATGACTCCTGTAACTTACTACCTGTACTTACGCTGCTGAGTCACTAATCCATTTCAGTTTATAGTATGGACATCATTCAAGCGATCATTATAGCCATTGTAGAAGGTCTCACGGAGTTTCTTCCTGTGTCCAGCACCGCGCACATGAAGTTTACCAACCCCTTGATCGGCGTTACTCCGACACCCTTTACTAATATGTTTGAAATAGTGATCCAACTGGCGGCGATATTATCAGTTGTATTTGCCTATTCAAAAAAATTCTTTGATTTCAAACATCCCTCATTTTATATCAAGCTCATCGTTGCAGTAATTCCGGCGCTGATCGCAGGAGTTTTATTGAAAAAATATATTGACAGAGCTTTGGATAATCTCACATTCATAGCCTGTGTCATGATCGCAGGTGGGATCATTTTACTCTTTATCGACAATTTTTTTAAAGGGAATACAATTACTGAAGAAAAAAATATTTCCCTTCCAAAAGCCTTTGTTATTGGATGTTTCCAGGTGCTGTCGGTACTTTTTCCAGGACTTAGCCGTAGCGCTGCAACCATTATAGGTGGAATGACCCAGAAGCTGACGAGAAATCTTGCTGCCGAATTTTCTTTCTTCCTGGCGGTGCCTACCATGTTTGCTGCCTCCGCAAAAAGTTTTTATGATGTTTATAAGGAACATCCTGAAGTGCTGGTAAGGAATAATATGACCACGTTGGGCATCGGTGCGGTGGTCGCCTTCGTTGTTGCACTGCTGGCCATCCGGTTCTTTATAAATTATCTTCAAAAACACGGCTTTAAGATCTTTGGATTTTACAGGATCATTCTTGGCATCGTTATGCTTATCCTTCTGTACACAGGGGTCATTCGCAATACTTAAACCACATGAGACGCCTGCGGTTTGATCTGCAAGTCTCATACACTTTTGTGTCCGTCGTGGATCATCGGGCAGCCTGTGGCAGCAAATTGTGGTTACAAAAGACACAAAGAAAGCACGAACTGCACAATGGGATATTCATCCTTTATCCCTTCAAATCATTATTTTTAATGATCAAAGAACTACCATGCAAACAGCCACCAAGAAAGTCATTAATGGTTGGGCCATGTACGACTGGGCCAACTCTGTGTATAACCTTGTCATTACTTCTACCATTTTTCCGGCTTACTATGAAGCCATCACAGGGGATGGAAATGACAAAACAACCACAGATCATGTTCACTTTCTCGGAAGAGATTTTGTAAATACGGCGTTATACAATTACTCATTGGCATTTGCCATGCTAATTGTTGCCTTTATTTCTCCGCTGCTTTCATCCATTGCCGATTATACGGGCAACAAAAAGAAATTTTTGAACTTCTTTCTTACTATGGGTAGCATTGCCTGCGCCGGGTTATTTTTCTTTACAAGTAAATCAACCCTGTATGTCGGTATCATTTGCTCGATCATTGCCTGCGTTGGTTTTTGGGCCAGTCTTGTCTATTACAACTCCTACCTGCCCGAAATTGCCGCACCTGAAGACCGCGATCGTGTAAGTGCCCGCGGATTTACATTCGGATACCTTGGTAGTGTTATATTACAGATCATTTGTTTTGTATTTGTATTTTATCCCCAATTATTGGGAGGCAACAAAGACTCTATCGTTCAATACCAGGCATCGTTTTTACTGGTCGGTGTTTGGTGGTGGAGTTTCGGGCAGTTTTCACTGAGACGTTTACCGAAATCCACGCCAGCGGGCGCCACAGGCGACCTGGAGCATCACATTCTTTCAAAAGGATATCGCGAACTTCAAAAAGTGTGGAAGCAATTAAAATACCTGATCTTACTTAAACGATATTTAGTCGCATTCTTTTTTTATAATATGGGCGTGCAAACTGTAATGCTAGCGGCAGCATTATATGGAAAGAGTGAGTTGGCAATACCAACGACGAACCTGATCATTGCCATTCTGATTATTCAGTTGATTGCCATTCCCGGCGCATACGCTATTTCAAAGCTGTCGGCTGTCATTGGAAACATGAGCGCACTGATGATCTGTGTCATCGTTTGGATCGGCATCTGTTATTACGGCTACATAATCCCCGCAAAAAATGTTACTCATTTTTATGTCCTGGGAAGTATTATAGGCTTTGTTATGGGAGGCATTCAATCACTCAGTCGGTCAACATATTCCAAATTAATGCCCATAACAAAGGATACCGCCTCATTTTTTAGTTTCTATGACGTAACAGAAAAGATCGGCCTTGTAATAGGTATTTTCAGTTTCGGATTTTTTACTGAACTGACAGGATCTCAAAGGTCGTCGGTTTTGAGTGTCATGGCGTTTTTCATAATTGGATTGTTATTGCTGATATATGCAAGGAGCACACAACTAAAAATGCAAAAGGCAGGGCACGGAAATAAAAAAGTGACTGAGCAGACATGAAATTATATTCGATCAACGCCGGTTATTTTAAATTGGACGGAGGCGCCATGTTTGGCGTCGTTCCTAAATCGATCTGGAATAAAATTAATCCTGCCGATGAGAACAATATGTGCAGCTGGGCCTTGCGGTGTTTGCTGATCGAAGATGGGAACAGGTTGATCCTTGTTGATAATGGGATGGGTGATAAACAGGATGCAAAATTCTTCAGTTATTATTATTTGCACGGCGATGATACTCTTGATAAATCATTAGCTAACTACGGTTTTCACCGGAATGACATTACGGACGCTTTCCTTACTCACCTGCATTTTGATCATTGCGGTGGTTCGATCGTTCGTGAAGGAGAGAAATTAGTTCCTGCTTTTAAAAATGCGGTTTATTGGAGCAATGAAGCTCACTGGGAATGGGCACTAAATCCGAACGACAGGGAAAGAGCCTCTTTTTTGAAAGAAAATATAATACCAATAAAAGAAAGCGGTCAACTAAAGTTCGTTGCTGAAATCCCGGAAGTGGAAGCAAATCTTGCTGATTCATTTTATAACAACCTCGACATTCTTTTTGTAAATGGACATACAGCAATGATGATGGTACCCAAAATCAAATATAAAAACAAGACAATTGTATTCATGGCGGATCTTCTTCCTTCACAAGGCCATTTACCAATTCCCTACATAATGGCTTATGATGTATATCCGCTAAAATCAATGAATGAGAAGAAAACTTTCTTACACGAAGCATTGGAAAACGATTACATTCTCTTTTTTGAACATGACCCACAATTCGAATGTTGTACGCTGCACCAAACTGAAAGAGGAATTAGACCAAAACAGTTTTTCAAACTTGAAGAAATCCAATGATAAAAAAGGGCGGCTCATCAGCCGCCCTTCACTTTGATCAACGATGTAAGCGGGTAGCGAAGATTTTTATTGCTCATCATATCTACTTTTACTTTTCCCACAACAATAGGACTTTCTATACGTATCGGTATATGGTTGGCATCATCAGAAACCCAGACCGTCATTTTTTCTCCACCCTCAAAAATTGTTCCCTTGATGAGCAGGGGTTTGAACTTGATCGCTTTGAATTTCCCATACTTTGTTTTCACCGTCTCTTTTCCCAGGTAGCGGATATACATATTGTACACTTCGTTATCCAGGAACATCGCAAACGGGATCTTATCATTCACATTGTATTTACTAAAATCGACATTACGTGCATAATACACTGCACTCAGAACATCCTGGACGCAATCAGGAACCTTAAAAACACCTTCAGTAGTTACAGCGGTATTAGCATTGCGATTGAAAGTAATATTCTCATATTTTTTGTACCCTCCTTCGTCAACATTTCTTAAAAATTTCAAGGGTTGCAGGGAACCGGTATCAATAAACGTTTCATACTTATCTCTTACCTTATATATCCAGTCATAAGATGGATTCGTTTTTCCAACTCCCGCTATGTGATAAACGGGTCGTCCATTCATTTTTTCAAGGACATTTGTAAATGTTGCGTTGCCGGCATCGATGTAAATTCCTGCCACTGCATAGTAAACGGTGTACGAAATTTCTTCGCTGGCCTGGAATGACGTGTTTTTCATTCCGCAAAATTCATCATCAGGAGCTTTTGCTTTTATGGTAAATGCCATCGAGACAAGTGCAAGTAAGCTTAAAGCCTTAATTCCTTTCATTTCGGTTTTTAAATATTTTAACACTCAGTATTAATAAACTGCCTGCAATTGCAGGCAGTACAAGATTTATGATCCAAATGGTTACCGTCGCTAGGCTTATTCCAAGACTATTTGTACTGAACAGCCCAATTAATTTCAAACTTACCTTGCCCCGAAGACCTAATTCAGCAATCGCAAAAGTAGGAATGATCGCCAGCACTAAAAAAATCACACTTACCGCCCAAAAGCATTGCCACCATTCCATATCCGCTTCAAATAACCGAAAAAGTAAAAAATATTGCACGACAAATACAATATACCGGATTGCAGAAAGAGACAATAATTTCAAAAGTAAAGTTGCATCTATATCCTTCAAAGAACCAATTAGCCAGGCATAACGACTATTGTTTCGCAATTTATCAGCCACGTTTATAATTAATGAAAGACGGAAATAAAATCCTGTTAAAATCACCAAAACAATGATGACTCCATATTGTAAGACCTGCAGCCAAAAGGAATCCAGTCCTTCTATCGAGTTCCCGGTATCAATGTTCTTCCTGATGAAAAATAAGCCCACTGATCCTGCCAATAAGGTAGTAATAAGCTGGCTCATGCTACTGACAATAGTAAGGGAGATCACCCGGAGGCGATTACCTTCTTCCATGTATAAAATCCGGCCCAGGTATTCACCCATCCTGTTGGGTGTACTTACAGAAAACGAAACACCGGACAACACCGCACGGAATGACCTGGAAAAACTCATCGGCTGAACGTTCTGAATGGAAATTTTCCATTTCCATGCTTCAATGGACCAATTGATGATCATTAAAAAAACAACAATAACAAGGTCCCATATCTCTGCGCTTTGCAAGGACTGCCTGATCTTTATCCATGATGTTTTCAGATCAGGTTGATGCTTTACCTGGTTGTAAATTGAATAAGATAACCAAAGGAATAATAAAGGGCCAAGAAAATAGTTGAGGAAGATTTTGATATTTTTGTTTAGCCGCATTAATCGTAAAAATAAGTCCTCTTTGCAAAAGCCTTTGAAAATAATTCTCGGAATAGATCCCGGCACTCTGATGATGGGTTATGGCATTATTGAGGTATGCAGCAATCAAATCCGGTTAAAAGAAATGAATGTTCTGAAGTTATCAGGCAAAAAAGATAACCATGAACGCCTTCAGCTGATCCATCAAAAAATACTTTGTCTTATAGAGGCGCATCGGCCGAGTGAATTTGCTATCGAAGCTCCTTTTTTTGGAAAAAATGTACAAAGCATGCTCAAACTGGGACGGGCCCAGGGTGTGGCTATAGCTGCCGCTATGAGTGCCAATCTTTCGGTTACCGAATATTCACCGAAAAAAGTGAAACAATCGATTACCGGCAATGGGAACGCCGACAAAGAACAGGTTTGGAGGATGCTTCAAAGAATTTTATTATCAATGGGAGCAGGAGGGATCTATGAAAGGCCAAAACACTATGATGCCACTGATGCTTTGGCGGTCGCGATCTGTCATCACTTCCAGAGCAATGGCTCTGTTAAATCTGCTAATACAAATAAGAAAAAAGGAAACAAAAAAACCAGCTGGGAAGATTTCATTAAACAGAATCCCGAAAAAATTCATTTAAAGATTTGAAAGAATTTTTTGTTGCACCTTTTTTAATGAATCGTCAGTGGCCCTGTCTTTGAGCTGTGTAAAATTCAAATCATTAGATGAGTTAATGGGGATCAGGTGGATATGAGCATGTGGAACTTCCAGGCCAATTACGGTAATCCCGCAACGATTACAAGGGAATGATTTTTCTATCGCTTTCGCGATCGGTTGAGCAAACTCCAGTATCTCTCTTAAATATTCAGTGGGCAAGTCAAATAAATTGTCAATTTCAATTTTAGGAACCACTAGCACATGTCCTTCACGCAGCGGGAAAATATCGAGGAAAGCAAAGAATCTGTCATTCTCCGCGATCCTGTAACTCGGAATTTCCCTTGCTATGATCTTTGAAAAGATGGTCATACTTCCAAAAATTTTTGATTTTAGATTTAAGATTTGGGATTTCAATTGTTTTAAATTCATCAAAACAAATCTAAAATCTGCAATCGAAAGTCTAAAATTGAAAACTTTCCAGGCTTAAGGCTATATTGAAATATCTTCTATCTTAAACATTAAGACACCGGCCGGCGCCTGTACTTCAGCCACGTCGCCCACTTTTTTTCCAAGCAACCCTTTTCCTATCGGAGATGTTATTGAGATCTTCCCGGCCTTCAGATCGGCCTCTTTTTCACTTACAATCTTGTATGTCATTTCCTTTTTTGTATTGAGATTAAGGACCTTCACTTTTGTAAGAATAGATACTTTACTGGTGTCAATAGAAGTTTCGTCAATGACCCTCGCACTCGCGATCTGGCCTTCCAGTAAAGCAATTTTCGCTTCCAGCAGCCCCTGGGATTCTTTGGCTGCGTCATATTCTGCGTTTTCTTTGAGATCACCCTTTTCTCTTGCCTCGGCAATGGCCCTCGAAGCAGCCGGACGCTCCACACCTTTCATGTGCTGTAGTTCAGCCTTCATTTGCTCAAGTGTCTCTTTAGTTATGTACTGAATGCCTGTCATAATTCCTCCTTGTCGTTGGTTCTCTTTGGAACAAAAACAGAAAAAAATAACAACGCCCCAGTGGATGCTGAAGCGTTGTATTATTATATACAAATATAGAAAAAAATCTGAAAAAATAGTGCGCGCTAATTCGCAGGGAACAGCTTCCCAATCAACACCTTTGCCATTTTATAAAAGGCCTCGTGACTATAGCCGGCAATATGCGGAGTGATTATAATATTTGGCTGATCCAGTAACCAGTTTAAATGTTCTTTATCTGCTTGTGAATAAGTTTCCAGTCTTTCATTTTCCAGGACATCCAATGCCGCCCCGGCGATCCAATTATTTCTTAAAGCATGGATAAGACTGTCCAACTTAACGATTTTGCCTCTCGAAGTATTCAAAAACCACGGCTTTTGTTTCAATGAGGAAAAGAAATCGTCATTGGCCTGGTGAAATGTTTCCTCATTTAAAGGAACATGAAAACTTACTACGTCCGCATACCTGGCGATCTGCTCAAGACTTGCTTCTTTGATATAATCTTTCCCAAATCCAAACTTGTATCTATCGTAAGCTAATACAGTTACTGAAAAAGGTTTTAACAATGACGCAAAACTGCTGCCTGTGTTACCAAAACCAATGATACCAACTGTTCGGCCATTCAATTCATTCCCGGTGTTCTCGCGTCTCAGCCATTTTCCCTGTTTTATCTCTTGACTAGAAGAAGAGATATGATTCATCAGGCTGAGCAATAGACCCAATGCATGTTCAGCTACAGCGTTGCGGTTTCCTTCAGGGCTGCTTTCGCATTGTATCCCTTTGGTTTTTGCATATTCCAGGTCGATCAACTCCATTCCGCTTCCCAGCCGGCCGATCCATTTTAAAGACGACGCTTTATCAAGAATTTCTCTATCAATTTTTATTCTCGTAGTGACTATTAAACCGTGTACATTTTCAACTTGCTTTTTTAAATCCTCGTAAGTGATCGACGGTTGATACAATACCTCATACCCGCGTTGTTTTAACTGGTCAATCAAATATTCATGAGCGGGCGCTGTTATGATCGCTTTCATATCTGTCTTACAAAGGAAAATTTTATTTCATGACAAATGTAAGCTCCGCAAACTGGTGCACCGAAAGTTGCTCGGCTCTTTTATTGAACAGATCATCGCCTAAGATCTTTGCATCAAACAGATCCCGTACGGCGTTACGCAACGTCTTTCGACGTTGATTAAAAGCTGCTTTTACCAACTTAAAAAAACTCTCTTCGGATCTCATAGCAACATATTCGCTTTTTGGTTTCAATCGAATTACCGCGCTTTTGACTTTTGGTGGCGGCTGAAAAGAATGCTCACTTACCTCAAACAAATATTCAACATTAAAAAAAGCCTGGGCCAGTACGCTGGTAATGCCGTATACTTTGCTGCCTTCCTTCGCGACGATGCGTTGTGCAACCTCTTTTTGAAACATTCCCACAGCACATTCTATATCAACTTTCCATTCCAGTATTTTAAAAAGAATTTGAGTCGAAATATTATAAGGAAAGTTTCCAACGACCGTAAACTTTCCTTCAAAGGGCTGTTTGATGTCAAGGAAACTTTTGTGAATGATCTTTTCTTTTAGTCCAGGAAAATTATTTGACAAATAATCCACTTTTTCTGAATCTAGCTCTACTGCTTTAAAATCAATGCCGGGGATCTCTATCAAATATTTTGTAAGTGCACCACCACCAGGTCCTACTTCAAGAAGTTGTGTGAATGAACATTGTCGAAGAGAGGCGACAATTTTTTTACAAACATTTTCATCCTTCAAAAAATGCTGCCCCAGCGATTTTTTAAGAGTGTACATATCCGCAAAAGTATAATGATTGTCTTCTGCCTGGCACAAAAAAAGTTCCCCCTCCAAATGGAAGGAGAACAAACGACCCAATTTAGACACTAGCTATTTTACCAGCACAATCTTTTGCCTGAGTATTTCTC
>Ga0207645_10002262_pt1 | contig 15306 bp, 14 predicted proteins | sample KBSM53metaG_FD_184331 | JGI IMG/M metagenome (GOLD analysis project Ga0207645, IMG submission 184331) | Miscanthus rhizosphere microbial communities from Kellogg Biological Station, Michigan, USA - KBS M5-3 metaG (SPAdes) (version 2) | ecosystem: Host-associated > Plants > Roots > Rhizosphere >...
CGCCACTTGCGCCCAAGCGCCGTCATGTGAGGGAAGGCGAAAGAAAGCCTTCCAACACAACAAGGGGGAACCTTCATGTCGAAGTCGAAGTCGAAGTGGAAGCTCGTGATGGTCGTGACGTGCGCAATCCTGATGGCCGCGGGCGCCGCCAGGGCGGGATACAAGTCTTTTTCGACCGGTATCAGGATGGGCAGAAACGCTGACGGCAGCGGCCTCGCCTCGGGCGCGCTCTCGCACGCACGCGCCAGCTCCGACTCCACTCAACGGATGTATTGCTACAGCTACGCGACGTTTGGCACGTGCATCGCCTTCCCGAACACGAACACCGACGGAATCGCCTGCACGACCCAAGATCCCGGGATGCTCGCGGTGATCCGATCCGTCAGTGGGGACTCCACCGTTTACTTCCAGACCGACTCCGCGGGCAACTGCACCAATCTCGCGGTGTTCAACGACTCGGGCAACATGCCCAAGCTCAACTGAGGTTCACGCCATGCGCACCGCGATCATGACGATCCTCGTGGGGATGGGCTGCGGCGGCCTGGGGTTCTATGTCGGTCACCACGGCCCGAGCGCCGAGCTCCGCGCGGCGCGTGCGGCCGTCACCACCGCGGAACCAGCGCCGGCGGAACGCGCGCCGGCGCCGAGCGTGTGCGTTGCGTCGGTCGACAGGCAGGTGCTGCGCGAGGAGCTCGCGCGCGCGCTGGGCGGTGGCGTGGGCGTCGAAGCGTCCGCGACCGCGCCCGCCGCGGCCAAGGAGCCGCCGCCGCCCACGCCGGCACAGGCCGCCGCGTTCGACGACGCTCGCCAGGGCGTCGACGGCGCGCTCGCCAGGGGAAGCCTGACGGGCGAGCAGGCGGAAGACCTGCGCGCGCGTCTCAGGAGGGTCGACCCGGACTCCCATTACAGGCTGGTCACGGAGCTGGTGGTGGCCCTGAATCACGGCAAGCTCAAGGTCGAGGACGGCGACATGATGTTCTGAGCGTGAGCCACTTTTCGCGGCTCGCGCCGTCGTCAGGCGTCGGCCGAGAATGAAGACCTGGTTGCCCACGCTCCTTCTGGCGGGATCACTCGTCGCCTGCGGCTCCAAGCCCGCGCGCGAGAAGACCGGCACCGGTGGCGCCGGCGGAAGCAACGGCGGGCAATCCGGCGCCGCCGGCGCGGGCGGCCAGGCCGGTTCGAGCTCGGGAGGCGCCGGCGCAGGCGCGGGCGCGGCAGGTACGGGCGCGGCAGGTACGGGCGCGGGCATCGCCGGGAGCGGATCGGGCGTCGCGGGTAGCGGGACGGGCGGCGGCGGCGGTGGCGGCGCCGGAGGCAGCGGCGGTGGCGGCGCCCCGATCAACACGGGCCTCGACTTCCGCGACGGCACGCGGCTGGTGGCGCGCACGTATTCGTTCACGGGAACCGCGCCGTTGTTCGTCGGGATCTACGATCGGCAGGAAAAAGTCGACTGCGAATTCAGCCGCGCGACGGACGACAAGCTGCGCTGCCTCCCGCTGAACGCCACGACGCTGGATCCAATCAGCCGCTGGCAGGAAGGCGTGGCCGCGTCCGGGCTGGACGTGTCGGGCCGCGTGGCCCTGGCCCAAATACACTCCGCCGACGGCGGGCGCTTCCCGAACTGGATCACCGGCGAGATCTACGACACCGGGTCCGGGAAGCCGTGCCGGGCCATCGTCCGCGGCGACGTCGCCAGCAGCCTCAGCGGATTGTGCCTGCCTTCCTTCGCGTCCTCGACCGGCGCTTACTTCTCCGACTCCCGTTGCACGCAGCCGCTCGCCAGCATCTCCGGCAGCGAAACGCCCGGCGTCGTGCTCGTCGGCTCGCTGGACGTGCACGCGGTGGGCGAGATGTTCGCGGGCCAGGCGTACCTCGCCCCGGACCAGAACGCCTGCACCAGGGTGTCGGGGGAGCAGATGCAGCTGCTGCGCTTCTTCCAGATCGGTGCCGCGCTGCCTGCCGATACCTTCCCGCCGGTCGCGATCCTGCCGCGCGGGAGCGGCCGCCTGGCGCTCAGGATGGTCGAGAGCGAAACGCGAACCCTCGCTCCCGCCAAGTACCGCGAGCCCCCGATCCCCACGACCGGCACGCCGTACCTCGATCGCGACCTCGGTCTCCTGTGTCGTCCCGCCATGACGGCCGCCGGCGAGGCGCGCTGCTTCACGAGCGACGTCTCGTTCGTCGTGCAGGACGCGCTGCGGTTCGCCGACGACGCCTGCACGCAGCCGCTGCTGTCGGGCTCGGGCTCCGCGATCGTCGGGATGTTGCGGGCGGACGCGGCAAGTGGGCGCGTCGTGGTCGTCGGGACGTATCACAGCCTGCCGCCGCTGGTTCCCCCCGCGTTGTACGCTCTCACGGGAGGGGTTTGCGCCCCGGCAGCCGGCGCGGGGCACGGCGCCTTCTATGGGCTCGGCGACGCGGTGCCCTTCGATTCGTTCGCGCGGTTCGATGCCCGTACGGGGAGGGAATAGACTCGTCGGCAGGCCCCCACGTGGCCCTGTCGGCAAAAGTTTCGATCGTGCTGGCCATCGCCGTCGCGGCGATCACGACCGCGGGCACGGCGCGTGCGCAGACGGACGCCCCCGCCGTCGTTCCGGTCCAGATCAGCGCCACGCAGCAGGGCGCGTACATCCAGCTGCGCGGCCCGCGTGGCGAGATCCCCTGCGGCGAGCGCTGCGCCCTGCAGCTGCCGCAAGGGCAATATCGTGTGGTCGTCCGGGATCGCGAAGGCTACACGTCGGCGCAGAAGCTGACGCTGCTGGGTCCGGGGAACATCGTCGTCTCGCCGGCGAACCACGGCGACAAGGTGCTGGGCATCGGGTTGTTCGTTGGCGGGGTGGTCGCGACGGCGGCCGGCGCGGTCATGCTCTACCTCGCGATACTGGACACCTTCATAACGGACCTGGGCGGTTGCTCCGATTGCAGCGGCCTGCCGAAGTGGACCTGGTATGCGGGCGGCGCCAGCCTCGCGGCCGGCGCCACGATGGGCACGATCGGCATCATCATGTGGCAGACGAACGCGCACGCCGCCATCGGCATGCGGCCGCTGGGCGCGCCGCCGTTGCCACCGTCCGGTTTGCGCCTGACGCCCGCGGCGGGCCGCCAGTGGGCGGGGCTGGCGCTGACCGCCCGCTTCTGACGTATCGTACGGTGTCGATGGCGCGGTCTCGGAAAGTGTCCGCCGCTCTGGCGGTGGCGGTCGCGGCGATCGCCACCGGCGGGGCGGCGCGCGCGCAGGCGATGGAGGCACCTCCGGTGGTCGACGTCGACATCGATGCCGGCGAGGGTGCGTCGGTGATACAGCTTCAGGGCCCCGGTGGGTCCTTCCAGTGCGGTACGCACTGTTCGCTCGGGTTGGCGCAGGGTCGGTATCGCCTGATCGTCGTGGACCCGCGCGGCAACGCATCGGCTCAGTGGCTGTCCGTTTCGCAGCCGAGCCGTCTCACCGTGACGCCAGCCAGCCGCGGCGCGCGGATCGCCGGCATCGCCGTGATGGCGGTGGGCATCGGCGCGGCCGCGGTGGGCGCGTTCGTGCTCTGGGCGACGTTCCTCGGGCACTACCTGGCGGATTGTCTCGATCCCGATTGTCGCAACGACTGGCCGCGCGGGCAGCTCTACGGCGGCGCGATCACGCTGGCCGCCGGTGCCGCGGTGGGCGTCACCGGGCTGGTGATCTGGCGCCGGAACGTCCACGCGGTGGTCGACGAAGCGTCGCCCGTGCCGCCGACCGGCGCGGCCGCGCGGCTGCGTCTCCTGCCCGTCGCCGGATTGCGGTGGGCGGGCGTCGGGCTGACGGGCAGCTTCTGATCGCGCGTGGAGCCGGCGCGCGCTGGCGGACGTCAGCCCGGCGATAACAGCGCGAACGCGAGCAGCGACAGCAGCATCCCGGCGACGCCGACGATCGTCTCGCACGCCGTCCACGTGCGCAGCGTCTGCGGCACGCTGAGGCCCAGGAAGTCCTTCACGATCCAGAAGCCGGAGTCGTTGAGGTGCGACAGGAACAGCGATCCGCAGCCCATCGCGGTGATGATCAGCGCCACCTGGTTGGGCGTGTACTCGGGATGCAGCGCCAGCACGGGCACCAGCAGCCCCGACGCCGTCGTGATCGCGACCGTCGCCGAGCCGGTCGCGACGCGGATGAACACCGCCAGCAGCCAGCCGTAGAGCAGCGGGGGCATGTGCATCGCCTCGCCGCCGCGGCTGATCGCCTCGGCGACGCCCGCGTCGGTCAGCACCTTCGCGAACCCGCCGCCGCCGCCGACGATCAGCAGCGTCATCCCCATCGCCGAGATGCACTCCTCCGTGAACTTCAGGACCTGCGCGCGCGTGTAACGGCTGCGCGTCCCCAGCGACCACGACGCGAACAGCACCGCGATCAGCAGCGCCATCACCGGGTGGCCGACGAACGTAGCGACCTTCAGCAGGCGGCTCTCCTTCGGCAGCAGCAGCTCGGCCAGCGTCGCCAGCAGCATCAGCACCACCGGCAGCAGGATCGACCACAGCGTCAGCCCGAAGCCGGGCGCGCGGTAGGCCGCCGGGCGCGAGGACGCCCGATCCGCGAGCGGGGGCGGGTTCGCCTCGACGAAGCGGACCGCGAAGCGCGCGTACAGCGGTCCGGCGATCGCCGCCGTCGGGATGCCGATGACGAAGCCCCAAAAGAGGACCAGCCCCATGTTCCCCTTCAGCGCGGCGACGGCGACGACCGGGCCGGGGTGGGGCGGCATCAACCCGTGCATCACCGACATGCACGACAGCAGCGGAAGCGTCAGCTTCAGGAATGGCTGCTTCGTCTCGTGGGTCAGCGTCAGCAAGATCGGCAGCAGCAGCACGAAGCCGACCGCGAACCAGGTGGTCAGGCCGACCGCGAGCGCCAGCGCCATCACGCACCACTGGATTCGCTTGGGGCCGAAGAACTTCGCGAAGCCCTTGGCCAGAACTTCCGCGCCGCCGGATTCGGCAAGAAGCTTTCCCAGCATCGTGCCCAGGCCGATCACGGCGGCGATCCCGGCCATCACGTTGCCGAGCCCCGTGCCGAACGACTTCACGACGCCCGTGATGGTCAGCCCCTTGGCGCCCATCGCGACGGCCGCCAGCCCGACGATCAGCGACGCCAGCAGCAGCGAGATGAACGCGTTGACCTTGAAGCGCGTGACCAGCAGGACCAGCGCCCCGATCGCGAGAAGGGCGACCAGAATCAACTTGAGATCGGCCGGCGTCACCGCCGGGCAATTTCGCACGGATCACCGTGAAAATGCTCCTAACTTTGTCGCCGGCCGCCTGAGCTGCCGGCGGGCGCGCCGAACACTGGTCAATCACGATGCGTGGCGTGAGGGCAGCGTTGCTGGCGCTGGTCGCGGTGGGCGGCCTCGCGGGCGCATGCCGGCGCGCCCCGCTGCACGAAGAGAAAACCGGGACGGGGTTCCCGGATGCCGGCGGCATCGCGGGCACGGGCGGGGGCAGCGTCGGTGGCGCGGGCGGGCAGGGCCCGGCCGGGACGGGCGGAGCCTTCGACGCGGGCGTCGCCGATCACGTCGTCGACGAGCCGGGGACGGACGGCTTCAGCATCGGTCCCATCCGCGACACCTGCCCCGTCGCGCCGCCGTCGCACGCCTGTCCCGTCGATCGCCCGGCGGCCGGCGGCCGCTGCCAGGTCCTCAGGGCGATCTGCGAGTACGGCGGCGCCGACTTCCTGTGCCGCGACCGCTGGCGCTGCACCGACGATGGAATGTGGCAGCTGATGACGCCCGGGTGCGCCGACCGCTGCCCGCCGGCCATGCCGGGCGACGGGTCGCTCTGCGACGTCGCCGCCTGGTGCAGCTACCCGGCGCAGGTCATGTGCATCTGCGTGCCGACTCGGGGATCGTGGTCGTGCAAGTCTGCGCCCGATCCGGAGTGCCCGGAGCTCGCGCCGCTGCACGGTTCCGGCTGCGACGTGGGACGCAAGCGCTGCTCGTACGGCCACTGCGAGGGCGTCGCGGCGATGTGCTGCGAAGGGTCGTGGACCACAGGGCAGGCGCCCTGCGCCGAGTAGTAGCAGCGCGCCGTTCGACTAGATCCGCGGACTTGATTGAGCGATGATCGTGGGGGCGGGCGGCGCGACGATGAAGATCCTCTGGGCAATCATGATGGCCGTGTCGTTGCTTCCAATGGCGATCAGGTTATGGAAGGTGCGCCAGGTGGGGCGGCGGGTGCACGTGTTCGACGACATCGTCTCGTACCTCACTCTGCCGATCGCGTTCTTGGTCCCGGCCGTGCCGCTGCCCCGGAGCGCGCTCTACGCGATCGGCGTATTCCTCGGTCTCAGCATCCTGGTCTCGATCTACCGGCTCATTCGCAACGTCGGCACCGCCCGAGAACCCTAGATCCACCCGACCGAGCCGCGCGTTGACGGACCGCCCCCCGGGCGATAAACAAGCCTAACTATGTACCTGACGCGGCACGAGACCGCGGGCAGCCCGCGCTGGGCGCTCGACGGTGGCTTCCTTCCTCCTACGTTCTCGCTCGAGCTTCTCTTGCAGATGCCGAAGGCGGCGGTCGCCGGGTTCCTGCGCGCGTTCCCGAAGGGCGCGCCGACGACCGGCGCGCGGCTGCTCGCGCCGGTCGAGCCGACGCAGGAGGTGTGGGCCGCCGGCGTGACGTACCTGCGCAGCCGCGACGCGCGCGAGGAAGAGTCCGCGGTGAAGGACGTGTACACGCGCGTCTACGAGGCGAAGCGGCCCGAGCTGTTCTTCAAGGCGCCGGGGTGGCGCGTCGCCGGTCACGACATGCCGATCCGGGTGCGTCACGACAGCGCCTGGAACGTGCCCGAGCCCGAGCTGGCCATCGTCATCAACAGCGCCGGCGAGATCGTCGGCCACACGGTCTGCAACGACGTGTCGTCGCGCGACATCGAGGGCGACAACCCGCTCTACCTGCCGCAGGCGAAGGTCTACAACGGCTCGTGCGCGGTCGGCCCCGGCATCCACATCGGCAACACGGATCGCCTGCGCGATCTGACGATCGCCCTGGAGATCACGCGCGCGGGCCGCATCGCGTTCACGGGCGAGACGCGGACGTCGCAGATCAAGCGCTCGCTGGACGAGCTGGCCGACTTCCTGTTCATGGAGCTCGACTTTCCGAAGGGCGCGATCCTGTCGACGGGAACGGGCATCGTCCCGGGGCAGGATTTCTCGCTGACCCACGGTGACGTCGTCGCTATCACCATCGGCGGCGCCGACGACGTCACCACGATGACGCTGGAGAACGAAGTGGCGGGCAAATCGAGGGCGGACCAACCCAAATAGTGACAGAGTAGGAACCCTCATGGCACTCGAACCTGTCTTAATCGCCGGCGAGTGGCGGCAGCCCGCCAACCCGACCGGATCCTTCAAGGCGATCGATCCCTCGACCAGCAAGCCGCTGTCCGAATCGTATCCGGTGTCGTCGATCGACGACGTCATCGCGGCGTTCCGCGCCGCCGACGAGGCGGTCGTCGCGTTGCGATCGATCCCGGTCGACGCCATCGCGACGTTTCTCGACGACTACGCGGCGCGCATCGAGGCCGCCGCCGACGCGCTGGTGGAACGCGCCGCGCGCGAGACCGGCCTGCCGCGCGAGCCGCGCCTCAGCAAGGTCGAGCTGCCGCGCACGACCAACCAGCTTCGCCAGGGCGCGGCCGCCGCGCGCGAGCGTTCCTGGTCCATGGCGACGATCGACACCAAGGTGAACCTGCGCTCGCACTACGGGGCGATGGGCGGCGCGGTGGTCGTGTTCGGTCCCAACAATTTCCCGTTCGCGTTCAACTCCGTCGCGGGCGGTGACTTCGTCGCCGCGATCGCCGCCGGCAACCCGGTCATCGGCAAGGCGAACACCGGCCACCCGGGCACCAGCAGGCTGCTGGCCGAGCTGGCGCTGGAGGCCGTGCGCACCGCGCGGCTGCCGCCCGGGATGGTCCAGTTGCTGTACCGCACGCCGCCCGACGTCGGCTTCGTCCTGGTCAGCGATCCGCACGTCGCCGCGACCGCATTCACGGGCAGCAAGGCCGCGGGCCTCAAGTTGAAGCAGGCGGCCGACCGCGCGGGCAAGCCGATCTACCTCGAGATGTCGAGCACCAACCCGGTGTTCGTGCTGCCGCGCGCGCTCGACGAGCGCGGGGCCGCGATCGCCAAGGAGCTCTACGATTCGTGCGCGATGGGCGCCGGGCAGTTCTGCACGCGTCCCGGCCTGGCGATCGTCCCCAAGGGCGACAGGGGCGCCGCGTTCGTCACCGAGCTGACCGGGCTGTTCAAGGCCGGCACGCCGGGGACGCTGCTGGGGCCGTCGGGCGCGACGGCGATCGCGGCCGGGCTGAAGGAGCTGGTCGGCAGCGGCGCGCGCGTGCTGGCGGGCGGCCGCGCCGTCGACGGCGATCGCGCCGCGTTCGAGCCGACGTTGCTGGAGGTTTCGGCGGCGCAGTTCCTGGCCCGCCCGCACGATCTGCAGACCGAGGCGTTCGGCACCGTGAACACCGTCGTCGTCGCCGACAGCATCGCGCAGATGACGGACGTCGCCACGGCGCTGGAAGGCAACCTCACCGGCTGCGTTTACAGCGACACCACCGGCAAGGACGACGCCGACTACGCGCGCCTGGTGCCCGTGCTGCGCACCAGGGTCGGGCGCTTGTTGAACGACAAGATGCCGACCGGCGTCGCGGTCTCGCCCGCGATGAACCACGGCGGGCCCTTCCCGGCGACGGGCCACCCGGGCTTCACGGCCGTTGGCATTCCGGCGTCGCTGCTGCGCTTCGCGGCGCTGCGCTGCTACGACGCCGTCCGCCCGCACCGCCTGCCGGCCGAGCTACAGAACAAGAATCCGACGGGCAAGATGTGGCGGCTGATCGACGGCACCTGGTCGCAGGGGGACGTCGCAGGGTGAAGCAGGCGACCGCGTCGACGGCGTCCCTCGCCGAGATCCTCGGCACCGGCGAACTGCTCGCGGCGACGCGCACGAAGGCGAAGGGGCCGGAGGGGCGGCTGCCCATCACGGCCGACATGCTGCTGAAGGAGCCCAGCGGCAACCTGTTCGGGATGACGCAGGACGCGGGGATGGGCTGGAACCCGGCCGAGGTCGGTCGCGCGCAGTTCCTGATCGTCAGCACGCAGGGCGGACTGCGCGCGGAAGACGGCGCGCCGGTCGCGCTCGGCTTCCACACCGGCCACTGGGAGATTGGCCTGCTGGTGCGCGAGGCGGCGCAGGCGCTGCGCGCCGAAGGTGTCATCCCGTTCGCCGCCTACGTCAGCGATCCGTGCGACGGGCGCACGCAGGGGACGACGGGCATGTTCGACAGCCTGCCGTACCGCAACGACGCCGCGGTGACGATGCGCCGGCTGATCCGGTCGCTGCCGCGGCGATCCGGCGTCATGGGGATCGCGACCTGTGACAAGGGATTGCCGGCGACGCTGCTGGCGCTGGCGGGTTCGCGCGACTACCCGGGCATCGTCGTTCCGGGCGGCGTGACGCTGCCGGCGGTCGGCGCCGAGGACGCGGGCAAGGTGCAGACGATCGGCGCGCGCTACGCGCACGGCCTGATCACCGTCGACGAGGCGGCCGACATGGGCTGCCGCGCGTGCGGCACGCCGGGCGGCGGCTGCCAGTTCCTGGGGACGGCGGCGACGTCGCAGGTGGTCGCGGAGGCGTTCGGGTTGACGCTGCCGCACAGCGCGCTGGCGCCATCGGGCGAGCCGATCTGGCTGGACATGGCGCGGCGTTCGGCGCGCGCGCTGGTGCGACTGCACGCGGCGGGGACGCCGCTGTCGGCGATCCTGACGCCGGCCGCGCTGGAGAACGCGATGCTGCTGCACGCGGCGTTCGGCGGCTCGACAAACTTGCTGCTGCACATCCCGGCGCTCGCGCACGCCGCGGGCCTGAAGCGGCCGTCGGTCGACGACTGGATCCGGATCAACCGCGCCACGCCCCGCCTGGTCGACGCGCTGCCGAACGGCCCGCGCAATCACCCGACCGTGCAGGTGTTCATGGCGGGCGGTGTGCCCGAGGCGATGCTGCACCTGCGGCGGATGGGCGTGCTGAACACCGACGTGCTGACCGTGACGGGCGAGAAGCTGGGCGCGGTGCTCGACTGGTGGGAACAGAGCGACCGCCGGCGCGAGGCGCGCCACCGCTTGAAATCGTCGGACGGCGTCGATCCGAACAGCGTCATCATGAGCGCCGACGCCGCGCGCGCCGCCGGCCTGACGAGCACGGTCGTGTTCCCGTCGGGCAACGTCGCGCCCCAGGGCGCGGTCGTGAAGGCGACGTCGATCGATCCGTCGATCGTCGGCGCCGACGGCGTGTACCGCCACCGCGGCCCGGCGCGCGTGTTCGTCTCGGAGACCGACGCGATCGCGGCGATCAAGGGGCAGGGCGGTGGCACGCCCGTGAAGGCGGACGACGTCGTCGTGCTGATCGGGGCGGGTCCCCTGGGCACCGGGATGGAAGAGACCTATCAGCTCACGTCGGCGCTGAAGTTCATCCCCTGGGGCAAGACGTGCCCGATCGTCACCGACGCGCGCTTCTCGGGTGTGTCGACGGGCGCGTGCATCGGCCACGTCGGACCGGAAGCGCTTGCGGGCGGGCCGATCGGCAAGCTGCGCGACGGCGACGTCGTCGAGATCGTGATCGATCGCAACACGCTGGAGGGGCGCGTGAACCTGGTCGCCGCCGACGGGCGTGAGCTGGACGCGGCGGCGGCCGAGCGGCTGCTGGCGACGCGGCCGGTGCACCCGGGGCTGGCGCCGCACGGCAAGCTGCCCGACGACACGCGGCTGTGGGCGGCGCTGCAGCAGGCGAGCGGCGGAACCTGGGGCGGTTGCGTGTACGATGTCGACACCATCGTGAAGGTCATCGACGCCGGCGTGGCCGCGCTGAACGGGAACCAGCACAAGAAATGACCGCGCGCACCGTCGCCGGCGCAGTCGTCGTGTGCGGAGCACTATTCGCGCGCGCGGCGGCCGCGCAGATTCCGATGCCGTCGCCGAATCCCGACGGCGGACTGCCGGACGGCCCGCCGGCATCCACGCTGGCGCCGCCGCCTCCGCCTGCCGCCGCGCCCGCACCGGCGCCGGCGCCGCCGAAGTACACGGACCAGATCTCGCCCGAGGCGATGCGGAAGCTGACCTGGCGGGACGTGGTGGTGGTCTCGGGTCCGCGCGCCGACGCGGATCCGCAGTGGATGTGGGCGCGCTGGCGCTCGAACCTCTACGGCTTCGTCGAGCTGAACGCGATGCACGACAGCACGCAGAGCTACGGCGCGTCGGCGAACAACCTCACGCTCGCGCGCCCCGGAACCTACGCGGGCCTGCACGGCCGCACACAGATGACCGCGAACAACTCGCTGTTCGGCTTCGTCATCAAGGCGCCCGAATTCAGCGGCGGGCTGCACCCCATGGCCCACGTCGAGGTGGACTTCTTCGGCGTCCAGCCGAGCGACGCGACGGAGCAGTCACTGTTCGCGTCGCCGTCGGTGCGCATGCGCCTCTTCTACTTCCGCTTGAAGCAGGACCTGTTCGAGCGCGCCGCGATCGAGTTGCTGGTCGGCCAGTACCACGATCTGTTCGCCTGGGGCGGCTCCGGCTTCTACCCGCACAGCGTCGCCTTCCTCGGGATCGCGGGCGAGGTCTATCACCGCAACCCGCAGATCCGCGCCACCACGACCATCCCGCTCTGCTGCGTCAGCATCGACGTCGCCGCCGCGGCGGTGCGCCCGGTGCAGCGCGACAGCGAGATGCCCGACGTGCAGGGCGCCATCAAGGTCAGCGTCGACAAGTGGCGCGGTATCGGCGCGCAGGGCTTCGGCCAGCCCGACAGCCAGCCGCTGGCCGTCGGTTTTTCTGGCGTGTGGCGCCGCTTCGCGGTCGCCGAGTTCCTGCCCGTGCCGGGCGATCCGAAGATCGGGTACGGCTGGGGCCTCGCGGCCAACGCGTTCGTTCCGATCATTCGCGGGCATTCGGCGATGGACCGCCGGAACGCGCTGTCGCTGAACGCGGAGCTCACCACCGGCTCCGGCATCTCGGACCTCTACACGGGCCTGACGGGCGGCGCGCTGTTCCCGACGCTGCCCAACCCGTCGGGCATGATGCCGCCGCCGCTCTACCGGCCGAACATCGACAGCGGCATCGTCACGTTCGACGCCGACGGAAATTTGAAGACGATCGACTGGCGCGCGGTCGTCGTCGGCTTCCAGTACTACCTACCCATCGCCTACGGGCGCGTCTGGGTGTCGGCCAACTACTCGCAGCTCAAGTCGGCCAACATCGTCAGCCTGACGCCCGAGAACAGCCGCGGCGCCGTCTTCTACTACCAGGACTACGTCGACGGGAACGCGTACGCGGCGCTGACGCCGGCCGCGCAGGTCGGCCTCTCGTACCAGTACACGCACCAGGTCTTCGGCGACCGCCCCTTCGGCGGCCCCCACCCCGAATCCCACAACAACCGCGTCGAGCTGGGCTTCCGCTTCTTCTTCTAGCGGCACCGCCCTTGCTTTGAAGGTCCGGCGTGGCACACATCGGCCGCCGGATCGCGCGCAACTGTCAGATTCTCGCCATCGCGGTGTTGGCGTTGGCCACGTTGTTCACCAGCGGTTGCGACGAGTGCGACCAAGGCCAATGGGCCTGTAGGGACGGCGCGACGTTTCAGTGTGTCGACGACGGCGATGGCCCGTTCAATGGCTGGCACTGGGTGCCCCAGGCGGGGTGCACCGTCGCGTGCCACGAGGCGGGAGGGCAAACCCGGTGTGTCGACTCGCGGGAGCCGGTGCCGGAATGCACGAGTGACGCGGACGCTGTTCTCTGCTTCGAGGGCGTTCCGTCGGGCTGCTGGGACGGCTATCCGGTCAAGGGCCGGTCGTGCGAGACCGGCCTCGCGTGCGAGGTGGTGGGCGGCGAAGCGCTTTGCCAGTAGCGACTAGCGTCCCGGGACGTCCCAGTTGTCGGGCAGGTGAATCGCGTAGCCGAGATCGACGTTGCGCCATTCGCCGTTGACCAGGTTGACCGTCCAGGTGATGAAGCCGCGCACGGGGTCCAGCTGGTAGCCGGTCGTGGTCGCGCCGCCGCCCAGGACCTCCACCTTCACGTCGTCGATCTTCGACACCGGGATGTTCTCGCGCAGCTCGATGGTCTCGGGGCCGCCGGCGCGGTTGGTCAGCTTGGTGCGATAGCCGCGGAAGATGTGCTTCGTCGAGCTGAGGAAACCCGAGGGCTTGTCCTTCTCGTCGCGCGTCTTGCGTTCGACCTTCAGCTCCTCGTCGATGCCCAGCGAGATCTCGAACGGCGCGCCGACACCCTGGTGGCGCAGGCGCGAGTCGCCGACGTACGAACCGTGGCGGTAGCTGCGCACGCGGCCCTCCAGCAGCGGGTAGGCGGCCGGGTTCTTCAGGGCCGCGACCTGGTAGACGTGCTCGTCCAGCTTGGGCGTCGCGACCAGCTTCACCGCCGCCTGCGTCTCGACGACGTCGACAGGCGCCCATACCGGGCGGCCGTCCGCCACGACGCTGACCGGGTGGGGCAGGGTGAGCACGAACGCGTTGCCCTTGTCGTCCAGCGCGGCGGACTGTGGGCCCGCCTGCGGCGCGCCGCCGCCGCCCGCCTCCAGCCGGTCGCGCCGTTCCTGCGACTGCACCAGCACCTTCTCGCGTTTCTGCTCGTAGCCGTCGATCACCAGCGGCGCGGGCTGCGGCGCCTCGGAGCCCAGCTTGGGCCGCGCGGTCGACAGCATGATGCGGACGTTGGTCCAGTCCTCGCCCGTCGCCTGGCGGATCAGCGCGCCCACCGTCAGGCGCGCGGTCGCGGGCCCGGTCTTCGCGCGGCCGCGCGGCGTGACGTCGATGTCGTATTCGGGCTGCCAGCCGGCCCCGCCCACGACGTACGAGACCGTCGCCGTCACATGCGGCAGCGCGCGGCAGTTGATGGTCACGGCCGCCGTCCGGAACGCGCGCTGGCTGGCCCCGCCCACCTGGGCGAGCTGCCGGCGCACCTTGTTCGCCGACAGCTGCAGCTTGCGCATCGCCACGTCCAGCTTGCGACGCTCCTCGGACAGCGCCGTCCGCCGCGCGCGCAACGAATCCAGCGTCTTCGCCCACACCGGCGTGTTCGGCTTGGGGTTGCGGATCTCCTCCGTCAGCGTCGCCGAGAACACGTTGCCGAACGCGCCGACGTCTTCGAGGTCGGCGGCGATCGCGGCCTTGCGGACCTGGTTGGTCTTGATGTCGTTCTCGATCTTGTCCAGCTCGGTGGCCAGCGCGCGGGCGCGCGGGTCGGCCGCCTCGCGCTCGTTCACCTGCTCGCCGGAGAGACCAATGACCTCGGCGGCCTCGCGCACGTCGCCGCGCAACGTGCGGACGTCCAGCGCGGCGGGCAGGCGGTCGAACGTGGCGCGCGCGGTGCCCTTCTCGCAAGTGACGGCGCGCGCGCGCGTGACCTTGGCGCGATCGGCGAAGACGAGGACGCTCTCGATGTCGCCGGCGGGAGACGCGGCGATGGCGGGACGAGACGGAGCGAGGACGGAGACGAGGACGGGGACGAGGACGAGGACGGGTTGAGAGCGCGTGCGCATTAGTTTTGGTAGAGCTGCCAGTCCTTGGGGCGGGTGATCTGGTAGCGGACCTGCAACGTCTGTGTGGCGCCGGGCGCCATGTCGAGCCGCCAGCGGATCACGCCGTCGACGTCGGGGGCGGCGGTGGCGGCCGGCTGGATGCCGAGCAGCTTCACCTCCACCTTGTCGCGCCGGCTGCGCGGGATCTGGTCGACGATCTCGACGGTGATCTTCTGCTTCTTGTAGTTGGCGACCTGGATCTTGACGTCGTAGACGGTCTCCTCCGCTTTCATGATCACGCCGGTCGTCTTCGAGCTCGGGATGATCTGGCGGACCAGCTTGACGTCCTGGTCGGCGCCCAGCGGGAATTCGATGTCGCCGCCCGGCCCGGTGGTCTGGATCTCGCCGACGCCGACCAGCTCGCCGTCGCCGAAGATCGTGGCCGGGCCGCGCAGCAGCGGACGCTTGCCGTCGTTGCGCACGCGCGCGCGCAGGAACGCCGTCGCCGCCAGCGCGGGCGTCGCCTCGTGGAACGCGCTGGCCTTGAATGTCTGCGACGCCAGCGGGATGCGCGCCTGCTGGCCGGAGCTCGCGATCGTCGCTTTCGTGGGTGCCTGATAGACGTAGTCGAGACCGCCCGCGCTGACCGCCGGCAGGTACGGATCGGACAGCACCGGCCCGCGCGACGGCGCCGTGATGTCGACGAGCGCCAGCGGGATCGGGGTGCCATTCGACGACAGGCTCTGCTGGCTCCGCTTGCCGGCG
>Ga0207645_10002264_pt1 | contig 15294 bp, 7 predicted proteins | sample KBSM53metaG_FD_184331 | JGI IMG/M metagenome (GOLD analysis project Ga0207645, IMG submission 184331) | Miscanthus rhizosphere microbial communities from Kellogg Biological Station, Michigan, USA - KBS M5-3 metaG (SPAdes) (version 2) | ecosystem: Host-associated > Plants > Roots > Rhizosphere >...
CTCGCCCTCATCCAGGGGCTCTTTCTCGCGAGCGTGTGGCGGGCTCTCCGGCGCCGCGACGCGGCCGTCCTCGTTCTGGCCGCGTGCGTCGTCTTGAAGTTCGCTCTCCAGTCCGTGGCTTCGCCGCTCGGCCGACTCATGATTCCCGCGACGGCCCTCGAGCTCCTCGCGATCGGACTGGGGCTCGCCGAGCTCCCGACGGGCCAGGTCCGCCGGCGCTTCGGCCTCGCGGCGGTCGTCGGCGCGGTGGCCGCGCTCCTCCTCTTCGCCGAGCCTCGGCTCACGGCCCTCGCCGTCGCGAAGGACGAACCACCGCGGCCGGTGTCGCGTTTCCCGCTCGAGATCTCCGGGGGCGCCGATGGAGGCCTCGCGCGCTGCGTCGTCGAGGAGGGCGAGGTCACGTCGATCGAGTGGCGGAGAGTCTGGGTGCGGCCCAGAGCCGCGGATCAGCCGGCGCACATTCGCTGTACCGCGAAAGACGTCGGAGCCGCCGGAACGCTCATCGTCCGAGTCGAAGGGCTGGCGGGAACCGCGCGCGATACGGATCTCGGAGCGGGATGGATCACGCTGTCCGAGGCCGGCGGCGTGTCGCTCTGGCAGACCACGCCAACCAGGTCAGCCACGCCACCCACGCCGCAGCGCTGACGGCCGCGAAGAGCCGAAAGCCCCTGAGGCGAAATCGGGTCTCGAACGTGTAGCGTCCCGCCGGCAGGATCCAGCCACGAAGGTTCTCGTTCACCCGGACCGCGGGCTGGGGCTGGGGCGCGGCGCCGCCGCCCTCACGTCTGAGTTCCCATCCCGGAAAGTAGACCTCGTTCTCCACGAGGAGGAACGGCTGATCGGAGTCGACGCGATATCGCGCCCAGTCGATGCCGAAGGATTCCTGCAGGATCCGGGGATCCGGCCCGCTCTTTCGCATCCTGGGCCAGAGCATCGGAATCTCGATGTCGGTCCCGGCTGCTCCCGTCCCCGACGTCGCCGGCGGCGCCTCCAGAACGAGGGGCGTCCATTCGAGGCACATGAAACTGAGATAGCGCCGATCCCGCGTCATTGCGTCGCGTGCGCGCAGGCCGGCGGCGGCTCCGAAGTCCGCGACCAGGAAGTCCCCCTGGAGATAACCGCTCGCGCGGTAGAGGCCGTCGCTGTCGTTGCGCGCGGGCCGGGGACCTTCGTGGGTCCGAAAAAGCGTCGGGTCGACAACGAGACCCGCGTCGTACATTTTCGCGGGCGTCGGCGCGAACTGGCGGCATACGGCGATCAGGTCTTTCTCGATCCATCCCGCGATTCGAGGAAGGACGCGCCCGGCGTCCAGGGAGATGGCGGCGAGGAGCGCCACCAGTCCGACCGCGGGTCGGCTGACCCGCCAGAGGACCAGCGCCACCAGCGTCGCGACGACGCAGGCCTCCGCGAGCGCCGGCTGGGACCAGTATTCGGACACGGGGTAGACCCGAACGATGCTCCACGCGGCGAAGAGCACGACGGGCAGAAACCGCAGGAGAAACCCGAGCGGCGTGACACGGCGATGCCGCAGGTCGCGCCACCCCGCGGCGGCGAGCAGGATCAGCAGCATGGCGAAGAAGCCGCGGTAGTCACTCGCCGGGAAGCGCGAGTAGCCGAGGGGCGGGAGAAGCCGTCTCACCAGGGGCGCCAGGGGGAGAGAGTTGCCGGCGGCCATCGCCACCGCCAGCAGGGCGACCGCCACGTAGGGCCAGAACCGTTTCCAGCTCGAACGCGCCAGGAAGCAGATCCCCGCGAGAACCGCGAAGCCCACCCAGGTCGACGTCATGCTGCGGTCGAGGGGCATCCCGCGGTTCTGGAGCACGAGGCCCGGAAGGTGGACGACGCCGAGCGACGCTCGGAAGATCTGATCCGCGTTGTGGTAGCGCAGCATTTCGTCGCGATACATCCAGGCCGGCCCGAGGTGGATCGCCGCCATCCCGAGCCCGAGCGCCATGGCCAGGCCGAGGGCGACCGCCCATGCCCACGCCGCGCGCGCGAAGCCTCTCTGCACGAGAACGCACGCGGCGAAGACCGCGACGAGAAAGAGGGCCGCAAGGAGGTTGCCCGGGTAGCCGCCGGTGGCCATCAGGAAGACGAAGAGCGGGACGAGCAGGATTCGCCGGGGCAGGGCGCGCGCTTCGGAGGCGCGGGGCGGCACGGCGGCCCAGAGCAGCCACGGGGTCAGGGCGAACGAGCGCACGATGTCCACGTGCTCGGCATTCGAGTAGAACCCGCCGAAGAGCTGAAAGCAGAAGGCCGCGAGCAGGGCTTCGCGCCGCGAGCGCAGGAGCGCGCGGCCGAGCGCGTACATCCCGAGCGCTCCCGCGAACACGTGCAGGCACTGCAGGACGACGGCCGCGGGCAGGGTGTAGGGGATCCGCAGGAGCGGGAAGACCCACATGGGCGGATAGAAGAGGCCGGTCTGCAGATTCAGCAGGAACGGATAACCCATCGACTGGAACGGCATCCACATGGGCAGAGGCCCGCGGGCGACCGCTTCGGTCCAGTAGGCGGCCGCGGCGTAGTACGAGCCGATGAAATCCCAGGGGAACCCGGCCCCGCCGAAGTAGTGGCGATCGAAGACGGCGAGGTTCTCGACGGCGAGAACCCCGATCGGGAGGAAGCGAAGCCCGCGACGGAGGCGGAGGCGAAGGCGTCGACGCACGGCCTCGGGCTACCGCGAAAAACTCTTCGCCGGTGCGGCCGCAGTCACCGATGGAGAATACACCGCCGGGCACGATGGCCGATCCAGATCGACGCAACCGGATTCTGACTCTCGCCGCGGTCGCGCTCGCCGCGGCGCTTCTGGCTTTCCAACTCTTCGTGCCTCCGATCGTGGGCCTCGCCGACGAAGGCGATTGCGAGCGCGTCATGGGCTACGCGGGCTTCCGGTATCCCACCGAGAGCTTCGACGAGAAGTACTACGGGCACATCGTCCCGAAGCTCTCGATCGTGGCTCCGGGCTGGTACGCGAGCGGCTATCTCACCTCCGAAACGCTGCTCGCCTTCGCGGCGCGCGGGGTCAGCCTGGGCCTGTTCCCGGGACGGATGTTCGACATCCGGATCCTGGGCGCGATCCAGGCGCTGTTGCTGCTCGCGGCGCTCGGCCTCCTCGTCCGGTCGTGCCGGGATCTCTCGCCGGCCGCCCAGGTTGTCGCCGCGGCTCTGGTCGTTCTGGTCTACACCGACGTGGGCTACGCCGCGGCGCTCAATTCTTTCTACGCGCAGACGGCGTCGCTGCTGTTCCTGCTTCTCACATTCGCGTGGGCGTCGATCGGGATCCGGAACGGAGGACTCCGCGGGCCAACTCTCGTCGGGTACTTCGCGGCGGCGGCGTTCTTCGTCTGTTCGAAGCCCCAGGAGTTCGTGCACGCGCCGCTCCTCGCGATCCTCGGCATTCTCCTCGCGGCGAAAGCGCCAGCGCGCCGGACCCGCGTCGCGCTTGCGCTGGCTTCCGCGCTGTGTGTCCTGGCGATCTGGTACTACCGGCAGATCCCGCCGGCCGGCATCCGCCACGTCGGCCTCTTCCACACGGTCTTCCACGACCTCCTGCAGTACTCGCCGGATCCGCGCCGGGACATGGAGGAGCTCGGGATCGACGCCGATCTCGCCCGCTACGTCGGCATGCACGCGTACATGGCCGACGCACCGATCCGCGACCCCGACTTCCAGGCACGGTTCCTGGACCGTTTCGGCTACGCGAAGATCGTGGCGTTCTACGCGCGGCACCCCGCCCGGTTCGTCGACCGGATCCGCCGGGCCGCGCCGGCGGCGTTCCGGCTGCGCCCGAAATACCTCGGGAATTTCGAGAAATCCACGGGTGTGCCTCCGCGCACGCGGGCCACACGCTTCGCGCTCTGGAGCGATCTGCGGGCGAAAGGCGAGGCGAATGCGCTCGGCTGGCTCATCGCCTTCTTCGGCGGAAACCTGCTCGCCGCGGCGATGGCCTGGCAGAAGGCCGCGCCGCGCGGACGACTCTTTCTGCTCACGCTGCTCGCAGCGCTTCTCACCGCGGGCCTGGAGTTCGGTGTGTGCGCCTTTGGCGACGCCCTCGACGATCTCGGGCGCCACCTCTTCGTGTTCCACGCCCTCTGCGACCTGGTGCTGATCGCGGACGCGGCGTGGCTGACTCAGACCCTCGCTTCGCGGTTCGCGAGGACGGTTCTCACGCGGGCATCCCAGGAGTTCTCGCGGCCGAGCGCGCGGAGGCGATCCCGGAACGCGGAATCGCGGCCCCTCGCGCGCGCCGGGTCGAGCGCGTCCGCGAGCTCCTTCGCGTCCTGCACGATCGTCACTTCGGGGAACGCGGCGCATTCGGGCATCGGGGTCGTGACGACGGGCTTGCCGCCGGCGAAGTACTCGTAGAGCTTGAGCGGCGAAGTCGCCGTCGTGATCGGGTTGATGCGGAACGGGATGGTCGCGACGTCGAAGAGGGCGAGGTAGCCGGGCAGCAGGTGGTAGTCGCGCGGGCCGATCCAGCGGACGTTCTCGCGCTTGAGCATCGGACGGCCCTGGAGGCTCTGGTCGTACATCGGTCCGATGAGCAGGAAGCTCCAGTCCGGCCGGAGCCGAGCGGCCTCGTCGACGAGCTCGTAGTCGAACCACTCGGCGAGGGCTCCGTAGTAGCCGGCGACCGGGCGTCCGGAGGCGAGCAGCGGGGCGACATCCCTGTCGCTCGCGGCCGCGGCCGGGTTCGACGGAGGAGCGGCGAACCGCTCGTACTCGACGCCGTTCGGCAGATACAGCGCGTCCGGGCGGCGCGCGAGGGCCTCCGCGTGCAGCCGCCGGGCCACGGCCGCCACGACGGCGGCCTCGGAGAGCGCCGCATCGTGATTCGTCTCGAGGAGCTTCATGTCGTACGGGAAAACCGAAAGATCATCGATCCAGTCGTAGACGACCTGCCGCCGCGCATCCGCGGAGTAATCGCGCGTCTGGTGAAAGTTGTAAGGGAAGCTCCAGAGAAGCGGCGAGGGAAGCCGCTCGAGCACGCCGGCCGGGCCGCGGTAGAGAAAGAGGTTGGGCTCGATCTCCTTGAAGCCGTCGACGCGGTCCTGCGCATTCGAGCAATCGAAGATCGACAGCCACCCGGCGCGAGCGAAGGCCCGCGCGAGGTGGTGCGGCCGTTGAAAGAGATGGATGCCCCAGCCGATCGAGGGGAGGAACACGACGGCCGGGACGCCTCCGGCCGGGACGGGGCCTCCGCGCGACTCCAGGATCGACGCGAGCTGAGAACGGTACTTGCCGAGATCGGCGCGCGGAGCGTCTCTGGCTCCGCCCGCCGAAGCCGCCGCCGCGTCTCCGCCCCACTTCTCCTCGTACTTCCGCCGATTCTCCTCGTAGAGAGCGTGGTAAGCGCGCTCACCGAGCTTCCGAAACGTCGCCTTCTGCCAGTGATGGACGTACGCGTCGCGGGCGCAGCGGATCTCCCAGCCCTGGGCGCGGGCACGGCGGCACCAGTCGTCGTCCTCGAACATTCCGGCGCCGAAACGCTCGTCGAGCGGACCCACCGCCTCCCAGGTCTGCCGGCGGAGGGCGGCGCAGAAGAACGCGAGCATCGGGATCGCGAACGTCTCGCCGTCGTGGGCGCGCACCCACTCCGCCGCCTTCGCGGGCAGATCCGCGAGGCCGCCGTAGCCGATGTCGACCTGCGCCTCGTTCGCGATGGCGTTCGTGACGGGTCCGACGAGGCCGAGCTTCGGATCCGCCTTCAGGTGCGCGAGGAGCGCCGTGAGCCAGCCGCGCGTGACGACCGTGTCGTTGTTGAGCGTGACGAGGTACGCGGCCTCCGGCGAGACCGCGGCGAAGCCCTGGTTGGCGGCGGCGGCGAATCCGCGGTTCTCGGCGTTCTCGATGACGCGGAGCCGCGGCCAGCCGGCCGCGAGCTCGCGCAGGAGCGCCACGGTCCCGTCCGTCGAGCCGTTGTCGATGACGAGGACTTCGAAGTTCGGCCAGTCGGTGCGCGCGCGCAGGCTCTCGAGGCAGAGCCGGTTGAGGTCGCGGTTGTCCTTCGTGACGACGACGACCGAGGCTCCGGGGAAAAACCCCGGCATCGCGTGCAGCACGTCCACGGGCGAGGCCGCGGGATCGAGCACGACGTCCGGAGGCTCGCTGGAGTGGTCGGGCTCGCCGGTGGCGTCGACGAGAAGCCAGCCCCGCGCGGCCCGCATCCGCCGCGCGTGCGGACGGGCCTCCGAATCATCGATGAAGGCCGCGGTGGCCGCGAGCGACTCCTCCCGGCGCAGCGCGTCCAGCGCGCCGGCCTGCGCCGGGGAAACGACGAAGACGCGATGGCCCTGCTGACGGTACGCCTCGAGGATGGCCCGCGAGCGATCGGAAAGCGACGACTCCTCTCCCCGTCCGAGCCACACGACGTCGTAGCGGCTCTCGTCCGGCATCGGCGCCGCATCGGCATGTCGCGCGGCATCGGCTCCGGCGTCGGGGCCTGCCCAGTCGGACGCGGGCCGGCCGAGGATGCGCCGCGCGGATTCCGCGGCGGCCTGTCGCAGCCGCCCGAAGAGGTTGACGATCCGCCAGAGCGTGGAGCCCTGGAGCCGCGCCAGCTCCTGGCGCGTTTCACCGAGGCGTTCTTCGAGCAGCGCCTTTTCCCGCGCGTGCGCGCGTTCGAGAGCGTCGAGCCCGCCCTTCGCGGCGAGCAGGCCCGCCTCGATCTCCGTCGCGTGGCCGCGATTGGCCTCGAGCGCGTCGTCGAAGAGACCGAGGACGGCGCGGCTGATCTCCGGAGCCGGCGGGGGATTGGAGATGAGCCGCGCGGCGCGGTCCAGGTCCTCCTCCGCGAGCGCCCGCTGCCGGCCGGCCGCCTCTCCCAGCCGCGAGGCGATGGCGGGACTCTCCTCGAGAGAAGTGAGCAGCGCGTCCAGGAGGTCCTGAGAGGTGACCTTCGCGAGGGGGAGCGCGGGCGCTCCTCCGAGTCGCGAGAGCAGCGCCGTGACCTTCGGATCGTAAGCCAGGCCGACGGCGGGCACGCCTCCCGCCGCCGCGAAGACGAGCGAGTGGAGGCGCATGCCGAGCACGAGGTCGCAGCCCGACAGGAGCGCCGCGGTGTCCCGGGGCGAAAGCGGCTTCGCGATGGCGACATGCTCGCGGGCGGGCGCGCTCAACGCCGCCGCGAGCCGAGACGCCTGGTCGAAGTCGTCCTTCTCCGTCCACGGACTTTTTTCGAACGGTACGAAGAGCAGCGTTCCCTCCGTCTGCTCCAGGAATTGCTCGAGGGCCGCGGCGACTTCGCTTTCCCATGCGGCCTGCTCGACGCCGATGGACCAGGGCCGCAGCGCGACGCCGAGGATCGGACCGCGCGGCACGATCCCCGCGGCGCGGCAGAGATCCGCCGGAGCCGGCGCGTCCGGAACTTCCAGGGCAAAGGCCGGATCTGCCGTGACGGTGATGCGCGCCTCGGGCACGCCGGTCGCGACGAGGAGATCGCGCGAGGCTTCGTCGCGCACCGAGAGATACACGGCCGCGTCCGCCACGGCGCGGGTGTAGCGGCGAGCCTCCGGAGATGCGAGCGGCCCGAACCCGAGACCGTAGAGGAGCGCCGGCTTCCGCGCCAGTGCGGCGAGCACGACGGGCCCGGCGTAAAAGGCGATCTCGCCGTGCCGCGGCGTCAGAAGCGTCTTCGTGTCGAGGCCCCAGTAGTCCTGAAAGAGACCGCCTCCGCCGACGAGGACGACGTCGCTCTTCGCGATGCTCGCGGAGATGGCCGAGACGTCGCGCCAGCCGACCGGCTCGACGCCGTGTTGCGTCCGCGTCGCTTCCGGATCGCCCGAGACGACGATGAACGCCGTGCCGGGAACACGCCGGCGCAGGCCCGCGAGAATCGAGGTGAGGATGGCCTCGTCGCCCGTGTTCCCGAAGCCGTAGTAGCCGGCGAGAACGACGGTCCGCCTCATCCGGGGCAGTTTACCCGCTATACCCAGTATGCTCGGCGCGATGATCCGACGCTTCGCGCCGGCCGCTTTCCTGTTCGCGATGGCGCTTCTCGCGGCGGGCTGCGGCAAGGATCCCGCCCGGTCCTGGCGCGGCATGAACGTCATCTGGATCTCGTTCGATTCCGTACGCGCCGACCACTGCTCTTTCGAGGGCTACGCCCGCGACACGACACCGGGTCTCGCCGCCGTGGCCGGGCGCGGCGTGCGTTTCTCGCGCTCCATCGCGCAGGCGCCCTACACGCTGCCCTCGTACGCGTCGATGCTGACTTCGCGTTACGTCGCCCAGCTCGCCGTCCAGGAGCAACGGGACGAGAAGGACCAGGCCAAAATCCTGGGCATCGCCCCCGGCCCGTCCGAGAACGACGCCCTCATTTCGGAGGCCCTCCGGGGCGCCGGCTACCGCACGGCGGCGTTCGTGCAGAGCTGGATCTCGAAGCCGCTCGGGTTCGATCAGGGCTGGGACCTGTTCCACCACCGGCAGGAGACCCTGAAAGACAAGATGCCCGAAGTGCTCCGGTTCGTCGAGGACAACCGCGAGAAGAAGTTCTTCGTTTTCCTCTATACGACCGACACGCATTACCCGTTCCTCCACGCCCACAAACGTGAGTACCTCTACGGCAAGTACCCCAGCGACTTCGACTTCACGCTCGACGCGATCCACCAGGTTCGCGAAGGCAAGCTCCGCCCCTCCGCCGACGACATCGCGAACGCGATGGCGCTCTACGACGAGGGCCTGCACTGGGCGGATGCGGACCTCGCTCCGCTCTTCGAGCTTCTTCGAAAGACGGGGCTCGACGAGAAGACGATCCTGGTGTTCAACGCCGACCACGGCGAGGAATTCGACGAGCACGGCGTGATCAGCCACGGCCAGACCTACTACGACGGCGTCGTGCGCACGCCTCTGGTGATCGCGGCGCCGAAGACGCCGGCGGCCGGGACGGCCGTGAGCGAGCTCGTCCAGAATCTCGACATCGCTCCGACGCTTCTGGACATGGTCGGCGTGGAGCGTCCGCCGGGCTGGAGCGGGCGCAGTCTCGCATGGGCGCTCGCCGGCAAGCCGAGCCCGGCTGCGGCCGCTCCGCCGCCCGCATTCTCCGAGGGCGCCTGGACGTTCTGGATCGGCAGCGTTCAGCAGGGAGAGAACAAGTTCATCCTCGTCACGCCGCAGGACCGCATGCTCTTCGATCTCGCGCGCGACCCGCGCGAGACGAAGAACCTGGCGATGGAGGAGGCCGGCCGCGACTCCGTCCGGACGCTGTACCACGTCCTGATGAAGCATCTCGGCGGCCCCTCCGCGCAGGTCGCCTCAGGTGGGACCGGGACGCCCTCCTACGAGACCTGGATGAAGCAGGTCATGGGGCACTACGGCCTGACGGAGGAGAGCGACGTCGTGAAGGAGCTGCGCTCCCTCGGATACCTGAAGTAGCTCGCGGAGGCTATTGGAGCCCGAAGGTCTTGACCAGGAACACCGCCATCTGGCCCCGCGTGTTCGCATCGTTCGGGCAGTAGCGAAGCGGGTTCGTCAGGCATCCACCGGTGATCGTCTGGGCGTAGAGCTCTTCGATCCAGCTCACGAACGCGTCCCCCATCGGGACGTCCGCGAAGACGCCCGCCGCGGACGGCGGCACGTGTCCGGGACCGAACTTGGTCTTCAGAAGGAACGTCGACATTTGCTTCCGCGTCACAGCCTGGTTGGGACAGTACTTTCCGCCGCCGCAGCCGCTCGTGATGCCGGAGCTCGCGAGCTCTTCGATCCAGGCGGCGGCGAACGCGTTGGCCGGCACGTCCGAGAACACGGTGCCGGTGGCCGCCGGCGGCACGTGGCCGGATCCGAGCTTGGCTTTCAGGAGGAAGACGGCCATCTGCGCGCGCGTCACCGGGTTGTCGGGACAGTAGTAGCTCGGCTGGCAGCCTCCGGTCACACCGTTCGCGGCCAGGATCTCGACGTAACCGAAGAACGGGTGCGAGGGCGGCACGTCGAGGAACGTCGAGGCGGCCGTGAGGCACGAGGCCGAGTTGATCTCCGGCATCATCTGCTCGTCGATGCAGCGCTGGTGGAACTCGAAGGTCACGTAGCCCCAGCCGAGCAGGTGGCAGTAGCTCATGATCGTGCCGTTGCCGGCGCCCGGATTCTCGACGGGACCCGCGTAGCAGCCGGACTCGGAGGCGTAGCAGTGGTCGATGGCCGGCACGTAGCAATGCGTGTGATGGGAGCCGGCGTTGTGGCCGGTCTCGTGCGCCGTCGCGAACTGGTCCCAGGTCTGCAGCGGGTAGTTCCCGTAGACCTGCGTCACGCCGTAGGCGCCCCCATAGTGGCCGCCGCCGGAGGAGAAGTCCCCGGAGCAGAGGACCGAGAGCCAGGCGATGCCGCCGGAGACGGACTTGCCCGACAGAAACTGCACCGCGGCGCGCGGATAGGTCCCCATCGGACGGTTCGCGTGCCACCAGTCGCCGACCTCGTCGAGCTGTGTGCGCGTGCTGGTGGACACGTAGGGATCGGCGTCGGCGCCTCCGGTCCAGACGTGGACCTCGGCGAGCGCGAGATGCAGGTCGAGGTCGCGCTCGTAGGCGACGTTGATCGCTCCGTAGAGGGTGGCCACCCAGGCGGCGACCGCTTCGGGACTTCCGTGCTTGGCGTACATCTCGTAGTCGGTCTCGACGCGCACGGCGGCCTGCTTCAATCCGGCGAGAGGCGCCTGCGGGGAGGGGAAGGAGGGTTCCGCCATCGCGGTCAAGGGCGAGGGCAACTCCTCGGTGGCGCAGCTCCAGGGCTCGAGACCCAACTCGTTCGCCGAGGAATCGCCCGAACGCGCGACAAAGTCTCCGCCGGAAGTCGGCCCGACATACGACGTGACGCCTCCCGCGCGGTGAACGTACGCATAGAGCGCGTCGCGCTGCGCCGAGATGTAGACCGAGGCGCCGGGCTCGCCGTCGATGGTTCCGGCGAAGTGGGCGATCGAAGGGAACGGAAGGGATTTCTCGCCGTCCGGACCGGACACCGTGACGCGCGCGTCCGCCGCCGCGACCTCGAAGCGCTTCACGGCGAGGTCGGCGAGCGTCCCCGGGGCGATCGGAAAGCCCGCGATGTGGACCTCGCCATCGGCCGCCCGCAGCGCCGCGAGAGCCGAGCGGTCGAGGTCCACGGCCTCCTGCCCGGGAGCGGTCAGGCGCGCCGCGGAGACCGGAGACGACGTGGGCCGGTAAGGGCTCGAGACGTTCGAGACCGTCGCCGCGGCCGCCGTGAGGGCGGCGGCTGCGGAGGCGATCCCGAGAATCGCCGCGCGTATCGTGCCTCGTCGCATTCGCTTCTCCTTCGTTCGTGGACGGCCGACGGTTCCGCCGTGTGTGCCCCGAAATCGCAAGGAGCGGGCCAGCCGGCGGGTCCTGTCAACGTTAGGCGACGAAAGGCGTTGCGAGCCGTGACCCCGATCACCTGACGCGCGTTGTCACGCGCGCGACCCCGGCAATGACATTGGCGAGAGCCTCGGGTATGTTCCGATCCCATGACGTCGTTCCATCTCGCGATCGTTCTCTCGGCTCTCATGCAGAGCGCGCCGGCGCCGTCGTCCCCTCCACCCGCGGCGATCCTGGGCCAGTGGGAGTCGGCCGTCCGCAACAAGGGCGGCGTGGGCAACATCCTCGAGTTCCATCCCGACGGCCGCGTGACGCAGATCTCGGCCGCGATGGGCGATACGACCTACGAGGTGTCCGGCGAATGGCTGCGGACGTTCTACACCGACGAAACCACCGGCGAGACGCGGGAGTCGGCGCTCAAGGTGGAGTTCGAGGGCAGCGATCGCTTCGCCGAGAAGGGCGAGGACGGCACCGAGCAGGGCTCGTCCGAGCGGATCGGCTCGTCCGCTCCGCGGACCGGCTCGCCGCTCGTCGGCGAGTGGTGCTCGATCTTCATGGAGCTTCTGACGCAGTACCGGCAGTTCACGCCCGACGGCAAGCTGTTCGTACGCATGCCCGCCGTGACGCTGCGCGGAACCTACAAGGTCGAGGGCGACAAGCTGACCGTCGCCATCTTCGGCCAGCCTCCCGGGACGTACCCGTTCCGGATCGAAGGTGGCCAGCTCATCATCAAGAGCCGCGACGGCACGGATCGCGTCTACAAGCGGACGGAGTGCACGTTGCTGAAGGGGTATTGAGAGAAAGTCGAGAGTCGAGGGTCTAGGGTCGAGAGTTTTTGCCCTAACCCTCGACCCTCGACTTTCCTACGGCAACGAGAACGTCAACACCAGAAACACCGCCATCTGCCCGCGCGTGTTGGGCGCGGCGGGACAGAAGAGTGGAGGCGCGACGCTGCAGCCGGCGGTGATGCCTCGGTCCGCGAGATCCTCGATCCAGGGATCGAAGATGCCTCCCGTACAGGGCACGTCGTCGAAAACCGTCCCGGCGCAGGCCGGAGGCGTGTAGCTCGAGCCGAGCTCCGTCTTCAGCAGGAAGACCGACATCTGCGCCCGGGTCACCGGATCGCCGGGGCAGTAGTTTCCGCCGCCGCAGCCGCCCGTGATGCCGCGCCCGGCGAGGTCCTCGATCCAGGGATCGAAGATGCCCCCGGTGCACGGGACGTCCCCGAACAAGGTTCCGGTGCAGCTCGGCGGGACGTACCCGGATCCGAGCTCGGACTTCAGGAGGAAGACCGCCATCTGCGCGCGGGTGACGGACTCGTTGCGACAGTAGTTCCCGCCGCCGCAGCCCGCGGTCACGCCGTTGCGGATGAGCTTCTCCACGTAGGCGTGGAAGATGTCGGCCTGGGGAACGTCGAGGAAGTCGGCGAACCAGCCGCCGAGAAGCGTCCCGCTCTGCAGATCCGGATTCGTCAGGGTGACGTCGTGCAGCTCACCCGCGGCCAGTGCCGGAACGATGAGGTCGACGCTCGTCGAGGACGTCACGACAACTCCCGTGGCGGCCACGCCTCCGATCGTGACCGTCGCGCCATTGCCGAAGTCGGTCCCGCTGAGCGCCGCGGCGGTCCCGCCCGAAGCGGGCCCGGAGGTCGGCGCGATCCCATCCACGATCGGCGGAGCCGAGCTGCCCGTGATCGTGAGGAAGCCCGAGAGGCTCGTCCGCGCCTGGCCGTCGGGGTTGGTCACCGTGACGGTGACGGGCCCGGCCGCCGCGCCGATGGTATTGAGGTCGAGCGTGATGGAGGTGGGGTTCGTGAACGTCACGGAATGGACGGACACGCCTCCGGAAACCGAGGCGGCGAGCCGGTTGGGGAATCCCGCTCCCGGGTCGAACCACCCGGAGCCCGAAACCGACGTCCCGCTGACGACGACGGATACGGAGGCCTGGCCCGCGGCGACGGTGTTCGGCGCGGCCGCCGAGAACGCGGCCGGCGGAGGCGCAATCAGCTCGGCCACGCGGACGCCGTACGAGTCCGTCGCGTCGCAGTACTCCTGGATCGTCCACATCGTCATGTCGTCCGCGGGGTCCACGCTGGTGAAGGAGTAGTCGCCCCAGCGGCGCGGCGGCCCGGGATCGCCGGGCGGGTTGTATCCGAAGACGCTCGACGTGTAGAGCAGCGGGCTCTGCAGCGTGCCGAGCGGGTCGCCGGCCAGGCGCCCGGCCGTCGCCGCGTTGATCCTCTGCGTCGCGCCGGACGCGCTCGTGCCGATCGCGGCGTGGCCCTGTCCCGAGACGGCGATCGCGGGAATCCAGTAGAAGCGAGGGTTCGTCGCCGCCGAATCGAAGAGCGTTCCCGCCTGCGTCAGCGAAGGCCCGCCACCCGACACGTCGATCTCGTACCAGCGCGATCCGTTGCGATCGCCGGGCGACACGCCGGCGGTATCGACCGAAATGTTGTGCGCGGTCCAGATGTGCCCGTTCCGCAGGCTGGCTGCGAAGAGACGGTCGTCGACGCCGTCGAGCTGGCCGTCCGCACCGAAGACGTTGCCCTGGTGAGGGACGTTGAGAGGAAGCGACGTCGCCGGCACCACCAGCGAAAGGTTCGCCGAAATGCCCGACGGCGGCCACGCGCCCGTCGAGGAGTATGCGATGGAGCGGAACACGAGCGCTCCGAAGCCGGCGTTGTCGACGCCCGCGATCCAGGACTCGGTCGACGCCGCGTCGTGGAGATCGTCCACGCCCTGCGGCGCGTAGGGGCCGGTTCCGTCCGGAGCCGTGGTCAGGTTGCGGAACGCGACGACATCGCCGGACGGCACGAGGTCTCCGCCTGATGCCGAGAGCGCGCGACTCTTGCGGATCACGTGGACGGTCGTTCCCAGGTAGACGCCCGTGTCGTCGAAGAGGTTTCCGCCGATGGTCAAGCCGTTCGCGTCGACGCCGAGCGAGGGGGAGTCGAAGAAGGTGTCGGTGTCGCCGGCCGGGGAGACGAGGTCGTGCTCGAAGAAGAAATACGTCCAGACGGTCGTGTTCGAGATGACGCCGGCCGATGCCGCGTCGGAGACCGCGAGGAGCACGCGATTGTTGGTGAACGACGCGTTGAAGTTGTTGATCGTGACGATCCAGCGGGAAGACAGCCGGTCGTAGCGGACGTGCGGCGCGCCGGTCGGGTTGCCGTTGCGAACGCTCTCGAAAAACGCGTCCATGGCGGAGTCGAGGACTCCGTCGGCGGCGCCGGTGGCCTTCAGGAACGTGCGGATGCGGCCGTTCACGCCGACCAGGAACTGGGTCGGCCCGGCCGCGCCGGAGGTGTCCGGCGGAAACGCATCCGTATCGGCGAGGGCCGCGCCCCGGAAGTTGACGCCGATCGTCTGCGGAGCGGCCGGAGCTTCGGGGGCGGGGGCGCCGAGGCTCGCGGGAGACGCGGCGGTGCGAGGGGATTCCGGACGTTCGCCGAGATGACGCCGGGAAGCGCGCAGGCTCGGCCGTGCAGGGCCCGCGCCGGTTCCGGAACGGCTGGCGCTCGCCATGACGTCGGCGACCGTCCGGCGGAAAGGATCGGTCTCGGCAGCGCGCGTGCCCGGCGCGGCGACGAGCCGGACCAGGGCCAGAGCCCATAGGAGACTACGCAGCGCTCGGCGGAGTGTCGTCGAAGACATCGGTGCTCCCGTGTACGGAATGCGCGATGAGGCGTTCGAGGCGCTCGAGAGGATAGATTAATGGATCCGCAAACAGCAGCCTAACAGCAGGAGGATGCGATGCGATGGACGGGTGGGACGGTTCTTTGCGTCGCCGCGGCAATGGGCGCCGCGGCCGCGGCGCAGGAGAGGCCCGTGCTGCGGTACGTGCCGACGCATGAGGAGCTCAAGTACACCTTCGGGGGCGTGCCGCCGATTCGCCGCATCGCTCCGGGGACGCGCATCATTTCCTGGACCGAGGACTGTTACGACGGCGCGGTGACGAAGCCGGGCCAGATGCCGACCAAGGTCCAGCCGGC
>Ga0207645_10002271_pt1 | contig 15259 bp, 11 predicted proteins | sample KBSM53metaG_FD_184331 | JGI IMG/M metagenome (GOLD analysis project Ga0207645, IMG submission 184331) | Miscanthus rhizosphere microbial communities from Kellogg Biological Station, Michigan, USA - KBS M5-3 metaG (SPAdes) (version 2) | ecosystem: Host-associated > Plants > Roots > Rhizosphere >...
TGGTCAAGGGTAGGAGTCAGCCAACCAGTCGCTCCGCCGGTATAGGTGATACTCCCAAACCCTAGACCGGTGAGCGTGCCGCCGGCGGTGTTCGATACCGCGATGGTTTTGGGCGCCGGATCCGCCCCACCTGCCGTGGCTGTAAACGGCCGGCCGGAGGGGGAAACGCCGATGCTGGGCGGAGTGACTGTCGAGAGGATTTCCAACGTGACCGCAACGTTCTTCGAGGTTACACCGGTAACTCCGGAGTTGACTGGAACCGTCGCAGTGTAGGTGCCCGCGGCGAGCCCGGTGATATCGGGATCGAGTGTAACCGTCGAAGGCGCCGAGGTCAGACCGAGAGTAGCGGTGAGCCACCCACTTGCCCCGGGTCCATAGTTCGTGGTGCCGAGCGATAGGAGAGCAAGATTCCCGCCGCCCCCATTGGCGATGTCAACAGTGGTAGGGGCGGGGTTGGCAGACCCTGCTGTGGCTGTAAATGCCGCGTTACTCGGCGAAAGGTTGATGCTCGGGGGAACGGCAGCGCCGCTTACATTGAAGGTCACCACAGTACTGGCCGGAGCGACCCCACTCAGGCTCGAGGCGACCCGCACCGTCGCGGTGTAGGTGCCGGCCGCCAGCGACCCCGTGGCCGCCTGCAGGTTGAGCGTAGTCGGTGCGGTCGTACCCGCGAGGCCGGCCGTGAGCCACCCGCCGGCGCCGGCGCCATAGGTAATGGACCCCAGCCCGAGATCGGTCAGCGCTCCACCGCCACTGTTGGTCACCGCAACGTTCTGAACCGGGGGATCTGCCCCACCGGCGGTCGCGGACACACTCAGCGCCCCTGGAGAAAGATCGATCGTCGGTGGTGTGGAGGTGGCGCTCACCCCAAAGGAGATCGTGACCGTGTCCGGGGTGATCCCCGGCAGGCTGGAGCTCACCGGCACCCGCGCAACATACGTCCCCAGGGCAAGGCCGGTGATGTTTGCCTGGAGGCGCAGAAGAGCAGGCGCGGTCGTCTGGTTGAGCGACGCTGTCAGCCACCCGGTTGCCCCGGGACCATATTCCACTGGTCCGGAGGAAAGTCCCGAGAGAGTGCCCGGTCCTGCATTCTCGATGGTTACAGTCTGTTGAGCAGGGCTGGACCCGCCCGCGTCTCCCGCGACCGTAATAATTGTCGGAGAAACCTGGAGCACTGGCCCGGGCTGGTAATTGAACGTGGCGAGAATGTACCGGGTGACGACCCCGGTCACGGTTGAAACGACCGGGACGCTTGCGGTGTACGTGCCTGGCTCAAGATCAGCCGGCGGAATGACCCGGAGTACCATGGTCGCAGGGGTTGCTTGAGCGCCTCCAATGCTGACGCTCAACCAGCCAGACACGATGGGGGAATACAACGTCGTACCAACTCCCAAACCAGTGACTTGGCCTGAGGCCCCGGTGATATCAATAGTCTGGTCCGCTGGTGCCGAGCCAAATTGAGAAGTGAAGTTCACCGACGAGGGTGATACCGAGAGCTGCGCGATATCCGGTGGTGGGTTTAAGCCCCCATCCTTTGCTTCCGGCGGCACGCATCCCAGGAAGGCGCTGAGCAAAAACAGGGCAGCGCTAGCACGGCACAAAAGGCTGCGGCCAGCCGACGTTGAAGTCGGGGTCATCTCCATGGGGCACCCTCGTTGGCGCAAAAATGAGCTTGGATTTACAACATCATACGACAATTGCACTTACCTCTGCAATAAGGCGACGGCGCTGCAGCACCGTCGCCACAGCCTGAGGCGGCGCAATTTGGGGTACCCTGCAATTTTGTACAATTGGACAATTCCAGACACTGAACAAAAACTGGCGGGCGACCATGTTAAACCTCTAACGGGACTGGAGCCAGTGCTCCAGCGCGTTCAAGTCTCCTTCCCGTAACATTCCATGAGTGGGCAGCGTGCAGAGGCGATTCGACAACTCCCGGGCGCCAAGGAAGGGCTCATCGCGATTGCCAATGCGGTTTCCAAAGCCTCCCAGATCGGCAAGGGCCCGAGGGTAACCGGGCGCAATTCCCAACCAGGAAGCCTCCTTAGAACGCCATTCACTCAGCTGTTCCGCCGGCGCGTGAACCGGCATGCGAAGATCACCTGAAGTAGCCACCGGAACCCGCTGGTACAGTCGAGCCGCCTGGCCGACTGCCACTGCCGCCGCGAGACGGGCCGCATTCACTCGTCGGCGGTTGGCTTCCGCCTGAACATCGGTGATCGCCTGGGACAAAATGGCCGCGCTGCTCCGAGACAACGGAGCGGCCTTCCCGGGTCGGCGATAGATCGTTTCTCCGAGGCCGAGGAACGGAAGTGAAGCGGGAAGCGCATAGAGAGAGGGGCGAGCGAATGCCCATTGGACCGCTGTCTTGCCCAACTGCATCAATCCAGCAGGAGACTGGGTCTGGATCGCCGCACCCGCTTCCGTGGCAGCGGGAATCAGGTCGTCGGAATGGACGAGAAGCGCTCCACCTCCGCCGGCGGTCAGTCCCTTCCCTCGACCGAAGCTCAGAATGGCAATACCGCCGAATGACCCAAGAGGACGGTTGTCATACCTGGCTCCCACCCCTTGAGCCGCATCCTCGATAAGGATTGCTCCCGAACGATCGGCAAGCGCTTGAGCCTGACGGAGATCTACCGGATGGCCGTAGAGATGCGCGACAACTACCGCGGTGGCTCCCCGGCCCAGGGTTCGCTCGTAGGAGTCCCAATCGGGGCCGAGGGTGAATGGGTCCATGTCGTAGAGCAGGACGTCGACACCGGCTCCATCCGTTGCGGTCGCGAGGTCATAACAGCAATACGCTGGAAGGGCGACCGGTCCCTGACGGATCCGCTGTGCCGCGCGAAATGCGAGCGTGAGTGCGGTCGTCCCGCTGTCCGTGAGAATCGAACTGTGGGGGTGAAACGTGGTGTTGATCCAGCCAAGAACCGCCTCTCTTCCCTGGCCCTTTGACCCCAGCGCGCGCGCCCCAGACAGGAGTGCTTCCAGTCGAAGGGGGGAATGGACTGGAGGGAGGCGGCGGAGCCTCACGGGATGTAGCGCACAATTCGAGGACCCAGGGCAGTCGCGACCGGAAGTGGAAGCCGGCGCCAGAGTCGCGGGCCCCAGGAAAACGCTCCATGGTCCGGCGATGGAGTCGCCGTCGTGTCTCCCCGACCCTGCTGGTACCACCACAGTTGCTCGTCGCGGGAACCCCACTGGCGCTTGAATCGATGAGTGCCTGAGCCCGGGGTGCAGCGGCCGAAGTTGAAGAGCGTCAGGCCCTGCTCCATCGCCCGTTCCATGAATGCCCAATAGAGCAGCATATTGGGGGCAAGCTTGTTGTAAGCGTAGAGCGACGAGGCCCAGGTCATTTCGAACTCCCCACCCCACCGGAAGCCGGCGCCGCAGGCGACCGGTTTCTCTGCCAACCACGCGCAGCCAAACCAGGCATCGGGAAACGAGTCGGCGATGGCTTCGAAGAACCGGCGAGGTTGAGTCGGCGTCCCCAGATCCCGCATGTGCGATGAGAATACCTCGAAGAAGGGACCGACCTGGTCGCGACCGAAACGGACCTCGACCCCTTCCTTCTGGGGCCGCCTGATCTGGCTGCGAAGCTTGGAGTCGAAGCTCTTGAAGAGTGCCTGTGATCCCTGGGGTGGTAAATCGAGCACGACGGTGATCTTGCGATGGGAGACGGGAAGATCGAGCGGCAGTTCCTGTCGGCTCCGGAGCTCGAGGAGCTTTACGCCATCCGTGGCAGCCCGCGCCGCGGCGGCAGCGGCGAGGGCCCGAACCGCCCCCGTCGTGCCTAGCGGTCCGCCGTAGTTGAGGAATGGGAGCGAGACGAGGTAGTGGCCGAACAAGACACTGCGAACCCTGACCAGAGGCATTACTCCTCCGATCGTGCCCTGTTCGTCCCGGGCCACAAGATAGATGCACTCATGCCCAAAGACCTCTTCGAAAATTCGACGCCAATCGTAGAGATGGAAGTGAGTCCAGCCTGTAGTGTTCCGCACGACCGCATCCCATTCGGCGGAAGACCCTTGAAACGGCTCAACCTGGACCCTCACGCGCTGGCGCTCTGGTCGGCTCGTTGGGCTGAAGCCGCCATCTGAGGCAAGTCTCCGAATCGTTTGCGAACGCTGGTCCAGCGGAATTCCTGCAGCAGGCGTTCGAGGAGGGGGAGTGTACGAGCCAACCCGCCGTAATGACGGCGCCGTGTGAGCCAGCCTACCTCGAGCCGGGGCTGGTCTACATCAACCTCCCACGGATGGACGTAAAATATGGCCGTAGCACCTCGCTCCGCGTAGTTGCGGAAGGCTCGGCGAATGACGCCAAAGGGAAATTGCCGGAGGTAGCCTCCGCCGGCGGCCGGGGTCCTGAGTCCGAGGACATGAGTAACGGTCATTGGCAGCTCAAGCAGACTGCCGGAATCCCGGACGATGACGTGCGGCACCATAGCGGCTCGGGCGTAGCCGTAACCTCCTGGGCGCCAAATAGGAAACAGGCTGGAGTCGTAACGGTAGCCTTCCTCCAGCAAGACATCGAAAGCCCATTCCAACCCCGGAAGAATCGAGAAGGTCGGAGCCCGAAAGCCAAGGATCGCTTCGCCGCAGGCATCCTCCAGGGTGTGCTTCGCCTCCCGCACGTCCTCCCGAAACTGATCCCGAGTCATCGTGGGAATCCGGCGATGCCAGAACCCGTGAGAGGCGACTTCGTGACCGGCTCCGGAAATCCGCCGCACCAGCTGGGGGAAACGACGTGCCACCCATCCCAGCGTGAAGAACGTGCCATTCGCGCCGTGCCGAGCCAGGAGGTCGAGCAACACATCGGTGTTTCGCTCCACCCGGCTGGGATAGGAGTCCCAATCGGCGCGATCCACGACGCCCTCGAACGCGCTGACCTGGAAGTAGTCCTCCACGTCTACAGAGAAGATGTGGGGCGGGTTGAGAATGGGCGGGAGTAGATGAGTCTGGAGCTGGGGCAAGAGGGTCAGTGAACGGTGAATGGGGAACGGGGAACGGGGAACGGTCGGAATCTAGTTGCGCGGAATTCGGCCGTCAGCCGTCAGCCGTCAGCTTTTCGAAGGCCTCATCCCGAGCATAGCGAGGGATCTGGTGTCCTCGCCCAGGTGAGGTGCTTGCAACAATGGCTGACGGCTTATGGCAAAACAAACCCCGGGTGTTTCCACCCGGGGCTGGGGACGTGAGAGTCTTGAGGTGCTGATCAGGCCGCGGGCTGGTTCTTCTTTCTCCGGCGGAAGAATCCGACACCACCCATGCCAGCGAGACCAGTGGCCAGCAGCGTCATGCTGACAGGCTCGGGAGTAACCGTGGTGCAGGTGGCCGCGCGTCCAGCGGGGCTGACGCCCGTCATGCACTCGGTCGACTTGCCGGTTACGCCGTCAAACCCGCGGAGCGAGATATCCGACTTCGCCGGATCCCAATTGCCACCGGTGATCTGGAACGAGAACCGGGTCCACCCGCTGTTCGACAAGCTCGTGGAACACGGGCTGGTGAAGATGCGAGGACCGGTGGTCGGGGTCTGAGCCGAGCTGGCGCAGCCACTCTTGATCCCGGCCGTCTTTGCGGCAGAGGTGGCAAGATTGAAGTCCACGCCGAACATCACGGAGCCGTTGTTCTTCATGTGCCACAACCCCGGAGTGGGCTGCTTCCCGTTGTTGGTCGGGCCGCTGACAGTCATGCTGCCGGTAACCGCATCGATTCCGGCCGGGACATGGTAGAACCCGATGCCGTTAAAGATGGTGCCAGCATTGCTCTGGGTGCCGTAGCTGGCAGCGGTATTGCCCGAGAGGTTCCAGACATCAACCGTGACGTTGTTGCCGACCACGGTGATGCGAACCGCCGCACAGGTAGTGAAGGAATCGCCGCCGCATACTCGATAGCTCTTGAAGCCGTCGGCTTTGGCGACGCCGGGCAGCGCCATCAACAGCGCCGCTGCGGCCAGGAAAAGCTTACCCCGGGTAACCATTGTACACCTCAAGTTTATGTTGAGTCTCACGCCGTCCACGCGTGTCTCCAGCCTTTGATCCCAAGCCACCCGAACGCCAAGGGGTAACCGACGGCCTGTACTAACGACTGCAAGATCGAGCGATTCAGGCCGACTCGGAGCACCGGATCCGTGACCGATGCAGTTGCAGCCCCGATGTTCCTCCCCAGCAAGACCCCCGTCACAATCACCCAAATCGCCAAGACCAGCAGGAGGATCGAAACCACTCTCAGCGTCCCCCGGGCCCCCCGCGCCACGGCAGATCCAAAGACAAGCGCGAGTCCGACAGCTAGCAGTGGAAGGTGTTCAAGAGTTGTCGTCGCCGTGCCGAATTCCCATTCGGCGTTACCGAGCAAGGTCGGATACCAAGCCAGGACCAGGTCGGCTGCGGCCACCACCGAGAAGAGCCACCCGACACCACTCAGAAGGGACCACGCCGTTTCCGGCGCCGGCGACAGTTCTGCTCGCCCCTTCCCTTCCTGAACGAGAATCTTGGCGCTCATCGGAGCCCCTCTCTGAGTGCCACTCGTCCACGGTACCCTGTACAAGCACCGTTCGGGCCAGCGTTACGACGCTGAAATATTCTGAGCATGTTGTTGGGAGGCATAGATTTACTCCAAATTCCAACGTCTCGCTAGATGGTCAAAATTGACGGCTGTTGTGGTTCTGCCACAACAACTTAGGCCTCATTGCGGCCCCGTCATCAGTGGCGGCTGAGGGTCCGACGCCAGCTCCAGATGCCGATCCAGAGAAATCCGACCGGATAGATCAGGATCTGGACTGCCGCTTTTCCGACCGCCTTCTTGATCGCCGTGAGGGCAGTGGGGGAGGGGGCGGCGCTGTACGCCTGGGGGACAACGGTGGCGTACAACCCGGCTGTCAGCCACATGAGAAGTGCAAGAAAAATACACACCAGTGCGAGGGAACGAACCCGTCCCCTCGCACCGGCGGCCAGCCCGGCGGCCATCAGGAAACCCAAGCCCAAGCCGAAAATCGGCACGTTATCGAAGAACTCGCTCCCCGTCCCAAACTCCCACTCGATGACCCCAATTCGAAGGGGAAAGAGCGGGGCGAAAAGGCTTACTCCTCCCACGAGCAGGAAAACCAGGCCAAGGACGGTGAAGATCTGCCAGGTCAGAGTGAGCTCTGGTGAATTCGATCGGTTGGGAGACACGGAGGGTTTCCGTCTAGGGTCAGTTAATAGTCACGTCTGCGTCGGCCCGGACTTTGAGCTGCCAGGTTGATCCGGTCGCTGGTACCAGAACGCCATTCCCCGACAGCGTGCCGCCGAGCGGAGCGGGGGGAGCTGGAGGACCGAGGTTAGGATCGAAAACCACATCCAACGGTCCGGAGCCGTCGTCCACCCGGATGACGAAGTCGTTGCCGACGGTGGAAGTATCAATGATGGTCGCGCCGGTAACGGCAACGAGAGCCGCATCGAGCAAGCCTCCGTCCGCAGTCGCCGCGATATGGGTGGAAGCGCTGACCGCCGGCGGCGGTGGATCCCCGGGATTAATCAGGAAGTACGCGAAGATCTGCGCGTTGTTGATCACCGGCTGCCCTCTCCGGCTCCCCACCGTTCCCGAAATTCGAACGCTGTCACCCGGCGCAGAGACCACGCCTGTCGCGTTGGTCAGGCGAATGGTCCCGGAGGTATCGGAGACGTAAGCGGTGGTGTCGGAGAAGGTCGTCCGACCGGCCAACACCCCGGCTTTGACCAGTACCCGTGTCCCTCCGGGCAGACCTCGTATTGTCCGAATGCTGGAGATCGCAAAGCCGAAACTGGCGGCGATGCTCTGAGCGCCGCCCTGCGCCGTGATCGTGACCTCGGAGGGAATCGCACCGGTCGCGACGAGGGAGTCCCCCCCGAGTCCGGTCGTATCCACCACCACCGTATAGCGACCCACGCTGATACCCGTGAAGTCGACCAGCCCGCCCGCGTCGGTGACGCCGGTTGCGACCGGAATCGTTCCGCCTGGAGGAACCAGGTTCACCTTCACTCCGGCAAACAACGTATCGGGGGCGTTGAAGGTCCCGGACCCGTCCCGGTCGAAGAACGCACCGGCATTGATCACGTTGATCGCACCGACCCCATGCGAAAGGGATTCCCCGGCATTGTCACAGGCGAGGCTCAGGCCGGCGGCGAGACAGGCAAGCGTGAGAGCACGCAGCGCGGTCATGGAATCAGTACCCCAGCCGAAGCCCGATCCGGACCACGCGGCCCTCGCCGCGGCGGATGAGCAGTTTTCCGAAGTGCGGATTGGCGACGAGGGGTAGCACCACGTTCCCCTGCGCATCGGTGGTGATGCTGCCGCTCGGATCAATCAGCAGGAGCGCACGGTCAACCAGTCCCGTCTCAGTGGCGACCAGGTTGAAGGCATCGAGAGTCACCTCGAGGTTGCCCGAGGAACCCATGGGAATCCCCAGGCTGGCACTCAGGTCCAGGGCATGATTCGACGCCTCGCGGCAGCTGTTGCGCTCCAGCAATCCCGCCTGGCCCTGGAGGCAGGCATTCCCGGAGACCACACTCGACATCCCAGGGGTATTGAGATCGAGGTAGGCCGGATCGTTACGGCCCGACCCATCGCCGTTGGCATCGACGCCGTCGCGGAAGCCGGGAGTGAAGGGCAAGCCAGACCGGAAGCGATAGCGGAGGCCGAGGCCAATAGGATACTTCCCGGCGGTACGATAGGCGGCACTCACGCGCGCCCGGTGAGGAATGTCGAAATCGGAGCGTCCTCGAATCCACTCGCTGCCCACCGGATCGTTGGGGAAGGGACTCAGTTGATCCGCGGGATCTCCGGTCGCCGGCGCCGATGCCCAGTTGTCGGTCGTGTGGGAATAGGTATATGAGCCGACGAAGGAGAGCCCGGTGAGAGGACGCCGCGCGATCTCCAGTCCGGCCTCGTAGTAGTCGGAGAACCCAGTAGGCGCCATCTCACTGACCATGTCGAACGTGCTGAACCGCCGGTTGCTGCCCGGGCTGGCCGTGATCATGCTGCCCTGCTGCACCAGCGTTCCGTAGATCGGGCGCCCTTCGGAGGTCGACGCCAGCGGCGCATTCGGAAGGTTGATATCGCTGCGCCTGAGCAGGTAGTCGGTGTGATGGTACCCGCCGCTCAGGCTGATGGCCACTCCGGAGCTCAGCGTACGCGTTACGGCGCCATCCAGCTTCGCGGCGCGAGGCGCCTCGTAGCGGTTGTCGATGAAGGTGATCCGGTCTCCGACAAACGGAGCGGCGGCAACCGTATCGGGATTGACCGGCCACGAGCTGAAGGTCCCCTGCCCGCGGCGCACCCGGAGGCCACCGTCCGCCACAACGGCCTCACTGAGGGTGGCCGGGTCGAGTTGCCCGTAGCTGAGCGATCCACCAGCCCGGACAATCCACTCCTGCTTCTGGTCAACGTCCCATACCAGACCGAAGCGGGGCTCGAGATTGTCCTGGTCGTTCGGCATGAACTGGTTCTGCCGATTGAAGGCGTTCTGGAACGCGGTATTCGGGTTGATCGGGTTGTCGCTGGACTTGGTGGGAAGCTTCTGCCGGCTCCACCCGATGCCTAAGGTGACGACGATGCCACGATCCACCGTCCACGCGTCCTGGCCAAACAGCCCCCAATCCGTCGTCCGGAATTCGGCGACATCGGAGGAGGAGACCGTCCGGAAGTAGGTGCCCTCCGCATTCCCGAACTGGTCCAGATCGCCAAACTGGAAAATCCCGTCGCGCCCGTAGGTGTAGGACTGGGTCCAGGAGGTCGAGGAGAACTGAAATCCAGCCTTGAAGATGTGGTTCCGGGCCAGCCGCGCGTGGAAGGTCTCGGTGATGTCAAACGCATTGGCCTTGAAGTTGGCCGGCGTAGCCGGCGCGGAACCGATTCCCGCGGCCTCACCGATGAAATAGGTAGTGGGGAGGCTCGGCCCGGCCCATTCGCGATTGGTGGTGCGATGGGCGAAGCGAAATTCGTTGCCGCTGTTGAGCCACATCGAGGTCAGCGTCAGCCCGCCGGAAAAATCGCGCGCGTCGAGATCGGTGCCGAAATTGGTGAGGACATCCTGACCCAGGATGGGATCGTCTTCCTTCCATTTCGCAATCGAGAAGCGAGCCATCAGGTTGTGCGTCTTGGTGGGCGACTTGGACAGCTGCCAATCCAGACGAGCACCCCCGGAGCCACCCTTCCAGCTCCGCAGGGTTGGCTGGGTGAAGTTGTCGACTGTTTGTCCGAAGCTGTCGTTGGCAATCCGGGCGATGCTGCTGCTGAGGGAAACCGGCGCCCCACCGAAGCTCGCGCTATCCTCAGCCCAGGGGGCGGAGGACGGCTGCTCCAGGTCCTGATAGTCGAAGCCGGCGACGAACTGTGCCGAGTTCTTGATGAGGGCACCGCTCACGACCGCTCCGGCCTGGATCGACGTGACGGAGGAGTCGGCAGGGTTGTCTTCAGTCGCGAGGGCCTGTTTCCCGCTGAAAGTGACGTAGGGTTGGAAGCGGAAAGTATTGCTTCCTCGCCGGCTGTAACCGCTCAGTGTAGTTCCCGGCCCCCCGCGCCATTCTCCATCGAAACTGTTCTCGATAACCTGAGCCTGCTCGAACATGCTGCGGAGATACACCGGGCTGCCGACCGGCTCGGTAGGCAAACCGGGGTGACGGAGCCAAAAGCCGGGGAGCCCGTCCACGTAAATCTTGCTCTGTGACTGCGGGAGGCCTCCAGCCATCTGGGCGTAGCCCCAGTGTCCATCACGGGGTGCGGAAATGATGGAGGACCCGCGGCTCAAGTCGCTCAGGTCGCTGCGCCATGCCGAGGTCTTCAATTCCCGATCGTTGAAATACTGCCCAATCGAGGTCCCGGTAGACGGCTCTCCCCGCTCGGGATAGGGGATTTCCTCGATGCTCGTGATCGGAGGCGGACGCCGCGTGAGAGCGATCCGCAGCTCGGTTGTGCGGCCGGCGAAGACCCGTACGCCGTTCTGACGGACCGGCTGGTATCCCGCCAGTTCCACGAGCACCGAATAGGTGCCCGGCGCGATGAGATGGAGGTTGAACCGACCGAGGTAGTCCGCCTTGAAGGAAATCCGGGAGCCGGTGGACTGGCTGAGCAACGTCACTTGCGGCTTCCCGATGGGCGCACCTTGTGGAGATACCACCTCACCGACGACGCGTCCTTCGGTGATACTCTGAGCGTGAATAAGGCCGGGAACCGTCCCCGCTAGAAGTGCGAGGACTGCGGCCAAGATACGCGAACGGGCACGCAATCCTGCGGATTGGGCCATGAACTGTCCAGATAGGGGGAGAATGCGGACTACTAGGTGTTGATGGATAGTGCAGTTATGATGCCCACCGCGCAAGACGGATAATCCTTTGAGGAAGGGTGTGACCCGACAAACAAAAGCGGGCTTGATCTGCACTGCGCTCGCGCTCTGTGTCATCGGCTACTTCACGCTGCTGCCGATGCCGGAGCAAGCGGCTGCGGTTGCCGAAACCTCACCCTGGTGCATCGTCAGGTGCGGTGATCTTGGGCTGCTCGACATCATCCTCAACATTCTGCTTTTTCTTCCGCTCGGCATCGGCCTGGGTCTGTTGCGGGGGACCCGAGCCGCGGTGGCGATTGGGTTCGTGTGCAGTGTCGCCATCGAACTGACCCAGCTTTTTCTGATAGCGGGCCGGGACGCGAGCCTGCGCGATGTGATCACCAACACACTCGGTAGCGGACTCGGCGCATCGCTAGTGACACTCTGGCGCCCGATTCTTCAGTGCCAGGCCCACACTGCCCGCCGCCTCTCAACGATCGCCTGTGTCGGTTGGCTGGCCGTGCTCGGCGGAACCAGCTTCGCCGTTGAACCATCCCTGCCTCAATCCACCTGGTACGGACAATGGGCACCGGAGCTGGGACAATTCGACACTTTCCCGGGAACCGTCAGAGACGTCCGCCTCGCCAAGATGTTTCTCCCCGCTGGAATACTGGCCAACGGCAGCGAGGTCCGGGACACGCTTCTCACCCAACGGTACCGACTGCAGGCTTCGGCGGTGGTGGAGGGATCCACCGAACACGAGGCGCCGATTTTCTCGATCTTCGACGATCAGCAGCAGGAAATTCTGCTGCTGGCTCAGGCGGGTCACACCATTCATTTCCGAACCCGCACGCGCGCCGCCGACCTCGAGCTACGAAGTCCGTCAGTTCGCCTGGAGGGATTCCCTACCGAACCTGGCACTCCAGTAGAGATCACCATTGTTCGGGATGGGCCGAGCCTTTCGCTTTCGATCGACGATTCACGGGGTCAGGGGCACTGGACCAGCCGAACGACCGTCGGATCCGGTTGGGCCATGCTTCTTCCGTGGGAGTATGCCTCCGGACGCGAGGCCGCACTGGGCTCCTTACTGTGGCTTGGTGCATTGCTGATCCCCGCCGGCTACTGGGCAGGACGCTGCGGCGCAGGTCGGGCAATGCCGCTGATCGTGCTCGCGACGATCGCGGCGGGATTGATTCTGGTTCCAAGGATGTTCGGGATGGCGGTTTCCCCCTGGTCGGAATGGGTGGGAAGCGTCGCTGGTGCGGCCACCGGCTGGTTGGCCGGGCGCGCGATGCCTAGCAATGGCTCATGAGGGAATGGGCGGTTGGAATCCGACCCCAGGGTGAGCCCCGAAGGGGCGATAAGATCCATTCGCGAGTTCGAAACGATTCGCGAGGTCTTTCAAGAGCGTAGATTTCCATCATGGCCCTCCCCTTCAGGCAGCGCATTCTCCTGGCCCTCGTGCTCGTGGGCGTGATCCCGACGTCGATCGCGCTGATCGGATGGGTGCTGGCCGTGCGGGGGAACAATCCGGCTACCGCAACCCGGGCGGCCGTGGAACAGCTGAGCGTCACCGGCAGGGACCTGGCCCAGACGGTGGATTCAACCCGGCTCAGTCCGGCCGAGCGGAAGGCGCTTTCCTCTCACCTCCGGGAGCTCAATCGGACATTGAGCCGGATGCAACGGGCCGAGGCGTACGCTCGGTATTACTACGCCGGCCTCACCGCTGCAGTACTCGCCCTGGGCCTGCTCGTCCTTTATCTGTCGGTTCGTGTGGGCGGCTACCTCTCCCGGCAATTGAGCCGGCCGATCGACGAGCTAGTCGGATGGACCAGCCACATTCTTCGAGAAGACCCGCTCCCTCCAGATGAGCCGCAGCGTGGCGCACCGGAATTCGCGGCCTTGCGCCGCGCGCTCAGGGAAATGGCTTCGGGCCTGGCCCAGGCGCGGGCCCGGCAAGTTGAGGCGGCGCGGTTACGCACGTTCCGCGAGGTCGCCCGACAGGTGGCGCACGAGATGAAGAACCCGCTCACGCCGATCCGGTTCGCGGTGGCCCAGCTCTCCCGCTCGGCGACGGCGGTGCAAAAGGAGCCACTGGAAGTCCTGACGGCGGAAGCGGGACGACTCGAGGCGCTGGCGCGGGAATTCACCGAGTTCGGCCGGTTGCCCGAAGGTCCCGCCGCCGAGGTAGATCTCGGTGAACTGCTCGCCGAGCTGGGACAGACCAGTCTGCCGCCAGGGATGGAGTCGAAGCTGAGCGTACAGCTCTCCACCCCCCGGATCGTGGGGCACTACGAACCGCTCCGGCGAGCCTTCAGCAATCTGCTTCGCAATGCAGCCGAGGCGTGTGGAGGCAGCGGCACGGTGGAGCTCGAGGTCGGACCACTCAACGCGAGGGGCGCACGGGTCGTGATGCGAGACCATGGGCCGGGTGTCCCGTTGGAAATCCGGGACAGGTTGTTCGAGCCGTACGTCACGGCGAAAGCCGGCGGCACTGGTCTTGGCTTGGCGCTGGTCCGCCAGACAATCGAGGACCACGGTGGCACCATCCGACTGGAAGACACGCCGGGCGGTGGGGCGACATTTGTGGTGGAGCTGGCAGGAAGGAAGACGGAAGACGGGAGACGGGAGAGGGGAACAGCCTGAAACGTAAAGATGGAAGAGTCTCCGCCACCACCTAACGCCCCGCGTCCAGAATCCTGATCCCGTCTATCTTTCCCTTCTACCTATGTCTCATCGGATTCTGATCGTCGACGACGAGGCCAACATCCGGCGGATGCTGGGGGCGCTTCTTCGTGCCGAAGGGTTCACGGTGGAAGAGGCGGGGAACGGCCATGCGGCGTTGCTCACCGTGGAAAAGGCCGAGCCGGACGTCATGTTTCTCGACCTGATGATGCCACCGGGCCCGGATGGACTCGACACGCTCCGGAGCCTCCGGGAACGCCGGATTGAAGTGCCAGTCATCATGATGAGCGGCAAAGCCCAGCTGGCGGACGCCGTGCGGGCGACGCAACTCGGCGCCTTCCAGTTCCTGGAGAAGCCGCTCAGCCCCGAAGCAGTCCTCGTCACCCTGCGCTCGGCGATCGAGCTGGGGCGGGCGCGCACGCAGAATCGCGCCCTGCAGGAGGCGCTGGGCCAGCGGCAGGAGATGGTCGGCGCCACCTCGGCCATTGCCCAGGTTCGGCAGCTAATCTCCCAGGTTGCGACCACCGATGCCCGGGTGCTAATCACAGGAGAATCGGGCACCGGCAAGGAGTTGGTCGCGGCCGCGATCCACCGGGCGAGTCGTCGATCCCGCGGACCATTCGTGACGGTCAATTGCGCGGCGATTCCGCGGGAACTGGTGGAATCAGAGATGTTCGGCCACGAGCGTGGCGCATTTACCGGAGCGCACGAACGCCGGCTGGGCCGGTTCGAGCTGGCAGACGGCGGAACCCTGTTCCTTGACGAGGTAGGGGATCTGAATCTCGAGGCCCAGGCCAAGCTGCTTCGCACTCTGGAGACTGGCGTCCTTCAGCGGCTGGGGGCCGAGCAACCGACCGCAGTGGATGTTCGGGTGGTATCCGCGACCAATCGCAAGCTGGATCGCAGCGAGGCCGGCGGCACCTTCCGGGAAGACCTCTACTTCCGGCTCAACATCTTCCCCATTCACCTGCCGCCGCTCCGCGAACGGCTGGATGACCTTCCTGCCCTGGTCGCTCACCTTGCGGGACGGGTTCGGCCCGGCAAGCCACAAACATTCACCCCGGTGGCGCTCGCGACGTTGCGAAGCTATCGCTGGCCGGGGAACATCCGGGAACTCGCCAACGTGGTGGAGCGGCTCGCGATTCTGGGCGGCGAAGTAGTAGACGAGCATGCGGTAGGACGAGTCCTCCCCCTGGGAGGAGCCGGCGGCGATGCGATGCGCGCCGGAGATAACACCCGTGCCTCAGCCGGCCAGCTCGAGGTTCAGGCCAGTGCCGCTGAAGTCGACGGCGGTCTCCCCCTG
>Ga0207645_10002273_pt1 | contig 15239 bp, 11 predicted proteins | sample KBSM53metaG_FD_184331 | JGI IMG/M metagenome (GOLD analysis project Ga0207645, IMG submission 184331) | Miscanthus rhizosphere microbial communities from Kellogg Biological Station, Michigan, USA - KBS M5-3 metaG (SPAdes) (version 2) | ecosystem: Host-associated > Plants > Roots > Rhizosphere >...
CATACTGCACTGCCTAAAATTGAAGCAGGTTTCAAAAAAGTATTTTCAACTGTTCCGTTCGATTACAGTTTTGTCGATGAAGAGTATGGATTAAAGTTCGCCGCAGAAGAACGAGTTGGTAAATTAGCCACGTTCTTTGCCGTGCTCGCGATTTTTATATCCTGCTTAGGATTATTTGGCCTGGCATCTTTCGTTGCCGAACAACGTACCAGGGAAATCGGGGTTCGCAAAGTGCTGGGTGCATCCGCTTTTAATCTTTGGAAATTATTATCAAAGGACTTTGTCATCCTGGTTATCATTTCCTTTTTTATTGCAATGCCCCTGTCTTATTATTTTATGCACAACTGGCTGCAGAATTATCAATACCGTACTTCTTTATCATGGTGGATATTTTTACTGGCAGGAAGCAGTGCTTTATTCGTAACATTAATAACGGTGAGTTTTCAAAGTATCAAAGCGGCATTGATGAACCCGGTGAAGAGTTTGAGAACAGAATAGTAAGCCATTAGTGCCTGGTGAGTCGTGAGCGAATAGTTGGAAACGGTGATGACACACAAAATAACCGGCTGATGATTAAATTCTATTTTACCATATTTACCCTGATAGCAATTGCGGGCGCTATTTTATTTATACGGAGTTATCATCACCCGCCTGCAATAAAAGAGGCAGCAATTGAAGTCGATTCTGCCGCGGGAATAGATAACATTATGACCGGGTTTATGGAAAAGTATAGTGTTCCCGGTTTATCGTTAGCCATATCAAAAGACGGAGAACTCGTATATGCCAAAGGTTATGGTTATGCAGATCAATCAACCAATGAAAAAGTGACGCCGAACAGTTTGTTCCGTATTGCAAGCATTTCGAAACCTTTTACGTCGGTTGCCATCTTTCAATTAATCGAAGAAAAAAAATTATCTCTCCGTTCAAAAGTATTTGGGGATAGTGGCGTATTGGGAAATACATATGGTAAACGGCCTTATGCAAAAGATATAACCAACATAACTATCGAAGAACTCTTACAGCATACTGCCGGCGGATGGAGTAATGACATGAACGATCCGATGTTCACAAATCCTTCTATGAGTGCAGCGGAACTTATTACATGGACAATAGACAGGATGCCGTTGCGCAGTGAACCGGGAACAAATTATGCTTACTCGAACTTCGGTTATTGTGTATTGGGAAGAGTAATTGAAAAAATATCCGGTTTGCATTATGATGATTATGTAAAAAAATTTATTCTCAAAAAAGCAGGTATTTCCGATATGGAAATAGGTGGTAATACATTGGCTGATCGAAAACCAAATGAAGTGATTTATTATAGCCAGGGAGGAGAAGATCCTTATGTATTCAACGTAAAGAGAATGGACTCACATGGCGGGTGGATCGCTTCGGCAACAGACCTGGTAAAGTTTACTTTATCTGTTGACAGCTTTACCACCAAACCGGATATCTTATCCGGATCATCCATCTCATTGATGACGACACCTTCTTCAGTAAATAAAAATTATGCATGCGGCTGGCAGGTAAACGATAAACATAACTGGTGGCATGGCGGTAGTTTACCGGGAACAACAACAGAAATGGTGCGTGCACATAATGGATACTGCTGGGCAATTTTAACCAATACGCGTACATGGCAGCAAGGCTTTGTTCAGGATATGGATCAATTGGTGTGGCAGGTATTGAAAGACTCAACCATTCAATGGCGGAGCATAGAAAAGCAATAACGGGAACTTAATAAAAGAATTGTCAACGGTAGTAAAGATGTCCGTTACAAGTTCGCAATCATCTATCCGTCATTCAAACCATCTTAAAAAGTAAGTCATGATAAAGAATTATTTCCCCACATCGCACTACATGAAAACTGCGTGGAGAACGCTTTTAAAGAACCGCTTTTATTCGGTTATAAATATCAGCGGTCTCACGGCCGGTCTCACCGTCGGTATACTCATTTTACTATGGGTACAGGACGAATTCAGCTTTGATATGTTTCATAAAAAAGAAAAAAACATTTATAAGCTGGAAAACATGGTGGGCACCGGCAACAGCCGCCAGCTATGGACCGTAACCGCATCACCTATCGGTGTACTGGCAAAAAAAGAAATTCCGGGTGTAGAAGATGCGGTGCGTATATGTTATAATGGTTATTATGGCTTATTTAAATACGGCGATAAAGTATTCAGTGAAGACGATAAATTTTTTACTGATCCTTCATTTTTTACCGTTTTTGATTTTCCGCTGATAAAAGGAAATAAAAACAATCCCTTTCCTGATGATAATTCCGTGGTGATTACTGAATCAATAGCAAAAAAATATTTTCCGCAGGATGCTGCGCACAATAACGAAGATCCGGTGGGCAAGATAATTACCGCCGATAATAAATTGAATTTTAAAGTAACCGGTGTCTTAAAAGATTTTCCGAAAAACTCAAGCTTCAGGGCGCAAATGCTTTTCCCGATGAGCCTGCTGGCAAAAAACCGCTATGGCGGCAGTAAAGATGGAAAGAATCTTGAAAATGATTTTTACCAGTTTAACTACAGCACCTTTCTGCAGCTGAAGCCTGGTTTCAACTTTGCCGGTTTTGCTGATAAATTGAGACAGATACATCTGCGCATTAAATCTGATGATACAGATATTGGCTATTTGTTATTGCCGCTGCGGAAAATGCATCTTTATCGTTCAGACGGAAGTGATGGCGGTTTGTCAACCGTACGCATGTTTATTATCATTGCCATTCTTATATTGGTTATTGCCTGCATTAATTATGTCAATCTGTCCACTGCCCGGTCTATGTTGCGGGCAAAAGAAGTAAGTCTTCGCAAAATTGCAGGCGCGGGAAAACTGCAGTTATTTTTGCAATTCATTGTTGAAACTGCGTTGGTCTTTTTGATCGCAACCTTATTTGCTTTGATACTTGTATATGCATTGGTCCCGTTGTTCAACCGCGTATCCGGCAAAGAAATAGCCTTCAGCTTCACTGATTATCATATCTGGAAAGTGATTGCATTTACGATACTCGGCACGTTGATCGTATCCAGTATTTATCCTGCATTATTGCTTTCCTCCTTTGAGCCGTTGAAGGCATTAAAAGGAAAAATTGTTGCACGTATCAGTGATGCCTTGTTTCGCAAAGTATTGGTTGTTGTGCAGTTCACATTTTCCATCGTGTTGATTGCCGGCACTATCGTTATAAGTAATCAATTGTCATATATCCGTTCAAAACAATTGGGTTACGATAGAGATCATGTGCTTTCGTGTAGTATGATTGATATGCGCAAACATTTTGATGCTGTAAAAAGCGAGTTGATGAAAGAGCCCGGTGTCAGTAATGTGACATGGGGAAGCGCAAACATAATACAGGCGGGTGAACGTACCGGTGGTAATTCATGGGATGGTAAGGAAGAAGGCGAAACAATGATGATAAGCCCGATGGCGATCGATAAGGATTTTATTCCGTTCTTTAAAATGCAGATGAAAGAAGGCAATGGATTTACCGGGGCTGTCGCCGACTCTGTGCATTTTATTCTGAACGAAACAGCCGTAAAGACAGCGAGAATCAAAAACCCGATCGGGAAAAGATTTAAACTTTGGGAAACAGAAGGCACTATTATCGGGGTGGTCAAAGATTTTCATTTTGCATCCATGCGGGAAAAAATTGAACCGGCGGTATTTTATTATCGACCGGACAGCTATGGGCGGCTCTATGTAAAAACAAACGGCAGGGATGCACCGAAAGCAATTGCAGCATTGGAAAAAGTATGGAAAAAATATAACGCTGATTTTCCATTTAACTATACGTTCCTGGATGAGGCTTTTAATAATTTATATAAATCCGATCAACGGCAGGGATTATTGTTCAACATATTTGCAGCAATAGCCATTCTTATTTCCTGCCTTGGCTTATTTGGACTTGCTGCGTATACTGCACAGGTACGTACCCGTGAGATTGGTGTTCGAAAAGTGTTGGGAGCAAGCGTAGCAGGTATCATCCGTTTGCTTGCTGTTGATTTTATCAGGCTGGTTTTCATTGCTATTATAATTGCTGTGCCGGTAGCCTGGTATGTGATGAATAAATGGCTGCAGGATTTTGCGTATAAAGTAAATATCGGTTGGACAGTATTTTTTATCTCGGGTGTCAGTGCCGTATTGATTGCGATACTTACCATCAGCTTTCAATCAATAAAGGCGGCATTGGCGAATCCTGTAAAGAGTTTGCGCACTGAATAAATAGGGATGAGCGTCTGAAAAGAACATTAACCCTTTCCATTATAGTAAAAATTGTTTGTTATGCTGAAAAATTATATTAAGACGGCCTGGCGCAATTTGATGAAAAACAAAATTTTTTCTTTCATCAATATATTTGGTTTAACAACGGGTCTTACCTGTTTCCTGTTGATAGCGCTTTATGTTTTTGATGAGCTAAGCTTTGACCGCTTTCATAAAAACGCGGATAACATTTACCGCGTTATAGAGGACAGGGTATCGCCGGAAGGTAAACACACAAAAATAGCGGGTGCCGGTTACCAGGTTTCTGAAAAATCGAAATCGGTTGTGCCCGGTATAAAAGATGTGGCACGGTTAACCGTGTTTGGCAGAACCAACGTAAAGGCAACAGAGACCAGCAATGTCTTTTATGCAGAATACCGGATCGGAAGTATTGGTTTTCTTACCACATTTGATTTCCCGCTGCTGCAGGGCAATCGAAATACTGCATTGCGCGACCCGTTTTCGGTGATACTCACCGAAGAAATGGCAACAAAATTATTTGGCACAACGAATGTAATGGGTAAATCGGTTAAAACAGACCGTGATGACAAACCCTATAAAATAACCGCCGTATTAAAAAACTTCCCTGCCAACTCTCACCTCTCATTCGATTTACTTTTTTCCGAATCCACCATATCCGGTAAAAATTTTGTCGACTTCGTCAATACTGATTGGACCTCGCGCTACTTTACCACTTATCTTCAGCTGGATGGAAAAGTAAACCCGCATATCATTGAAAAAAAGATACAGGACCTTATAAACACGAACCGGGCCGGGGATGATAAAACAAAAATCACTCTTTCGCTGCAACCATTAACAAGGATTCACTTTTACTCTGCAGGTATCGAGGGCAGTGATAAAAGTAGTATCACTTATATCTATGTTTTTTCGCTGGTTGCGCTATTCATACTGATCATTGCATGTATAAATTACATGAATCTTGCTACGGCCCGGTTTACAAACAGGGCAAAAGAAATTGCGGTTCGTAAAGTAGCCGGCGCATCCAGGAAAAACCTGGTGAATCAATTTCTTGCCGAAGCATTCCTGATAACAACAATCGCCTTGACTATCGCCTTGATCGCTGTTAAACTCATCTTGCCGTACTTCAATTCTTTTACAGGAAAACAACTGGCGCTTGGTACGGAAGCCGACTACCGGGTATGGACAGGTGTTTTATTGATCCTGGTGCTATCCGGGATACTGGCAGGAATTTATCCTGCATTGTTTCAATCCCGGTTCAAACCCCTGGCATTGCTGAAAAACAAGATCAACCCGGGTAAAGGAACTTTATCCTTACGCAAATCATTGGTCGTTTTCCAGTTCTCCTTATCCATTATCATGATCATTGCCACGACGATTGTGTATATGCAGGTAAAATATCTCGACACAAAAGATATGGGCTTTAACAAAGAGCAGTTGTTGGTCATAGATATAAACAGCGGCAAAGTTCGTCGTGATGCGGAAACGATAAAAAATGAATTTAAAAAGTTGCCGCAGGTGAGCCAGGTATGTGTCACCACACGCGTACCGGGAGAATGGAAAAATATACCGAAGGTAAAAGTGAAGAATGAACATATCACCAATGCAACCGGCGATGAAATGTTTTTTATAGGTGCGGATGACCAGTTTTTATCCACTTATAAGATTGAGCTTTTAAGCGGTCGTAATTTTTCTTCCGGGTCGCTCGCAGATTCATCTTCCGTATTAATTACTGAGACCGCTGCGAAACAACTGGGAATAAAAGAAGCAGCAGGGCAACGCATCGACGTTCCATTCTTTGATTTTTCAGGCGATGTATCCGCGCCTGACAGGCCATACACGGTGACTGTTGCCGGCATTGTCAAGGACTTCAATTTTCAATCATTGCGTGAGCCGTTGAAACCAATGATAATCGGGTTTCAGAAAAACCCGGTACAGGCTATTGATTACTTTACAGCAAAAGTTTCAATACAGGATGCGAACACCACATTAAAACAGATGGATGCCGCTCTTCACAGCATAGACCCGGACCATTTATTCGAATATCATTTTCTCGACCGGCAATGGGATCTTTTTTATCGTGAAGACAGGGTGAGACAAACCATCTTTTTTATAATAGCAATACTTGCTATTGTAATCGCCTGCCTCGGTTTGTTTGGCCTTGCCACCTATTCAGCAGAGCAGCGTGTCAAGGAAATCGGCATACGCAAGGTGTTAGGAGCAAGCGTACAGAGCATCGTGGTCATTCTTTCCAAAGAATTTTTGAAACTTGTTATCATCGCATCGGTTATTGCCTTTCCCGTTGCATGGTTTGCAATGCACAAATGGTTGCAGGACTTTGCGTACAGGGTAAACATCAGCTGGTGGGTGTTCCTGCTTGCAGCCGTTGTAGCCGTATTAATCGCTTTGTTGACGGTAGGCTTCCGGGCAATCAAAGCGGCGTTGGCAAACCCGGTGAAGTCGTTGAGAACGGAATAAGTCACGCTACTTATTATTCGTTATCAATCACTGATAAATAAATTTTATGTTCGGAAATCATTTACCTGCAGGACATTTTGCGAAAACCGCCTTCCGGAATATTGCAAAGAATAAAACTTCTTCGGCGATCAATATTTTAGGCAATGACAAAATGGTTGCAGGATTTCAGTTATAAAACAACGGTCAGCCGGATCATTTTTCCTGCAATAGGTTTAATAACTTTATTACCGGCCGTGCTGACGGTAAGTGTGCATGCGGTAAGAGCAGCGATGGCGAACCCGGTGAAATCACTCCCTACTGAATAAAGTACGGATGATAGAAAGTATGAAAGAATCGCAAAAAATGGCGTATCATTCAGACTTCCTGACTTCGACAAAAAGATATTGAAACATTAAACTACCTGCTATGTTCAAAAATCATCTTAAAACCGCGCTGAGAAATTTATTGAAGAATAAAACCTATAGCTTTCTCAATATTTTCGGATTGGCTGTCGGCATTACCTGCGCCGCGCTGATTTTTTTGTGGGTAGAAGATGAAGTGAATTATAACCAGCATAATGAAAAGTATCATCAACTCTACCAGGTGATAGAAAATCAAACGTACAACACAAAAACGTATACATTTGGTGCAACACCGGGACCCCTGGCACCGGGGATGAAAACAGAGTTTCCTGAAGTAAAAAATGCATTTCGTCTTACATGGGATAACTACACGTTGTTCAGTCTAGGTGAAAAATCCATTTACGAGCGTGGCTTTTATGCAGACCCATCCATCTTTGATATGTTCACCATCCAGTTTCTGCAGGGCAAAAAAGAAACCGCATTTGACCAGCTTCACTCATTGGTGATCTCAGAAAAAATGGCAAAGAAATTTTATGGCGATCAGCAGGATGTCATCGGCAAAACGCTGAAAGTAGATAACAGTGAAGCGTATGTTATTTCCGGTGTCATAAAGGATATTCCCGAAAATTCATCCATTCGCTTTGACTGGGTAGCTCCATTTAAAATATACTTTGATAAAAACACATGGCTCACCGAATGGGGCAACAACGGGATACAGACGTTTGTAGAATTGGACAAACAGGCAAGGATAGACGCCGTAAATAAAAAATTAAATGGCTATATAAAATCAAAAGACACGAGTGCCACTGCAAGACCTTTCCTGTTTGCAATGAACGACTGGAGGCTGCGCAGCAAATTTGAAGAAGGTGTACAAACAGGTGGACGTATTCAATATATCCGTATGTTCAGCATTATAGCCTGGATCATTTTAATCATTGCCTGTATTAATTTCATGAATCTTGCAACAGCACGATCTGAGAAACGAGCAAGAGAAGTAGGCGTAAGGAAAGTATTAGGGGCAGGAAAAAAATCGTTGATCAGCCAGTTCCTGGGCGAAGCGCTGTTCATGTCGTTTATTTCCCTGCTGCTGGCAATTGCATTTATATATATCATCCTGCCTTCTTTTAATACACTCACCGAAAAACACCTGTCTGTCGGCATTGACAATCCTTATCATCTTGCTATACTGATCGGCATGGGTTTACTATGTGGATTGCTTGCAGGTAGTTATCCTTCTTTGTATCTATCATCATTTAACCCAACATGGGTGTTAAAAGGGTTAAAAATAAAAGGAAGTACGCCGACATTCATCCGTAAAGGGCTGGTTATTCTGCAGTTTACCATTTCAATAGTACTCATTATAAGTACAATCATCATTTACCAGCAAATACAGCATATAAAAAACCGCGAAATAGGTTATGATAAAAACAACCTTATGCAGACAGGTTTACGCGGTAGTATGCAGACAAATTTTGCCGCAATAAAAAATGAGTTGCTGTCAAGCGGCTATGTAAAGAATGCAGCCATGAGTGAACTGAATATGCTGTATATGGGCAGCAGCACATCGAGTTATCGGTGGAAAGGAAAAGATCCTTCGAGTAAAGTGTTGATCACGCAGGACTTTATATCTCCTGAATATATTTCAACCACCGGTGTAAAAATTATACAGGGACGGGATTTTTATCCTTCCGGCGATACACTATCCGTCATCGTGAACGAAACATTCGCCAATATAATCGGCAAAAACCCGGTTGGCCAATATCTCTCCAACGACACATCGGCTACGGGAAGTATTAATTACACCATTGTGGGCGTTGTCAGGGATTTTTTATTCGACGATATGTATGGAAAAGCGGATCCGCTTGTGTTCCGTACCAAAGACAACAACTATGGTTATATGTACATCAAGCTAAATCCTGCCCGCAATAAAGAACAGGCGGTTAAACATGTAGAATCTGTCATTAAGAAAAACAACCCCGGTTATCCCTTTGATTACATATTCACGGATGATGAGTTTAACGGTCAGTTTAAAAGCGAAATGCTCATAGGTAAACTGTCAAGAGTATTCGCGATCCTGGCCATTATCATTTCATGTCTCGGGTTATTCGGGTTGTCGGCCTATACAGCAGAACGAAGAACGAAAGAGATCGGTATTCGCAAGGTGTTGGGTGCATCGGTTCAAAGCATTACCGCATTATTATCGAAAGACTTTTTACAATTAGTAGGTATTGCATCAGTGATCGCTTTTCCATTATCCTGGTGGGGCATGCACAACTGGCTGCAAAACTATTCCTATCGTGTAGGCATAAGCTGGTGGGTGTTTATCGTTGCCGGCCTTGCCGCGATTCTCATTGCATTATTAACGATCAGTTTCCAGGCAATAAAGGCGGCGGTGGCGAACCCGGTGAAGTCGTTGAGAACGGAATAGTTTGGTGAATGCCGTGTAATCTGAAAAGGGTTGACTGAAATCAGGACCATTCCGTCCCGGGGAGTGGTAAGAAAAAGTACAAATCAAAAGCAACCGGTGCGGGTTGCCCAATAATGAACAGGTGGTAAAAGTGTGCGACGCAAGAAAAGCTAAATAGCATTCCTATAGCCGGGAACACTAAATTCAAAACTCCAAACAATAAACTGTTCCTTCTTATCTTCGCCTTTTGCCAAAAACTATATTTCATGTCCACAGTTTGGAAAGATTACCAGGAAAAAAATAAGGAACGTTTTTTAAATGAAATGCTTGATTTACTCCGTATCCCGTCTATCAGCGCAAGAAGTGAACATAAGGCGGATATGGAAAAATGTGCAGCAGCAGTAAAACAACGTTTACTCGAAGCCGGTGCCGGCAAGGCGGAAGTGTTTCAAACCGATGGTCACCCCATTGTGTATGCGGAAAAAATAATTGATGCGTCAAAACCCACTGTACTGGTGTATGGCCACTATGATGTGCAACCCGCAGATCCATTGGAGTTATGGAACAGCGGACCGTTTGAGCCCGTGATCAGGGATGGAAAAATTTTTGCACGGGGTAGTTGTGATGATAAAGGCCAGTTTTATATGCATGTAAAGGCGCTGGAGATCATGAATAAAACCAATACGCTTAGCACCAATATAAAATTCGTGATTGAGGGTGAAGAAGAAGTTGGCTCCGTAAATCTTGCAGCGTTTGTAAAAAAGAATAAGGAGATGCTCAAAGCAGATGTTGTTTTGATCAGCGATACGGCGATGATCAGCCTCGAATCTCCGTCAATGGATATCGGCGTTCGTGGATTAAGTTATATCGAGGTGGAAGTAACAGGTCCTAACCGCGACCTGCATAGCGGTGTATATGGTGGTGCCGTTGCAAACCCTATCACAATACTGGCAAAGATGATTGCTTCATTGCATGATGAAAACAATCATATCACGATTCCCGGTTTTTACGATGATGTGGTGGTAGCAACAGATAAAGAACGAAAATTAATGGCCGAAGCGCCATTTGATGAAAAAGAATATAAAGATGATTTGGGTGTAAAAGAGTTGTGGGGTGAAAAAGGATACACCACTAATGAAAGAACCGGCATTCGCCCGACTTTAGAGTTAAATGGTATCTGGGGTGGCTATACCGGCGAAGGCGCAAAAACAGTATTGCCCTCTAAAGCGTTTGCAAAAATTTCTGCAAGATTGGTGCCCAACCAGGATAGTAAAAAGATCACCGACCTGTTAATAAATCATCTCCATAAAATTGCACCGCCTTACATTACGTTGAAAGCAATATTGCATCATGGCGGAGAAGCGTACATGACGCCGATTGACAGCAAAGGATACAAGGCAGCATCAAAAGCAATAGAAACTACGTTTGGAAAGAAACCAATACCGGTTCGCGGTGGTGGCAGTATTCCTATCTGTGCTTTATTCGAAAAAGAACTGGGCATTAAAATTGTTTTTCTTGGTTTCGGATTGGATAGCGATAACCTGCATAGCCCGAATGAAAAATTCAACCTGGAGAATTATTATAAAGGGATCGAGACGATACCTTATTTTCATAAGTATTTTTCGGAAACATAATTTTTTCCTGCAGTTCCAACAACTACAGGTGCGGGAAGCTGTAAAGAGTTCTCTTATAATTTTTGCACTTTACATGAAATCGATATCAAAACCTCACGACAATCAAGTGAGGTTTTTTTAATTTTGAAGAATGCCTGAAAAAGAAAAACTCCGTCTCGATAAATATCTCTGGGCCATCCGGCTTTTCAAAACAAGAACATTGGCTGCCGCTGCGTGCGATACCGGCAAAGTAAAATTGAACGGCGCACCGGCAAAGGCTTCGAAGCATGTAAACGTGAATGATGAGTATGAAGTAAAAACAGAAGCTAAAAGATGGCGGATCAAGGTAGCGGAACTGTTGCACAACCGGGTTGCTTATGCAGACGCGATCAAATATTATATTGATATCACACCTGCCGAAGAAATAGAAAGACTACAATACCAGGCAGCGAGTTTTCATACAGGCAAACGACCGAGTAAAATAGGCAGGCCTACAAAAAAAGAAAGAAGAGATCTTGACGATTTCTATGGACAATAAGAATTGCCCCACGCTTTACCTACGCATACCATAGCAGGAACATATTTTAGTTTAATTTCAATAAAATTAGAACTATGAATACTGAATCTACGGGCGGCAATCAGCACGGTAAAAAATCGTTTACGAGTGACCTGTCAGGTAAAAGTTTTCCGCTGAACGAAAAGGTAAAAGGGAAATATGTGCGGGACAGTATCATGAAAATAATTTGCAAAGAACATCCTCAATTTTCCATTGATCAATCTCTCTCCCTTACCGAACTGAATCATTTCCGCCAGCAATATATTGAAGAAGTGCTGAAAGATGAAGCGGGCCGTCTTTCCACCATGGATAAGAATGTACTTGACAAGATCAGAAATAACCAGGTAATATCGGCTGACATGGATGAAAGCGATGCGACACTGAACTGGAAAGAAAAACTGGCGGATAAAGTAGCAGAAGTCGGCGGCAGCTGGAAATTTATTACCTGGTTTCTCATCTTTATGACTATTTGGATGCTGATCAATCTTGTTATGGCACGGCAACAAAAAGCATTCGATCCTTACCCGTTTATCCTGCTTAATTTGCTATTATCTACATTGGCTGCCTTGCAGGCGCCGGTGATCATGATGAGCCAGAACAGGCAGGAAGCAAAAGACCGGAAACGGAATAAACAGGATTTTATGGTAAACCTGAAAGCAGAACTGGAAATTCAATTATTACATGAAAAATTAGATCATCTTTTGTTGAATCAACAACAGGAGTTGCTCGAAATACAACAGATACAGATTGAGATGATGGATGATATTATCAAGAAGTTGAGTAAAACGAAAGATACAACACAGGAGTAATTATTTTATTTATCAATTGCTAAGATCCTTTCATAAATGAGAATCATTCCAAAACCCGGACCGCAGGAATATCCGCCTTATGCGATAATGTACATGAATCTTTTACCGGATGACGGGTTATTGCTGAAGCATCTTGAAGATAACTTCGTTGCTTCGAAGAAACTCATCCTATCCATTCCGGAAAACAAATTGCTGTCGGCATATGCGCCTGGTAAATGGACCATAAAAGAAGTATTGGTACACATCATAGACGATGAACGCATCTATGCATACAGGGCCATGTGTTTTGCCCGAAATGAAAGAAAAGACCTTCCCGGTTTTGAACAGGATGAATATGCAGCTAATTCAGATGCCAATAACCGAAGTATTGAAAGCATTCTTGAAGAATATGAAGCGGTGCGGTATTCCACAATCGCACTATTCAAAGGATTGCCGGAAGATGCTTTGCTGCGATCCGGCATAGCAAACGAAAATCATGCTACTGTACGGGCATTAGGCTATCATATTGCCGGGCATGAATTGCATCATATGAATAGTATCAAAGAAAAATACCTGTCGTATTCATAACCGGATCTTTAAGGTTCAAAGCTAAAAACGTTGTCCGGCAACGCACTTATCAAATAGATTAGTTCATTTGGCAATTTATTTCGTTTGGTGAAGGCAGGTGCTTCATCAAATGGAGTCAACCTTTTCTACCTGTTGACAGCGTTGCCCATCCATAGAAATAAAAACGGAAGCAATAAATATTGCCTCCGGAACCAACTGCATCATTCATTATATCCTCACTGCATCTCCGGTAGAAACCGGCGGTGCAGGTAGTTGGTCAAATTTTTATGCGGACAGGTATCACAAAAAATAGCAGGCTTACCCAAAATAAAAAGATAAATACCGGGCGAACTCGTTTGCTGTAACATGTTTTATTGTGACATCAGTTAAGATGCTTATTTTGATTTCACATACTCTTTAATCACGTTCATATCGCCGTCATATATACTGATGGTCTTCAATGTTGATTCATCTTCAAGTTGAATGACATACGCTGTTCGCTGTTCATCGGTAATCTCGTTTACGATTGTGACAGAATAATCGTAGTACCTGCGCTTTACAATGTCTCTTATATCTTTTGATAGTGCTGATTCGCTATAGGTTCGAATTGTATTCAGCCAGTTGCCTTTATCATCATAATTGGCTCTTGATCTTGTCCCGTTCATTGTAAAATGAGCTGCCATGCCGTTCACTGCGTCGAACCAGTGTACGTCTTCTGCCTGCTTAAATGATTTTATAAAATGCCTCACTGCCTTCGTACTTACGTAAACAACAGGTGATTCCATTATTGAAGGTTGGCTGGATGCGGATTCGAAATAGTTGCTGATAAATTCAGGCGTATCATAGACTATCGCTTTTGCCGCCTGTTGTGCAATTGCTGCGCCGTTTATTGCACATAAAAGCATAAGACTGCCGAGGCGGGTAAACAGGATCTTTTTCATAAAAAAGTTTAAGGGTAATGAAATCTGACCAGGCCAGGGGATAATGCAAACTGCATCCTTCAATACAAACAGGTATACATTTCTCATGGCTTATCAATTATGTCGGGGCAAAGCAATCACATTATTTTTACTGCCAAAAATGTAATCGACCACGGACAACAAAGCGTATATGGCGGGAAAATTTTATACTATAAACAACGCCATTCGCGAAATATTAATTCACGATTGACTTGAAAGAGCGTGGTTAGCTCTTCGTCGGTAAAAAAATGCTGCCCGCGGGTTTCATTTTGCAGCCAGCGGTCTGTTGTATAATATTGTGCGTGCAAGGACAAAGTTCATATAGCAAACTGATCATTGTGATGGTACACGTACTGGTGTGGGCAGTGTTCGGTCTTGCTATTTTTTACTACCAGCCTGTAATCTCAGATTTCGAAATCCCTTACCAGTTCTGGATAAAACAAACCGTTGAGCTAAGCTTGCTGATAATAACTTTTTATTTCAACGCAGCTGTGCTGGTTCCCAGGTTCCTCCTGAGAAATCACCCGGTATCCTATTTTTTAATCGTAATTGGTATTGTTTTGGCGATTCTGATTACAAACAGGAAGTTGGATAAAGAATATGCTGCTTCACAGGAGCGTAACTGGCGTCAGTCTGCGGAGCAATCGAGGCGTCGCATTCCGCAACAACCGCCGGAGCAGGGCAGGCGCCGCAGCCCACTCATATTTATTCCCGGCGGGCGTGGCGGTTTAGGAATAACGCTTACCGTTAGTATTACGGCGCTGGTGATAGGCATCAGCACGGCCATCACGGCCATACAAAAGTGGCAAAAGGATAACCAGGAGCGGAAAGAGCTGGAAAAAGAAAAGGTAACGTCAGAGCTTTCATTCCTGAAGGCACAGATCAATCCGCATTTCTTTTTCAATACGCTGAATAATATTTACGTACTCACTGCGGAAGATCCCAAAGTAGCCGGCGAGGCAATACACCAGTTATCTAAAATGATGCGTTACCTGCTATACGATACCCAGCAAGGCAAAAATATGCTGAGCCAGGAAATTGCCTTCGTGAAAAATTATATCCACCTGATGAAGCTTCGTATGACCGATGTCGTTAGGATAAATATCGATACACCCGTCCACCTCCAGGATATGCCGCTTGCACCGATGATCCTTTTGCCTTTTGTAGAAAATGCATTTAAGCATGGTGTGAGTGCGACGCAGCAGAGTTATGTTGACATTATCATTATGCAAAAAGAGAAAGTGCTCGATATAACTGTAAATAACTCGATAATGAAAGATAA
>Ga0207645_10002276_pt1 | contig 15229 bp, 14 predicted proteins | sample KBSM53metaG_FD_184331 | JGI IMG/M metagenome (GOLD analysis project Ga0207645, IMG submission 184331) | Miscanthus rhizosphere microbial communities from Kellogg Biological Station, Michigan, USA - KBS M5-3 metaG (SPAdes) (version 2) | ecosystem: Host-associated > Plants > Roots > Rhizosphere >...
GCGACCATCTCGTAGATCTCGTTCCAGGAGTGACCGATGACGAACTGGCGCTCCTCCTCGGTCAGCTCGGCGCCGTGACGGCGCGCGGCCAGCACCACCGACTCGATGTTCTCGCGTTCGCTGTCGACGAGCGTGCCGTCGAGATCGAACAGGAAGGCCTCCGGGACGACCGAATTCACGGACCGCTTCTACCGCAGTCCCACCTCGTGCGTCACCGGTCTACGACCGCGCCGGTATCCGGCGAGACGTCCTCCTGGGTCCATTCGATCCGCGACTCGTACGCGGAAAACGCCTGGTTCAACCGGTGGAGACGGTCGAGGGACCGATCGATCCGATCGACCAGCGTGCTGGTCTGCGGACAGCGCGCGCGCACGACGCTGGCGGCCAGCTCGATGGTCTGCAACGGCGTGTTGGTGAAGTCGCGCAGCGCCAGGAACGTCCGAGCGAGCCGCTGCGTCGCGATCGATTCCGTTCGCAGCCGGAACATCCGGCGGGAAAGCGCCACGCTGTGGACGCGATAGCCGAGTATCGCCAACGCGAAGATCGAGTAGATGAGGATCACCCAGGGCTCGCCGATCGGCAGGCGCTGCTGCAGCTCGGCCGACAGCATGACGTAGCGGATCACGGCCATCCCGGCGAAACCGACGATCATGACGAGGCCGGTGACGAGACCGGGCGAGAGCACCGCCACCGCGAGAACGCCGAGCTTGTTGGCCTGGAACGGGACCCACTTGCCCGGCGCGGCGGCGTAGACGCCGCTGGTGATCCACAACGCGACCAGGATGACGGCGTTGTTGAGCAGGAACACCGCCGCGCACAGCCGGTAGGTCGGATGCCGCCGGCGGACCAGCAGCACGACCGCCAGCAGCAAACCGGCGGCGGCGGACATCAGCGACGGCCACTTCGGCATGCCCGGGACGTCGCGGCCCACGAAGATGTCCAGCGGCATGCCGATCGCGTTCAGGGCGCAGGCCACGAGCGCGCCACGCCATCTGTAGTGGCTTTCCTGCAGCTCGTGGGCAGGGGCCGCCGGGATCATTGCGGCGGATGCGCTTCGTACGACGGCTGGTCCTCCAGCATCGACGTGAGCCGGTCCAGCGAGACAGGCTTGCCGATCACCTCGGCGTCACCCAGCCGCTTCGCCTCGACGACCAGCGGGTGTGTCGCCGCGTGGCCGGTCAGGAACACGATCCGGCCATGGAAGCCGTGCTTGCGGAGCCATCCGTATGAATCGATGCCGCTCGGTGCTTCGGGACCGAGATTGATGTCCAGGATCGCGACGCCGCAATCGAGCGCGCGCTCGCCCAGCGCGGTCAGCTCGCGGTAGCTGCCGATGCCGTAGCATTCGCGTGCGAAGATCGTCTTCACGAGATCGGCGAAGGTCGCGCGAAGATCATCGTCGTCGTCGAGGAACAATACGTCGCTGAGATGTCCCATCGTCTGTGTAGGGATACCACCCGCGTTACGCGACCCGCCGTAATGCGATGCCCGAGAAATCTCGGGATCAAGATCTGGGTTGTCGGGCATTGTTGGCCCATGCGAATGAGCTTGCGCGCGCTGGGTCTGATCGTGTTTGGCGGTCTGGTTGCGGTTTCCTGCGGCGGGGGTGACAGCTCGGGGACGGGAGCCGGCGGCAAGGGCGGAACGATGGGCGCCGCGGGAACCAGCGGCGGCGCGGGCACGAGCGGTTCCGCCGGCACGACCGGTTCGGCAGGCACCACCGGTTCAGCCGGTACGACCGGTGCGGCAGGCACGACCGGCGTGGCGGGCACGACCGGCGCGGCGGGCACGACCGGAAGCGGCGCGACCGGCGGCACAGGTACCGGCGGGCGCGGCGGCGCAGGCGGGACGACCGGCGCAGGCGGCGGTGGCGCGGGGACCACCGGCGCGGCCGGGACGACCGGCGCCGGCGGGCGCGGCGGCACGGGCAGCGGCGGGACGACCGGCGCGGGCGGACGCGGCGGCACGGGCGGGAGCGGGACCGGCGGCACCGGCACAGGAGGTGGCGGCGGCGCGACGAGCTGCACGGGCCGCGCGATCTCGCTGTCGAAGAATGGTACCGGCAGCGCGAGCGACACCGCCACCGCTCACGTCGAGATCGACATGAAGACCGACCTGCCGATCGGCAACGCCAGCCGGACGATCGAGTTCTGGGCGTACATCCAGACGATGGACTGGATCGGCGAGAACAATCAGCTCTATTACTACGGAGGCAGCGGCGACGGCGCGTCCTTCGGCCTCGACTTCGGCACCCCCACGGTGACGGGCATGTCTTCGAATCACGCGACGCTGAACCCGTTCACGGGCAGCACGATCAGAGACGACAGCGGCGCTGATCTCGGTATCAGCTCCTCGACGACCCAGTGGGTGCACATCGCGATGGTCTGGGACATGACGTCGTTGATCACGTACGTCAACGGCCTCCCCAAGATCACGGTGAGGGGCTCGGGCAGCGTCACGGCGCTGACCACGACGCAGTCGGTGATCTCGCTCGGGTGCAATCCCACCAACAACCGCTGCTTCAACGGGCTGTTCGACGAGCTGCGGGTGTGGAACGTCGCGCGCAGCGCGACCGACATCAAGAACAACTACAACAAACCGGCGGTCGGCAACGAGGCGGGCCTCGTCGGCTACTGGAAGTTCGACGACGCGGCCGGCTCGACGACGGCGGCCGATTCGGTCACCGCCGGCGGCCACACCGCGCACCCCGGAACGCTGAAGGCGGACAGCAGCAACGACAACCCGACCTTCGTCACGCCGCCCACGCCGCTGCCGCTCGTCTGCCCGTAGCCGCCGTCGTCATCTATCGGCGCGCGAAACGACGTCACCCAGGCGATGGCTGCGGAGGACGCGGCGCGCGTCGTGCTGCTGGGTCCGTTCCCGTTCCGCGGCCTCCAGGATCCGCAACCGCTCGACGGCGGAGTCGCGCAGAAAACTCATCGAGCAATAGTCGTCCTCCCCGTCGACGACCGTCAGCGCCACCGACGTGATCAGCTTCGCCCCGGCGGGAAGCCGATCGAACCCGCGGCGGCGCGGGCGGCAACCCTGCTGCTCGACCTTATTTTGCTTCAACCATTCGGGGATCTCGTCTTCGCGCTCGACGGGTTCGCGCCACGCCTTGTCGAGGTCGCGATCGGCGAGGACGAGCGCCAGCTGAAACTTGCCGCCGGTGCGCCCCCACACGCAGGTCTTGCGCTGCCAGCTTCCTGGCGACGGATCGATCTTCTCGACAGGACGCCAGCCGCTGCCATCCCAGGCCTCGATCAACCACAGCGGCTGCCAGATGGTGCTGGGCGCGACGTCGCCCCGGGCGATGAAGCAATCGTTGGCCGACGCGTACGCGTCCGGAATCTCAATGGTGGCGTAGGGTTTCGGCCAGAACGATTTCCACGCGAACGGGGCCACCAGCGCGGCGGCGCCGGCGACCGCCACGAGGATGCCAGTCGTGCGGAGCGTGGGCGGTCGGATAGCCACGACCGAAGGACAACGGGCGGAACCGGAGGTTCCCGGACCGGACCCCTCACCCTAACCCTCTCCCCGCTTCGCGGGGCGAGGGGATAAGAGGCTCGCCGGGCGAGGGGACCTGAAATTAGTAGTCGCCGCCGCCGCCGTCGAAGCCGCCGCCGTCGAAGCCGCCGCCGTCGCCGAAGTCGCCGCCGCCGTCGAAGTCGGAGTTGTCGGCCAGCATGTCCTGGCCGCCGTCGTGATCGCCGAAGTCGCCGTCACCGTCGCTGCCGCCGGTGTCGCCGTCATGGCCGCCTTGCGCGTCGCCGGGATCGACCGCCGACGCCTCGACCGCCTCGGGATGCGACGCGATGGTGTCCGCGCCGCCGATGGGAACGCCCGACGGGTGCACGACCATGATCGCCGGCGGCGGCATCATCATGTGCATGAACGACGAGATCAGCATGACGTCCAGCACCGTGCTCATCGGGCTCGGGTAGTAGAGCGCGTACGGATCGTAGACCGGACTGCGCGGATCCTGCGCCGGCGCCGTCGGCTGCGTGGTCGGACGGACCACGACCGCGTCCGCGCGCTTCTCCTCGACGGTCGCTTCGGGAAGCGCCGCGTGCAACGCCGCTTCCAGCCGTCCCACGAACGACTGGAACTGCATGCGCGCCGTCTCCAGCAATCCGGCATCCCTCGCCAGCGGTTCTACGCGCGCGCGGTAGGCGTCCGCGTCCTCGCCCGTGCGCGGTTCGAGATCGCGGATGCGTCCACCGACCGACACGAATGCCGACGGCTCGCCGCGGCGGTGCTGCGTGACCGCGCGGACCTCACAGAGAAGGTGCAGGTTCGCTTCCTCCTTCTCGACGGCCAGCTTCATCTCGCGGAAGCCGCGACCGAACACGGAGGCGTGCTCGGACAGCGCCAGGATCAGGTCGGGCAGATCGCCCGCGCGCCCCTCGCTGTCCTGGAAGATCACGGTGTCGTCGACGACCAGCGACACGGCATTGTCGATGCCGACGCGCGCGAACGCACGCTTGACCTGATCGACCAGCGCGGTCGCTTCCAGCGCGACCTTCACCTCGCCGGTGTCGAGGTTGACCTTCCCGCCCAGCCCTCGCTTCAGCTTGTCCCAGAAACCGGGCTCGCGGTTGACCGTCTCGGCGGTCGCCATCGTGATCTGAATCTGGCCCAGCAACCTCATGACCTAATCCTAGCAGGTACTTCGGGGTAGGATTGACAGCACTGCCGTGACCATCCGGACGAAGATCTGGCTCATCGCCGTCAGCGTGGCGGTCACGGTGGGCGTCGCGTCCTGGGGACGGATGTACTACGCGCGCCGGAGCATCATCGCGGACGCGCAGAAATCGGCGGTCGAGATCGCGCACGACATCGCCGAGGATCTGAAGAGCGTCCCGCCCGACGCGGACGACCGCGATCTGGAGGAGAAGCTGCTCGGGTACCTGAACCGGCACACGCGCATCGTGCGCCTGGACCTCTACGTCTATCGCGAGGCGTACACGCCCTCGAGCCGCATCGCCGCGCCGCGCGGCGATCGCCCCGAGATCACGCGCTTCGCGCCCTTCGCGCGCCAGCCGCTCGGCCTCGGGCGGGGGTCGAGCGCCGGGTCGCCCCAGGAGGAGCCCATCGAGCTGCAGGTCGACCTGCCCGGACCCTGGAAGGCGACGCTGGTGATGAAGTGGACGCTGGGTCAGGTCGAGTCCGTCCTGAACCGCGAGGAACAGATCTCGATCATCTTCGCGATCGTGGTCGTCGTCGTGCTGACCTTCGTCTCGGGCTTGATCACGCAGCGGATCATCGGCCGCCCGCTGGAGGCGCTGGCGGGCGCGATGCGCGACGTCGAGGCCGGCGACCTGTCGCGCCGCATTCCCGTCGACACCGTCGACGAGGTCGGGCGTCTGTCGCAAGGGTTCAACAGCATGCTGGGCCGGCTGTCGCAGGCGGACGCTCAGATCCGCGCGTTCAACCAGCGTCTGGCCGCCGAGATCGAGGCGGCGACGCACAACCTGTCCGAGAAGAACGCCACGCTGGCGCAGTTGAACCGGCTGCTGAACGACATGCAGGTCGACAACGCCTCCAAGGTCCGACTGGCGACGCTGGGTCAGCTGGCCGCGCAGCTGGCGCACGAGATCGGCACGCCGCTGTCGGCGGTGTCGGGCCACGTACAGCTGGCGCTGCGCGAGCGCGAGCTGCCGCCGGCGCTGCGCGAACGGCTGGACGTCTCGGCGCGCGAGATCGAGCGCATCAGCAAGATCGTGCGGGACTACCTGGATTCGACGCGGCCGCTGGAACCGGAGCGGCAACCCACGGCGCTGCCGCGGCTGCTCGAGGAGGCGGTCGAGATCGTACAGGGCGTTGCCCCGGCCAAGCAGGCGCAGGTGACATGGAAGGTGGCGCAGGGTATCGGTGACGTCGTGACGGATCCGGGGCTGCTGCGTCAGATCATCGTGAACCTGGTGTCGAACGCCCTGGATGCGGTCGACCGCAACGGGCGGGTCGACGTCGAGGCGCGCACCGTCGGCGACGACGATATCCTGATCACCGTGAACGACACCGGCCACGGCATCGCGGAGGACGACCTGCGGCGCATCTTCGAACCGTTCTATACGACCAAGGGCCGCGGCAAGGGCACCGGCCTGGGCCTGGCGATCTGCCGCCAGCTGACCGCGGCGCTGGGCGGGACGATCTCCGTCGAGAGCCAGGCGGGTAAGGGCTCGACCTTCTTCGTGCGCCTGCCGCGCCAGGGTCCGCCGCTGGCGGAGCCGCGGCCGCGCGCCGCGGGAGCACGGGCATGATCGCGTGCCCATCATGACGAACCCAACCCGCGTGCTGGTCGCCGAAGACGATCGCGTCGCGCGCGATCTGCTGTGCGAGATCTTGCGCGGCGAGGGCTACACCGTCGAGGCGGTGGACGACGGCGCCGGCGCGGTCGAGCGCGCGCAGGAAGGACGCTACGATCTGGTCGTCAGCGACGTACGCATGGAGCGATCGGGCGGGCTGGACGTGCTGGCGGCGTTCACCAGCAAGGCGCCCTCCACGCCGGTCATCTTGATCACCGCGTTCGGCGATGTCGCGGGCGCGATGGAGGCGATCCAGCGCGGCGCGTACGACTACGTGTCCAAGCCGTTCAACATCGAGGAGCTGCGCCTCACGGTGGCGCGCGCCCTGGAGCGCAAGCGGCTGGTCGCCGAGCAGAAGAACGAACCGAGCGAGAGCAAGACGCACCTGCAGGACATCGTGGGCAAGAGCCCCGTGATGCTGGAGGTCTACAAGCTGGTCGCGCGCGTCGCGGGATCGACGGCGACCGTGCTGGTGGAGGGCGAGTCCGGCACCGGCAAGGAGCTGGTGGCGCGCGCCATCCACACGCATTCGCCGCGCGCGGGCGCGCCGTTCGTGCCCGTCAACTGCACGGCGCTGACGGAATCGCTGCTGGAGTCGGAGCTGTTCGGCCACGCGCGCGGCGCGTTCACGGGCGCGGTGGCGGCGAAGCGCGGTCTGTTCGAGACGGCGAACGGCGGCACGATGTTCCTGGACGAGATCGGCGACATGGGGCCGAAGATGCAGGCGCAGCTGCTGCGCACGCTGCAGGACGGCGAGGTCAAGCCGGTGGGCGGCAGCGAGCCGATCCGCGTCGACGTACGGCTGGTGTGCGCGACCAACAAGGATCTAGATGAAGAGGTCAAGGCGGGACGCTTCCGCGAGGACCTCTACTTCCGCATCAACGTCGTGACGGTGCACCTGCCCCCGCTGCGCGACCGGCGCGAGGACGTGCCGATCCTGGTCGCGCACTTCCTGGCCAAGCTGGCGCGGCGCGAGCGGCGCGCGGCGGCGGCGATGTCGCCCGAGACGCTGAAGCTGCTGAACGCTTACACCTGGCCGGGCAACGTGCGCGAGCTGGAGAACGCGATCGAGCGCGCGGTGGCGGTCGCGAAGGGCGGCGTCGTGCTGCCGTCGGACCTGCCGCCCGAAGTGGGCGGCGGCGCGGGGACGGCGGCGGCGATCGCGGCGGGCGGCGGCGGAGGTGAAGGCGGCATCATCGCCGACCGGCCGTCGCTGGCGGAGCTGGAACGCCGCTACATCCAGCTGGTGCTGCAGGAGAGCGGCGGCAACAAGAAGAAGGCCGCCGAAAAGCTGGGAATCGACCGCCGCACCCTGTACCGCGCCCTCGAACGCGAAGGCGACGACGCCAGCGACGAAGCCGACGAGTAGAAGCGGGCCCGATCGAAGGTACACTGCCGCTCGGATGGAGCTGCGGCTCGCAAACGTGACCAAACGCTACGGCGTCGGCGCGGCGGTCGACGGCATCGATCTGACGTTCGCGTCGGGGAAGACGACCGCGCTGCTCGGGCCGTCGGGATGCGGCAAATCGACTGTGCTGCGCCTGCTTGTCGCGCTGGTCACCCCCGACACCGGCGAGATCACCGTCGACGGGCGCGCGCTGCCGGCGCATGACATCGAGGCGTTGCGCCGCCGCATCGGCTACGTGATCCAGGACGGCGGCCTGTTTCCGCACCTGACCGCCGCCGAGAACGTGACGCTGATGGCCCGCTACCTGCGCTGGGATCCGGCGCGCGCCGCCAAGCGGCTCGACGAGCTGGCGGCGCTCACCCGCTTCCCCGCCGACGCGCTCGCGCGCTACCCGAACGAGCTCTCGGGCGGCCAGGCCCAGCGCGTCGCCATCATGCGCGCGCTGTTGCTGGACCCCGAGGTGCTGCTGCTCGACGAGCCGCTGTCCGCGCTGGATCCGCTGGTGCGCACCGAGCTGCGCGACGATCTGCGCGCGATCTTCCGCTCGCTCGCGAAGACGGTCATCGTCGTGACCCACGACGTCGGCGAGGCCGCGCACCTCGCGGACGTCGTCGTGCTGATGCGCGCCGGGCGCGTCGTGCAGCAGGGACCGTTCGCGACACTGGCATCCGCGCCCGCCGACCCGTTCGTCACGGCGTTCCTCGCCACCGGGAACGGCGGAGCCGCGCCCGCGCCCGAGACGCGGGGATGAAGCCACCGCTCCGGGGCGCGCTGCTCGCGGGCCTCGCCGGCGCGATCGCCGGCTGTCACGCGTCCAACCGCCCGGTCGTCGTCGCGTCCAAGGGCTTCACCGAGTCGGTGATCCTGGGCGAGATGGTGGCGGCGCTGGTGCGCGGCGCCGGCGTGCCCGTCGAGCACCGCCGCCAGCTCGGCGGTACCGAGGTCGTCTTCCGCGCGCTCGAGACCGGGGCGGTCGACGTCTATCCCGAATACACCGGGACGCTGACGAAGGAGATCCTGCGCAAAGAGATGGCCGACCGATCGCTCGACGCGGTGCTGGCGGCGCATGGCCTGCGCGCGACGAAGCCCCTCGGCTTCGACAACAGCTACGGCCTCGCGATGACCGAGGCGCGCGCCGCCGCGCTGGGTATCCGCCGCATCTCGGATCTGCTCGCGCACCCGGAGCTGAACCTCGTGTTCAGCAACGAGGTCATGAACCGCGGCGACGGCTGGCCCGGCCTGCGCGCGCGTTACGGACTGCCCCACGAAGCGCGCGGCATGGACCACGACCTGGCCTACCACGCGCTCGGCAGCGGCGGCGTGGACGTGATGGACGTGTACACGACCGACCCGGAGATCCACGCCAACAAGCTGCGCGTGCTGGAGGACGACCGGCGTTTCTTTCCGACCTACGAGGCGCTGCTGCTTTACCGCGCGGATCTCGCGGCGCGCGCCCCCGCGGCGATCACCGCGATGGCGCGCCTCGAAGGCAAGCTCGATAACAAGGTCATGATCGGCCTGAACGAACGCGTGAAGATGGATCACGTTCCCGAGAGCGACGCCGCCGTCGACTTCGTGACCGCGAACGTCAGCGACACCGCGATCGTCGCGCCGCGCCAGCACGCGCTGTCCGCCATCGCGGCCCGCGCCGCCGAGCACACGACGCTGGTGGTGCTGTCGTTGCTGGCGGCGATCGCCCTCGCCGTCCCGCTGGGGATCGTCGCCGCGCGCCGGCCGCGCATCGGGCGCATCGTGGTCGGCGCCGCCGGCCTGATGCAGACGATCCCGTCGCTGGCGCTGCTGGTCCTGTTGATACCGCTGCTCGGCATCGGCTCGCCGCCCGTCATCGCGGCGCTGTTCCTGTACGGCCTGCTGCCCATCGTCCGCAACACGCACGCCGGGCTCGTCGGCATCCCCGAGTCGCTGGAGATCTCGGCGCGCGCGCTGGGCCTGCCGCCGCGCGCGCGCCTGCGCATGATCGAATTACCACTCGCGATGCCCTTCATCGTCGCCGGCATCAAGACCTCGGCGGTGATCGCCGTCGGCACCGCCACCGTCGGCGCGCTTGTCGGCGCGGGCGGCTTCGGCCAGCCGATCCTGACCGGCATCCGCCTGGACGACTTCGGCCTGATCCTGCAGGGCGCCGTCCCCGCCGCCGTGATGGCGCTCGCGCTGGAAGCGCTGCTCGGCGCCGTCGAGCGCCGCGTCGTCCCACGTGGGTTGCGCCCGCCGCGCTGATTTGCCTCCGGGCGCCGGACCTACCAGTCGATGCGGCGGCCGTCGCGGAAGAAGCCGCCCGTCGGCTCGCCGGTGCGCGTCGCCGCCCATACGATTGACGCCGCGCCCTTCTCGACGCTGCGGCTGGCGCCGCGGCCGCCCATGTCGGTGCGCACCCAGCCGGGGCAGACGGCGTTGATGATGATCCGGCGTGCCGCCAGCTCCGGCCTCCAGACACGCACCAGCGCGTTCAGCGCGATCTTCGAGACACGGTAGCCGGACGACGGCCAGCCGCGCTCGCGGTGGCGACCGGCGGCGACGTCGGCGACGAACTCGCGGGCGAGCGCGGCCAAATCGTCGCGCGACAGCGCCGCATCGGTGAAGCGCGCGCGCAGCCCGGCGTCGACGCCCGACAATTCGCCCATGCCGCTCGACACCATCACGATCGTCCCGCCGTCCGGGATCAGCGGCAACAGGGCCTCCGTGACGCGCAGGGGGCCGAAGAAGTTCACCTCGATCGTGCGCCGCGCGACCTCGGCGTTGAAGCCGTCCATCGCGATGCCAGCGTTGTTGACGAGTACGTCGATCTTCGTCTTTTCCTCGCGCAGCCGATCGGCCGCTGCGGCGATGCCGTCGGCGTCGGCTACGTCGAACGGCGCCGCCAGCGCGACGACCGATCCGGGCGGGGCATTGGCGGCCAGAGCCTGGGCGGCTGCGCGCGCCGCAGCGGCCACGCGGCTGGTGACGATGACGCGGGTGCCGCCGGCGGCGAGTTGGCGCGCCGTCTCCAGGCCCAGACCGCGGTTGGCTCCGGTGACGAGCGCTGTACGGGGAACGCTGGACACGCGTGAAGCATAGCCGTGGCATCGAGCGAAGGCCTCTTCGTCTCCCACGCGAGCGTTGCCTCAGGCGGCCTGCCCTCACCCCCACCCTCTCCCGCAAGCGGGAGAGGGAGAAGGATCCGATCTCGCCCTCCCTCCGACCCTCGCTCGAAGATCTGGTCCCCTCTCCCGCAAGCGGGAGAGGGAAAGCGGATCTCTCGCACGCAGGCGATCTGGTCCCCTCTCCCGCTTGCGGGAGAGGGTTAGGGTGAGGGTCTGGCGGGCGCACGCGGCGGTCTTAGCTTGGCCCCGCCCCGCCACTTGCGTGGGTGGAAAGGTCGCCGTCATGGTCAAAGTGGGATTGTTCGCTCGCCTGCAGGCAAAGCCGGGCAAGGAAAACGAGGTCGCGAAGCTGCTGGAGGGCGCGCTCGCCCTCGCCCGCGAGGAGCGCCAGACCCCCGTCTGGTACGCCCTGCGCTTCGGACCCGCCACGTTCGGAATCTTCGACGCCTTCGAAGGCGAGAGCGGGCGCGAGGCGCACCTCAACGGCCAGATCGCGGCCGCGCTGATGGCGAAGGCGCCCGAATTGCTGGCCGAACCTCCGAAAATCGAAAAAGTCGATCTGCTCGCGGCGAAGAACTGATCGCCGCCGCCCGCGCTCTCACGGACGAATCGACGCGCAGCTCGGATCCGCGAGCTGCTGCTTGTCGAACGCGGTCAGAACAGACACCAGCCGGTCGACGCCGGGCGGGATCGCCCCGCATGACGACGGGCTCGAGCCCGCCGGGCACGGCGCGCCCACCAGGATGCTCCCGCCGACATCGCGGGCGAACCTGAAGATCTGTCCGTCGAACTGGCGCGGATCGAAGCCGTACGGACGAGGCACCCCCGCGGCCGACGACTCTTCCAGGCCCTGCTGCACGTCGGGGTCGGCGATCGCGGCCATGACATCGGTGACATCCAGCGCGTCGGCCCCGCACGCCGGGATCGCCGGCGCGCAGCCCATGTCGGGGGGCATCGTCAACTGGGGACGGCGTATGTGCTGGAATGCCGCTGGCGGCGTGAGGATGACTTCGTGGGCGAACGCCACCGGTCGACTGGCTTCGTAACCATATCGATAGATCTGGTCGAACGCGCACGTGCCGACACACGTCTGACACGCGTCGGTCGTGCACAGCGAGCCCACGTCCACGTCGTCGCGGTCGATGCGCACCGCTTCGGCGATGCCGCTTCCGCTGTCGAAGAACAGGACGACGTGCACGTCGTACCGCGGAGACGTGAGCGTGCCCGACGTCGCGGGCGTCACCTGACCCAGCCCACCGATCGCGTTGATCCGCGGGCTCGATCCGTCGCACGGCCCGCGCCAGGCTCGGGAGTTCGTACGGCCCGGCGGTCCGACGATCGGGAGCGACGGTGAGAACTGGATGCTCATTTCCAGCGTGGTGCAGACGTCGCCGATCCGCCGGGTGATCCTGAAGCGCGGGAAGTCCTCGTCCGAACTGTCGATCCCACAAACGAGGTCGGCGCCCGACCGCGGCCCCGGATCCGCGCAGCACAAGTGGCGCACGCCGAAGGAACAGCCGGCCGTCGCGCAGTTCGGGGGCGGCGGGATCGGGTTCGGGACGCTCTCTCGCGTCTCGCCCCGCGACGCGTAGTAGCAGGCGCGCCCCATCGCCTGACCATCGCCGCAACAACCGCAGCCGCAGACATCCAGCGGCGCGACGCCCGCCGGACACATCGCCGCGCCCCCGTCGACCGCATCGCTGGCGACGTCCCCTGCCCGCTCGACCGAAACGTCGGTCGCGACGTCTCCGGCCGGGACGTCCCCAGGCGCGACGTCCGCCGGCGCCACGTCCGCCGGCGCCACGTCCGCGGGCGCCACGTCCGCCGGCGCATCGACGACCGGCAGATCGCGCGGCCGCGCGTCGTCGACCGGCCCGCCGACGTCGCTGCCCGCGTCCATCTTCATCAGCGGCCGCCGGCACGACAGTGCCGACAGCACCACCGCCAGCGCCGCGAGCATCGCCGCAGCCTTGAGCATCTACAACCTACGCGCGCATCTTAACCCGGCCGCCCGTCACCAGTAGAAGTCCAGCCGGCCCGACAGCGCGAACCAGTGGACCGAGAGCGGCTGGATCGGTATCGGCGTTCCGTCGGGAAACATCGTGGGCAGCGCGATGTCCGGGCGCCAGCGCACGCCCGCGGCGGGCGCGACCGAGACGGTCAGCCACGACAGCGGCCGCACCCCCACGATCACCGAGCCGCCGGCGCCGCGCGACTTCCAGCTGCAACCCGGGCTGACGCAATCGGTGGATTGCTCGATCTCGGGCGCGACGCCCAGCGATACGCGTTCGCTGAGCTGGCGCGTCACCGTCGCGGTCAGCGTGACGACCGAGAAGCGCCGCGTCTCCGAGAAGTAGAAGAGACCGCTCGTGTACCTGGGCGTCCAGCCGGAGGAATGCGCGATCCATTGCGCCTGCCAGTCGGCGCCCAGCGACAGCGCCCAGCGATCGGCCACGTGCTTGAGCGCGTTCAGCGAAGCGACCGGCTGAACGATCATCCCTTCCCGCGACGAGTATCCGATGCCGCGCACGCTCGCGCGCAGCGCCAGCGAGACCGGCATGGGCGCGCGCCCGTCAGCGGGCCGATCGTCGAGGAAGGCGTAACGCAGCCCGAGCAGGTCCGCCCATTCCAGGTGATCCGTGATGCCGAAGCGAAACCCCGACGCGCCCACGACGCCCTGCGCGTCGGTCGGCTCGTAGTGGACCGCGGTGGCGCCGACGGAGACGGACGCCATCCGCTTCGGCAGCGTGATGGGATCCTCCACGATGCGCGGGGTCAGCTGGCGCGACGGCGCCGCGCACGCCGCGAGCGCGATCGCCGGCAGTGCGGCCATGCGGTGCACGCGCATGACCCAGCATCCTACGCGCCTCTATTCCAGCGAGGAGTGTGGCAATGCACACCCTCGCTGCTCGTTACTGCGCGAGCGTCAGCTTCCAGACCTGGTAGTCGTCGTAGTAACCGCTTCCGCTCTGCACCAGCGGGGCGCCGGGCGCGATACCCCGGGCGTTGAGGAGCAGGCGGCTCCTCTCGTTCTCGATGAGGTACGTGTTGCTGGCGATCTGGATCATGTTGAACGCCTGGTTGGTCTGGCCGTTGCCGTACTGCTGGGTCATCGTGCCGCCAGCCGCCGTCGATCCGTTGGTGACGTCGACGTAGAGACCGCTGTTGTTCGAGCGGATGCGGTAGTTACCGTCGTGGCTGTTGACGTTGACGCGCTCGAAGTAGAATTTCTGGCTGGCGCTGTTGAGCGGCCACACGTCGACGATCCCGCCCGCCGACGTCGAGTTGCCCTTGATGGCGATGCAGTTGTTCGTGATCGGGTTGCAGATCGTGTAGGGCACGTTCGGATCGAAGTCGCGGAACACCGTCACGACGTTGTTGCCGAAGTTCACGCCGTTCGCGGCGCAGCTGGCGTAAGCCTCGCCGTTGTACCCGACCGTGGCGCAGTTGCTCTTGCACAGGCCCGCGCCCGAGTACGGGTCCTTGTACGGGCTGCCGCTCACGTTGGCGCCGATGCGACCCGAGACGGGGCCGCGGTCCCAGTCGAAGCCGTTGCAGTAGTACGCCTGCGGCGGGCTGATGAAGATGTTGCCGAAGAACGCGCCCTCCTGCATCGGGTACTCGTTGCTGCGGCCAAGGCCGAGGACGCTCGGGCTGTCGAGGTAGATCGGGATGTGCCGGCCCGTCGTGTTCAGGTGCGCCATCACGCAGGCCGACACCAGCTGCTGGCAGTTGGTGTCGCAGGCGCCGTATTCCCAGGCGGCGCCCACGCCGAGCTGTCCAGAGAACGGGTAGGTCACGCCGTTGTACGTCTTGCTGATGGTGTGCCCAGCGGGCAGCGCGCACTTGACGATGTACTTGATGGTGTCGCGCCCCGCGGAGGTCGTGATGAGGCCGGTCGTATTGCTGAGGCCGTTGAGTGCGGTCAGACCGTTCAATGCGGTGAGCCCGTTGAGTGCGGTGAGCCCGTTGAGCGCGGTGAGGCCGTTGAGCGCGGTGAGCCCGTTGTCGCTCTCGGCCGCCATGGACTCCGTGCCGACGGCGTCCTCGGGCTGGTCGGCACATCCAGCGACCATGGCCAGCGAAAGGCCAAGGCTCAACCCCGTCATCGTTCCGATTTGGCGCAGCGCGTTCACGATCGATAACCTCCGTCTCATTAGCCAAAAGCAGTAATCAAGCCAACATAATTGCCGAAGCCAAATGCCCGTGGGCAGGCCTTTTAGAAGGTCGGCCGATCGCGCCGTTGTTGAGCGCCAGGCAACACTTGTTGCGCGCCACTGGCGAGTTCCGGCCCCGCTGGCGTCAAGGTCGCGGGCCGCGAAGTCGATGGAAAACGAAAGGCAAATGATCCGCTGTTCGACGTGCGGCCGGCGAGTGGTCGCCGCATCGCCCGTGTGCCCCGTGCATGGGCC
>Ga0207645_10002294_pt1 | contig 15127 bp, 13 predicted proteins | sample KBSM53metaG_FD_184331 | JGI IMG/M metagenome (GOLD analysis project Ga0207645, IMG submission 184331) | Miscanthus rhizosphere microbial communities from Kellogg Biological Station, Michigan, USA - KBS M5-3 metaG (SPAdes) (version 2) | ecosystem: Host-associated > Plants > Roots > Rhizosphere >...
GCCAATGGCGGGACCGTTTTTTTCGACGAGATCGGTGACATCTCGCGCGAGATGCAAGCAAAACTCTTACGTTTTCTCCAAGAGCGCGAGTTCGAACGAGTTGGCGGCACCGCCACGATCTCCGTCGATGTGAGAGTGATCGCTGCAACCAATCGCGATTTAACCGCGGCGGTTAAGAGAGGGGATTTCCGCGAGGATCTTTACCATCGACTCAATGTTGTGGCTATTACTCCGCCGCCGCTCAGAGAGCGCAAGGAAGACATTCCGATTCTGGCAGATTTCTTTCTGAAAAAGTTTGCTACAGCAACGCGGCGCAATGTTACAGCGATAAGCGAGAAAGCCCAGAGAACTATGATGACGTACGACTGGCCTGGCAACGTTCGAGAACTAGCTAATGCCATTGAACATGCGATTGTTCTCGGCTCAGGTACGCTGGTTCAAGAAACCGATCTACCGTCCCGTTTTGCCGCCGAACCGGGGGTATCGCAGTTGGAAGCTCTTTCGTACCGGGACGGTATCAATGCTGCGCGCAAGGAACTCGTCGTCAAGGCGTTGCAAAAGAGCAAGGGTAACCGTGCCGCCGCGGCGCGCTTGCTGGGGCTGGAGACCAAGTATTTTTTGCGCTTAATGAAGTCGCTCCAGATCGAATGATCTTCGGGACACCGACAGAATGTGGTTTATCGCTCACTTTCGGCCTGCACTTCCGGCGCAGTCTTAAGTATTTTTAAAGCATCCTTCTTATTTTCCGGATACCATAGGTTCCCCAAGTGACCGCCATAGGGATAGAGTATGACCCGATCACGCAAGGTTTCTTTGAGTTCTTCGATGGATTTTCTATTGATCAAGATATCGTCAGCGTTGTGCATGATATGCACTTTGGGATTGCCGCGCAGACGGTCGAGGGTATGCGTCAAAGAGCCGCGCTCGATAAAGCTTTCCAAGTTGGCTTGGGGCTCAGCGGCTTGCTGCCGCCATAGGGGTAGGCCGATTTTTTCGTTATAGTCGGTCAACGTAAGACCTTTAGCTTCCTCGAGCCGTTTCCTCATTTCATTTTTGGGCGCGCTGAGAATCTTTTGATCGTCTATGGCCTGCGTAGCATAAATCAATTCGGGAAGTTGGCTTTGGAGACTCTGGGCGACAAGGAATTGGATCTCTTCTTTGGTGAAGATCGCGAACTTTTTTATGAATCGGTCGAAGACCTCCGGATCGTCCTGCTTCTCCCCGGAAAAGGAATCGACAATAGCGATCGCCTTTGAGACGATTTCCTGAGATTTGTCCCGGCCGAATTTATTTCCCAGCGCGGTCCATTCGTCGAGCTTGTTTACGGCGTAAGCGAGATCGATGGGGGGATTGACGAGCAGGTACTTTTCGACGCCGATCGGTTTCTCGTCCGCCTCGATTACGCTGAGAAAGGCGCCTTCGAGCCCACCCAAGCTCAAGCCCATGAAGTCGATCTTTGTGATCCGCAGATCATACCGATTTTTCAACATCTCGAGCGTTCGTTGCATGATCGTATAGAGATCACGAGCATCTTCGGGAACGTAACCGGGCGCGCCGGTACGACTTGCCGACAGGGCAAAGTTCCAGCTCATGGGAGAAGGCAAAATCACCACATGAAAATTTTCCCGATAGAAAACGCTCGCCAAGTAGGGAGCCGCGCCGAAAAATGGATTAGCACCGACACCGGGAAGGATAAAAAGGAGTGGCGCCGGATTATCGTGTTGATAAAAGTTGATGCTTACATCGCCACGACCTTCCAGGGTCGGCAACTTGTTTCTGCCGGGTAACCCGGTCACATGGACGATGGTCGACTTGTCCTGCGCCTTGGTTCTGTCGTCGCTCAAAAGGGCCGTCGTGGCCGTTGCCAAAAAGGGATCGTGATACGGATAATTATACTCTGCAGCTTGTACGGATTTCGTGGCGAGGCACAGTACCGCAATTAGCGACGCCACCGCTAACTGAAAGCGCGCGGTAATATCTGCTGTTGGCTGCGTCAGCTGATGCGTCATGGTGTGTTGTTTTTTTGCGTGCGTCGACGGGTGCTCACGATAAGAAGCGATGCCGAACGGAGAATCTGCAGCGCGAGGCCATCCCATCGACCACCGCAGCGCTCTGTCAATGCTAAAACTTTTAATCACCCGGTGCTACGTCAGTTTATTTCTCTTCAATGAATTTTAAGGCGCAGAACTGGCACGCTCCAAAAAGACGAATGATTGTGCGGTGAATATCGCCAGCTCGCCATTGATTGATAGACGGTGCTGGGACATTAGATAAACTTCCCGGGTTTTAGACTTTGAAGCCATGCTCCCGGTACCATTTCTCGGCTCCCGGATGGAGCGGGACGTCGCGCGGGGTGGCGTCGGTGTTTTCGCCGAGCTGACCGACGCCGGTGTAAGAGTCTTCCCAGTAGATTTGCTCTTTTCGTGCCGAGATGGCGTCGCAAATCTTGTAGGCATCATCGTCGGGCAGCGATGCGCGCGTATAAATCGGCCAGCCGCTGTAGTCGATGCAGGTGTGCTCCTGCTTTAGATTTTTATATCGGCCGGGCTTGATCGTGTATTTGCGCCAGCCAAGAGTATCGACCAGGTGTTTAAACGCGAAATCTTCCAGAGTGATCGGCTCGATGCCACTTTCGAGAGCTTCATTCAGCCAGAGCACCAATCCTTCATCGAAAATCGCATCAATGGTGCCTTCGCGGATGGCTTTCATCCGCCGCTCGTCGCCCGGGCCGCCATTTAATTGCAAGCTGCCGCCCCACGATTCGATGTCTTTCAGGCTCATGCCGTAAGCAGCCAACGTCTGGTCGACTAGCACGCGCGTGGAATGAGTTGCGTCTTCACGGATCGAAAGACGCAGAGGATATTTCTTTTCTTTAAGATCAGCGAGGGACTTGAGACCGGTGCGCGGGTGAATGAGATAGACAAAATGATCGAGAGAAGGATAGACGGCGATAATGCGTACGGGTAGTTTTTCTGGGAAAATTCCAGTGCCGCGATAGGCTTGGGTGAGGAGTCCCGAAGGATTGATCATCGCTGCTTCAATCTCGTTGCGGCACACGGCGTGCGCCAGGATCGGCGACCCCGTCGACATGCGGAGCCACGGCTTGAACGATTCGTTCGAGCCGCTGCCGACAGCGATGCACATATCGCGCGGTCCGTAGTAGGGCGTATTCGGATTGCCGGCAATGTGCAGGCCGATCTCCCAAAGCATTAACGCTCGCTGAAAATTGGCGCCGCGCGGCAGTGGTTCCATGAGAGCCCTCCAGAAATTTGTTGTGACGTACCTTAATGACGTCGCGAGGGTGGTGTCAATAGCGCTGAGTGATTTGGATTATTCACCACGACGCATACGAAGCTCACGAACTGTTGATTGATCAACATAATCTCCCGCAGAGGCAGCAAAGGCGTGAAGCGAGATTAAACTGCATCGAGGCTGGCACGATGCGCAGAACGCATTACAAAACCCTTCGTCTACTTCGTGTCTTCGTGGTACATCAAGAGCTTCGCAGTAGTTATCTATGGAGTATAGTGATGTCCTTTGATGCGAAATCAGTTCTCGCCAATTTGGTCGAGCAAGAACGGATCAAAGGCCATCATTCGCCCGAAGGCCGCGCTATACGAACCCTGGCTCGAGCGCTAAGCGGTTGGTCGGCCGGTACGCTTTCGCGGGCGGATGTGATCATCTTGTGCGAGCAGGCGATCGAGGATTGGCTCAAAGCCCGCTTGAAACGCTCACCCTGGTCAGTCGAATCGTTGCCAGCGCTGCTTTCTGCTGCAGTCGGCCAGAACCTGATTACTCCGTCAGAAGTGACTCCGCTGCAGAAAATTCATCAGCAGCGCGAAGTTGCGGTTCAAGCAGGAGCGATTTCCATTGAAGCAGTCGAGGCGGCGCTTGAGTTTTGCATTCGGCTATTAGAAAAGCACTGGTAGAGCGAAGAATTGGACCGGGCAGGTTGCGTGCGTGCGCGCTCGGCTCATGAACAATTTCTTGCCGCCGTTGAGCCAGCAAACGCATGGACCCCCGCACCAATTGGCTACTGCTCATCAATGCGGCGCTGGGAAATTTCTTAGCGGGCACTTCGAGTCGAATTTTTTCGATTTCCCTGCCGACCGTAGCAAATAGTTTGGAGACAACGATCGTCGGCATCTCCTGGGCAGTCATCGCCTATCAAATTTCACAGATCAGTCTCTCTCTGATCTTCGGCCGGATCGGCGATCTCTACGGGCGCCACACGCTTTTCGGTGTAGGACTCGTGGTGTCCTCGATAGGCGCGCTGCTCTGTGGCCTTTCGCAGAATGTCGGCCAACTCATTGCGTTTCGTTTGTTTCAAGGCGTCGGCGCGTCGATGACGCAATCGCAAGGGCGCGCGCTCGCGATGGAGGCACTGCCCAAGGAATCGGCCGGACGAGCTCAAGGGTTTATGACCACCGCATTTCATTCAGGGGTGCTGATCGGACCGAGCATCGGTGGTCTGCTGATCGACTATCTGCATTGGCGCGCAGTGTTTTTCTTCCTGATTCCGATCGCTGTGGCGGGCATTGTTCTGACGTTGATCAATCGATGGAGAGGAAACGCGCCACAACCACTCACCATTGCCGACCCAAGCGGCGTGATTGATTATTGGGGCGCCGCGCTGCTCATTCTGGCCACAGTCATACTGGTTGCGTGCATTGATCATCGGATCATGGAATCGCTGAGCGGTACTGTGCGCGCCGCGCTGGTGGCGCTATTTCTTATACTGTTCAGCGGTTTTATTTTTCGCGAGCGTAAGGCGCCGAGCCCGATTCTCGATCTGTCACTTTTTAGGATTCGAATGTTTACGCTGAGCAGCTTGGCTTTGCTGCTGGTCGGTGTGTCGCAAGTGATGATTGGCTTCGTCTTGCCTTTTTACCTCCAAGACGTTTTACATTTGGCTCCTTCATTTATCGGGCTATTGTTCATCAGTGCTCCGGTATTCACGGTAACCCTTTCGCCCTTCGTCGGCTGGGTAGTCGATAAGGTGGGGCCGCGATTGCCGGCGACGGTGGGTATCCTGTTCCTGGCTGCGGCGGGATTTTTTGGCTCTTTCTTGCGCACAGATTCTCACTGGACGACCGCAGTCGGTATTCTCGCGTTGTGGGGCTTGGCGACGGCGCTGTTTTTTACCTCAAACCATACGGCTATGATTAACTCGGTGCCGCTAAGGCATCGTGGCGTCGCGACCGGTGCAATTTATGTTGTGTTCGGTCTGGGCAGCACCTTTGGGGTTTCGCTCGGCACGCTTTTGCTGACCGCTGCATTCCGCTATTACAGCGGGGATCCGGGAGCAACACCGACGCCGGCAAACCCGACCGTATTTGTCCAAGCGATGAATTTCAGTTTTCTCATCGGCGCCCTAATGGCTCTCGTCGCCATGTCAACTTCAGCGATGCGCGGCAAAGGCGTAAGTCATTCGTCCGATGCATTCGTGTGATTCGATCGGGTTCTAGCGCGACTTGCGCGCCTGATTGGTTCCGTGTTTATCGTTTGAACAGACGCATTGTCGCGATGACAATGATCACCGGAAGGAGTCCAAATGATCCAACTCTATACCTGGGGAACGCCGAACGGGAAAAAGGCTTCCATCATGCTGGAAGAAATCGGCATGCCCTACGAAGTGCATCCAATCAATATCGGTCAAGGGGATCAGTTCAAATCGGAATATCTTGCGATCAATCCGAACAATAAAATTCCATCGATCATCGATCCCGACGGTCCAGGCGGCAAGCCCTTCACGCTTTTCGAATCGGGAGCGATCCTGATGTATTTGGCGGAAAAATCGGGGAAGCTCTGGCCGGCGGATCTGCGCCAGCGCTATACGGTCATCCAGTGGCTGATGTTTCAAATGGGCGGAGTCGGGCCCATGTTCGGCCAAGCCAACTATTTTTATCGGCTCGAAGAAAAGATACCGTTTGCCATCGAGCGGTTCCATAAAGAGGCTTTACGGCTGTATGGCGTTTTGGAAAAGGCGCTCGGCAAAAACGAATTTCTCTCCGGTGAATATTCGATCGCAGACATTGCGACCTATCCGTGGGTCTGGCGCCATGAAATGCATCATGTCAGGCTCGAAGATTTTCCCAGCGTCAAGCGCTGGTATGACAGTATTTCGGACCGGCCGGCGGTGAAGCGGGGCATGGAAATACCCAAGACTTAACCGAATGAGGGGAAAGCAGATCCTTCACTTTCGTTCAGGATGACATCTTTAGTCAAGTGCAATTCTGAGCGAAAGCGAAGAATCTGTTTTGCCAAGGTTCGATCCTTGCCAACGAGAAAGGAACGACTATGGCCAAAGTGCAGAAAATCGAAAAGCCGCGTGCTGAGTGGGGCTCGGATATTGTTGTTGATCTCCTGAAAGCGTTCGAGATTGAATACATTGCAATCAATCCCGGTGCGACCTTCCGGGGTTTGCACGATTCACTGGTCAACTATGGCGGCAATCATGCGCCCGAGATCATTCTTTGCAATCATGAGGAAATCGCCGTCGCTCTGGCGCACGGCTATGCGCGCGCCAAGGGAAAACCCATGGCAGCGGCGGTGCACAACGTGGTCGGCTTACAACATGCTTCCATGGCGATCTATAACGCGTGGGCGGATCGCTTGCCGGTGATTGTGCTTGGAGGCACGGGACCCATGGATACGGCGAATCGCCGGCCGTGGATCGACTGGGTGCATACGGCGTTGGTGCAAGGAAATTTGGTTCGTGATTTCGTGAAATGGGACGATCAGCCGGCGAGCGTCGAAGCGGTCCCGGACTCCTTCATTCGCGCCTATCGGCTGGCGACCACGGATCCGCAAGGACCGGTTTATATCTGTTACGACGGCGACGTGCAGGAAAAGCAGCTTGATCACGAAATCAATTTTCCTTCGCTTGAGCGCTATCCCGCTCCGCTGCCGTTACAAGCGCCTGAGGAAGGTTTTGAGAAGACGATCCGCTGGTTGCTCGAGGCAAAGCGGCCGGTGATTTTAGCCGATTGGGTCGGCCGGAGAGAAGCCGGATTCTTGGCGCTAGGTCAGTTAGCCGAACTGCTCGCTGCGCCCGTTCTGGATCAGTGTGGCCGGTTCAATTTTCCCGTGCAGCATCCGCTCAATCTCACTGGACAAGGCGACAAAGTTATCCCGCAGGCCGATCTAATTCTCGCTCTGGACGTTCCCGATCTCGAAGGCGCGACCACGCGCAGAGCACAGGAGCGAGGCAATCGCCGCCCAGCACCGTTGATGCTCGCCGGAGCAAAAATTATCAATGTTGGGCTCGATGACCTGCTCGTGCGCGCCTGGGCGACGGATTTCAACAAGCTTCGCGAGGCAGATCTAATGATTACCGCGGATACTTCAATATTCCTTCCAGAACTGGTTCGGCGCTTGATAGCACAAAAAAAACTTGGCGAATTAAAGGACCAGATCGCGAGGCGCCGCGCCGAATGGGAAAAACTTTACCACGACAAAAAAGCCGCGCTGGAAAAAGAATTGACTACGAAATGGGATGAAAAGCCGATCTCGATGACACGGATTTATGCGGAAGTAGGCGAAGCGCTGAAGGGCGAAGATTGGGTGCTGACAAATGGTAGCTCCCAAGGCAAAGAAAACTTGTATCTGCCGGCGACGAAATTCAATCAAATCCTCGGCAAGTACAAAGGCGGTGGCTTAGGCTACGGTATGCCCGCTTCGCTCGGGGCCGCATTGGCGCACAAAGGATCGGGAAAGTTCTGCCTTAACATTCAACCCGACGGCGATCTGCTCTTTACGGTGAGCTCGATTTGGACCGCGGTGCATCATCACATCCCGCTGTTAAGTATTGTGTGCAGCAATCGCTCGTATTTCAACGACGAAGAGCATCAGGAGCGGGTGGCGCTACAGCGTAATCGTCCAGTGGAAAACAAAACCATTGGGATACGCATCGAAGATCCAAACGTCGACTTTGGCGCGATGGCGCGGACGTACGGTTGCTGGGGCGCGGGCCCGATCACTGACCCTAAGGATTTGACCAAGACTCTCAGGGAAGCGGTCAAATTGGTAAAGACCGGCAAGCCGGCTTTGGTCGATGTGGTGTGCCAGATGAGGTAAAGCAGATTGGATTCGTCATTCAGAAATAATTGTGTTGCCCGTCTTATGGCTTCGGGAATCGTGTGAGCTTTAAACCACTGGTGCTGATCTTGGCTGGCATCATGATTGGCGTCCCTGTCGGATGGTTTCTCAGAGTAAAAGCGCCACCTGAGAAAAGTATAATTCCGCCGGCGAAAACGACCACTTATACTTCCTTGTCCGATGAGGAACTCAAAGACCGATCGGCACAATTGGTGGCGGCGATTCGCGGCCTGACCCGGTCATTTTACGAAGAAGATAACCGGATGCGAATGGCTGCCGACGAGAAGTCTGCTGGCATTAAATCGCAAGCGGAGCAGCAGAGAATACGCAAAGCTTGGGTTGAAGACAGCGCCAAATTGCACGACACGTTTATGCAGCGCTACAAGGATGATTTTTGGGCGGACGCGGTACTTTTGCGTCAGGCGATCGTCGCTCGCCTCGGTTCCGTCCCTGGAGCGCAGAATCCTGTTTTGTTTGAGCAGCCAACAAATATTCTTGGCGTCGAACAGGTGGCAAACAGTCTTGAACTTTTGGAGAAGTCGCTAACGAAGAAAGCATCCAAAAAAGTATAGATGCGGGTAGCGAATGATCGAGCCGGAAGAGTTTCGCAATTTTGAGCATGCGGGTTGGGAGCAAATCCCAAACCAATATCACTGCGCATTCGGCGAGCTCACGAGTCAAGCGATTGAAGCGCTATTGGATGCCGCGCGGGTCAGGAAGGGAACCAAGCTGCTCGACGTCGCCTGCGGGCCAGGTTACGTATCTGCGCTGGCTGTTAAACGCGGAGCCATTGTGCTTGGCATCGATTTCTCCAGTTCGATGCTTGAAGAGGCAAAGCGGCTTCACCCCGGTATCGATTTCCGCGAAGGAGATGCGGCGCAACTCCCTTCAGCGAGCGGATTATTCGACGCCGTCGCGATGAATTTCGGGATTCTTCACCTGGGCCAGCCGGAAAATGCGCTATTAGAGGCGTATCGCGTTCTGCGATCGGGCGGTCGCTTTGCATTTTCGGTGTGGTGCGATCCGCAGGAGACGATCGGTTTCGCAATTGTTCTGCGCGCCGTCGAAGCCCATGGCGAGCCGCGCGTTGCGCTCCCGGAAGGACCGCCGTTCTTTCGTTACAGTCATCCGGAGGAATGCACGCGCGGTTTGACCGCGGCGGGTTTCCAGTCGGCGGCGGTCAGAAAGATCTCGCAAACCTGGCGCTTACCCGCGGGCGACGGGCTGTTTTACGCAATGAAAGAGAGCACGGTGCGAACCGCCGGATTGCTGCGCGCGCAAAAACCAACGGTTCTGGACAAAATTCGCGCAGCCATGCGCGCCGAAGTGGCTAAATATACCCGAGGCGAAGTTGTCGAATTGTCCATGCCGGCTCTGATCGTATCAGGGGTGAAACCGTAAAAAGTTCTGAGGGCAAATGAGCGCCCGGTGTCCTTGAACTAAAATGGATTTGACAAGTCTTCCGGCTTTCTGCTCAGCACTCAAAGCTCATCACTCACCTTAGGGTCCGTGGTGAGTGGCGAGCGGACTCGCATCGGCGAGCTCCATCATCTTTCGCGCTAATCTTTCAGTAAGTTCGTATCGACGGTCGCGGCATTGCGGGTTATCCCAGAGGTTATTCAACTCGTCGGGATCCTCGGCCAAATCATAAAGCTCGCCCCATTCGACGCCTTCGTACAGAGTCAAACGAAAATCCTGGGTGATGAGGCTACGCGCGCGAAAATTATTGTGCAATCCCATATAGCCCCGCCGCTGGTGTTCCTCGATGAGCACCGCGTCATGACCGGTGGTTTCGCCGTGCAAAGCAGGTAACAGGCTGATTCCCTGCATGCCGTTATGTCCTTGAAGGTCGGCGCGGCTCAAGACGGTTCTCGCAATATCCAGGGTGCCGCAGAGTCCGCTGTTTACAAATTCGTTCGATTCGACCGCGGGATCGTGCCAAATGAACGGCACGCGAACCAGGCCGCGGTAATGCAAGGCGCCTTTCAGAATCAACTGGTGATCGCCCATGAAATCGCCGTGATCGCTCGTGAAGATGACGACGGTGTCTTCATCGAGCCGAAGCATTTTCAACCAACCCAAGATACTACCGATGGCATCATCGATCATCGAGATCATGCCGTAGGTAAGCGCAATCGCCTCGCGCGCCTCACGCTCGGTCACAGCGAATGTGCGTTGGCCATCTTTGTTCGCACCTTTTTGGGTTCGTTCCTCGTAAAGGGCCTGCAGATGCGGCGGGATCGGCCGCTCCGCGGAGTTAAACGATCGTGGCAACGCAATCGCTGCTGGATCGTACATATCCCAATAGCGGCCCGGAGGTGTAAATGGATGATGCGGGTCGGGAAATGAGCATTGCAGAAAAAAGGGCCGGCTCCGATCCGTGCGCGCATAATTTTCCAAATACATCATTGTACGTTCGGCAACGTATGCGGTTGGATAAAACTCTTCGGGTACTCTCGTGCGCCATGCTTGCGGCGCAATATAGTTGTTGCCTGGCAGTTGATTTTGACTACCGCGGAGCGAGTCGGCGTCGGCGCAGCGTTGCTTTAACCAGCGGTCATAATGGCCGACAACTTGATCGCCGTGGCCAACTGCTAGCTCCACATGGTCGAAACCATAATAGGGAAGCGCCAGCTCGAAGTCCGCATCGTTCATCCAGGTTGAGCGCAGTTCTTGGTCGTAGCGGCCGTGAGTCAGCCAACTGTGATCGGCCTCGCGCAAATGTGCCGGCGGCGGGGTCTTGGTTGGATCGGCAGTCGGCATTCCAATAGTCGGCAGACTGCCGCTGATGCTTTGCAAATGACACTTGCCGATGAGAGCAGTCTGATAACCAGCGGCGCGCATAATATCGACGAAGGTTGTCGCCGTGAGAGATAACGGAATACCGTTCTGTCGAGCGCCGTGTAAAGACGGCATCCTGCCAGTGATCAGCGTCGCTCGATTGGGCATGCAGATCGGTGTAGCCACGTAAAAGCGATCAAATCGGGTGCCAGTACTTGCCAGCCGATCGATGTTGGTTGTTCGGACGATCGGGTTCCCGTAACAGCCGAGATGATCGGCGCGGTGCTGATCGGTGATGATCAAGAGAAAATTGGGTCTTGACGGATTTTCCATGTACGATTGGAGCTCTCCTCTCGGCAATTAAGTAGCACAGCCGTTTGTGGGTGTGCTACCCTGATTGGCTCCGTTCATTCGATCGCCGAAATAACCGCGTAAGCCTGTGATAAACGATTTTGTTGAATACTGGGCCGCGGCGAAGCTGTTGCTCGCCGGTGGCAATTCTTATTCTCCAACCGAATTGCTGAATATGGAGAGGGCGGTTGGCTGGTCACAGCCGGAGCCGCTCGTTATGTGGAACCCACCTTGGACTTTACCACTTATCTCGCCATTGGGGATGCTCGATTACGATACCGCGCAATTCATTTGGTTCCTGTTGCACGCCTTGATCATTTTTGTCGGCGCACAAATCCTGTGGCAATGCTATACGGGCGAGCGTAAATACGCGCGCTATGGCTTGGTGTCAGTGCTGGTGTTTCCGCCGATTTACTTCGCGCTGTTGTTGGGGCAGATCGGACCGTTGATCTTGTTGGGCATTATCGGCTTCGTTTTCTTCGCGCAAAGAGAAGCGTGGTTTTTTGCCGGTGCCAGTCTGAGCCTCGTTTCGGTTAAGCCGCATGTCTGCTATCTACTCTGGATCGCATTAATTTTCTGGGTGATTAAAGAAAATGTTTGGCAACTGGCCCTCGGCGCAGCAGTCGCCGGATTGCTGGTCGTGCTCACGCCTTTATGGTGGAACGCCGGGATTTATACACAGTACGCGGAGCTATTGAGCAGTCATTCCGTCGTGCAGCCAAATCAATGGGCGACACCGACCTTGGGCACTGCGCTCGGCGTGCTATTAGGAAACCAGAGCGCACCGATTCGCTGGTTGCCATCCGTTCTCGGAGCACTTTGGTTTGTCTCGTATTGGTGGCAGCATCGCGCCGGCTGGAACTGGATCAACGAGACACCGCTGATTGTTCTGGTGTCCGTTACGACTGCGAGCTTTGCCTGGACGTTCGATTACGTCGTTTTGCTACCCGCAGTGGTGCAGTGCGCTGTGCCGATGGCAAAGGAAAGTATTGCGAAGCAGCAACGCTATATTATTATCGGCCTGTATTTGGCTTTGGCGGCAGTATTGGTAATAGGCAAAACAATCGATGTAACTGATTTTTGGTATTTCTGGTTCGCGCCGATGCTTCTGCTGCTATATTTGTATGTGCGGAGACAGCTGCCCGTCCGTCGACTGTGTCCTTAAAAAAATGCCAACGTTCTCATTTCGATGCTTTCACGCGGGGGAGCATCAGGTCGGCTGGTAGGATCGTCAAATGCCGAATGCGCCGTCCAGCGCGCGCGGCCATCCTTGGCCGAATCAAAGGTCTTGAATACAATCGCTTCGTCTGGCTGCATCTTGGGGAAGTAGTACCACCGGTGTTCCGGGTTGTAGGCGCAATGGTATACTTCACCGATCCGGTCCGGGTAGACGCGTGAGCTAGGGAATAGCTCTCTTGTCCCGATACTTCTCGCATCAGCGATCGCCAAGGGCTCTCGTTCCACTGCATGGCGAATGGGCCGCCAGACCTGCACGACGGCAAAGCGACGCTTCAGAAGCTCATCGGCTTCATCGGGGAGCAGATCGCGTACCCGTTGTGGCCCGGACCATTCGGTATAGTCATTGTGCGCATTGCGCACCGGACCGCTGATCTGCTTGGCTTCGCGCATCGCGCTGTCGGCGGACCGAAGTGTGTGATCGAAGACCAAGACGCGTTTGGCGCCTGAAGTTTCTTTTACCAGTTGCTCGATTTCCGGATAGTAAACCGCACGCACTTCGGCTTCGTCGTAGAAGTTCTTCACCCTGGTGGTGTGCCGGACGAAGATGAACCCTTCTCGCTCAAGAGAAAGCTCATTTGCAATTACCCGCCCGTCGTGGATTGAAACCTTATGCTCTAAATATTTTCCGGTGCGCTTTTTGTCGGCTTCGAACGTGTTAATGCCGCCGTAGCTCGCCGGCTTTACGCCGATGTCGACGGAATAATTAATCAGGGCTTCAACCCCGGCTGTTTTTTCGACTCGCTCAGCTCGTGACATGGAATTCTCCGATCATCAGCTGACGATTTGCGTCAATCTTTCGGCAGCATCTCACAGGGTGTCTGGCGCGGGCCGAGGCTTTCGTAATATTCGTTTTTTTCGGGGATGTAGCGGCCTTGGTTGAAGTCACCGCCTTTTTGGCTGCGGATGATCACGGCGACGGTGCGCTCACCGACGGTAAGCTCGGTGTGAATTTCATACGGCTTCACCAAGTCGATCTCTCCCGGGCCGACGAGCACATCACTCGCTTCGCGAATCTCGGCGTAGTTCGAGTTCGAGCGATCATCGAGCCGGTCATAGCGGATGACTCTCTCGCGGCCGTCGAGCACGCCATAAAGCGTGTAGATGTGGGCGTGATCGTGAATACGTGCGCGCTGGCCATGCCGTGCCTCTCCTTTGGTGAGTCCGTTAATCGCAAAACCGTATTCGGGATCTTCGTAAAATAGTAAATTTTCCGCCCGTCCGTTTGCCGGCACGCAATCCGGCCAGCGTTTCGAGGCGGCGATCACTTCGGGGTCCGCGAGCAATTCCGCCAGAATCGGCCGCAGTCCGTTCCAGCGTTTGTCCAGATCGGATTCTCGGGCGAAAAGCGCCCGTGTTTTGCGAATGAATCGCTCCATGGCGTTTTCGCTAACTGTTTTCGAACGGGATTGAACCTCGCTCTGTGTTTCCATTGTTCCTCCTACGCCTGCAGTTGTTGCGCCGATTTTTTGTCCGTCGTTTCGCTTTCGCTCACCCACTCAGCGGCGCCGTAAAATCGCGCACAGTTGTCCCAAAGAACTTTGCGTTTCTCTTCGTCGGATAAAGAAAGCGTTAAAAAGCTCTCGACCGCGTGCGGATATTTGGAATCGCCATGGGGATAATCTGTGGAGAAGACCAGCTGATCACAGCCGAATTCTTCTATGGTATGGCGGGCCGGCGCTTCATCGGGTTCGATCGATATGAAGCACTGGCGTTTGAAGTACGCGCTCGGCGGCATTTTTAAATCAGCCATAAAAATATCACCCTCGCGCTCGTAGCCTTCGTCGAGGCGCCAAAGCAGCCACGGCAGCCATGAGCAATTGGCTTCGAGAAAAGCGACTTTCATTTTGGGATGCCGTTCGAGTATGCCGCCGCCAATGAAGCTGCCGAGACCCAGCATTTGCTCGAACGGTTGCGCATAGACGCGGCGCAGGCCAAAGTTCGGCTCGAAGTTCTCGGCGCACTGGCGCGAACGCGACGCGGACGCCTCGTGAAATCCGAGCGGTAAGTTGAGCTTTTCGAGCAGATTCCAGAGCGGCTCGTAGTAAAGATCGTACCAGTTCTTACCGTTCACGATATTCGAGCGGAGAAATACCGAGCGAAAACCATATTCCTCAGCGACTCGGCGCGTTTCGTTCAAAGCGTCGTTGATGTCATAGACCGAAATCATCCCGGCGCCGAGCAGGCGGTTCGGATCGGCCTTACAAAAATCGTGGAGCCAATCGTTGTAAGCGTGCGCCATGGCCGCGGCAAAGCGCGGGTTTTGATCGGGAAAAGTAAGGATGCCGAGACCGCGCGTCGGAAATAGGACGGCGACGTCGATTCCCTCGGTGTCCATCGCTTCGAGCTGAACTTCTCCCGTCCAGCCGCGCTCGGCGTGATTTCGGTAAATCTCTTGATTCTTGTTGTAATTGCGGCCGCGGTGCGGCGTCCCGCCGGTGCGCCGGGAATCCCTCGGTATGGTGGGAAAGATCGTGCCGAGGTCGCGGACATTCTCAGAAGTCCTTCCCCGTGGCGCTTGACTGCCAAATTCGGCGTCGATGTAGCGCTCCCACAGATCCGGCGGTTCCATGATATGCATGTCGCTGTCGAAAATGTTGAATCCGTTCTTCGCCATTGCAATTTCCCTTACTTGCGAGAAGCGTAATGCCGCTCAAGG
>Ga0207645_10002297_pt1 | contig 15121 bp, 15 predicted proteins | sample KBSM53metaG_FD_184331 | JGI IMG/M metagenome (GOLD analysis project Ga0207645, IMG submission 184331) | Miscanthus rhizosphere microbial communities from Kellogg Biological Station, Michigan, USA - KBS M5-3 metaG (SPAdes) (version 2) | ecosystem: Host-associated > Plants > Roots > Rhizosphere >...
CCTGTGGCTGGCGCCCGACATCGCGCGCGGTGTGCTGTCGTTTCTGGCCGCGACGCAGGCCTCGACGGTCGCGCCCGCGCGCGACGCTGAGCCGGGAAAGATCCTGCACGAGGCGCGCGGCGGCGAGATGGCGGCGCTGGGCGAGGTGCCGTTCGGGCGCTACTACGGCACCGTCGACGCGACGCCGCTGTACGTGATGCTGGCGGCGGCGTACTACCGGCGCACCGGCGACGTCGCCTTCCTGAAGACGATCGCGCCCGCCGTGCAGAGCGCGCTCGACTGGATCGAACGTTACGGCGACGCCGACGGCGACGGCTTCGTCGAGTACGCGCGCCAGACGCCGATCGGCCTCTATCACCAGGGGTGGAAGGACTCGCACGACTCCGTCTTTCACGAGGACGGCACGCTGGCCGAGCCGCCCATCGCGCTGGTCGAGGTGCAGGCCTACGTGTTCGGCGCCTGGCAGGCGGCGGCGGAGATCGCGATCGCGCTCGGCGGCGGCACCGGCGACGCGCTCGCCAAGGCGGAGGGCTACCGGCGCAAGGCGGAGGCGATGCGCGCGCGCTTCGACGCGCGCTTCTGGGACGAGGCGCTGGGCACCTACGTGCTGGCGCTGGACGCGCAGAAGCGTCCCTGCCGCGTCGCGAGCTCGAACGTCGGGCACGCGCTGTGGGCGGGGATCATCGGTGATCAGGCGCGCGCGCGCCGCGTGGCGGATCGCCTGATGAACGACGACAGCTTCTCGGGATGGGGCGTCCGCACCATTCCGGCGTCGCAGGCGCGCTACAACCCGATGGCGTACCACAACGGTTCGGTGTGGCCGCACGACAACGCGTTGATCGCGACCGGGTTCGCCCGCTACGGATTTCGCGATCTGGTCGTGAAGCTGCTCGACGGCATGAAGGACGCGAGCGTCGCGGTCGACATGCGCCGCCTGCCCGAGCTGATCTGCGGCTTCCCGCGCCGCCCCGGCGAGGGGCCGACGCAGTATCCGGTCGCGTGCGCGCCGCAGGCGTGGGCGGCGGGCGCGGTGTTCATGCTGCTGTCGGCGGCGCTGGGCCTGTCGATCGACGGGTGCGCGAACGAGATCGCCCTGTCGCGGCCGGTGCTGCCGGCCTCGGTTCCGATCCTGCGCGTGACCGGCCTGCCCATCAACGGCGGCAGCGTCGATCTGTTGCTGGAGAACCACCCGCACGACGTCGGCGTCACCGTGTTGCGGCGCGACGGCGCCGCGCGCGTCACGGTGGTGAAGTAGGGGTCGGGATCACCTGGGGCTCCGGCTCCGCGGGCGGCGCGGGCGCGGGCGCGGGCGGCGGCGCGACCTCGCCCGCTGGTGGTGGTGGCGGGGACGGCGGGAGCGAAGCCGCGGGCGGAGGCGGGGGCGGGTAGTAGGTGCCGGGAGGCGGCAGCGGCGGGTCCGGTCGATCGGCGAACTGGAACGCCCACGCCGCTCTCCGCGACGGGATGTAACGGAACAGGCCCGTCAGGAGCAGCGCCAGCCCCGGGATACCGTAGACGAGCGCGATCGCCCTCGCGTCGTCCTTGTTCCTGTCCCATTGGTCAGCCGTGATCCAGGTGCCGAACCCGAGCAAGATGGCGCCGATGAGCATCTCGACGTTGCCGGGATGATCGATCCCCCTGATGCTCTGGCGGGGGATGCGGTACATGCCCCCGTTCCGCGCCAGTAGATAGAGCGCGTCGGCGTCGGAGTGGTCGATCTCGGCCTCGTTATCGAGGCCGTCCGACCGCGCGATCGTGGCCGTCCACGAGCACCCCGTGAAGCAGAGGAGCGCGATCGCTGCGACCAGCCTGCGTCCCACGTTCAGATCTGTATCACGGCGGCGAAGGGACGGGCGCAGCGGATGGAAGCGGCGCGGCGGACTCGAACGCACGGGCCGCCCGGACCGACGGGACATATTGATAAAGCCCCGAAAGCAACAACAGCGCGGAGGGAGCGCCCCACGCAAGCGTCGCGAACGCGATCTCGTCTCGGTTGGAGTTGGCGGCGGAGATCGCCATCAAGAACGCAAAATAGCCGAGCAGAGAGGAACCGATCACGATCGCGACGTTGCCGGGATGATCGATGGTGCTGATATTTTCGCGCGCGATCCGATGGATCTCGCCGTTGCGGGCGCGGGCGTACACCGCGCCCGCGTCCGAGTGCGAGATCGCGGCCTCATTGTCCAGCCCATCCCTGCGCGCAATGGTGGCCGTCGTGGTGCAACCACCGAAGCAGACGAGCGCAAGCACCGCGACCAGCCGCCGCATCACACTCAACCTGTATCACCAGCGCGCCCGCCGGCGCGAGGATCAGAATGTGTACGCGAGCGGCAGCAGCGCGCCCAGCGTGTGGCTGACGGCCTTGCCGGCGGGCGGGGCCAGCAACACCTCGGTCGTCGGCGTACCGAGCTCGGCGAGCACCTGGCGGCACGCGCCGCAGGGGCTGGCGACCGGGGCGGCGACGACGGCGACGGCGCGGATCCGTTTGGCGCCCGCGGCGACGGCGGCGGCGACGGCGTTGCGCTCGGCGCAGACGGTCAGGCCGTACGATGCGTTCTCGACGTTGCAGCCGGCGTGCACGCGGCCGCGCTCGTCCAGCACGGCGGCGCCGACGCGGAACTTCGAGTACGGCGCGTGCGCGCGCAGGCGGACGGCGCGCGCCGCCGCGAGAAGCTTTTTCCGCTGCGCCGGCGTGGTCACGTCGGCAGCGCGGCCACCACGGCGACGATCAGCTTGCCCAGCGCGTCCGCGCCCGCGTGAGCGGCGCGGGTCACGTCCTCGTGGCGCAGCGGCCCGGGGTTGACGCCCGCCGCCGGGTTGGCGACCAGCGACAGCCCCAGCACATTCAGGCCGGCGTGACGGGCCGCGATCACCTCGTGCACCGTCGACATGCCGACCAGCCCGGCCCCCAGCGTGCGCAGCAGGCGGACCTCGGCCGGCGTCTCGTAGGCCGGGCCGGCCATGCCCGCGTAGATCGCTTCGCGCAGCGGGCGGCCGATGGCGGCCGGCGCCGCGACCGACGCGATCGCGCGCAGCGACGAGTCGTACGCGTCGGTCATGTCGACGAAGCGTGGTCCCAGCCGCTCGTCGTTGGGGCCCGACAGCGGCGATATGCCGGTCAGGTTGATGTGGTCGGAGATCGCGACGATGTCGCCCGCGGCCAGCGTCGGGTCGACGCCGCCCGACGCGTTGGTGACGATCAGCGTCCGCACGCCCAGCGCGGCGACGACGCGCACGCCGAAGCCGATCTCGCAGGGCGAGTAACCCTCGTAGCCGTGAACGCGCCCGCACAGCAGCAGCGCGGTCTTGCCCGCGATCGTTCCGGCGACGAGGCGGCCGGGATGGCCGGCGACGGTCGTCTCCGGGAACCCGGGCAGCGACGCATAGGGCACGGTGCGCGCGCCCTCCAGACGGTCGGCGACGCCGCCCAGCCCCGACCCGAGGATGACCGCCACGTCGGCGCTGTCGATCGCCAGCTGCTCGCCGGCGGCGTGCGCGGCGCCTTGCACGCGGTCGAAGAAGGATGCGTCCAGTTTCATGACGGGCGCGCCTCGGCGTTCGCATCGAGGAAGGGCGTCACGGCGTTCAGGAAGGCCCCGGGCGCCTCGACGTGCGACAGGTGCCCGGCGCCGGCGATCGGGACGTAGCGCGCGCCCGAGATCGCGGCGGCGATCTGCTTCATCTCCGCCGCCGGCGTCACCTGATCCTCGGTGCCGCACACGACCAGCGTCGGGCAGGCGATCGCCCCCAGCTCGGCGGTGCGGTCGGGACGATCGCGCAGGGCCTCGATGCCGGCGCGCAGGCTGGTGGCGCGGGTCTCGGCGCGGGCACGGAGGTGAGCGACCAGCGCGGGCGGCGCGCCCGGAGCCAGCAAGCGGGGCAGGGAGGCCGCCAGGTACGCGGTCGGGCCGGCGTCCGCGACGGCGGCCAGCGCGGCGCCGCGCGCGGCGCGCGTTTCGGCGCTGTCGGCGGCGGCGCGCGTGTCGGCCAGGACCAGCGCGGACAGCCGGTCGCGGTGGCGGGCCGCGAAGGCGAGGGCGGCGTAACCGCCCATCGACATGCCCAGGATGGTCGCGCGCGCGATCGACAGCCGATCGAGCAGCGCCGCCACGTCGTCCGCGATGTCGGCGATCGCGAACGAGGAACCGCCGAGCGGCGTGTCGCCGAAGCCGCGGGCGTCGACGGCGATCACCCGGCGGCGCGCCGCCAGCGCGTCGGCCAGGCCGGCCCAGGTGGTGCGCGTCAGCGGGAACGGATGCAGCAGGACCGTGGCGGGCCCGGTGCCACGATCGTCGAAGCCGATCGATGTCGCGCCTGAGCTCGCCATGGCAGTGAAGGTACCGTAGTGCCGCCGGGAAGGAAAACCAGGCCGACGGCGCGACCCGAATGATCGAGCGATGGTGCGACGAGACCCGAGCGTACCTGTTTTGACGCGGTCCTGGCGGGCGACCGGCTGCGTGCCGTATCCCTTCGTCCGGCGAGCGCCATCGTGCGGGGCGGTCGCGGTGACTCGAGCGGCGACCTTCGAGCCCGCACGAAACGGGGGCAGGCTCCGCGAGAACCCTTGAGCGAACGCACGTCAGGCTGAGCGCGCGGCGTGGAAGCGGCGGCTCGAACGACGGCGCCCGTCCGCTTGCTTGCGCTCGCCGGATGAAGGGATACGGTGCGCTGCCGAAGCGTCGCGATGCACGTACGTAGACGCACCCGCGTTGGCAAAACGCGAGGTCAGCGCTTGGCGGTCATCGCGGCGGCGCGGTCGGCGAGCAGCTTGTCGGCGGTGACGAAGCGCGGCTCGATGTCGACGGGGACCTTGGCCAGACGGTCGAGCACCACCTTCACCTCCGGCCGCACGACGCCGCGCGTACGCAGCATCTCGGCGGCCTTCGCGGCGTCGCCGGCCGCCTGGAGGTTCATGAGCTCCGCGGTCAGCGCGCGAACCGCCTGCTTGGCCTTCGCGGCGTCGACGGAGAACGTCCCGTCCTTCGCGACCTGGACGGCGCCCGCGTCGAGCAGCGTGTTGATCTGCAGCGCCATCCCGACCGCGTGGGCGTCGCCGCCGAAGCGGAGGGTGCGAAACGTCGACGCCAGGAACGTCACGTACACCGACCGTTCCATGGCGCGGTCGAGGACGCCCTTGTCGATCAGATACTGCAGCGCGAACAGCCCGGAGACATCGGCCTTCGCTTCCTCGAGCGCGCCGTAGCTCTGTTGCAGCGCCGCCCGCACCGTCGTCGATTTGCCGCCCGCGCCGGTCGTCTCGTGCGGGCCCAGGCCGTGCATCAGCTCGTGCATCAGGATGTGCGTGAAGAACGCGTCGAACGAGACGGCGCCGCGGTCGCGCGGTGACAGCGCGATGCGGCTGATCGGCACCAGCACCTTGTCGAACTTCGCGCGCTGCACGTTCTTCAGCATCGTGCGCTTGCTGCCGACCTGCTTGATGATGCGCTCGTCGTTGGGGAGGTTGAAGGCGGCGGTCTGCACGCCCCGGTTTGCGTCGCCAGCGCAGAACAGCTGATTGACGACCCGGATCGGCGCCATCGTGCCGAGCTTCGGGTTGCGCAGCTTGGCGTCGATCGGCAGGTTGTTCTCAATCTCCTGCAGCTCGCCCGCCAGCTTGGTGAGCTTCGCGGTCTCCGCGTCGTCGCGCACGGTGACGAACGCCTCGAACGCCGCCTTGGCGCCGAACCAGCCGTCCTCGTACGTCTCGTAGGGACCGATGGTCGGTTCGATGCTGGCGTCCAGCTTCATCCAGGCGACGTCGCTGTCGTAGTAATCGTTGGACAGAAACGCGCCCGAGCGCGCCTCGAGATACGCGCGCAGCGTCGGCTGCTGCGTTAGGCGGGCCGCCTCGCGCAGCAACGCGCCGGCGCGGTCCAGCTCGCCCTGGTACTCCACGCTGTACGGGATCGGCTGCAGCTTGCCGTCGGGCGCGCGGCGGATGGTGGTGAAGAAGCCCTCGGCGGTGGCGCGGGCCGGCGCGGCCAGGCTGCGCATCCAGGTCTCGACGTCGGCCTTGGTCGCGTTCGCAGGATAGAAGTTGGCCTGCGGCGGCTTCGGGCCGATGCCCGGCAAGAACGGGCGATCGTGGTCGAGGCGCAGCCACGGCCCCTTGTTCTGTAGAAACGCGTGCAGGCGCGCCTGGCCCAGCGGCGATCGATCCGCGAGCAGGTCGAGCAGCAGCGTCTCGTTCCCCGCCCAGACCTGACGCAGGAAGAGCGCGTCCATGATCTTCGCGGCCGCGACGATCTCCGCGAGCGCCGCCTGCTCACCGGCCGGCAGCGCCTTGATGTCGACGGTGAGGTCGATGGGCGCGAGGCGCGCCGACAGCTTGTTCAGCGTCGCGGCGTCGGGCGGGGGTGCGTCGGCGGGCGGCTTGTCGGCCGCCGGTGCTTCGTCGCTGGCAACGATGACGACGAGGACGGAGGCGAAGACGCCGGCGCGCGCGGTCCTGAGCATGGTGCGCAGACTGTAGCGCAGCCCGCGTGCGTTAGAGTGCGAGGCTTCGCGATGGCGATGGGCGACGAGCTCCGCCTGTGGAGCCCGGAGCGGGACGAGCGGATCGCGCGGAGGTTCCGGCGGGCGCTGCCGCGACGGACCGGCAGCGTGGTCACCGCTACGGCGCGAAGTCGCGCCCCGCGCAGAGGAAGCCCTGATCCAGGCCGGCGACAGGGCAGTCGCGGTTGAAGGCGACGCACGCGTCGGGCAGCACGTCGCGGTTCGGCGGCGCCGTCGGCAGAACCCCGTCGCAATCGGGCACCGAGACGCACGCCGCGACGGGGAAAGCGGCCGCCAGCGCGTTCAGGCAGGCGCTGAGCTCGTTCACCGACGCGTTGCAGGCGGGCGAGGGCAGGGGGCAGTACCAGTCGGGAGGTGACGCCGCCTTCTCGGCCTTGCAGTCGCGGTATTCGGCCTCGCAGGCCGCCTTGGGGTCGGTGCCGGCAACCGGCGGATCGGCGCCGTAGAGATGACCCCGATCGCGACAGGACGTTTCCTCGACGATCGCGTCCAGCAGAAACTGGTCGTTGGCCTTCGCGAGCTCGTCGCAGAGGACGTGCACCTCGGCCGCGTTCAGCGAGGAGATCACGCGGTCGCTCGCGACGAGGCTGTGGAACGGAGCACCCGGATCCGCGAACGTCGGGCGGGGTTCCTCGCAAGCCGCCGCTGCGAGACAGCCAACGGCAAGGACCAGGGCCAGGGCGCGCGTTTTCACGGTCGGCCGACGTAGCACACGTCGTGCCGACGCCGCGCGCCTGTCAGCCCATCGTTTCGAGCACCAGGGGGCGGGTGTGCGCACGCGTACCGATCATGAACGCCCGTTCGATCAACGGGCGCGCAGCGCGTTCACGGTCGGCGTGGTCGAACGCGACGGTGGCCAGCGGCTCGCCGCGCGTCGTCGGCGCACCTACCTTGGCGTGCAGCAGGATGGCAGCCCCTTGCACAATGTGATCTTCTTTGCGCAGTCGGCCCGCGCCCAGCAGCGTCGCGGCGCGGCCGAGCAGGCCGGCGTCGACGCGCGTGACGACGCCGCTCCGGGGCGCGCGCAGCAGGCGGGTGTGGCGCGCGCGCGGCAGGCGGCGCGGATCTTCGATCGCGCGCGGGTCGCCGCCCTGCAGGCGCACGCCGAGGAGGAACCGCTCCATTCCGGCGCCGCTCGCGATGGCGGCCTCGATGCGCCGGGCGCCGTCGCGGCGATCGCGCGCGACGCGGCCGAGCACCAGCATCTCCGCACCCAGGCGCACGGTCAGCGCGCGCGTGTCCGCGGGCCCGCCGCCGCGCAGCACGTCGATCGCCTCGCGCACCTCGGCGGCGTTGCCGATCGCATCGCCCAGCGGCTGATCCATGTCGGTCAGGAGCGCGCGCACCGGCAGCTTCAGCGTACGCCCCAGCGCGATCAGCGTGCGGGCCAGCGCGCGGCCGCGCCCGCGTTCGGGCAGGAACGCGCCGCTGCCGACCTTCACGTCCATCACCAGCGCGCGGGCGCCCTCCGCGACCTTCTTCGACAGGATCGACGACGCGATCAGCGGGATGGACTCGACGGTCGCGGTCGCGTCGCGCAGCGCGTACAGCGCGCGATCGGCGGGCACCAGCCGCGCGGTCTGACCGGCCAGCACGAAGCCGGCCCGCGCCAGCGCCCGCCCGATCTCGGCGGTCGTCAGCGCGGTGCGGAACCCGGGGATCGCCTCCAGCTTGTCGAGCGTGCCGCCGGTGTGGCCCAGGGCGCGTCCGGCGATCATCGGCACGGTCAGCCCGCACGCCGCGCACAGCGGCGCCAGCGCGAGCGAGATCTTGTCGCCCACGCCGCCCGTCGAGTGCTTGTCGACGGCGGGCGCGCGCAGCCGGTCCCAGCGCAGGCGCTCGCCGGAGTCGATCATCGCCTGCGTCCACACGGTCAGCTCGCGTGTGGTCATGCCTCGCCACACGATCGCCATCAGCAGCGCCGACAGCTGATAGTCGGGGATGTCGCCGCGGGCCGCGCCCGCCACGACGGCGCGCAGCTCGGCGTCCGTCAGCGCGCGCCCGTCGCGCTTGGCGGCGATCAGCGACGGAACAGCCAGCAGCGGGCGCTTCATGCGGGCGCGTGCAGCGCGGCCAGGAAGCTCTCGCCGTGCGGCAGCGCCGCGATCCCCAGCCCCTCGGCGATGGTCTGGCCGAGATCGCAGAGCGACGCGCGCGTGCCCAGCCGGGCCGGGCGGATCCCGGGGCCGAACGCGAGCAGCGGCACCTGCTCGCGCGTATGGTCGGTGCCGGGCGTGGTCGGATCGTTGCCGTGATCGGCGGTGATGAACGCGACGTCGTCGGGGCGCAGGGCGGCCTCCAGCTCGGGCAGCCAGCGATCCAGATCGGCGAGCGCGCGCGCGAAGCCGGCGGCGTCGTTGCGGTGGCCGTAGACCATGTCGAAGTCGACCAGGTTCACGAACAGCAGCCCGCGGTCCAGCGTCGCCAGCGCCTCCAGCGTCAGGTGCATCCCGTCGCTGTTTCCCTCGCTGTGCAGCGAGAACGTCAGGCCGCGGCCCGCGAAGATGTCGGAGATCTTGCCGACGCCCACCACCGCCTGGCCCGCGTCGCGGATGTGGTCCAGCAGCGTCGGCGCGGGCGGCACCAGCGAGAAGTCGCGCCGGTTGTAGGTGCGGCGGAAAGCGCCGACGGCGCCCACGAACGGACGCGCGATCACGCGGCCGATCTGATGGCGGTCGGCGATCTCGCGCGCCGCCGTGCAGATCCGGTACAGCTCGGGCAGCGGGACCACGTCCTCGTGGGCGGCGATCTGCAGCACCGAATCGGCCGACGTGTACAGGATCAGATCGCCGGTGGCGACGTGCTGGGCGCCCAGCTCGTCGATGATCGCGGTGCCGGACGCGGGCTTGTTCCCGAGCAGACCGCGCCCCGCGGCCGTTGCCAGCGGCGCGGTGATCTCACGCGGGAAACCCTTCGGGAACGTCGCCATCGCCTGCGTGGTGACCAGGCCCGCCATCTCCCAGTGGCCGGTGATCGTGTCCTTGCCGGCGGAGGCCTCGCGCATCACGCCCCAGGCGGCGCGCGGCGCGGCGGCCTCGCGCACGCCCGCGATCGCCGTCAGGTTGCCCAGCCCCAGCGCCTGCAGGTTGGGCAGCGCCAGCCCGCCCACGGCGCGCGCCAGGTTCCCCAGCGTGTCGGCGCCCGCGTCGCCGTAGTCCGCCGCATCGGGCGCGCCGCCGCAGCCGACGCCGTCGGCAACGATGATGATGGCGCGCTTGAGGCTGCTCACCGCCGGAGAATATCCGATCCGCGAGAGGGGACGCACGTCACTTGACCCGCAGGCGCCGCGCGGGTAATCGAGATCATCATGGTCGTGGTTCGTGGCGTGCGTGCAGTGACGGTCGTGCTATCGGCGTTCGCGGCGTCGGGGCTCGCCGCCTGTGGCTCCGATCCGCCCCCGCCGCCCAGTCTGGAAGCGGCCTGCGATCACTCGGTGCGCGTCGAACGCGCCCGCCATGCAACATGCTTCGGCTTCGTGCCGATGGCCGACGAGGAGATGCTGATCGAACGGGCCAGCACATGGTGCGCGATGCAAGCGCGCGCCGCGGGCAGTCACACCGACGCCGCGTTTCTCGACAGGTGCGCCGCCGCCGAGGACGGCTATTGCGGCCTCGTCGCCGAGTGCAACACGCCGTACGGGACGCGCGCGCCGGGTCAGCCCTGCTTGTCGTATACGCAGTGCTCGACCCTTCATTGCGACGGCATTCGCATGGCCGACCCGAACGGCCTGCCGAACCCGCGCGCGCTCCGATGCGGGACATGCGCCACGCCGCTGCCGGAAGGCGCGGCGTGCGATGGCGTGACGGACAGTTGCCAGGGCGGGACGCCGGGGCTGTCGTGCTTTCGCGGCGTGTGCCGCGAGCGGGGTGGGCAGGGCGCGGATTGCGACAGCTGGAACGACTGCGTTGGGGATTGGATCTGCACCAGCGGCAACTTTTGCGGAGCGGGACGCGCCGAGGGCTTCACCTGCGCAAGCACGATCGACTGCGCCGGTGCGCTGGCCTGCGATCCCGCGACCACGACGTGCGAACCGGCCGAATACGGCCAGCCCGGCGCCGCTTGCGACACCGCATTTCACTGGTGCTGGAAAGGTTCTTGCGACATCGCCCCCGGCGCCACCACCGGCGTCTGCCCGATCGTTCTCCCCGACGGATCGGCCTGCGACCCCGAGGACACAGCCCGGACGTGCGACACCTACGCGTACTGCATCGACGGCGTCTGCAAGATCCCCGATCCGAACAGCTGCGGGTGAATCGCCGCCCTCACCCCGACCCTCTCCCGCAAGCGGGAGAGGGAGGAAGATCAGATCTGGTCCCCTCGCCCCGCGAAGCGGGGAGAGGGTTAGGGAGAGGGGTCTCCCAGCCCAGAGTGCATCTCATAAACGTCGCGGGATCATCGCTCAATCAAGTCGCAGGCATCCTCGGGCGGAGGGCAGCGGACTTGATTGAGCGATGATCGTCTTGGTGCGGAGGCCCGTTAAGGGGATAGGCACTCCGCGCCTGCGGCGCGCAGTGCCTAGTCGCCCCAGCCGCCGGGCTCCGGGTCGTCGGCGTAGTTCTCGAAGCGGGTGTATTCCTTGATGAAGGTCATCTTCACGGCGCCGGTGCCGCCGTTGCGGTGCTTGCCGATGATGATCTCGGCGATCGCCGTCGGCGCCGCGCCGTCGGGCGTGTCGCCCGCCGCCATGTCGTCGCGGTGGATGAACAGCACCATGTCGGCGTCCTGCTCGATGCTGCCCGATTCGCGCAGGTCGGACAGGCGCGGCTTGCCCTCGCGCTTCTCGACCTCGCGGTTCAGCTGCGAGATGGCGATGATCGGCACCTTCAGGTCCTTGGCCAGCGCCTTCAGGCCGCGCGAGATGTCCGCGATCTCCTGCTGGCGGTTGTCGTCGCGGCGGTTGACGCCGCCGCGCGCGAGCTGCAGGTAGTCGACGACGATCAAACCGAGCGGCGGCGGGGCCGGCCGCCCGTCCGCGGTGGGCGGCGCGGGCGGGAAGTAGCGCGGGTCGGCGCGGAAGCGGCGCGCCTTGGCGCGGATCTCCATGATCGAGATCGCCGACGAATCGTCGATCAGGATCGGCGCCGCCGCCAGGCGCCCGGACGCCGGGTGGATCTTGTTCTTCCAGTCGGCGTACTCGAGGAAGCCGCGCTTGATGCGCGACGAATCGATACGCGCCTCGCCCGCGAGCATGCGCTCCATCAGCTCGTACTTCGACATCTCCAGCGAGAACAGCAGCACCGGGATCTTGTGGAGCAGCGCCGCGTGCATCGCGACGTTGACCGCCCACGATGTCTTGCCGCCGCCCGGCCGCGCCGCGACGATGATCAGGTTCTCGCGCTGCAAACCGGCCGTCAGCTCGTCCAGCTTGGTGAACCCGGTGGGCACCCCGGTGACCGCGCGCCGCTCGGCGGTGCGCACCTCCAGGTTGTGCAGAACCTCCTCCATCATGTCGCCGGTCGAGGTGTACGTCTCGCGCCGGTTCTGCTGCGCGACCTTGAAGATCTTCGTCTCGGCCTCGTCGAGGAACGGCTCGAACTCGCCGAAGTCGCCGTAGGCCGTCGACTGCACCTCGGCGCACGCCGCGATCAGCCGCCGCAGCGTCGACTTCTCGCGCACCATGCGCGCGTAGTGCAGCGCGTTCTCCGCGGTCGGGACGCCGTTCGCCAGATCGTTGAGGTAGCTCTGCCCGCCGTCGAGGCGCGCCAGCATGCCGTGGACCTTCAGCTCGTCGGCGACGGCGATGACGTCGATGGCCTGGCGGCGCTTGTCGATCGCCACCATCGCGTCGAAGATCTCGCGGTGGGCGGGCAGGAAGAAGTCGTCGGTCGCGAGGCTGGTCGCGACCTCGTCGAACGCGGCCGGCTTGATGAACACCGACCCCAGCACCGACCTCTCAGCTTCGAGGTTATGCGGCGGCGTCCTCGCCGCCGCCGCCGGATTCGAGCTGACCACCTCGAGTACCGACATCGCGCGCGATTCTACTCCTCGCGCGCGAGCGCGGCGGACGATTCGATCGTCTTACGATTCTTTTTTGACGACCGTGACTTTGATCGACGCGTTCACGCCGCGTCCGAGCTTGACCGCGACGTCGAAGTCGCCGAGCGCCTTCAGCGGCTCGTCGAGGTGAATCTTCTTCGAGTCGACGGTCACGCCCTTCTCGCGCAGCGCCTCGGCGATGTCACGGCTGGTGACGGAACCGTAGAGCTTGTCCTCTTCACCGACGGCGCGCTCGATCGTCACGCGCACCTTCGACAGCGAGTCGGCCTCGGCCTGCGCCGCCTTCGCCATCTTGGCGGTGCGCGCCGCGATGACGCGCTTCTCGTGCTCGACGCGCGCGATGTCGCCGGCGGTCGCCTTGATCGCCAGCCCGCGCGGCAGCAAGTAGTTGCGCGCGTATCCCGGCTTGACGTTGACCACCTCGCCCGACTTGCCGAGGTTGTCCATGTCGTCTCTCAGAATGACCTGCATGGCTAGGACCCCGTCACCGCGAACGGCATCAGGGCGATCATGCGCGCCCGGTTGACCGCCGTGGAGATCTCGCGCTGGTGCTTCGCGCAGTTGCCCGTCAGCCGCCGCGGCACCAGCTTGCCGCGATCGGTGATGAAGTACTTCAAGAGCGACGCGTCCTTGTAGTCGATCTTGATGGTCTCATCCGCGCAGAACTTGCACTGCTTGCGGCGTCCGACGGGACGTTTCTTGTCGCGGTCTCCGCGATCACCCTTCACATCAGCGGCTGCATCGGCGGTCATGGCTAATCCTTCTTTCCTCGGCCGCGCGACGGCTCATCGACGCCGCCGAACACAGCTTCCTCGAAGTCGAACGCGCCTTCTTCCTCGTCGAACGGCGAGCGGGCGCTGGCCTGGCCGGTCGCGATCTCTTCCTCGTCCGGACCGGGCGTCGCCGCCTTGGTGAACGCCTCCTCGGTGAACTCCGAGGTGCGCGCGGCCGGGTCGACGTTCTCGGCGATCTTCACCGAGTAGTAGCGGATGACCGAGTCGGTCAGGCGCAGGTTGCGCTCGACTTCCTCGAGCAGCCCGGCCGTGCCCAGGTACGAGAAGAACAGGTAGATGCCCTTGAGCTGCTTCTTCACCTCGTAGGCGAGCTTGCGCTTGCCCCAGTTGTCGATCTTCAGCAGCGTGCCGCCGCCGGATTCGATCACGCCGCGCACCTTCTGGTTCACCTGCGCGATCACGTCGCTGGTGCTGTCCGGGCGCAGGATGTAGATGGTCTCGTACTCGCGCTTGCGGCCGGCCATGTCGCGGGCCGAGCCGAGGCGTTGCTGGTGGTGGGCGGCTGCGGGCGCCTGAGGCGCTGCGGCCCCGCGCGGGGGTTCGGTTCCTGTCGTGCTCATGTTGTCTCCCTTTGGACGTCAGGCCCGTGTTTGCCACGGACAAGGAGGTACTTCTGGAAGGGCGGGTCTTTACCATGGTTTCCCGCCGCTGTCTCGCCCGCATTTTTTCAGCTATTTCTGGGCCTTGCCGTTGAACCGGTTCATGGCGGCGGCCAGGCCGTTCTTGACGATGGCCTCGACGGCGTCGGCGGCTCGTCCGACGACGTCGGGCAGCACCGCCGCCTCGGCGCGAGAGAAGTCCGACAGCACGTAGTCGGCCGGGTCGCGGCCGGGCGCGGGGCGGCCGATGCCGACACGGACCCGGGCGAACCCTGGATCGCCGAGCGCCGAGATGATCGACTTGAGGCCGTTATGCCCGCCAGGGCCGCCGCCGGCGCCCAGCTTCATGCGGTCGAACGGGACGTCCAGCTCGTCGTGGACGACGATGGTCTCGGCGAGCCCGATCTTCCAGAAGCCGGCGACGCGGGCGACCGCCTGGCCGCTGACGTTCATGTACTCCTGGGGCTTGCACAGCAGCAGACGCGCGCCGCCGATCGTCGCCTCCAGCAGCTCGGCGCCGAACTTCTCGCGCGGCGCGCCCGCCCGTCCCCGGCGCGCCAGCTCCTCGACGACCATGAACCCGACGTTGTGCCGGTTGTCGGCGTACTGAGGCCCCGGATTGCCCAGCCCGACGACGAGGTGCATCCGGAAAATCTACAGGGAGAAACGGAGGAACAGAGAAACCAAAAATTCTGATCTCTGTTTCTCCGTTTCTCCTGTTTCTACTTCTTCTTCTTCTCTTCCTTGCCGCCGGCCGCAGGGGCCGCCGCGCCCGGTGCCGCGCCGGGAGCCGCGCCCGCAGCGCCCGCCGCCGGGGCCGCGCCCTCGGCCGGGACCGCGCCCTCGACGGGCGCCGCCGCGACTTCCTCGACCTTCTCGGCCTTGGGGGCGACGACCGACGCGATCGCTTCCTTCGCGTCGAGCGCCACGCGCACGCCCGCGCCCAGCTTCAGATCGCTGACGTGGAGCGCATCGCCGATGTCCAGCGCCGAGACGTCGACCTCCAGCTTGGTCGGGATCGCCGCGGGCTTCGCGGCGACCGGCACCATGTGCATGCTCTGGTGCAGGTTGCCGCCGTTGGTCACGCCCACCGGCTTGCCGGTGAGCACCAGCGGCACCGTCACGCGGACCTCGGCGTTCAGGTCGACGGCCAGGAAGTCGACGTGCACCAGGCGCCGGCTGAGCGGGTTGATCTGCGCATCGCGGACCATCGCC
>Ga0207645_10002303_pt1 | contig 15085 bp, 10 predicted proteins | sample KBSM53metaG_FD_184331 | JGI IMG/M metagenome (GOLD analysis project Ga0207645, IMG submission 184331) | Miscanthus rhizosphere microbial communities from Kellogg Biological Station, Michigan, USA - KBS M5-3 metaG (SPAdes) (version 2) | ecosystem: Host-associated > Plants > Roots > Rhizosphere >...
TTCGCGTACTTGCCGGCCACGGCCAGATCGATCGGGCGGTAGAAGTTGCGCGCCGCGATGTCCTGGCCTTCCGGGCTGTACAGGTACTCGAGGTAGGCCTGCGCCACCGCGCGCGTGCCGCGCTTGTCGACGACCTTGTCGACCACCGCCACCGGCGGCTCGGCCAGGATGCTGATCGGCGGATAGACGATGTCGAACTTGTCGGCACCGAACTCCTTCAGCGACAGGTGGGCCTCGTTCTCCCACGCGAGCAGCACGTCGCCGATGCCGCGCTCGGCGAAGGTCACGGTCGAGCCACGCGCGCCGGAGTCGAGCACCGGCACGTTGCTGAACAGCTTGGCGACGAAGTCCTTCGCCTTCGTGTCGTTGCCGTCCGGCTGCTTCAGCGCGTAGCCGTACGCGGCCAGATAGCCCCAGCGCGCGCCGCCCGAGGTCTTCGGGTTCGCGGTGATCACCGAGACGCCCGGCTTGATCAGGTCGGACCAGTCCTTGATGCCTTTCGGGTTGCCCTTGCGCACCAGAAAGATATAGGTCGATGCGTACGGCGTGCTGTTGTGCTTCAGGCGCTTCTGCCAGTCGGGCGCGATCAGCTTGGCGCGTTCGGCGATCTCGTCGATGTCGTAGGCCAGTGCCAGCGTGGTCACATCGGCCTCGAGCCCGTCGATGACCGAGCGCGCCTGCTTGCCCGAGCCGCCGTGCGACTGCTTCACGCTGACCTTGTCGCCGGTCTTGGCCAGCCAGTATTTCGCGAACGCGGCGTTGTAGTCCTGGTAGAGCTCGCGCGTCGGGTCGTACGAGACGTTGAGCAGCGTGATGTCCTTCGCGGCCGCGAGGCCGGCCGCAGCCGCCAATGCAGCCGCCAATGCCAGCGTGGCCGCGCTGCGCAGAAGAGTTCGAGCCGTGGTCATGGGAGAGAGCGTCCTTGAATGGATCCGTCGAGCGGTCACGCGACCGTCTGCACGATGCTAGTGACGCCGCGACATTCGACGAACGAACCAAATCGCCGATCGATATGCGCAAAACGCGCATGCGCCCCACGCATGGCGCCTCGCTGTGCGCCGCAGAACCCGCAGTCGCAGCGTTGAATTGCGCATCGCGTGCAGCGCCGCGTGCCGCGTACAGTGAATGGATGAGCGCACCCGTCCGCCCCGCCGTGCTCGACCTGATCGGCAACACGCCGCTGGTGCCGGTCACGCGTTTCGACACCGGGCCGTGCACGCTGCTGCTCAAGCTCGAATCGCAGAACCCGGGCGGCTCGATCAAGGACCGCATCGGCGTCGCGATGATCGAGGCCGCCGAGCGCGACGGTCGTCTGCAACCCGGCGGCACGGTCGTCGAGGCCACCGCCGGCAACACCGGGCTGGGCCTGGCGCTGGTCGCGCGCGCCAAGGGCTACCGCGTTGTGCTGGTCGTGCCCGACAAGATGTCGTCGGAGAAGGTGCTGCACCTGAAGGCGCTGGGCGCCGAGGTTCACGGTACGCGCAGCGATGTGGGCAAGGGCCACCCCGACTACTACCAGGACTTCGCCGCGCGGCTGGCGCACAGCATCCCCGGCGCCTTCTTCGCCGACCAGTTCAACAACCCCGCGAACCCGCTCGCGCACGAGACCGGCACCGGGCCCGAGATCTGGGCCCAGACCGGGCACGCGCTCGACGCGATCGTCGTCGGCGTCGGTTCGGCCGGCACGATCACCGGGTTGACGCGCTTCTTCCGCAGGGTGCAGCCGCGGCTCGGGTTCGTGCTGGCCGACCCGGTCGGCTCGATCCTGGCCGGGTTCGTGCGCAGCGGCACCGTGGGTGAAGCGGGCTCGTGGGCGGTCGAGGGCATCGGCGAAGACTTCGTGCCCGGCATCGCCGACCTGAGCGGCGTGACGAGCGCGTATTCGATCTCCGACGAAGACAGCTTCTCGACCGCACGTGAACTGCTCAAGCGCGAGGGCATCCTCGGCGGCTCGTCGACCGGCACGCTGCTCGCGGCCGCGCTGCGCTACTGCCGCGAACAGACCGAGCCGAAGCGCGTCGTCAGCTTCGTCTGCGACACCGGCACGCGCTACCTCAGCAAGGTCTACAACGACGCCTGGATGATCGACGAAGGGCTGCTGCGGCAGCGCCGCTACGGCGACCTGCGCGACCTGATCGCGCGCCGGGCCGAGGAGGGCGGCGTCGTCGCCGTCGGCCCCGACGACACGCTGCTCAACGCGTTCCGGCGCATGCGCGCGGCCGACCTGCAGCAGCTGCCGGTGCTCGATGGTGCGCGCCTGGTCGGCGTCGTCGACGAGTCCGACCTGCTGCTCCACGTCCAGGACGATCCGTCGCGCTACGAAGACGCGGTGCGCACCGCGATGAGCACCGCCTTGCAGACCCTGCCGCCCTCGGCCGGCCTGCCGGCGCTGCGCGCGGTCCTCGACAAGGGGCTGGTCGCGATCATCGCGGATGATTCCGGCTTCCACGGGCTCATCACCCGCTTCGACCTGCTCAACCACCTGCGAAAGGCCCGGCCATGAAACGAGACGACACGGCGCTGGCAGCGACGACCCGGCAGCGCTTCGCGACCCGCGCGATCCACGCCGGCCAGTCGCCCGATCCGACGACCGGCGCGATCATGCCGCCGATCTACGCGACCTCGACCTACGTGCAGTCGAGCCCCGGCGTGCACAAGGGCTACGACTACGGCCGATCGCACAACCCGACGCGCTTCGCCTTCGAGCGCTGCGTCGCCGACCTCGAGAGCGGCGCGCAGGCGTTCGCCTTCGCGTCGGGCCTGGCGGCGATCGCGACCGTGCTCGAGGTCGTCGACGCCGGCGCGCATGTCGTCGCCAGCGACGATCTCTACGGCGGCACGTATCGCCTGTTCGAGCGCGTGCGCCGGCGCAGCGCCGGCACCGACTTCAGCTTCGTCGACATGGCCGATCTCGACGCCGTCGTCGCCGCGATCCGGCCCGAGACGCGCGTGCTCTGGGTGGAGACGCCGAGCAATCCGCTGCTCAAGCTCGCCGACCTCGCCGCGCTGTCACAGGTGGCCCGCGACCACCGCCTCATCGCCGTCGCCGACAACACCTTTGCGAGCCCCTGGGTGCAGCGGCCGCTCGAGCTCGGCTTCGATGTCGTCGTCCACTCGACCACCAAGTACCTCAACGGGCACTCCGACGTGATCGGCGGCGTCGCGATCGTTGGCAACGACGAGCGCCAGGCCGAGTGGCGCGAGCGGCTCGCCTTCCTGCAGAACGCGGTCGGCGCCATCGCCGGGCCTTTCGACAGCTTTCTGGCACTGCGCGGCGTCAAGACGCTGGCGCTGCGCATGGAGCGGCACTGCGCCAACGCGCTCGCGCTCGCGCGCTGGCTCGAGGCGCAGCCGAAGGTCGCGCGCGTCCGCTACCCGGGCCTGTCGTCGCATCCGCAGCACAAGCTCGCCGAGCGGCAGATGAATGGTTTCGGTGGCATGGTCTCGATCGACCTCGACACCGACCTCGCCGGCGCGCGGCGCTTCCTCGAGCGCTGCGAGGTCTTCGCGCTCGCCGAAAGCCTCGGCGGCGTCGAAAGCCTGATCGAGCACCCGGCGATCATGACCCACGCGACGATCCCGCTGACCTCGCGCCAGAAGCTCGGCATCGGCGACGCGCTGGTGCGGCTCTCGGTCGGGATCGAGGACATCGACGACCTGACCGCGGATCTGTCGCGGGCGCTCGCGGCGATCTGACGTCGCCACCGACGAGCTGTGGGTTGCTTCCTAGCCAACAACGGCTTTCGGCCATACGGAGCCCGTCATGCGATGACGGCGAATGTCGTCGATCGCCTGCCGTGGTGGGAGAGCGTCAACGCGCTCGGACTCGTTGCCAAGTGGTATTACTGACTTAGCAGTTAGCTCTACGCGGACTCGCTCGGATCCGCCCTGCGCTGAGAGGTACGGCAGTCGACCCCTCCGAACTGCACGCTCTGTGCGGACTTGGATAGCCGTCTGCAAACACCAGCACGATCTAAGTGGTTGATCTCAAAGGGAATAAGCGGACGGCCTGCGGACGTTGACGGACAGCCTCGGAAGACCCGAATCGTGATGGGGTTCGCGAGTTCGAATCCCGCCGTCCCGGCCAGCAATACGAGGGGTTAGCCCCCTTCCGGGCTAACCCGTTTTCATTGGTTCACGACGGGACGCCTCGAGTCGATGGTCGTGCACTGTATTCGATGGGCCCAAGCGTGAGGCACACTTGCGCCCTGGCACGAGGAGCGGCTCGCCTTGCATCGATCAACGCCACAGCAACGCGATCCGAACGTTTGAATGCACTTCTTCAATGCCGGGGCGCTAGCGTCGCGCATCCTTGTCGCTGCCTCGATCGCCGTGCTCGCCGGCTGCGCGGGCCTGCCCGCCGTGGTTGACCGGCAACCCTCGAGCGCCTTCGCGGACACCGGCGCCACTCACATCGCCCGCGCGCTCGCGCCCGGGGTCACCGCACACCCCGGCAAGACCGGCGTGCTGCCGCTGCTCAGCGGCCGCGAAGCCTTCGCGGCGAGGATGATCCTCGCGCGGGCCGCCGAGCGCAGCCTCGACGTCCAGTACTACATCTGGCACGCCGACACGACCGGAACGCTGATCTTCGAGGCGCTGTGGCAGGCCGCGGAGCGCGGCGTCCGCGTCCGCCTCCTGCTCGACGACCAGAACACGGGCGGGCTCGACCCTACGCTCGCGGCCCTCGACGCGCATCCCAACATCGAGGTGCGGCTCTTCAATCCCTTTGTGAGCCGATCCTTTCGCTTCCGCGACTACGCGGGAAGCTTCGCGCGCCTCAATCGCCGGATGCACAACAAGTCGTTCACCGCCGACAACCAGGTGGCGATCGTCGGCGGCCGCAACATCGGCGACGAATATTTCGAGGCCGCCACCGCGGTCGCCTTCACCGATCTCGACACCGTCGTCGAAGGGGCGGTCGTTCGCGATGTCTCGGCGCAGTTCGACGCCTACTGGAACAGCGCGTCCGCCTACCCGCTGGCCAGCCTGGTTCCGGTGGCCGATGCGAGTGGCGCAGCAACGGTCCGCGACGCCTGGTCGAGGCTGAGCGCCAGTCCGGAGGCGGCGCAATACCTCGATGCCGTGCGCGAGACCGAGCTGGTGCAGCAGTTGCTGGCAGGCAAGCTGGAGGTGGAATGGGTGCCCGCGCGACTGGTCAGCGACGATCCCGACAAGGTTCTCCATCCGCCCGAGCGGCGCGAGATTCAGATGGGCCCGCGCCTGCAGGCGGCGATGGGTCGGCCCATCGCTGAAATGGACCTCGTCTCCCCGTACTTCGTGCCGACACAGGAAGGCACGGATGCGCTTCTTGCGACCGCAGCGCGCGGGGTGAGGGTGCGCATCCTCACGAACTCGCTGGCGGCGACCGACGTGGCGCCGGTGTACGCGGGCTACGTCAAGTACCGCGAGGCGCTGCTGAACGGCGGCGTCCAACTGTTCGAGCTGAAGCCGGAGAGCGACGCGCGGCCGCGCGGCAAGGTCGGCACGAGCTCCGCGGCGAGCCTGCATGCGAAAACCTTCGCGATCGACCGCAGCCGCATCTTCATCGGCTCGTTCAATCTCGATCCTCGCTCGGCCCGGCTGAACACGGAGGTGGGTGTCGTCGTGGAGAGCGCCACGTTGGCGACGCAGTTGTCGAAGGCGTTCGACCGCAGCATTCCGGAGCGAGCCTACGAAGTGCGCCTCACTCCCGACCGGACGGGCGTCGAGTGGATCGAGCGAACCTCCGCGGGCGAAGTCCGCCATTCGTCGACCCCCGGCGCCAGCGCCTCGCGCATTTTCTTCGTCAACCTGTTACGGATGCTGCCGATCGAGTGGCTGCTCTGACGGGAGAGCATCGAGCCCGTCAGCCCGAAGGGGCAATTGCTCCGATCGAGGGGCGCAGCTATCACCGGGCCACGGCAACTCGCCGTGAGTCGAAGAGGACCGGACATGCCGACGCCCCGGACGCCCGCCAGCGGTCTGCACCCCTCGGCGCGGTGCCCTTCGAGGCTACCGCAACGCCGTCTCCGCTCGGAATGAAGGTGCCCGCCGGCGGCGTCTGGCGCTTCGATTTCGTCGCCGGCCTCACCGCGGCGGCGGTCGTGCTGCCCAAGGCAATGGCGTATGCCGCGGTGGCCGGCCTGCCCGTGGCGGTGGGCCTCTACACGGCGTTCATCCCGATGGTCGTCTACGCATTGCTGGGCTCGTCGCGCGTGCTCAGCGTCAGCTCGACGACCACGCTGGCGATCCTCGCCGGCACCGCGCTCGCGCTGGTGGTTCCGGACGGCGACCCGGCCAAGCTCGTGACGGCGACCGCCACGCTGACCGCGCTGGTCGGCATCATGCTCGTGCTCGCCCGGTTGATGCGTCTGGGGTTCGTCGCCGACTTCATCTCGGCACCGGTACTGACCGGGTTCAAGGCCGGCATCGGCCTCGTGATCGTGCTTGATCAGGTTCCCAAGCTGCTCGGCACCCACATCACCAAGCAGGGCTTCTTTGCCGACCTGCTCAGCGTGGCGCAGCACATTCCCGCGACCTCCTTGCTGACGCTCGCCGTCGCGGTCGCGACGCTCGTCATCCTCGTGACGATGGAGCGCCTCTGGCCGCACTCGCCGGCGCCGCTGGTGGCCGTCGGCGCTGGCATCGCGGCGGCATGGTTCCTCGGCCTCGAAGCGCTCGGCGTCTCGACGGTGGGGCACATCCCGCAAGGGCTGCCCTCGATCACGCTGCCCGCCCTCGCGCTCGCCGTGCGGTTGCTGCCGGCCGCGGCAGGGATCGCGCTGATGAGCTTCACCGAAACGATCGCCGCCGGACGCGCGTTCGCCCGCCCCGGCGACCCGCCCGTCGATGCCAATCGTGAGCTGGTCGCTGTCGGCGCGGGCAATCTCGCCGGAGCGCTGTCGGGTGCGATGCCGTCCGGCGGCGGCACGTCGCAGACCGCGGTCGGCCGCGCGGCGGGAGGCCGCACGCAGAGAGCTTCGCTCGTCACCGCGGCTGCCGCGCTCGCGACGATGCTCTTCCTGGCGCCCCTGCTCGGACTGTTGCCGAACGCGACGCTGGCGATGATCGTCATCGTCTACTCGATCGGCCTGATCCAGCCCGCCGAATTCATCGCCATCCGCAAGGTGCGGACGATGGAGTTTCGCTGGGCCGTCGCCGCCGCGCTCGGCGTGCTCTTGTTCGGGACGCTGCAGGGGATCTTGGTGGCGATCATCGCGTCTCTGATCAGCCTGTCGGCGCAGGCGACGCGGCCCATGGTGCGTGTCATCGGGCGCAAGCGCGGCGCCGACGTCCTGCGGCCGGTCTCGCCCGAGCACCCCGACGACGAGACGTTCGAGGGACTGTTGATCCTCCGGCCCGAGGGCCGCCTCTTCTTCGCGAACGTGCAGAACGTCGCCGATCAGATCAAGGCGCTGACGCTGGAATACAAGCCGCGTGTGCTCGCACTCGACCTGAGCCGGGTGCCCGACATCGAGTATTCCGCGCTGCAGACGCTCATCGAGAGCGACAAGCGGGTGACGGAGCAGGGCGTGGTCGTCTGGCTGGCGGCACTCAATCCGAGCGTGCTCGAGGTCGTGCGTCGTTCCGGTTTCGACCAGCAGCTGGGCAGCGAGCGCCTCGTGTTCAACGCGCGGATGGTGATCGAGCGCTACCAGGCACTTCGCGCCAGGGAAGACACGGTGGCTGCAGGCGCCCCCTAGGACGAGCCGGCTTCACTCGGCCAGCGTCATGCGGCACACGCGAACGGTCGGGTCGCCAGGCTCGGACTCGATGCGAAAACCGAGGCGCCTGGCAAGGCGAAGCATGGCCTGGTTCTGGGTCAGCACGAGCCCCTCCATTTGCTTCAGGCCGCGCCGCTTCGCTTCCTCGATGAGAGTCGCCATGAGACGGGTCGCGAGCCCCGTTCCGCCGAACTCGGAGGCCACGGTGATCGCGAACTCGCAGCTGGTCCGGTCCGCCGCGAAGACGGCGATCGCGCTGCCGACGATGTCGATCCCGTCGGCCGCCGGAACCGTCGCCACCAGCCCGATCCCGGCCTCGGGGAACGAGGCGAGCACCTCGCGCAACCGTTTCGGGTCGGGCTCGCGAACGACGCGCATGAAGCGCATGTAGCGCGCGGCGTCGCTCAGTCGCTGGAACGCCTGCAGGACCTCGGCCTCGTCGGCCGAGCGCATGGCGCGCACGTGCACTGAACGCCCGTCGCGCAAGGTGAGGTCGAGTTCGAGCATGGTGTTCCCCGGAGGCTGGATCGGACGCCGGCGTCTCAGAAGCGTTGCTCGATGATCTTGAGCGGATGGTCCGGCTCGACGTAGCCGCCCGCCTTCTGCCGCGCCGGCAACTTGAGCTTCTCGCGCGGCAGTTCCTTGTACGGCACTCGCTTCAGGATGTCGCTGATGATGTTCAGCCGCACGCTCTTCTTGCGGTCCGAGGGCGCAACCCGCCAGGGCGCGAAATTGGTGTCGGTGGCGGCGAACATCGCGTCGCGCGCCCGCGAGTAGTCATACCAGCGGCTGTACGACTTCAGGTCCATCGGCGAGAGCTTCCAGACCTTGCGCGCGTCTTCGAAGCGCGACTTCAGCCGCCGCGTCTGCTCCTCGGGGCTGACCTCGAGCCAGTACTTGAGCAGGATGACGCCCGACTCGATGATCGCCCTCTCGAGCAGCGGAACGGTCTTCAGGAAACGATCAGTCTGCTCCGGAGTGCAAAAGCCCATGACGCGCTCGACCCCGGCGCGGTTGTACCAGCTTCGGTCGAAGATGACGACTTCGCCCGCGGCGGGCAGGTGCTGCACGTAGCGCTGCATGTACATCTGCGACTTCTCGCGCTCGGTCGGCGCGGGCAGGGCGATGACGCGAAAGACACGCGGACTGACGCGCTCGGTGATCGCCTTGATCGTGCCTCCCTTGCCGGCGCCGTCGCGGCCTTCGAAGACGATGCAGACCTTCGCTCCCGTGTGCGCCACCCAGAGCTGGAGCTTCACGAGCTCGACGTGCAGTTTGCGCAGCGCCTTGTCATACGCCTTTGCCGACAGGTCACCTCCGGAAGCCCCGTCGGAGGCGTCGACGCGCGAGGTCGGGCCCGGCTCGGGCGCGCTTCGCGCGGCAGGCCTGGTCTTGCTGGGGGTGCGGACGTTCATGATCGATCGGTCTCCTTCCAATGGATAACACAAGACGCGGGAACCCGGTGTCGTCGGCTTGCTCGCGCGGTGATCAGCGCGGCGGCGTTGTTGAACCGCGCGTGCCGCGCTATGCTGCTTCCCGGCAATTCAACCTGACGTGAGTGCGCGATGAGTGAACAGATCCGAGGCAAGCACTGGGGCCGCCAGATGGACGGCTTGATGTCGGAGATCGCGCGCCAGGCGACCATCTGCAAGGTCAGGCTCCTCGACCCCGGCGTCATCGACGCGGTGATCCGGAACGACGAATCGGTGTGCGGTACGAGCAATCCGCTGTCGTTCAAGAAGCTCAGGGATGCCATGCTGATGGGCTTCGTGGTCAAGGGGAAGTCCGTCGACGCGCTGGGCCCGGTGGAGACCGAGGGGTTGGTCACGGCGATTCGTGAGCGGGTCAAAAGTCACCTGGGCGACCAGTTGGGTGGCCCCGCCTGAGCGTCTCTCGTTTCGCGGCCATGACGCTCCCTTCTCCGACGCTTGCCTTCGCGCGGCGATCTGAGCCAGTGTAGGAAGCGGACCCCCGACGATCCATATGCCTTTGGGGCAGTCGATAGCGTGACTGTCAGGCCCGATCCACGACGCACCCTGGTGTCACGGCGAGAAAGCGGCATCACGCCATGATGTTGACGCCTCCGTCGACGTACAGCGTCTCGCCCGACAGGCGTCGCGCATACGGGGTCGCGAGGTAGGCACAGGTGAAGCCCACGTCCATGACGTCGACCAGCTCGCCGATCGGCGCGCGTTGCGCGGCTTCGGCGAGAAGGAGGTCGAAGCCCTTGAGGCCGGAGGCGGCACGCGTCTTCAACGGGCCGGGAGAGATCGCGTGCACACGAATGCCCTTGCCGCCCAGCTCGTAGGCGAGGTAGCGGCAGCAGGATTCGAGCGCAGCCTTCACCGGGCCCATCACGCTGTAAGTGGGAACGACCTTGCTCGCTCCGTGATAGCTCATTGCCATCATCGTGCCGCCGTTCTTCATCAGCGGCGCCGCGAGCTTGGCCATGCGCACGAACGAGTGGCACGAGATGTCCATCGCCGTGGCGAACCCCGAGGCCGAACAGTCGAGAAGCCCGCCCTGCAGGTCTTCCTTGGGTGCGAACGCGATCGAATGCACGAGGATGTCGAGCTCGCCCCACTGCTTGCCGACCGCATCGAACACTGCTTCGAGCTCGCCGTCGACGGCGACGTTGAGGGGAAGGAAGAGCGCTGCGTCGAGTTCGCGCGCGAGCGGCTCGACGTGGGGCCGTGCCTTCTCGCTCTGGTAGGTGAGGGCCAGTTCGGCGCCCAGCTCGCGGAACGCCTTGGCGCAGCCATAGGCGATCGAGCTGTCGTTGGCAACGCCGACGACCAGCGCCTTGGCGCCTTTGAGGGCAGGGTGGGGAACAGGGGCCGGCATGGTCTTCCTTCTTTCAGCGCGTTGGCAAATGGGTTCGGCCCGTGGCTCGCGGCTTTGAGGACTTCGCGGGTCGGGCCGTCTTTCGGGCCGTCTTCTTGGCCGTCGCGCCTCGGGCGCCGGAGGCGAAGAGCTCTTCGAGCTTCGCCAGACGTGCGGCCCGTTCGCCCGCTGCCGCGCCCGCGGCGTCTCCGGTGCGACGAATGGCGTCCAGGATGCGTTTGCGCCGGGTCGCGTCGGCCGGCAGCATGTCCGGGATCGCGGCCAGCGCGCGTTCGGGATCCAGCACCAGGCTGAAGTATTGCTCGCGCACGGTTTGCTTGAACTCTTCCAGCGTCATGCCGTCGTTCTCGGCCCGCATCGCGCGCAGCGTGTTAAACGACCGCTCGTCTGCCGCCGCTTCGCCCATGCCGACGTAGAGCAAGGCTCTGATCGCGGCCTCGCGAGCGCCGCCCTTGGCGACGCCCGCCTTCAACTCCGAGATGCGCTCCCTGATGCGGGCGACGCGCTCCGGATCCAGCCCCGGCCGGGGCCGTAGTTCCGCCTCGGGCGACGCGGTTCCGACCATCGCCTGCAGCACGGGCGAGCCGTAGATCGCCAGGAAGAGTTTTTCCAGGGCGGCGTCGCGCTGATCGCGATAGCCGTCGAGGGCGGCGACGATGCCGTCCGAGACCACCTCCTGCCATTTCAGCAAGGGGTTGTCGGGCGCTGCCGGCTGGCGGTTCGAGCGCACCTGCTCGGCCAGCTCGGCGACCTGCTTCATCATCGGATTGCGATCGGAGAAGACCTCGAACGGCAACTCGGTGTTCTTGGATTCCTTCAGCCACGCGGCGGTCTCGTCCGTCATGAAGGCCTTGACGAAAGGCTGGACCATGGTGCGATAGATGCCCAGGTTGATTTCCGACACCCGCCGTACGGTCGCGAAGCGGCGCTCGTTCTCGGGGTCGGGCTGGACGATCGCGTGGATGTCGTTCAAGGTGCGCGCCTCGAAGCGCACGATCCAGTCGCCGCCGATCGCCTCTTGATGAACCGACTCGGCCGTCTTGCGGGTCATGACCGCCTCGTACAGACCTGGCGGGAGCACATCGATCAGGTCGATGTTCGAGGCGAACTCCTGGTGTTCCTTCTTGGCGACGCCGCCCGACACGAAGATGCCGAGATGGCCGATGGTGTCGTGCACGGCGTAGATGATGGTCTGGCCGCAGGCGCGGATCTCGTCGTCGCTGCCGTAGAGGTCATTGATCCAGCCCAGCGCCTGTTGCGGCGGCGTGATGTTGTCGCCCTTGGAGCAGAAGCAGATGATCGGCGAGCGGATGTTGCGCAGATCGACTCGCTCTCCCTTGCGGGTGACGATCTCGGCGGTGGCGAGTCGGTTGCCGACGAACAGCTCGTCGACGATCCACTGGATCTCCTCGGCGTTGAGATTGACGTGCTGACCCCACCACTTCTCGAACTCGATGAAGCGGGGCCCTTCGGTGTCGACGTTCGCCCACAGGTTGTACTTCTTGGTCCACAACGTGTTGGACGGGTTCAGGTTCTCGAAATTCTCGACCAGCATGCCGCCGTCGAACTTGCCGTTGCCGAGGTCGCTGGCGAGCGCGGTCATCCAGCTGCCACCGGCCAGGCCGCCGGTGTAGCGCATCGGGTTCTCACCTTCCACGCCGGCCCAGTACGAGAGCGGCGAGCCGGCGACGATGATCGGCCCGAACAGTTCCGGCCGGATTCCCGCCACCAGCAGCACGGACCAGCCGCCCTGGCAGTTGCCGACGACGCACGGCTTGCCTTCGGCGCGGGGGTGCAGCGCGATGACCTTCTCGAGGAATACCGCCTCGGTGTGCATGATGTCTTCGATCGTCTGGCCCGGCATCGGATCGGGCGCGAAGCCGATGAGGTAGGCCGGGTGGCCGGCGGCCATCGCCACGCCGAGCTCGCTGTCGGCCTTGAAGCCGCCGATTCCCGGGCCGTGCCCGGCGCGTGGATCGACGACCACGAACGGACGCTTGCGCTCGTCGGCCGTCATCCCGGCCGGCGGCCGTACTCGCACCAGGAGGTAGTTGACGGGCTTCTCGAACGTGCGGCCGTCAAGCACGAGCTCGGCGTCGAAGCGCAGCACATGCGGGACCTCCTTGGCCCTTTCGCTGTAGTACTGCTCGCTGCGCTGCCGCATCACATCCCAGAACAGCACGGTGCGCTGCATCGCGTCGGTCATGTACTCGCCGACCGGGCCCCACGGTTGGAGGTCGGCTGCCTTGCCAGGCTTGGCGGCGTGGGTCTTTGCCATGTTCACTCTCTCTGTGTCCAGGTAGTTGTCGTCGAGACGTCGCGGACGGGCGGCCGTCTCGATGGGTGCGCGCAGGTGCGGGACTGCTCTTCAAGCCAACCTTATCTCATTCGAAAGCGGAGCCTTGCGAGCGAACTCGGACACGCTGCGCAGCGTGGTCTCGCTGATCGTGCCGATGGCCTCCCGGGTGAAGAAGGCCTGATGGCCGGTGACGATCACGTTCGAGAAAGAAATCAGGCGCTGGAAGACGTCGTCGGTGACGATGGTGCTCGACAGATCGCGGAAGAACAGATCGCCCTCCTGCTCGTAGACATCCAGGGCCAGGCCGCCCAGGTGGCCGCTCTTGAGCGCCTGAACGGCAGCGTCGGTATCGAGGAGGCCGCCTCGACTGGTGTTGACCAGCAAGGCGCCGCGCTTCATCCTCGCCAGGGTTCCGGCATTGACGATGTGGTGGTTCTCCGCCGTCAGCGGACAGTGTAAGGACACGATGTCCGCGTTCGCACCGACTTCACCGGGCGGCGCGTAGCGCGCGCCGAGCGCCTCGAACTCCGCGGAGCGGAACGGGTCGTAGCCGATCACCTCGCATCCGAAACCCAGCATGATGCGGGCGAAGACGCGGCCGATCTTGCCGGTACCCACCACCGCAGCGGTCTTGCCGTGGAAGTCGAAGCCCATCAGCCCGTCGAGAGAGAAATTCGAGTCGCGCGTCCGGTTGTAGGCGCGATGCGTCTTCCGGTTGAGAGCGAGCAGCAGAGCGACGGCATGCTCGGCGACCGAATAGGGCGAGTAGTCGACCACGCGCACCACCTTGATGCCCAGGCGCGACGCGGCCGCCAGATCGACGTTGTTGAAGCCGGTGCAGCGCAGCGCCACCAGCCCTGTTCCGCCGGCGCGGAGCGCTTCCAGCACGTTGGCGTCGGCCACGTCGTTGACGAAGATGCAGACCGCCTCGAAGCCGGCGGCCAGGGCGATCGATTCCAGCCCGAGCGCCATGTCGAAATAGTGCAGTTCGTGGCCCTCCGCGGCGTTGGCCGCGTCGAGGAACTGGCGGTCATAGGGCTGGGTGCTGAACACGGCGATCTTCATGGGTTCCGGCAAGGGTGTTCGCTGGCTACCCTTGCAGCACGCGCCGCGTGTGCCGGGCGATCATCAGCTCTTCGTTGGTCGGCACCACCCAGGCCGCGACCGAGCCGGTCGCGAGATCGATGCGCGGCCCGCCCTTGCGGTTGGCCTGCTCGTCCAGCGATGCGCCGAGCCAGCGCGCGTCGCGGCAGACGCGGTCGCGAATCTCGGCGCTGTTCTCGCCGATCCCGCCGGTGAAGACGATCGCATCGAGGCCGCCCAGCGCAGCGGCCAGGGAGCCCAGCTCGCGTCCGATCCGGTAGACGTAGAGATCGATCGCGAGCCGGGCACGCGGCGCGTCACTCACCAGCAGCGTGCGCATGTCGCTCGACACGCCGGAGACGCCGAGCAGGCCGGACTCGCTGTAGATCAGCTTCTCGATCGCGCGCGCGTCCATGCCGCGCTGGTCCATCAGGTACAGGATGACGCCCGGATCGAGGGCGCCGCAGCGCGTGCCCATCGGCAGCCCGTCGACCGCCGTGAAGCCCATGGTGCTGGCGACGCTGCGGCCACTCGACAGCGCACACATGCTCGCGCCGTTTCCGAGGTGCAGCACCACGCAGCGGCCGCTCGCCGCCTTCGCGTCGAGTTGCGGCAGGACCGATGCGATGTATTCGTACGAGAGGCCGTGGAAGCCGTAGCGCTGCACGCCCGCGTCGTGCAGCTCCCGGGGCAGAGCGAACATCTGCGCGAGCTCCGGCTGAGCGCGATGGAACGCCGTGTCGAAGCAGGCCACCTGAGGCAGCTCGGGCCGGCGCTCGAGCAGGAGCCGGATCGGCGTCAGGTTGTGCGGCTGGTGCAGCGGCGCGAGCGGAACGAACTGCGCCAGGTCTTTCAGCACCGTGCCGTCGACGCGCACCGGCTGGGCGTACTGGAGCCCGCCGTGAACGACACGGTGGCCGATGCCGGCGAGTTGTGTCCGGCCGAGCTGCTCGCGCACGAATTCGACGATGTGCGCGAGCGCGCCGTCGTGCCCGAGCGGGTGGCCTTCGCCCCAGGAGCGGGTCGCGACCGTGGCACCGGCCGGATCCTTCGCGACGAAGCGCGGCGCGGTGTGGATCGCCTCGGCCTGACCGCGCACCACCAGCTCGAGGTCGGCGCCCGCGAAGAGCGAGAACTTGATGCTCGACGAGCCGGC
>Ga0207645_10002305_pt1 | contig 15081 bp, 13 predicted proteins | sample KBSM53metaG_FD_184331 | JGI IMG/M metagenome (GOLD analysis project Ga0207645, IMG submission 184331) | Miscanthus rhizosphere microbial communities from Kellogg Biological Station, Michigan, USA - KBS M5-3 metaG (SPAdes) (version 2) | ecosystem: Host-associated > Plants > Roots > Rhizosphere >...
CATGATTGCAACCGATTTTTCAGGTAGGTCTTTAGATTTCAGCAATAACGAAACTATGACTAAATATCAAAGGCTGGTTACCTCTATAATGGCAGCGGTGCCCGCACTGGCTGAACATGCTTCGCCTGCAAGTATGGCGGCCGAAGTAATATTTAGAGCCGCGACAGATGGAACTGATCAATTAAGATATATAGCAGGAGAAGATGCCAAAACGCTCATAGCAAACCGTCAGCAATACGATGACGCTACATTCATAGGTGGTATTAAATCACGATTTGGCCTTAAATAGTAGAAATATAAGCCAAATGCAAAATTGTTCATTGCTGAAAACACCGACCTGGAAACAAAAGGCTTTGGTGTTTTCGCATTATATGCAACGCTAAACCAACCACACAACAAGCATGAACCAACTGAGAAAAACCCTGATTAGGATACAACATACAGAGATTTGGCAACTATAACAGATTAAAGACTACTGACCTTTGTGCCATAATTAAAAACATAAAAAAATGGCAATTAAACATTGGACAGCAGACGATATTCCCTCACAGCAAGGAAAAACAATTCTCATTACAGGTGCAAACAGTGGACTTGGATTAGAAGCAACAAAGGTATTGAGCAGTAAAGGTGCTCACGTAGTTATGATTGCCCGTAACCTGGAAAGTGGTAATGAAGCAATTTCCTTGATCAAAAAAGAAAACGCTAATGCTAAGTTGGAACTAATGCAATTAGATTTGTCTGACTTTGCGTCAATACATCAATTTTCTCAGGAGTTTCATCAGAAGTATAAGCAACTTGATGTACTCATCAATAATGCAGGTGTTATGTTTCCGGTAAAGCGGGAACTCACTAAGCAAAAATTTGAAGTTCAGTTTGGAACGAATCATTTAGGGCATTTCCTGCTAACCGGCTTGCTTTTGGATATATTAAAAAGCACCCCAAATTCCCGTATAGCAATACAGTCAAGCGGACAGCACAAGGCAAAAATGGGTAAGCCCGATATTCATTTTGATGACCTGAATTTTGATAAAGGATATAACAAATTTATAGCCTATTCTCAAAGTAAACTTGCAAACCTATTATTTGCGTATGAGTTAGACAGGCAACTGAAAGCGAACGAGATTGACATAACCGTTGTTGCTGCTCACCCCGGCTATACAAAAACAAATCTTACAAGGCATACAGGTTTTTTTGTTCAAGCCATAATAACAAACATACTTGCCCAAAAAGTTGAAATAGGTACGCTTCCTATTTTAAGAGCAGCAACAGATCCAAGTGTAAAAGGTGGTGAATATTTTGGACCAACCAAAATGAATGAAATGCGTGGATATCCTGAATTGGTAAAGTCAAGTGACAAATCTTATAATAAGGAGTTAGCCGGAAAATTTTGGAAGGTTTCTGAAAAATTAACCCAAATTAATTATGAGTTCAATGGAAAATAAATTCATGAAAATAAATTCCGTTTCGGAATTGCATAAACTAATGGGTATCCCAAAGCCCAAACACCCATTAGTTAGTTTGATAAATTATAGCGATGTTCATTTATCTGCCATAGAAAATTCGGTTAAAGTAATATTGAATTTTTATATGGTTTCAATAAAGCATAACGCTGATTGCAAGTTCAGCTATGGTCAAAATTATTACGACTTTGACGAAGGAGTCTTAGCATTTATGGAACCGGGACAAATTGCATCAACGACCCAAAGCGAAAATGCACAACCCGATGGATGGCTGTTGATTTTTCATCCCGACCTCATTAGAAATTATCCAATTGGAAAAACCATAAAAAAATACGGGTTCTTTTCGTATGCAGTCAATGAAGCATTGCATTTATCCGAAACTGAAGAAGCAATGATTGAAGAGATTTTCAAGAATATTGAAAAAGAATACAATCATTCAATAGACCAATTTAGCCAGGATGTAATGGTTTCACAGATTGAGCTATTACTCAATTATTCCAACCGGTTTTACAACAGGCAATTCATTACCCGCAAAACAGCGAGCAGTGATTTACTGACGAAATTGGAAATTTTGCTTGACGAATATTTCGAAAGCGACAAAATAATTGAATCCGGACTTCCAACCGTTCAGTTTTTTGCCGAGAAATTGAATCTGTCACCCAATTATTTAAGTGATATGCTAAGATCTATCACAGGACAAAGCACTCAACAACATATCCATAACAAACTAATTGAAAAAGCAAAAGAAACATTATCAACTACAAATCTTTCCGTAAGCGAAATTGCATACCAGTTAGGATTTGAGCATCCCCAATCATTCAGTAAATTATTTAAAACCAAAATGAATGTTTCGCCACTTGAGTATCGGGCATCTTTTAATTAATGAATGAAAGAGTCAAAGCAAAAATGAAAAATCAAGAGAGGATGGAATTAAAAGGGCCGCACAAGATTGTATCTAACAGAAATAATACGATCTACTACGCCGTTGTTACACTGACAGTAAATTTTTTGACCCCGGATAGGCCATTGGGTTGTAAGATTCAATCCTTTTACACTTTTGTTGGTGTTCAACTTTAATTCTCTCTCCGCTCAAATACATCACACCAACCAACAGACCAGCAGAGATTACAATTCACCGAACGAAAGATCCTTTTCGTTTAACTGACTGAGTGGCGAGGTAGTCCGGTTGGTAAAAACCCCTGCCCCAGGTCTGAAAAAAAAGGATAGGACACTGATGGCTGATGTTCAATCCTGAATGTCTCGCGAGGTTCTTTCTGTACAGCGGAAATTCCTTAAACCAATTCAATTGGTAAAAACACCATCCCCGCCCTGAAAATTTTTTTAACAGTAAAATTTTAAAAATCCCGTGTGTAATTCTTTTGCTCTGCACATCCCTTTGTGAAACGAAAGCTTATGCAACAAAAAATGCTGCGACCCGATGCACGGTATTTCCAGGTTATTTTCCAGGCTATCTTTCTCCTGTATGGTCTATTGATCCTGGATTGGGATGCTGACTGGCAACATTACGGGGTTAGTATTGGTGGTTGTTTGTTGTTTCAATATGCCGCCGATTCTATTAAGGAAAGACGGTTTTTAAGAACGGGTGAGTTTCGCCGGTGGGGATTCAGCATACTGATAAGCGCCATGAGCCTTTGCCTGCTGTTGAAGACCAATTACTGGTATATCAGTCTCCTTGCTGCATTATTAACCGTTGCTTCCAAGTATATTTTCCGGTGGCAAAAAAAACATCTGTTCAATCCTTCCGCCTTTGGTATTGTAGTTACAATCATGCTCACCCATCTTGCGTGGCTAAGCCCGGCGCAATGGGGAAGTAATGCAGTGATATTTTTCAGTGCAATCACACTGGGAACAATCGTGGTAACACGGGTACAGAAACTGGATGTTTCTCTTGCATTCCTTATAACGTTTGTTGGTTTATTGTATTGGCGGCAGGTATATATACTTGGCTGGCCAATGGATCATTTCATTCATTCAGTGAGCACCGGCAGTTTGTTGTTATTTACTTTTTTTATGATCAGCGATCCAAGAACGTCGCCTGATCACCCGCTGGCCAGGATGCTCTGGGCCGTGGTCATCGCAACCGTTGCGTTTTACCTCGCGGCATTCAAATGGAAATATAATACCATCATCTGGGTGCTCGTGGCTGCGGCACCGTTAGTTCCGGTGCTCAACGCCGTTTTCAAATCAACAACATTTGAATGGAAAAGCTATTTATTATCCAACAGTACTTCTTCTTCTTTTTGGGCAAAGAGATATAAACTTAAAACTATAATCATGAAAGCATTTACAAAAAAACTGGCCGCTCTTATTTTACTAACAGCAATGATCAGCCGCGAAGCCGCTGCTTTTTGTGGTTTTTATGTAAGCAAAGCGGATGGAACGTTGAAAAACAAAACCTCGCAGGTCATTCTTGTGCGCGATGGCAACCGCAATGTTATTACCATGTACAACGACTTTAAAGGAAATCTTAAAGATTTTGCGATGGTAGTGCCGGTGCCCGTTGTGCTGGGCAAAAATGATATCAAGGTGGTAGACCAGCAGATATTTACTACGCTGAACGAATACAGCAAACCGAGATTGGTAGAGTATTTTGATCAAAATCCCTGTGAACAAAATTCATACAAAGATCTGCAGGGTAAACTACCTGGCGTAGCTAAGCAGGAAGTAGTGGTGGCAGGTATCGCAAAAAGAAAAGACAACGGTGTGAGAATTGAGGCAAAATATCTTATCGGTGAATACGATATTCTTATCCTGAGCGCCAAAGAAAGCGCAGGCTTAAAAACATGGCTGGATGAAAATGGTTATAAGATTCCGGCCGGTGCTGACGAAGTACTGGAGCCCTATGTTAAAAGCAATCTGAAATTTTTCGTGGTGAAAGTAAATGAAGAAGAAAAGAAAAAGCTGCCGGGTAATTTTCTTCGTCCCATACAGATCCGTTTTTCTTCGCCAAAGTTTATGCTGCCCATTCGGCTCGGAATGGCGAATGCTGACGGTGACCAGGATATGATCGTGTACGCATTCACCAAAAAGGGAAGAGTGGAGAGTACCAATTACAGGACCGTTTCATTGCCCACCGGCAAGAACATTCCGTTATTTGTAAAGAATAATTTTGGAAATTTTTATTCCAATCTTTTTCAGCACCAGTGGAGCATGGAAGGCAAAGCCATTACGATGCTGGAATATGCCTGGGATGTAAGCCCGAAGAATTTTATGAAATGCGACCCTTGTGTTGCCACGGCTCCTGGCGCACAGGATCTTGTTCAGGCCGGTGTATGGTGGATCAACCGCGACTGGAATGATTACAGTGATATTGATGAGCAGGAGGATTATTCAGGGAATGTATATTTCACGCGGTTGCATGTGCGTTACAACCGTAACAATTTCCCGCAGGATCTGCAGTTCCAGGTAACACCCAACACGGAAAACTTCCAGGCCCGCTATGTGATCACACATCCCGCTTCGGGGGATTTTAATTGCGATGCCGGGAAAAAATACCTGAAGGATCTCAAACAACGACGGGGCGCTGAGTTGGAAATGCTGACCTGGCTTACAGGTAAGAGTTATAATGACTGGGATGTAGTAATGAATGATTCTGGAGAAAACGCCATTCCTTCCGAAGCGAAGTATGCAAGTGTTTTGAGGGATGTGAAAAATACGCCCGAAAGAAATAACAATTTATTGTTTGCGACGATTGGCGTTCTTGGATTGGCTTCGGTACTTGGCTTCAGGAGAAAGAGTTAAAAAATGAAAATGGAACACAGATAACACGGATCAAACGGATGCAAACAGGTGTAATGCACTAAATCCGTCTCATCCTTGTCATCTGTGTTCTATTCGTTTGGTGCCTGTAACGGGTATGCGTGTGTGAAAAACGGCAGCACGTTAAGAATACTCCCACAAATGGCCGTGGATCGCAAAAATATTAGTACTACTTTTTCTCGGGCATTTCTTTCGCCGCCAATTGATGAAACTCTGCCACTTTTCCATCTTTGTTAAACATCCATACTTCATTCAGATGCACTTTTGAAACCGTGCCATCTTTATTGGTATCGGTTTCTGTACCCCAGATGCTCACTACATTGCGGCCCGGCATATCGGGGCTTTTCAAGGTGACACAAGCATCTACCATGCTGACAGCGGAAGTAAAGCTGTTTCGGTAATCCTTAAGTGCTTTCAGGAGCATTTCTTTCCCTTTAAATACGGTACCGTCGGGCAATGTCGCAAACACAGTATCTGCAAACATGTCGGCTGCTTTATCCAGCGTGTTATCGTCATAATATTTCCATGCCCACAATACTTTTTGACTAAAGGCCTGGTCGCCCAACGTTATATTGGTTGCATGAACCTTGTACGGCTGATCTGAACTTGCCTTAGATTGTGCATACATAGTAATGGAGAATAAAGCAAACAGGAAGAATGCTACGGGAATTTTCATGTGTTTCATATATGTAAATTTTTGAGTTGACTGAAAGATGCAGAAGCAAACCAGGTGTAAAGAAGGTTTTGGAAGGGACAGGAACAGTAAGTTACAGAAGTTTGACGGCATCATTGATAGTTTTTTTATGCCGGAGTTGCATTTGGGTAGCGGACGGTCTGATGTGATCGTCTTCAACCAAAAAAAATGTCGCTTGCAGACACCGCGTGACGTTGTCATTTGACACCGGACAGGGGAAAAAAATTAATTTTGGAAACATATTAACATCATGCGGCGATTTCTATTTTTTCTTTCTTTCCTTGTTGCATGTTCAGTTGTTTGTGCACAAAATAATAAAGCAGCTTATGATTTCTCAGCTACAAAAATTATTGGGCAATGCATTGCCTATCCTTATGGCCAGGGCTATGACTCATCGGGTGTGGCTCTTATAAAGATTAAGAGAACTAAAGATTCTTTGCTATTGCATACAATTTATGCGTCGGGCATCCAGTTTGATTTAGAAGAAGACCATTCTACTATCTTCCATATCAACAGGTACAAAAACAAATTAGTGGTCGGGTATACAGCGATCGTACCGCTATATTTCTATCGCTACAGTTCAGAAAATGAACTTGTTCCCATGTATGCTGCGGCAGAAACAACGTTACAGAATAAAATCAAAATGCTGGGGAAAAATGAACATCTACTGAAACCCGTTTCAATTTTCGGTTACCCGACAGTACGGTGATACAGGCGCCGTTCTGCTCACTTTGCCTATCCTTTTCGGAAAGTCATGGGCTATTGAAACGACGACGCGTTAATAGCTATCAATTCCATTCCTTTCATCTTGCTTTTATAAAATCTTCAAGGTCGAGAGCGTATATAAAATACACAATCTCCCGGCGCAACTGGTGCGTTAATCCGGGAACTTGCAATTGCCATTTATGAAAGGGGACTTTTAAAAACTCTTTTAAATTAGAATACCCGGCGGCGGCGATTGTTTTTCTTACCTGCCATGATAATGGCAACAACTGAATGTCTCGGGTGAGGAATGATGATTGTTTTCTATACGGCATATAAAATAATTGACGTGGTACGCAAACCAAGACTACAGAGGGACCGCGAAGCCCCAGCAAGCCCAATAGTCGCGCCCACGCCATTAGCGTAGGCAATTTGACTATTATGGGGCTTGCTTTTTCTAGAAAATTCGCGGTTTTCTGTAGCTCACTTAATAGTTAATTGCTAACTGATATGTAGTATGTTTTATTTATCCAAATTTGAATGATAAAGATAATGAGGAAGTGAATTGGGAGGAGATTTGAAGAAGGGAATTTTGTGACTTAATCTATGCTGTCATCTATATTAAATATGTTGTGTATTTGAACCCTTCTTACATCACCACTTACTTTATGTGCATAAGCTCATTGATATCGATTCGTCGGTGCTTCTTTTTCGTCGGTTTCAATGTTTTTTGGAATGGTACGAAGTTTTCGTTGCCTGGAATAAGCACTTGCAAGACTAACGACTCCACTAAATGCGATAACAAGACCACAAAAGAAATAGTAATTAGGCTCCCTATAGTTAAAAAGTATAAAAAGACCGCCGAATATTGCAGCTATTCATTTTAGAAAAACCATTAAAAGAAAAATTGCTTATTGCTACATCGAAACCCGGGAAAATATTCAAGCCTGGATGGGATGGAAACCTCCGGCACAGAAGGTTAAAAAGGGGCAAATCCAAAGCAGGGGTACCCTAAGTGAAACTGATACCGATTAAAAAGACTATACTGAATAGCATTAAGCAGGTAATAGTACCTTCGGCACCTAAAACTTTCCCCTTTGAACAGCAACGTGCAAGCGTCAGGCAACACTTTTATTGGAAATTTATATGAAAAAAATATTTATTATTTGCATTCAATTTTATTTTGTGGCATCTTCAATATATTCTTATGGACAAAGCAAATTTATTGCAGTCGACAACGAATTAATTAAACTTAATAAAGAAAGGCTTTTCAACGGCAGCGTATTGGTTGCAAAAAATGGGAAAATCGTTTATCAAAAAAAAGTTGGATTTGCTGACATAGAACATAAAGTGCCAATAGTCGCAAATACAAAGTTTGAACTGGCTTCCATCTCCAAAACATTTACAGCTATTCTTATTTTGCAACTTGTTGAAAGCGGCAAAATAAAACTTGATGCTAAAATTTCTGATTACATTCCTGAATTTACAAGAAATGATTCCGGACAAATTACTATTCACCATTTGCTTTCACATACTTCAGGCATACAGGATTTTGTTGGCTTGAACTGTGACTTTGCCTCATGGACAAAGAAGGAGTTTTTAGAAGGTTTGCAAAAAACACCATTAAGTTTTAAACCGGGAAGTCAATTCCAATATGCTTCTTCTACATACATACTTTTAAGATTTATAATTGAGAAGGTAACAGGCAAAACGTACGAGACCAATCTAAGTGAGCGCATTCTTAAAGTTGCAGGCATGACAAATTCCGGGGTAATTCATAATAATGAAATTTTAGCTGACCGTGCTTTAGGCTATGTAAATAAAGAAGGTGATTATGAAAATGCTTTGCCCATCGCTAATCATGAAATATTTATAGGTGCTTCCTCGATATATTCAACGGCTGCGGACTTGTTAAAGTTTGACCAGGCTTTATATACTGAAAAGCTGCTTGGACAAAAAGAAAAGGAACTCATGTTTACCATTGTTCAACCACCTTATGGTTACGGCTGGTTTATTAGTGAAGATTCAATAAATGGAAAAATATTATCGCACGGCGGCGACGTCTTTGGTTATACTACGCTTATTGAAAGAAGGTTAAAAAACAGAATATCAATAATTATTTTAGGCAATCTGCAGGGTATTGACAGAGAAAAAATTGTAAACATTCTTGATGGAACACTTAATTAAACGAGTTTCTTTTTTACCAACACGACTTAACGATTGAAAATAAATCATGGTGGCATGAAAATTCTCGGGGCTACCTAAAGACGTTATGCAACAAGATGAATGTATTGCATACTCTTATGTAGAAGTGCAGGCAGCAGCGCCCGACCGATGACCCACCTCTGCTTCCGCTGAACAACGCGACTATTTGGTTTGCAGTGTTTGTACAGGAGTTGAGACCGTAGTAGCCGTAGGTTAAAAGTTTAATCTTCGAAGTTTGGGGTCGAGGTTTAAGTTTGGAGCTCACTGACTTTTTCAGGAAGTAACTCTCTGTATAAAAAGCAGTCCCTGGAAAGAGACCGCCAGCGTAAATTTTTAAAACAGCGCTACGATCTATTCAATCTCCAGCCGGGTGATTGTTTTGATGTCTTGCCGATGCAACGTCACTTTCTTCGTTGTGCGTTTCTCTCCATCGAAAATTTCAAAACGGTAAACACCTTCTTCGGCACCTTCAAAGTTATAACTGCGATCAATAATCGTTTCCTTCTTCCCTGCCCGGAAGTTTTCGAACACTGTACCGTCAATATCGTAAAATCTTACCGATACCATTCTGCCAAGAGGTTTTTGAATAAAAAGCCGGACCGACTCTTTTTCTAATTGAGGCTGCAATTTAAAACTGACCGATTGCTCCGTGTTCGCATAGTACTGCGATGACCTGAGCGTAGATGAACTCACACAAGAGGTAAATAACAAGGTGAGCGCAAAACAAACAGCGCCCGCTGCATAGGCGGCACTGCGAGGTGATGAATTTACTTTCATGGCTTACATTTTATGATTATAGAAAACAAACTATTCTTCGGGTCAGGCAATAACCAATCGTAACAGGCAACCAACCAGTTTTACCTGTTAAACAACAGTTGATGCCTATGATAAAATGTGTGGGAAAAACGTCCTGTCAACCGGACTCCTGTGCGACTTAAAATGCAGCGATTTATATGCCGTATTTTATTTGAATTGATAATCAAGCATCGCCCTTTTTCACTGCTAAATTTATGTATCATGACTGTACAGTTGCTGTCCGCCATTGATACAGTGATTCATCAAACTTTGGGAAGAGGTGATCCCTGGAAAGGGTCCGTGGTAAAAATAAACCAAACTTAAAAATCATTGACTGCTCAACTTGTATTTGCATATCATGGACGTCTATTCCATGTCATCCAGGAAACGACGGTAAATAACATGGGTTGGCAAACTCTTTGATGCACATTTTTTACATAAGTGAAATTACGCAGTAGCGATAAGTTCGATGATTATATCAATCATGAAAAAAAATGAACCTGATTGCAGTTCCGGAGACAGTAACTAATTTTTCTTTAGCACAAAAAACCGAGCAATGATGCTTCGGTTTTTTATTTTTCATCCCTTCAAAATCGCTTAAGGCACAATCATCGTCTTCGTTTGGAAAGTATGTGCACTGAAATAACCCAATGCACCGCCACTAATATTGGTAACAGGGTTGGCCGGCGCCGCTGACTGTGCCTGTCCCGTAGCACTCTGGTCAAGGCTGTACCAGTACTTGTATACCGCAGCATCAATACACAACATGTCTATTCGCATGGTATCGCCGCTTTCCAGTTTATCTTCCTCGTTATCATTTCCATCCACAAAAAGCGTGGCCGTGGCATGGCGCCCGTCGCTCAGGTCATCATTATTGATAAACACCCGTTTTGTCTTCACCCCGTTCAGGTAACGTACAAATTTGTAATAATTAGCGCTGCCGGCCGGATCATCATATTCAACGTTCGACATCTTGATGGCTTTTCCATCAAACCATGTATCATCGCTTACATAAATGGTATCCATATTTACCAATTGCGGCATCGTAGACGATGCGGTGTAGTCTGTACCGTTAATGCTTACACGAAGTGTATACGTTTTACCAAAGGTACCGGCCAGCGTTGCATGTTTGTATACACCGCCCGGTTCTTCGCCGAGGGCCGTTGTTATACCGGTACTGTTGTCCGTTATATTCACCGTGGCCCCGGTGACCGGCGTAAATGTATTGTCTTCATTAAAATTTTTCGTTTGCGTGATCGTCACTTCGCACTGGCCGGCCTGGTCGGTGAGTATGCCTTCAATAACATACTTTTTTTCTGCATTATCCAGGTTCACGTCAATTACTTTTTCACAGGAAGTAACTATAAAACTGCTGACAAGAACAATGATTAGTAAGCGTCGCATGCGTTTCAGAATTTGAAGTTGTAAGAAATAGAGGGAATAACAGAGAATAGAGCAGTTTGTACCGCTTCGGTTTTCGACGGATCGTCTTTTCCTTCGCGGAACTGTATCGTATATGCATTTTGCCGTCCGTATGCATTATACAGGCTGAACGTAAGTTCCGAAGAGAAACGTTTTTTCTGTTTGAGCAGCCAGGTAGCACCGAGATCGAGCCGGTGATAATCGGGCATACGATACCCGTTGCGCTCCGTATAATAAAATACAACCTGTCCATCCACTTTGTACTTGCCTGCAGGAAATGTAACGGCATCGCCGGTATAATACACCCAGTTTGCCGACAACGTCCATTTCTTACTTAACTGGTAAGATCCAACGATGGAAATATCATGTGTTCTGTCCTGCCGTGCATTATACCATTGATCATTGTTGATGCCGTTGATCTTCCGTTCTGTTTTTGACAATGTATAGCTGAGCCAGCCATAAAACCGGCCCGCCTTTTTCTTCAACTGCCATTCTATACCATAGGCCCGTCCTTTGCCAAACAACAACTGTGATTCTATCGCATCCGAATTGGAATATATATCGGCACCGTTTCTGTAGTCCACCTGGTTCTGCATGGTTTTATAATAAGCCTCTACGGTGAGTTCATATTGATTGCTCCAAAGATTTTTGTAATACCCGAGAGAAACCTGGTCTGATATTTCCGGCTTGATAATATTCGTACTGGCTACCCACTTGTCTGTTGGGCTCGATGTAGTGGAGTTGGAAAGCAGGTGCAGGTTCTGCACATTGCGCACATACGAAGCTTTTATGGACGACGTAGTATTGAACTGGTAACTTGCTGCCAGCCGCGGTTCAGCATTGACATAGGTTTTTACCACATCGCCGCTTTGATAGTGCATTGTATCAGTTACTTTACCGTCTTTATCCACGTTGTAAAAGTCTCCCTTACCTAAAATGCTGAATGCCGATACGCGCAGGCCGTACGTAAGACTGACCTTATCACTTGCCTTCCATGTGTTGGTAGCATAGAGTGCATTTTCCAGGGAATATCTTTTTTGTAACGTTGCCGGGTTAAAATTTGATTGTTCGGATGCCGTGACCTCGCCGGGGCGAATGGTATGATGAATGGCATTGAAACCAAAACGTATCGTATTGCGGTGATCCAGGTACCATTGAAACTCCTGCTTCAGGTTCCAGTCGCGTATCTGCGAAAAAATATCAAAATCATACGCACCGAAACGAACGGAAATATTGTAATCATAATTACTGAAAATGAGCGACGTGTTGGAGAAAAGCTTCCGGTTGTAAATATGGTTCCAGCGCAGTGTGCCGGTGGTATTGCCCCAGTTGAGACCAAAGAGGTTGCCTACACCCAGCTTGTCTTTTCCAAAATAACCCGATAAATAAAGACGATCCTTTGCACCGAGTATGTAGTTGAGCTTGGCATTCAGATCATAAAAGTAAAGCTTGTTGTTATTGATGGAAGAGTCGTTGGACAATTTCAAAAACATATCTGCATAGGTGCGCCGCCCTGTAACGAGAAAGGATGATTTGTCTTTCTGCAGGGGACCTTCCACATTTAGTTTCGCCGAAATAAGACCGATACCACCGCTTACATTATAATCCTGGTTGTTACCATCGTTCATTTTAATATCGAGAACGGACGATAAACGACCACCATATTGTGCAGGCATCCCGCCTTTGTAAATAGTAACATCTTTTATGGCATCAGAATTAAATGTAGAGAAAAAACCAAGCAGGTGTGATGCATTATAGACCGGCGCTTCATCGAGCAGGATCAGGTTTTGATCCGCAGCACCGCCGCGTACAAAAAAACCACTGTTACCATCACCCGCAGATTTGATGCCCGGCAATAATTGTATTGTTTTCAAAATATCTTTTTCGCCAAGCAGTGCCGGTATGTTTTTAATATCCTGTATGCTCAGCCGCTCCACGCCCATCTGTGGGTTGCCGAGGCTTCGTCCCCGCGTGGTAGCCGTTACGCGTACTTCTTCCAGGTCCTTTGATTCGTTATCCAGCGAAATGTTCAATACTATATTTCTATCCACTGCTATCTCTTTTGTTTGCCGCTGCATGCCCGTTGCCGTTATCTCCAGTGTATAGTTTCCTTTAAAAAGCGTCAATGAAAAAAACCCATACTCGTTGCTGATAGTGCCGTTATTGCCCGCTTTGATCGATGCACCGATAATTGTTTCTCCTTTTTCGGTTGATTTAATTGTACCGCTGATGGTAAATTTTTCCTGCAGGGCTACCGCATGCATCAACGCAGCTGCAGCAGCAGCCTTTTTTTGTTTTACGATAATTACATTATCCTGTATCGAAAAGGTGAGCGGTTGGTTTTGAAAACAAATTTTCAGCACTTCATCCAGCGACGCATTGGTTACATCGATGCTCACTTTTCTTGTTTCTTTCAGCAGTTCATCTGTATAAATGAATTGCTGGCCGGTTTGCTTCCAGATGGAACGGAATAGTTTTTCCAGCGGCGCATTTTTTTCAGAAAGGGTGATCGTCTTTGCATTTCCCTGTGCATGGGTTTGTAAAGAAACAAAGAACAGGTAAACGAAGACCAATTTAAAAAGAGATAAAACCTTCTTCAATTGTTTTCTGCTGTTAACAGGGTGCGAGGTCCTTATACACATAATCTGGTTTGGATTTAATAATTAATCATGGTTATACTGCTTCGGAATGGAACGGTAATGCTGGTTGAAAAGTTACGCCTCATGGCAGCACAATTATTTTTCCTGCTGAAGAAGACGAGCCCGGTTCAACCTTGAACCCGACACTGCCGGTGGACTGTAACATTTTTAATACCTGCGATATATTATTGTTCCGGTTGATGATACCGCTGAAATGATTATCGGTAATTTTCCCGTTATACTCAATTTCTGCGTTATACCATCGCGACAGTTGCCGCATCACTGTTTTTATATCCGTGCTCCTGAAATCAAAGTAACCATCTTTCCATGCCGTAATTTCTTCTGTATCTATATCACTCAGCGTTTCCGGTTTACCAGTTGCGGCTATCCTTGCCTGTTGTCCCGGTTTCAACGCGATCAACTGGCCCCCGGTGGAAACTCTTACCGCGCCTTCAAGCAGGCTGATCTTTTGCTGGCCCTCATCTGCATACGCATTTATATTAAAATGAGTACCCAATACTTCTGTTTCAACCCCATTGGCTGATACAATAAATTTCCTTGCAGCATCCTTTGCCACTTCGTAATACGCTTCGCCGGTCATCTGCACTTTGCGTTCATGGCCGGTAAAGGCAACAGGATATGTAAGGGAAGAAGCAGCATTGAGCCAAACTGTCGTACCATCGGTAAGTATAAGCTGCAGCGGGCGGCTGCCTTTTGGTACGGTCAGCGTATTGATATGCGCGGCGCCGTTAGCCTGCAGCGAAGGATCGGTTTGATATGTTAATTGTCCGTCGCCGGTTTGTATGATCCTTGCATTTCCGTCTATGGCCAATTGTTTGCCTGCCACTGTATCCAGCATTATTTCTCTGCCGCCTGATAATATTAGTACTGCCTTTGTGTAAGCCGGTGCAGCTATATCATTTTTCAAACCGCCTTGTGTACGGGCAATGGCTGTCTTTTGTTCAGGATATAAAAACGCAAAAAAAGACACCGCTGCTACAACTAAGACAACCGCCGCGGCAATTGCCCAGCGGCGATAAGGGAAGATGCGGCGAACCGGTGCCGCCTGTTTACGTAATTGTATTTGCTGGTACACCAGTTCCATCGATTCCGTATCTGCAACCGATTCGAAAGCCGGGTCGGTAAAATCATCGGTAAATAACTGCTCCAACTGTTCCCGGTATTGCGGATTGTGCAATAACGCAAACAACTCCGTTCGCTCTTTGTCCGTCAGTGTGCCGGCATAATAACCGTCCAGCAATGATTTGAATTTTTGCGGCGTCATCTATATATGACAGGAGAAAAAGAAGGTTGTGGGGGTGCTGCAAAAAAATTATTTATTGCAGCCAGAGCAGGCAGCACAGCAAGCCAACCGACCCATATT
>Ga0207645_10002306_pt1 | contig 15080 bp, 16 predicted proteins | sample KBSM53metaG_FD_184331 | JGI IMG/M metagenome (GOLD analysis project Ga0207645, IMG submission 184331) | Miscanthus rhizosphere microbial communities from Kellogg Biological Station, Michigan, USA - KBS M5-3 metaG (SPAdes) (version 2) | ecosystem: Host-associated > Plants > Roots > Rhizosphere >...
TGTATTCGGCGGCAGTTACGGCACGTACAAAGGCGACCTGCAATTCGGCGGCACCGACGGCCGCTTTAATTACAATTACGACGGGTCACGTTTTCACAGCGATGGCTATCGCGAGCACAGCACGGTCACGCGCGATCTCTACAACGCCAAGTTAAAGATGCCCGCGCCGAACGGCAACTTGACGGTGGTGGTCAACGCGATCGACCAGCCGGAGACCCAGGACCCGCTCGGCCTTTCGCGCGCGCAATTGAGTTCAAATCCGCGCCAGGCCGACCCGAGCGCACTCTTGTTCAACACGCGCAAAAGCGTGCGCCAGAGCCAGATCGGCTTCGTGTACGACATGAACCTCGGCGCCGCCGACAAAATCCAGGCCCGCACCTATATCGGCGATCGCCAGGTCACGCAGTACCAGGCCATTCCGCTCGCGGCGCAGTCGCTCCCCAGCGCGTCGGGCGGCGTCGTCGACCAGGATTTCGGCTACGAGGGCATCGGCCTGCGCTGGACGCACACCATCAGCGAGGGCGAGCGGCCGCTCAATTTCACCGTCGGCGCCGACTACGACCGCATGGCGCAGCACCGCATGGGCTACATCAACAATTTCGGCATCCAGGGCACCCTGAAACGTGACGAAGAAAACAAGGTGACGAACAGCGACGCCTTCGCGCAAGTTGAATGGAAATTCGCGCCGCGCTGGAGCACCACTGCCGGACTGCGCTACAGCAATGTGCGCTTCACTTCGAGCGACTACTTTCCCGCTAACGGCAACGACAGCGGCGCGGTCAGCTATTCGAAAACCACGCCGGTGGCGGGCGTGCTGTTCAACCTGACGCCCGCGGTCAACGTTTACGCCAACATCGGCCGCGGATTCGAAACGCCGACGTTGATCGAGCTCGCGTACAGCCCTGGCGGCGGCGGTTTCAACTTCGCGCTGCAACCCTCGACCAGCCTCACCAAGGAAGTCGGCGTCAAGGCCAAGATAGGCAACTTTGCGCGCGTCAACCTGGCGCTCTTCCGGGTCAACACCGAAAACGAAATCGTCGTCGACACAGCGATCGGCGGCCGCACGACGTACAAGAACGCGCCGCAAACCTATCGCAAAGGCGTCGAGCTGTCGTCCGAAAGTTACCTCGGCGCCGGCTTCGAAGCGTACCTGGCGTACACCTGGCTCGATGCCGAGTTCACGCAGCCGTTTAGCTCCGGCACGCCGGCGGTAAACGTGCCGTCCGGGAACCGCCTGCCAGGAGTGCCGCTGTATAACGTCTACGGCGAAGTCATATGGCGGCACGCGGCGAGCGGTTTTCATGCCGCGGCCGAAGTGCGTGCGGCGGGCAAGCTGTATGTGAACGATCAGAACAGCGCGTTCGGCGATCCTTATACGATCGGCAACCTGCGCGCAGGCTTCGAGCAGAAGAGCGGCAAATGGCGGCTGACCGAATTCGCTCGCGTCGACAACATCACCAACCGTTCGTACGTCGGCTCGGTGATCATCGCCGACAGCAATCAGCGTTTCTACGAGCCGTCGCCGACGCGCAACTACCTGGTGGGCGTCAACGCGCAATTCCGGTTTTGACTTATCCCTGCAGCGGGTGTGGTTGCCAAACCGCTCCCAAGCTGCAAGAATTTTAGCCAGTCATTCAGCCTCGGAAATCTCAGTGATCGCACTCACCGTCAACGGCGAAGCTCATCAGTTCGAACGCGCGCTGAACTGCCGCGAGCTCGTCGAACGCCTGAACCTCGCAGGCAAGCGCATCGCGATCGAGCGCAACGGCGAAATCGTGCCGCGCAGTCGCCACGCGGACGAAATGCTGGCCGATGGCGATACGCTCGAAATCGTCGTGGCGGTGGGCGGCGGTTGATTGACCCGGGTCATTGCCCGCCACGGCCAATGCGCGCAAACTTGACCACCCCGTATCCTGTTTTCCGCACCCATGAAACCCAGCGAAAACCTCGACACCCTCATCATTGCCGGCCAGCCGTACCAATCGCGCCTGCTCGTCGGCACGGGTAAGTACAAAGATTTTGCGGAAACGCGCGCGGCGATCGATGCGAGCGGTGCCCAGATCGTCACCGTCGCGATCCGCCGTACCAACATCGGCCAGGATCCCAAGCAGCCGAGCCTGCTCGAAGTGCTGCCGCCGGCGCAGTTCACCATCCTGCCCAATACCGCGGGCTGCTATACCGCCGACGATGCGGTGCGCACGCTGCGTCTTGCGCGCGAATTGCTCGACGGGCACTCGCTGGTAAAGCTCGAAGTGCTCGGCGACCAGAAAACGCTGTTTCCGAACATGGCGGAAACACTGGCCGCCGCCGCGACGCTCGTGAAGGATGGCTTCCAGGTCATGGTCTATTGCAGCGATGACCCGATCGCGGCCAAGCAGCTCGAGGAAATCGGCTGCTGCGCGGTCATGCCGCTCGCGTCCCTGATCGGCTCGGGCATGGGCATACTCAACCCGTGGAATCTGCATATCATCATCGACAACGCAAAGGTTCCTATCATCGTCGATGCCGGTGTCGGCACCGCGTCGGACGCCGCCATCGCGATGGAACTAGGCTGCCAGGGCGTGTTGATGAACACTGCGATCGCGACTGCCAAAAACCCCGTCATGATGGCATCCGCGATGAAAAAAGCGGTGGAGGCCGGCCGCGAAGCATTCCTGGCGGGACGCATGCCCAAAAAACCCTACACCGCGTCGCCGAGCTCGCCAACCGGCGGGACCATCGCGCCGGCCGCCGCTGGCGGCAATCCCAAGCCCGCACAGTAGCCGCCGCGTCCGCTACACTGCGGTCGCATGGATACCACTCACCGGCCCATCCGGAGTTTCGTGCTGCGCCAGGGGCGCGTTTCCAACGCGCAGCAACGTGCGCACGAAACCCTGCTGCCGAAATACGGTATTCCCTACGCGCCGGGCTTGATCGATCTCGATCACGTGTTCGGCCGCCGCGCGCCCAAAATTCTTGAAATCGGTTTCGGCATGGGAGAAACCACCGCGGCCATCGCCGCGCTGCATCCCGAGAACGATTATCTCGGCATCGAGGTGCATACGCCCGGCGTGGGCAGCCTGCTCAAGACAATCGAAGAAGAGGGCCTGACCAACGTGCGCATCGTCCAGCATGACGCGGTCGAAGTCCTGTGCCATATGATTGGGCATGGTACGTTTGATGGCGTGCACGTGTTCTTTCCCGACCCCTGGCCCAAGAAGCGCCATCACAAGCGTCGCCTGCTGCAGCCGGCCTTCGTCGCGCTCCTGGTCGAGCGCATGAAACGGGGCGCCTATCTGCACGTCGCGACCGACTGGCAGGAATACGCCGAATACGTGCTGGCCGTGTTGAAGAACAACCCGCTGCTCGAAAACACCGCGATGGATTACGCGCCGCGGCCCGCTTACCGGCCGCAGACCAAGTTCGAAACGCGCGGGTTGAAGCTCGGCCACGGCGTGTGGGATGTGATTTTCAAGCGGCGCTGACCGCGCCACCAAAAAGGAGCGGCGATGAACATCGAAAAAATCAAGGTGCGGGTGACCGAAACCGGTCAAACCATGGATGTCGTGGTGTTCAGCAAGCGCGCTGCGGCCATCCAGGTCGTGCTCGGCGAAGGCGTGCACAGCGTGAAGTGCGAGCTCACGCCGACGCGCACGGGCCTCGCTTACGCCGGCTCGGCGATGGGGCGGGAAATCGTTTACGAGCGTTCGCGCGAGCAGGTGCAGGCCGACATCGACCGGCTCAATCCGACGCTAAGGGAGTACAAGCGACGCTGAAACTGCGCGCAACGCAGTCGCTGCGCGCCCCTGCGTTCTACGGCTCGACCCGCAGGTTCGCTTCCTTGACGAGCTTGCCCCAGCGCGCTGCCTCGCTCGCCATGAACTGGCCGAATTGCTCGGGCGTGCTCGAAACCGTTTCGACGCCGAGCTCCCCCAGTTTGCTTTTTACGTCCTGGGTCGCCAGCGCCTTGACCAGATCCGCGTTCACCTTGTCGATGATATTGCGCGGCACGCCGGCCGGAAACAGGATGCCCCACCAGTTGACCGCCGCGAAACCCTGAATTCCTTCTTCGGCAAGCGTCGGCAGATCAGGCGTGAAAGGCCAGCGTTTTTCGCTCGTCACCGCAATCGCGCGCAGCTTGCCGGTCTTCATCGCCTGCATCGCGGGCAGCGCGTCGGAGAACATGGTGGTGATCTGGCCGCCCATCAGGTCGGTGATCGCCAGCGCGTTGCCCTTATACGGCACCGTGATCATGTTGACGCCGGCCAGGCGCTTGAACATTTCCCCGGCGAAATGCGACATGCTGCCGGGACCGCTGGTGGCGTAGGTCAGCTCACCCGGGCGGCGCTTCGCCAGCGCGACGAGGTCCTTGGTGTTCTTGACCGGTAGCGTGACTGGGACGACCAGGATATTGGCCGAGTTCGTAATGCGGGATACGGGCGCAAAATCCTTTTGCCAGTCGTACGACACCTTCGCCAGCAGCGGCTTGGCAACGACGGGGCCGAAGTTGCCAAGCAGAAACGTGTAGCCGTCGGCCGGCTGCTTGGCGGCGTATTCCATCCCGATCGATCCATCGGCGCCCGGCCGCGAATCGACCAGCACGACCTGCCCCCAGTATTCCGTGAGCTTCTGGCCGATGATCCGGGCCATCACGTCCGAGCTGCCGCCGGGCGGATAAGTCACGATAAACCGCACGAGCTTGTTGGGATATTCCTGCGCGAGCGCGACGCCGCACCACCCGGCCCACATGAGCACACCCGCACCACACCACCGACCGGCTGCTTTCATTACTCCTCCTTGGCTGACCCCGTTACTGCGGCACATTCTAGTGCAAGAACGCGAAAATGCAATTCGCCGCCGTGCGTGCGCTATCATCCGCGGCAGGCCAATCGCGCAGGACCATGAGCCATGTACGCTGTGATTTTCGAAGTCGAACCCGCCGCCGGCCGGCAACAGGACTATCTCGACATCGCCGCTGCGTTGCGGCCCGAGCTCGAAAAAATCGACGGCTTCGTTTCCATCGAGCGTTTTTCGAGTCTCACCAGGCCCGGCAAAATCCTGTCGCTATCGTTCTGGCGCGACGAGGCGGCGATCATCAGATGGCGGCAGCACGAGGAACATCATCGCGCGCAGTGGCAGGGCCGCGGCGGAATTTTTGCCGATTACCGGTTGCGCGTCGCATCCGTCGTGCGCGATTACGGCATGTACGACCGCACCGAAGCCCCGCAACAGTTTCCCGCGCTCGACGCCGCCCGCAAGCAGGGCGTTTAGTCGGCCCGCTCTTCCGGCAGGAATATCTGCAGCAGGTCGTTGAGAAAACGGCGACCCAAAGGCGTCGGCGCCACCCGCTGGTGATCGCGCTCGATCAAGCCGCGCTGTTCCGCGGCGGCGAGTTGTTTAAGCACGACGGTCAACGGAACGCCCACGCGTTCCTCGAAGAGCACCAGCGGAAACCCGCCGGTCAAGCGCAGCGCGTTCATCATGAACTCGAAGCCGATTTCGTGGCCGCCGACGTCGTGTTGCTCTTGTATGGCGTTGCCGCTTTCGGCGCTCTCCATATATTGCCGCGGCTGCTTGAACCGCACCTGCCGCGCGATGCGGTCGGGGAATGAAATCTTGCTGTGCGCGCCCGCGCCGATGCCCAGATAGTCCGCGAACGTCCAGTAGTTCATGTTGTGCCGCGCCTGCCGGCCGGGCAACGCGAACGCCGAAGTCTCGTAATGACGGTAGCCCGCGGCCGCGAGACGCGTTTCGATGGCGTCCTGCATTTGCGCCGTCGCATCGTCATCGGGCAGGGCCGGCGGATACCGGTGGAAATACGTGTTGGGTTCGAGGGTCAGGTGATAGGTCGACAGATGCGGCGGCGCGAAAGCGAGCGCGGTTTCGATGTCCGCCAGCGCCTCGGCCGGCGTTTGCGCGGGCAGGCCGTACATAAGATCGAGATTGAAGTTGTCAAAGGTGGCGCGCGCCATGTCGATTGCGGCGCGCGCTTCCGTATCGTCGTGGATACGCCCGAGCGCCTTCAGATGCGCGGGATTGAAGCTCTGAATGCCGATCGACAGGCGGTTGACGCCGGCCTCGCGAAAGCCGCGGAATTTTTCTGCTTCGAACGTGCCGGGGTTCGCTTCGAGCGTGATTTCCGCATCGACCGACAGCGGCACGCGGGCGCGGACCGCCGCCAATATTCGCTCGATGCTGGCCGCGGCAAAAACGCTCGGCGTGCCGCCGCCAAAAAAAATCGTGTAGACCTTGCGCCCCCAGATCAGCGGCAGCGCCGCTTCGAGGTCCGCAATCAGCGCATCGACGTAGCGCGTCTCCGGCACGGGTTCGCGCACTTCGTGCGAATTGAAGTCGCAGTAGGGACATTTGCGCACGCACCACGGGATGTGGATGTAGAGCGATAGCGGGGGCAGCGCTTTGAAACGGGGAGAGGCGACAGGCGACAGGCGGGAGGCGGCGGTAGGCATGGGTATGCTAGCGGGTTTTACCCCTCTCGCCTCTCTCCTTTCTCCTCTCGGCGAGTAGGCGCGCCGCGAGCAAGCCGAGCGCTTGCCCGCGGTGGCTGATGCGGTTTTTTTCTTCCGGCCCCAACTCCGCGCCCGTTTTCTTCAAAGCGGGGATCAGGAACAGCGGATCGTAGCCAAACCCGCCGCTGCCGCGCGGCGTTTTGACGATCTCGCCATGCCATTCCGCCTCGCACACGAGCGGCTGCGGATCGTCGGCGCGGCGAGTCAGCACGATCACGCAATAATAATGCGCGTTGCGATTGGTTTCGAGCGCAAGCGCGTCAAGCAGCTTTTGATTGTTGCGCGCATCCTGGCTCGCCCGTCCGCCGGCCGCCTGTGCGGACTCGCCCGCAAACCGCGCCGAATGCACGCCGGGCGCGCCGTTCAGTGCGTCGACACAGATGCCGGAATCGTCCGCCAGCGCTGGCAACCCGGTCTGCGCGCTCGCGTGGCGCGCCTTGGCGAGCGCATTTTCGATGAACGTGCAATGCGGCTCGGCCGCTTCCGTCACGCCAAGCGTGGATTGCGCGACGATCTCGATGTCGAGCGGCGCGAGGATTGCCGCGATCTCGTTCAACTTGCCGACGTTGTTGGTGGCAATGACGATTTTTTTCATGGGTCCCGCCGGGGCCGCGTGCGCTTTAGCTTTTCAGCGCTGCTTTCTGCGCGGCGATCAGCTGCTGGATACCTTTCTGCGCAAGGTCGAGCAGCGCATTCATCTCGACGCGCGAGAACGGCGCGCCTTCCGCGGTGCCCTGCACTTCGATGATGCCGCCGTTGCCCGTCATCACGACGTTCATATCGGTGTCGCACGCGGAATCCTCGGGATAATCCAGATCGAGCACGGGCACGCCCTGATACATGCCCACCGATACCGCCGCGACGAAGTCGCGCACGGGCGAGGCCGCCAGCATTTGCTGGCCGAGCAGATGACTGATCGCATCGTGCACGGCGACGAATGCACCGGTGATGCTCGCCGTGCGCGTGCCGCCGTCCGCCTGCAGCACGTCGCAATCGATCTGCAGCGTGCGCTCGCCCAGCGCGTTGAGATCGACGACCGAGCGCAAAGCGCGGCCGATCAGGCGCTGGATTTCCTGCGTGCGGCCCGATTGCTTGCCGCGCGCGGCTTCGCGGTCGGAACGCGTGTTTGTGGCGCGCGGCAGCATGCCGTACTCCGCGGTGAGCCAGCCCTGGCCTTTGCCCTTCAGGAACGGCGGCACCTTGTCCTCGACGCTGACGGTGCACAGCACTTTGGTATCGCCGGCTTCGATGAGCACCGCACCCTCGGCATGACGCGTGTAGCGGCGGGTGATCCGGATGTTTCGTAGCTCGTCGGGCTGACGCTTGCTGGGCCGCATAATGTGCTATCTTTCCTGGCTGATTTCGACGAAATATCCGACTATTAAATGAGGCGCAAACGCCCGCAGTACCCGCCCGCATTCCAGCGGAATCAAGGCGTAAGGTTTTACGTATTTTACCCTTCACCCCGCACCTTTTTGCCGCGACGGACAAAATGATCTACAGCATGACGGGTTTTGCCAGCGCGACGCGCGAACTTTCGACCGCCGCGATCAACGTCGAACTGCGGTCGGTCAACCATCGCTATCTCGATCTGCAGTTCCGCCTGCCCGAAGAATTGCGCGCGCTCGAAGCCGGGCTGCGCGAGATCGTGGTCGGCAAGCTCCAGCGCGGGAAGGTCGAATGCCGGATCGGGCTCAATCCGCTGCCTGCCGCGCAGAAATCCGCCGAGCTCAACGTCGAGGTGCTGAAGCAATTGCGCGCGCTGTCCGAAAAGCTGCGCCTTGCATGGCCCAGCGTCCCGGGCCTCACGGCGGCGGACATCCTGCGCTGGCCCGGCATGCTGGGTGCCGAATCCGTGTCGCTCGACGAGATGCGCGCGGCGTGCCACTCGGCGCTCGCGGAAGTGCTCGAAGAATTCACCGCGTCGCGCGCGCGCGAAGGCGAAAAATTAAAAGCGATCCTGCTCGAGCGCGTGGCCACGATGGAAGAGCGTATCGCGACCGTCGCGCCGCGCATGCCCGAAGTGCTGGCCAACTATCGCGAAAAGCTCGCCCAGCGCCTGCACGAGGCAATGGCCGTCAACGACGACGAGCGCATCCGCCAGGAAATCACGCTGTTCGCCAACCGCATCGACGTCGATGAAGAGCTCTCACGCCTCACCGCGCACTTCAGCGAAATCAAGCGCATCCTCGATAAAGGCGGCGCGGTCGGCAAGCGGCTCGATTTCATGATGCAGGAGCTGAATCGCGAGGCGAACACGCTCGGCTCCAAATCCGTCGATGCGGAGGTCACGAAAGTTGCGCTCGATCTGAAGCTCCTGATCGAGCAGATGAGGGAACAGATCCAGAACATCGAATGAGCGGAAACCTTTTCATCGTGTGCGCGCCGTCCGGGGCCGGCAAGACGACGCTGGTTGACGCGCTGCTCAAGGCCGACTCCGGCATCCGGCTATCGGTGTCGTACACGACGCGCCAGCCGCGCGCCGGCGAAGTCGACGGCCGCGAATATCATTTCGTGAGCCAGGAGAAATTCCAGGAAATGTCGGCGGCGGGCGCCTTTCTCGAAAGCGCCCTGGTGCACGGCAATTACTACGGCACGTCCCAACCCTGGATCAACGACCAGCGCGCCGCGGGCGCCGACATCCTGCTTGAAATCGACTGGCAGGGCGCGGCCCAGGTCCGCAAAATGATGCCGGATGCGATCGGCATTTTCATCCTGCCGCCTTCGTTCGAAGCCTTGGTTGGCCGGCTGAACAAGCGCGCGCAGGACCCGCCCGACGTGATTGCCCGCCGGATTGCCGGTGCGCGCGAGGAAATCAGCCACGTAAGTGAGTTTAAGTATGTTATTATTAACGATAAATTCGACGAGGCGGTGAAGGACTTGGTCAGCATAGTCCGCGCCCGGCGTCTCTTGGCGACCAGTCAGTTGGCCCGCCACAGCGACTTGATCAATCGCATGACCTAGCCGCTGTTGCTGAGGTAACGAGCTTCCTCAGCCGTAACGTAACCTTTAAGGAATGTCCTCATGGCACGCATCACCGTAGAAGATTGCTTGAAAATCATCCCCAACCGTTTCGAGCTGACGCTGGCAGCGACCTATCGCGCGCGCCAACTCGCCAACGGCGCAACGCCGATGATCGAAGCCAATCGCGACAAGTCGACCGTAATCGCACTGCGCGAGCTCGCTGAAGCGCACTACGGGCTCGACATACTCAACAAGACGCCGACTTAATGCGCGCTTGAGGGATCGGAGGTGGAAAATGGGCCATTGCTTAACGCGCTCCACGTTCCGGTCCCGGCCTTCCGGCTGCCGGACTTGATCGCGCCGGCGCCATGCCCGAAGCCGCCACGTTGTTCAAAGAATGGTCCGGCTACTTAAAGCCGGAAGACATAGCGCGGGTTGAAACCGCTTACCACTTTAGCGAAGCCGCGCACACCGGCCAGTTCCGCGCCTCGGGCGATCCGTACATATCGCATCCGCTGGCGGTGGCCAACATCCTGGCGCAGTTGCATCTTGATTCGCAGGCGCTCTCCGCGGCGCTGCTGCACGACGTCGTCGAAGATACGGCGGTCACCAAGTCCGAAATCAGCCGCAAGTTCGGCAAGCCGGTGGCGGACCTGGTCGACGGAGTGTCGAAACTCGACCGCATAGAGTTCGAGACCCACGAGGAAGCCCAGGCCGAGAATTTCCGCAAGATGCTGCTCGCGATGGCGCGCGACGTGCGCGTCATCCTGATCAAGCTGGCCGACCGCCTGCACAACATGCGCACGCTGGATGCCGTACCCGGCCCCAAGCGCAGGCGCATCGCGCGCGAGACGCTCGAAATCTACGCGCCTATCGCCAACCGGCTGGGCCTCAACAGCATCTACCAGGAACTCGAAGATCTCGCGTTTCTGTATCTCTACCCTGCGCGCAATCGCGTGCTCTCTAAAGCACTCAAGAGCGCGCGCGGCAACCGCCGCGAAGTCGTGGGCAAGGTCGAAGATGCGATCATCAAACGGCTCAAAAAAGACGGCATTGAAGCGCTGGTGCACGGCCGCGAGAAACATCTCTACAGCATTTACCGCAAGATGCGTGAGAAGCACCTGTCGTTCGCGAAGGTGCACGACGTATTCGGCTTTCGCATCATCGTCAAGGACGTGCCGTCGTGTTATCTCGTGCTGGGCGCGCTGCACTCCCTGTACAAGCCGATCCCCGGAAAATTCAAGGATTACATCGCGATTCCCAAGGCCAACGGCTACCAGTCGCTGCACACCACGCTGTTCGGCCCGTTCGGTAGCCCGATCGAAGTGCAGATCCGCACCCAGGAAATGCACAAGATCGCCGAAGCGGGCGTCGCGTCGCACTGGCTCTACAAAAGCACCGACGCGTCGTTGAACGAGCTGCAGAAAAAAACCCACCAATGGCTGCAGAGCCTGCTGGAAATCCAGTCGGGCACCGGCGACTCGACCGAATTTCTCGAGCATCTCAAAGTCGATCTGTTTCCGGATGCGGTTTACGTGTTCACGCCCAAGGGCAAAATCCTGTCATTGCCGCGCGGCGCCACCGCGGTGGATTTCGCGTATGCGGTGCATACCGACATCGGCAACCGCTGCGTGGCGGTGAAAATCAACGATGAATTGATGCCGCTCAGGACCGAGCTCAAAAACGGCGAGCGCGTCGAAATCATCACCGCTTCGCACGCCAAGCCCAACCCGCTGTGGTTGAACTACGTGATCACGGCCAAGGCGCGTTCGCATATCCGGCATTTCCTGAAGTCCGTGCAATCGCAGGAGTCCGCGCAGCTGGGCGAGCGCCTGCTGAACCAGGCGCTGAGCGTGCTGCGCACCGGCGTCGCCGACATCAAGGAAACGCAATGGGCGAAGCTTCTGAAAGACACCGGGGTCAAATCGCGCCAGGATATCCTCGGCGACATCGGCCTCGGCAAGCGGCTCTCCGTGGTGGTCGCGCGGCAGCTCTTATCGCTCAGCGACGCGCCGGCCGAAGAGCGGCGCGAAGTGGGGCCCGTGATGATACGCGGCTCGGAAGGCATGGCGGTGCAGTTCGCGCAGTGCTGCAAGCCTATCCCGGGCGATCCGATCATCGGGCTCATCAGCAAGGGCCAGGGCATGGTCATACACACTCACGACTGCTCGGTGATCGTCAAGACGCGCGCCGACCCGGGCAAGGTGATCGACGTCGAATGGGCACCCGAAACGAAAAAACTTTTCAATGTGAGCATCAACCTGGTGGTCATGAACCAACGCGGCGTGCTGGCCAAAGTCGCCGCGGCAATCGCCGGCGCCGATTCGAACATCGACAACGTCACGGTGGATCCCGAGCAGGGCGATCAATACGCGACGATGCACTTTACGCTCCAGGTCTTCAATCGCCTGCACCTCGCGCAAATCATGCGCGTGCTGCGCCGGCTACCGGAAGTTATCCGGATCGCGCGCGTCACTCACTAAAGCGAGGGCGGTTATTTCTTCCGCTTGCAGATATCGTTGCCGTCGCGCCAGCCTTGCGCGTAATCGGTCTCGGCTTTGAAGCGCGCTTCGTCGCGCTTGCGCGCGCCGGCATCGACGCTGTTGCAGCCGTCGGCGTAACCCGCGCGAAACGCCGGCGAATAGCCGGACAGATTGATGCCGGGCTTGGCAGCTGTCGGGGGCTTTGGGGTCGGTGGAGTCTCGGCGGGTTGGGTCGGACCGGTCTGCTGGCCCGCGCATCCGGCGATGAGCGCGGCCCCGACTGCTAGCAGGCGAATTCGCATGGTGGATTTTCCGACCGTCACGCCTGTCACTTTACCGGCAAATCAGCGGGCGCGCCGGAAATGGCCCGCGACAGCCGCCCATCGACAACGTTTATCCCGGCTTAACGACCTGGCCGTTGGAAACCCTGACCTTGTCGCCGACCGCGAAGCCGGGCGCGACCGGTTGGTAAGTCGTGCGGTAAGTGCCATCGGGCATCCGGACCCTGACCTTGTAGCGCACGGTTTTTTTCACGTGCTTCTCGATTTCGTTGCCGGCATAGGCGCCGCCCGCCGCACCGCCTATCGTCGCGACGGCATTGCCGTTGCCGCGGCCGATCTGATTGCCGATCAGCGCGCCGGTGACGCCGCCGGCGATCATGCCGACTCCGTGAGTCTCGCCTTTGACTTCCACCGGCGCGATGGAATCCACGACGCCGCACTCGGCACATGCGACGGGTTTTCTTTCGCCAGACCGACTGTCCGCGATGCGGCCATCACCGCGATGGTCGATGCGACTGTCCGCGTTGCGCTCGGCATACTGCGCCGGGCCGCTCGTCGATTCTGCGCGCGGCAACCAGCCCGCGATGGCGGCTGCGCCGAGCACGCTGAAAATGATCACGGAGATCGCCGCAATAATCAGCAGCGGATACAGCCAGCCTTTCTGGCTTGATGTCTTCGACGTCAGTAACGCTGCCGGCATGATGAATTCCCCCGCAGTGCCCACCCTCCGGACACCGCTAAGTCGATGGTCGATGCGACCAAATTTATGGTATTCCCGACGTACCCCCAGCAACCATCGTGCCAAGTGTAATTTCCCCATACGCTTCATTGCTTTGGGAGGCACGCTGTAAGTGCGCACGAATTCGGTTCGTCGCCAGCGGACGACAGCCGTGGATACGGGCCACGCGGCGGGTTGAATTCGTTCGGATTTTTATGTCGTCATGCAGCGACGAAGCATTGCCGCAGGCGTCAGGACACGGCCGCTTTGAAAGACGCGGGATCGAGCGCGTGCCGCTGCAGCAATTTGTAGAATTCAGTCCGATTGCGCTGCGCAAGCTTCGCGGCCTGCGACACGTTGCCGCTGGTTATTTTTAGCAGGCGCACGAGATATTCACGCTCGAACTGCTTGCGCGCCTGCTCAAAGGAGGCGAATTCGCTTTGCTGATGTTGGATCGCCTGCTGCACGAGAGAGGCCGGAATCAACGACGAGTTGCACAGCGCGACCGAGCGCTCCACCACGTTGTAGAGTTGGCGCACATTCCCCGGCCAGTTCGCGCCGACGAGCAGTTGCAGCGCGTCCGGCGCGATGCGCGTAATCGCTTTGCCGTATTTCTTGGCAAGGGCTGCCAGAAAGTGGCCCGCGAGCAGCGGGATATCTTCGCGCCGCTCGCCGAGCGACGGCAGATTGAATGCCACGACGTTGAGCCGGTAATACAGATCTTCGCGGAAGCGGCCCTCCGCCATCTCGCTTTCGATCGTGCGGTGGGTGGCCGAAATGACGCGCACGTCGACTTCGTAGCTCTGCGTCGAGCCGACCGGGCGCACCTGCCGCTCCTGCAACACGCGCAACAGTTTTACCTGCAGCGGCAGCGCGAGGTCGCCGATTTCGTCGAGAAACAGCGTGCCATGGTCCGCGGTTTGAAAGAGCCCCTTGTTGTCGCGCACCGCGCCGGTGAACGCGCCTTTCACGTGACCGAATAGCTCCGACTCGAGCAGCTGTTCCGGAATCGCCCCGCAGTTGATCGCGACGAACTCGTGGTCGCGGCGCGCGCTCGCGTTGTGAATGGCCTGCGCGAGCAATTCCTTGCCGGTGCCCGATTCGCCGTAAATGAACACGCTCGCGTCGCTCGCCGCCACCATGCGCGCTTTGGCCAGTATGTCTTCCATGATCGGGTTGCACGTAATGATCGCGGCGCGCCATTCGTCGCCCTGCGCCGGCGGCTGCATGCCGCCGCCGACCGCCAGCGCGCGCTCGACTTCCCCGAGCAATTCCTGCGCGTCGAACGGCTTGGTCAGGTAGCCGAACACCCCGCGCTTGGTCGCCGCGACGGCGTCCGGTATGGTGCCGTGCGCGGTCAGAATAATCGACGGCAGCGTCGGATAAGTCTGGTGGATGGTATCGAGCAGCGTCATGCCGTCCATGCCGCTCATCTTGAGATCGGTGACGACCAGTTCGGGCCGCGCCACCGACAGCTGCGCGATCGCCTTCTCGCCACTCTCGACGGCAGTCACCTCGTAACCCGCGGATTTCAGGCGTATCGTGAGCAGCCGCAGCAGATCAGGATCGTCGTCTACCGCCAGTATTCTGCGTGCTGCTTCGCTCATCTTCCTACCTTCCCCTTTCTATCATGCTCTTGTCGAGCGACATTAGTGCGTCCAGTTTCTGCTGCAGTCCCTGCGCCCGCCGCTGCTCCTGTATTTGAGCGATCAACAGCGTCGCCAGCGCCCGGACTCCCGCATCGGCGCTTTTGAGCAGCGGATCGAGCAATTCCATCGCGCGTGAGTCTTCGCCCGCCCCCGCTGCCGGCGCGCTCAACAGGATCGCGTAGCGCATGCGGTTCGTCTCGGTGCGCGCCCGCGCGTACAGCTTGCGCACCGTATCTAGTTCCTTCGCAAACTCGGCCGCCGGCAGTTTGCGCACATGATCGACATATGTGAGCAGCGTTTCGCTGTCGCTGACCGGCGGGCGCACTGGCGGCTTGATTTCCGGCTCGACCGTGACGACCGGCGGTTCGCTCACCACCATTTCCGGCTCGCTGGCGGGTGCCGGCTCGTGCACGGGCGGTGCGGTGCAGCCGGCGACCAGCATCGCCATGCTTGCGGCTGCCAGCGCAGTCGCCTTCATG
>Ga0207645_10002312_pt1 | contig 15064 bp, 15 predicted proteins | sample KBSM53metaG_FD_184331 | JGI IMG/M metagenome (GOLD analysis project Ga0207645, IMG submission 184331) | Miscanthus rhizosphere microbial communities from Kellogg Biological Station, Michigan, USA - KBS M5-3 metaG (SPAdes) (version 2) | ecosystem: Host-associated > Plants > Roots > Rhizosphere >...
TTCGGAACGACAGACCAGGGAGTGTATCGATACGATGGAAAGACGTTCATAAATTTCAGAGCCGGGAATGGGATGAGAAGCGATATTATTTTTTCGATTGCAGAAGATAAGGCAGGGAATATATGGTTTGGCACCGCATCGGGCATATGCCGGTACGATGGAAAATCAATGGCAGGTATTTCAGCTGATCCAACCGCAAATAAAACAGTGACCTGTCTTCTTGTGGACAAGAGCGGGAAACTTTGGATCGCTTCGGACAACGGTGCGTACTGGTACGATGGAAAAACCTTTACAAATTTTTTAGATAGCCAGGGCGTCGTCAACAAAAATGGATTGAAACTGCAGATCGTACAGCATATGCTGGAAGATAGAGATGGAAATATCTGGTTTACTACAAAGACCGAAGGGACTTGCCGTTATGATGGCAAATCTATTATCAACTACACGCCGGATGGCGAGCTATGGTTTCGCGGACTGCTGGAAGATAAAAGCGGCAATATCTGGGCCGGTACAAGATACAGGGGCGTATACCGCTATGATGGAAACAAGTTTTCCTTACTATCATTAAACGACAGTCTTGACAAATATTCGGTGCTCTCCATCGTACAGGACGAATCAGGTAATATCTGGTTTGGAACCGAAGCCGGCGATATATCAAAAAGAGAAACTGAAGGCGGCGTATGGATTTACAATGGTGAATCTTTTAAAAACCTCTCCATAAAAGATGGTCTGACTCAAAGTTGTGTGTGGTGTATTTTAGAAGACAGGTCTGGCGGGTTTTGGTTTGGTACAAGAAATGGGTTTTGCCGGTATGACGGGAAAACATTTACCGGTTTTTAGGAATCAGCAAATAGAACACGGCCTGGCAGCAGCAAAAAGGCAAATGAGAAATAAGAAATGAAAAATAAGAAATTAGAAAGTGTTGGGAGTTGGGAACCGACGGGTGGAATTCGTTATTGATGGTGTTGGTGTTTTTGCCAATACACATAACCCGCACACAACAGCAACAGCGGCGTGCTTCTTTCTTCAGGAGACCGGTGAGGGCAAAAAGAAATGAGAAATAAGAAATCAGGAATAAGGAATGAGAAAGTGATGGGAACCGCCGGGTGGTTTTCGTTTGTTGATGGTGGTGTTTTTGCAACGCACATAACCAGCACACAACACCAACACCGGCGTGCTTATTTTTTCAGGCGACCGGCGATGGCAAAAAAAGTTGCTAACTTCAACGGGCAAACAAAACCGGTTTGAATTTATACCGGTATGTAACCCGGTTTGCTAACGAAACCTGATAGCTGTGATGGAGGATAAATCTTTTACACATAAATTTTCCTCATGGACAGAAACCATTTCCAGGGAAGCAGAAGTGGATTGGACGGAGCAGCTGCGTATCTTAAATGCGATCGCGGAATTAATAACACCGCAGCTTTCACTCGAAGAAATTGTTGAAGCAATTTATCAAAATGTAAACCAACTGATGGATGCCTACCAGTTTGGTGTTGGCATCTATGATGAAAAAGAGGGACTGATCTATTACAAAGGCATGATAGAAAATGGAAAAAGATTTCCCGATTTTTCATTTAACGCATTGGACAGCGGTCGTCTTGCATCGTGGTGCATCACTCATGAGCAGGATATTTTCATGAATGACTTTGATACCGAATTTGCCAGGTACCTTCCCCAAAAACCCCAGCCATTAGCAGGTATTGAACCACAGGCTGCCCTATATACTCCGTTACGATTGAATGATAAGCTCGCCGGGTTGATCGTGGTGAGAACCATTCATAAAAATGTTTATCGTCCGCATCATCTCTATATATTAAAGGCAGTTGGGAATTTTGTAGTACGGGCGCTGGAACTGGCTAACATCTACGCAATGCCGTCTGTGCAGGGAACAGGAAGAACTAAAGAGTGGCGCTGGAATAACCCGGATCTCCTGCCTGCAAGCTCGAAAAGAATATTAAATACACTCACTGAAAGAGAAAAAGATGTTTTGTTTTTGCTGATAACCGGCTCTCCTAATAAAGTGATCGCTCAAACCCTTTTTGTGTCGGCAGATACTATCAAGACGCATACTTTAAATATTTACCGCAAAATGAATGTTGGCAATCGCACGTCAGCAATTTTGAAAGCGGTAGAGTTACAATGGGTGCTATAAAAATCCACCATTTGGCGGAGAAACTGCTTTATATATGCCAATACCTTCGACAAAATATTTTTTATGTTAGATACATTATTGCGGTTACCGGTTTGTCAAAAGCCAACCCTGGATAACTCTGTCCATTATATGGCACACACATTTTCCTTTTTAGCAACCGGCGAAGACACGGACAATGCATTTGCCCTGATCCATTGTTTTTTCAGAAAAGATTTTTTCCCGCCGCCCCACATGCATCTACATGAAGATGAATCATTTTATATACTGGAAGGAAGGTTCGAATTCAATGTGGGAGAAAGTAAAATAACTGCCGGCGCCGGGGAATTAGTCGTGTTGCCCAAAAACGTACCGCATAGTTTCAACCTGCTTACAGAAACGGCGAAAGCACTTCTGCTGATCACTCCAGCGGGGATTGAGTCCATGTTTAAAGAATTCAGCATACCGGCAACAACGTTGGACCTTCCACCCATTCCTGAGCCTGTACCGGAAGGCAGGTATGCAAAAATGGCTAAACGCAACGAAGAATTGGGCATCGTCTGGATGCCGCAGGTATAAAAGAAATGAGAAATAAGAAATCAGGAATAAGGAATGAGGAAGTGATGGGAAACCGCCGGGTGGATTTCGTTATTGATGGTGTTTTTGCCAACAAACATAACCGGCACACAGCACCAACACCGGCGTGCTTCTTTAAGCAGGGGGACCGGGGATGGCAAAACAAAATAGTCTTTGAATTAAACATGCTATCTGGAATGGGAAGTAACCAATAGCAAGCATATATCGATATCAGCGGATTGTATCCGCTTTTAGTGATGCATGACTTCAGGGATCGTACCTTTTATCATTTCCAGCAGCTGCGAAAACAAGACCGGTTTTTGATAAAAATGCAGGGCTCCCAATTGCATGGCTTCAAGTGCGATTTTCTCATTATCGATACCTGAAAGCATGACTACGGGTATGGAGGAAAATTGAGGATGCTGTTTTAAAAACCGGAGGCACTCCAGTCCGTCCATGTCGTCCATATAGGCATCCAGAAAAATTAACTGTGGCTTTATTTGGCCGCTTAAGAGGTCAGCTAAAGCTTTCCTGCAAGCAAAGGCATTTGTGCAAACCGCGGGCGGCCCGATTCGTTCGATTGCTTCACTAAACATCAACTGATCATCTTCGTCAGTACTGATTACGAGAATGGGAAAGGGTTCCTGGTTCATAGTAAAAATGAAATAAGTTTAATGTGGCATTCATAATTCTGTGCACGGAGTATCGCTTATGTGTGGATGTTTACACACAAAACGTATTTACTAAGGTTATGGCAAGTGATTGTAAAAGGCTCTTATAGTTGATGAAACGGACCAAATGATTGGTCAAGGTAATAGAAATAAAAACAACGTGCCAACAAACATCATCGTCTTCGCAAAAAGGTGGAACTAACCGAATCACAATTTTTGTCCGGGTTTCCCCGTACCGGTGTAGAATCTTTTGCGTACACCATTTCCCATGATACAAAAGATCGTACTATTAAACCAGGTGTTCAGCTTAATAGTGAGATGAAGGTAAGCGCAACTTAAAACGCCTGTGTAAAACAAGCGAAGGCATTTGGAACCCTGCATTGGCAACTTTTATAAACCTTATTTTTTTGTGATTCACATTATATCAAGCTGTGCCCAAATCACCTGGTACATTCAACATCACAACGGCAGGCTCATCACCTTATTTTCTTGCCGTTGTTGGTCTTGTGAAAGAAGCACGCCGCAATTGGTGTTGTGTGATGACAGGTGTGGAGGCAAAAACACCAACTGCATTGCTATTGGAATCTTTTCCAGCCTTCTTAACCAATACGGGCGCTACTTTCGATGTGTCCTGTAATAGCCAGTACTCTTTCTCCAACGATTTATCCAAGCAGTACGGCTACACGCCATTTCCTCCGGCTACACATTCTGTGTATGTAATGTGTTGGCCGGAGAAGACTTTTACACCGCACAAAAATTTTAATCATTAAAAGTCTTTTATGAAACTCAAATTTATTTTACCAGCATTTGTACTCTTTATTGCGTTTTCCGGTTGCAAAAAAGATGAGTCTCCACTGAACCCACTTTATGACCTGGATGTTCCTCTTCATGGCGGGGCGAAAAATGCGGGGGCCGGTTTTATAAAGTTTCGCCAGAACCCGGATACAGCCCGTGTTATAACACTTGACACATGGGTTAGAAACCTGGAGCCCAATCATTCTTACCTGTTGCAACGTGCAGTAAATCCAATAGCAGATCCAACCGGCTGTTCAAGCACTGCCTGGCTTACTCTTGGTGAAGGATTACAGCCAAAATCAATCCTTACAAATTCCCATGGTGATGGAAATGCAAATTTATGGCGTGATATTACCGCTATTGCAAGGGGTACGGCATTCCATATCCACTTTCAGGTAATCGACGCAACAACTTTAACGCCGGTATTAACAAGTGACTGTTTTGATTATACGGTCAGGTGAATTTTTTATAGTTAAACATTAAAAGGGTTGTCATAACTTATCATTTGATAACCTTTTTGTCTTACCGGAGAATTGATTGGCTTCGGCCACTGATTTATCTTGAAAACCGGCAAGAGGGAGCAATGCAATAATGACGAATGGATCAAACCCCGCCCTTACTTTGGATAGTTCTAAGACAATTACCCGGGCCTGTTCATAATAATTACATTAACTTTAAAATGCTGCCGGAAAATTCTTTTTAACCAACACGATTGCCTGAAAAGACAGCAACGCTACAACTGATACAATTGACCCGACTGTGATAAAGCCAGAACATGCGGAAATGTTTTTTAATAGTACTATTTTTTCTTGCGTGCAGTGTAACCGGCCTGTCACAACAAAATATCGATAACTTAAAAAGAGGATTACTTGTTTTACGTGACAGCTCCCGCGTCGATTGCATGAATGAATTAAGTATTTACTATACGCAGATTGAAAAAAAAGATTCGGCATGGTATTATGCTGATATGGCGCTGACTGAAGCCAAAAAGCTTAACTACGTGCGTGGCATTGCTGTTTCGTATACCCGAAAATCAAGAATAGTTAAACATTTTGATGACGATTTTAACCTGGAGGAATCACTGGCAAAGGAATCTCTCCGGTGGTATGAAAAGACTCCTGATAAAAAAGGGATCTACGATGTTTATTATGAACTTATATATTCTCTTCGTTCGCAAAGCCGCTTCGATGAAGCTGTTGAATATAACCAAAAGGCATATGAGTGGTGTAAGGAAAATAAGGATGAATTGCACCTGGCAGAAACATTAGGCAGCTTTCCTTCTATTTACAAAGACGCGGGCAACTATGAAAAGAGTTTTGAGTATAGTGAACAATTTCATCAACTGGCAATAAAAGCAAATAATAAATTCTGGCTATCCGGTTCGTTTTTTCAATTGGGTGAGTTATATATGAAGATAGATGATTACCCCTCCGCCCTAACCTATTTCCGGCAGGCATTTCAAATGGATGATGCGGATCTTGTGAATGCGAGGGTGACGGGAGATTGGGATATTTGGGTGAAAATGGAATATGCAGAAATATTCAGTCACTTAAACCAATTTGATTCTGCCTGGTATTATTTTGAATTATTTAAACCTGCTAAAAAGGAGGATAGATATTTCAGGGTTTACCTGACAAGTATAGGGGAATATTATTTTCTTCAAAAAATGTATAATGAAGCGCTACAAAACTTTTTGCAGGGATTATATTTTCATAAAGAACTGAATGACCGTAACGAGATTCAGCGTGCGCTGATGTTTGTCGCTCAAACTTATCTTGCCCTTAATAAAAATGACTCAGCATTACAATACGGAAGGGAGGGATTGAACCTCGCTTTTCAAACAAAGGCAAAACAGATCATCCGGGATGGGTACCAGGTTCTTTATTCAGTATTCGACCGGCAAAATCAAAAAGACAGCGCTAATCTATATTTCCGGCAATATGCAGTCGTTAATGATACTATCGCCACGCACCAGGTAAAAGCTAAATTTATTTCCTATGGCTATCAGCAAAAAATTCAGTTGCTTGATAAGGAAAATCAATTGCAGCAGCAACAACTAAAGCAAACATCGCTGCAAAAGAAAACCCTGCTTGCAGGCATTGTTATAATTTTCATCCTGGGGTTTATTCTTTTCCGCAATATTTTATTAAAAAGAAAAAACGAAGCCAGCACAAGGAGGATAGTTGAAAATGACTTACAATTACAAAAATTAGAAAGTAAAAAAGTAAAGGCTGAGTTTCAACAACAAACTACTGAACTTGAAATGCAGGCGTTGCGTGCCCAGATGAATCCTCATTTTATTTTCAATTGCCTCAGTTCTATCAACCGGTTTATCCTGGTCAATAAAATTGAGGAAGCTTCTGATTACCTTACTAAATTTTCCCGTTTGATACGGATGGTGTTGCACAATTCTGAGAAACCACTAATAGCTCTCGAAAGTGAATTGGAGGCGCTTCGACTGTATCTGGACCTGGAAAGACTAAGGTTTAAAAATGCTTTTAATTACAGCATTACATTTATCAATACGATCGATATCAATGCAGTGTATATTCCACCTATGTTGATACAGCCCTTTGCTGAAAATGCTATATGGCATGGCCTGATGCACAAAAAAAGTGTTGGCTGCCTCGAGATCCAGTTATGTGCAGAAGGTAAAGCATTAACCTGTACTATTATTGATAATGGCATTGGCAGAAATATGGCTGCTTCTTTTAACAGCCGGTCTGCAGAAAAAAATAAATCGATGGGTGTTGAGATTACAGCAGGTCGCCTGGCGCTATTAAATAAATCGAGAGCTCAGGCCGCTGTTTTTAATATTGTAGATCTTATGGATGACGAAGGTAATGGCTGCGGAACCAAAGTAGTGCTTACAATACCCTACAAAGAACTTACAGAAGTTATTGCATAACGTAATAAAACAATAAAATGGTTACTGCCACTATCGTAGATGATGAGCCTGATTGTTGTGAATCGCTGGTCATGTTACTGGAACGTTATTGCCCGGAGGTAAAAGTGCTGGACATTTGTTACTCGGCCGAAACAGCCATGCAATCCATTAAAGAGCATGAGCCGCAAATACTTTTTTTGGATATTGAAATGCCTTTTATGAATGGCTTCCAATTGCTGGAAAAATTAGGCAACATTAATTTTGAATTGATCTTCACCACAAGCTATGATCAGTATGCTATTAAAGCTATCCGTTTTAGCGCATTGGATTATTTATTAAAACCCGTTGACAGGGAAGACCTGCAGAAAGCTGTACAAAAAGCTGCGCAACGAAATAAGCATCCGCTTCCACAGCAATTGGATATGCTGTTACAAAAATTAAAGCACCCGGCTATACCCGTTAATAAAATCGCTATACCAACAATGGAAGGCTTTCAGTTGTTAGGTGCGGAATCCATTATCAGTTGTGAGTCAGACAGTAATTATACCTACCTGTTCTTAAAAGATAAACGTAAGATAATCGCCTCCCGTAATTTAAAAGAGATGGAAGAGCTGCTGGAAGATTATCCATTTGTCAGGATACACCACTCGCATATGGTAAACATCAACGAGGTAGAAAAATACATTAAAGGCGAAGGCGGTTATTTAATTATGAGTGATGGCTCTGTTATTAATGTGTCCCGGAGCCGGAAAGAATTGCTGCTCAAAAAACTTTCATTAAGATGATGCCTAAGATTACACGCCACAGTTGGTGATGGTGTTTTTGCCTACACTTAACATGGACACAACAGCAACACCGGCGTGCTTCTTTCTGCAAAAGACCCGCAACGGCAAAAGATCAAAACATATCCATCAGTTTGGTTCATTTATCCTCACAAGGGGGTGATAAACTTTGAGCACGGGGAAGCGATGATGGGTACAGGAGCTTGCTGACGCTTATTCCTGAGAAGAAAACCGGAATAATAATTCTAAGCAATATTGAAACGATACGAACGTATGATACCCGGAAAAAAATAAGAGACATACTACTCGAAAAGTACAAGGATTCGACTACACAATGATCGCAGATTTTTCCTGATTCGCACTAACTCAACCGGCACTCAAATCATCCGGCTACATTGAATGTACAACCTGCTCGTCTCCTTATTCATTTTACGTAGGCCGGTTTCCATTTGCCCTTCTTATATAACCATGTATCATTCGGACTAGCGAATGCTGACTCCTGTCTGCCGGATCCGCCAAAAAGAATGGCTTGTTTATTTTTTTGATCATACAGGAGCATATGTAATTCGCGCAAGGATGGACTCAGCACCGACGAGACCTTTGTCCAATTTTTTCCGTTCCACAACCATGACCCGTTCACATAATCATTGCCTTTCATTCTTTTTACTTCGGCCATAGCCGCAGGCCGTCCACAGAGCAGCAGTTTAACTGCATTGTTTTCGTCTATACTTACCGCGTTACCTTGTCCTACCTCAACAGCCGGCACGTTGTTGTCAAGTAATTCAAATTCTTTTCCATCCCAGGCCCAAACATCATGCAGCGTTTCTCCTTTATTATTTATACCACCAATAATCAGCGTGCGCTTTAAAGCGGAAGAATAAGTTTGAGCATGCGCCAGTCGCGGTGCCGGGCCATCTGAAAAATCAATTTTTTTCCATTTACCGGCATGCCATTCCCAGAGGTCATTGGTAAACTCTCCTTCAAACATTGCTCCTCCAAACAACACTATCGTATTTCGTAACTTATCATACGCCATATTTGCATGGATTCTTTTACCGGGTTGTGCATGCGCAGCCAACAGTTTCCATGTCTTACCGTCCCAGCTCCATAAGTCGTCCATCACCTGTGGCTTGCCAGATGAATCGTAGGTTCTGCCTCCATACATATAGGCAACCCGATCTGCATCGTGAAAACCCATTTTGGCATCTTCCCGCGCTGAGGGACCAGTGCGGCTCAATAGTTTCCATCCGTTACTATTCCATCCCCACAGTGAGTTATCAACCGCCTGCCTGGCCGCGCTTCTTCCATGCTGAGCTCCTCCAAAAACAAGCATCAGGTGTCTTTCGTTATCAAAGCATGCAGCATGCTGACCTCTGCCAACAGGAGTTAACGAAGTATCCTGCGCGGTACCGGCCTTTGCCAACAAAAAAACCGCTACAATTATCCCGGTTTCAATTTTCATATTATTTAGCGATTGTACTGGTAGCTATCGGGCCGCACACCATACACATTACCGCTATTCTGCGAAAAGCTATCCTAGCGTTTTGATTCATTTTTTATACAAGGCTGTAAAACGATGGCAAATTGCTTTAAGTTATTTGCCAGGCAACTTGCGCTATTTGGAACATATTTTCCTACCGAACCGGCAGTACCGGAAGTGTAATGGTCATCAACGGCGTGGTTTGGCTATTCAGCAGCTCAATTATACGATGGCCAAAAAGAGCTGCCAATTATGTTGAAGTGGGAATCATGTAATTTATTTTGACGGTTATGTAAGAATTAGTGAACGATAGTGGTGGACCTTTGAATTTGCGGATATTTCCGACAGTTCAAATTGTATTTAATGAAAGATAACAACGAGGTAAAAGACAGCCGCACCAGGGAACGAGGCGATTTAAAGCGGCGGTTTCTAATACATAAGGATAGTGAGTTGGTATGGCAGGAACGGCATAAAAACGAATTGCCCGTGCAATCATCTTTATTTTCCAGCATTGGACAACCAGGGCGCGAAAAAATGATTCAGCTGTTATTACCCCGGCCACCGCTTATTGCTTCAACAGATTTACTGCATGATTTTATTCCATTGAAGTCATTTATCTCAATAGTCTGACAGGATAACGATAGCATCTGTGTTGCCGAACTTTTAATAGAAGAAAGCCAGCATTACCTTAACCCGGTCCAAGGAATAACTATTCTGTAACGGCAAATTTCATTGCAGGGCGAATGAACAATTCATAATGATTCTGTCATTATCAAAGGCCGGTACGACAACAAATTAAAATACTGAATACAATGAAAGCAGTAAAAACCATTTTAGTGATAGAAGATGATATTGATGAGCAGCAATTTTTTATACAGGCACTCAACAGTATCAGCAATGCCTCGCTTTATTTTGTCGCAAACAACGGCAAAGAGGCACTTGAACAATTAAATAAGACGACCGTTCTGCCAGACCTTATTTTTTCCGATATCCAGATGCCTATCATGAACGGCATAGAGTGTCTTACACAAATAAAGAATAACCCGGCAGTGAGGAAAATACCGGTGGTAATGCGTACAACGGATACGTCACAGGCAGAAATAGTTCGTGCCCTGGGAGCATTGGCATGTTTAAAAAAACACGATGACATGGAAATATTATGTCGCGAAATCCAGGAAGCAATCGACCATGATTTGACTAAACTGACAACAGCTAATTAAGTTTGTTATGGGCAACAATGACATTAACCAATTGTTATGCGATGAACGGGAACACCTGGATAAGTTGCACGATATAGTCAATGCCACTATAAAAGCTGAGGAGCTTATCATTCACAATCTGTTGAATCCTCCTGAAGAGATATTAAGCAGTGGTGAACGGATTTCTGATAAAGTGGCACGCTTTGGTGGAAGCTGGCGGTTTATTATTTTATTCGGTGTTATACTGTTCGCGTGGATCCTGTTCAATGTATTGGCCCTTGGCTATTATAAGTTTGATCCCTATCCCTTCATCCTCATGAATCTTATACTTTCCTGTATTGCTGCTTTACAGGCCCCTGTCATTATGATGAGCCAAAACAGGCAGGAAGAAAAAGACAGAATGAGAAGTGAAAATGATTACATGATAAATCTGAAGGCAGAAATGCAGATACGCAGTCTGCATCAGAAAATGGATTTACTTCTCGAAGAACAAATCAAAACACTTTTTGAAACACAGGAAAAGCAATTCACATTACTCAATGAAATTAATCAGAAGCTGGACAAACAATCAATAACCGTATGAAAGCATTAGTGTATAAAGGACCCGGAAAGAAACTATGGGAAGAAAAACCAAACCCGTTAATAAAAGAGCCAACAGATGCCATTGTGCGAATTCTCAAAACAACTATATGCGGAACGGATTTGCATATTTTGAAAGGAGATGTTCCCACCGTGACGGAAGGGCGCATAATTGGTCATGAAGGAGTTGGTATTATAGAAGAAACAGGTAATGCTGTAACCAATTTCAAAAATGGCGATCATGTTCTGATCTCCTGCATTACATCTTGCGGCAGGTGCAGCTATTGCCGAAAAGCGATGTATTCGCACTGTGAAAACGGTGGATGGATACTTGGTAACCTGATTGATGGCACACAGGCAGAGTATGTACGAATACCTTATGCAGATACCAGCTTGTACCTGATCCCCGCCAATGCTGATGAAGAAGCACTGGTGATGCTGAGTGATATTTTGCCAACGGGTTTTGAATGTGGTGTACTGAATGGAAAAGTACAACCCGGGGGTACCATAGCAATAATAGGGGCGGGACCTATAGGACTGGCTACGTTACTAACTGCGCAGTTTTATGCGCCCGCGGAAATCATTATGGTAGACCTGGACGATAACCGGTTGTCGATTGCAAAGACCTTTGGAGCGACACATATCATTAACAGCGCCAAAGAAAATGCTGTTGAAAAAGTAATGAGCCTGACAAAGGGCAAAGGAGTAGATACGGCTATTGAAGCTGTGGGAATACCGGAGACCTTCGTACTGTGCCAGGACATAATCGGTGCGGGTGGCTGTATAGCCAATATAGGAGTGCATGGAAAAAGTGTTCCCCTGCAGCTGGAATCATTATGGTCGAGGAATATTACAATCACCACACGACTTGTTGATACGGTTTCTACGCCTATGCTTTTTAAAAGTGTTCAGTCCAGGAAATTGGATCCAAAGAAATTAATCACGCACCATTTCAAGCTTGACGAAATCATTAAAGCCTATGACACATTTGAAAATGCTGCACAGGAAAAGACATTAAAAGTGATAATGACGAACTAAATGTTTTTCTAAAGATGAAAATGTTTATGGAATCAGATAACAGGTATAGGGGTGCAAAGGAGACGCGTTGAGCAAAAAATTATTTACTAAATCTCAAAAAATATAATGGCAAACAGAAAAGATCTAAAAGGAAACTGGTATGTACAGCGGGCTGAGCTAAAAAAGAAATTTCCTGTACTCACAGATATAGACTTATTATACCAGCAGGGGCAAAAGGAAGTAATGCTTGAAAAACTTCAAACTAAATTGGGTATGTCCAAAGAAGAACTCGAAAAAATTATTGCTGCGCTGTAGCTGGATATATTATAACAACAAACCAGCAGTATGAACGACCGTTAAATGAAACAGTTCAGGCGATTCGAAAAATTAGGTGATCCACATCGAATAAAAGACCCGGTCTTTCAACCGGGTCAAGTTCTACACGTCCCTTGTAAATTCCGGGTACGGAAGGGAAGTTTGTGCCTTGTACAAATTTTACTGACGGCTATCCCTTAAACCCAAACTAACCTCTTTTAAATGTTGAATCTGTGCCTGTAGCGCCTTTATTTTTGACATGATCTCCTCTTTTACGGATAGAGTCGAATCATTTGCAATAGCCTCCTGGTACAATTGGTCCTGTACCTGGAGATCAATCTTTATCTTTTGTATTTCTTCTGACTGGATTGGATACATTAAAAGCATGATCCAAAATTAGTGTAAGAACTTTCTCCTATTGTTACAAGCTTCTGTTTGAATTTTACATCATTCACACCAGTCCATGAGCATGTCACTTTTTGACTCCATTTCAGAATTTTTAAGGACTGGTAAATGTAAAGCCCCGTCTGTAAAACGGGGCTAAAACCGACTGCTATAAAAAAAATGCATTAAAAAAACAAGTCTTGTAAAGATAGCTTCCGCATATGGCAGTCGTTATTACATGATTCTCTTTATAAATTACATAATTCACACATCTTCCGGGTTTTCGTGCTTATCGTTAGCCTGAAAGAATTACTTCCCGCCATGTTTTTTCAGTAGCTCCGCTATTTCTCTAAAACCTTTTTTCTCCGCCGTCTGCAGCGGAGTGTTGCCGGCAAAATCAGTAGTATTCGGATCGTCACAACCATGTGTCAGCAACCATTCCGCCATCGAATCATGCCCTCCCCTTGCTGCTGCATGCAAGGCCTGGTTAAAGTCTGCGGCATTATTCACATGCGACTTAATGATCCCGGCCATTTTTGTATCACCGCTGACAGCAACATGGTATAGCATCAGTGGAAAGGCTAAAACTGTGGAATGAGAAAAATGAATTATCCTTCGGTGACGATTTTTCTGTTGATCTGAAAAAGACACAACCACTTTAAATTACAGCCAACTTTTGCGGAGCAGGTCCGAAAGTGCAACCTCGTGCTGCCTATCGGTGAAATTTCGGATAGCGTTCGGGCATTTTTTGTTACAGGGAACAGGTTTGGGATTTTCGTTGAGCGATGATATTGTAAAATCACTTGAGGGCGAGATAAAAGCAGCGACAAAGGAAGGGAAAGGAGGTGAGTTCATTATTTTGATATGGTGTAAGAAGGCGATCGTGCTTTTCGTTCACGAACTTCGTCATTTAAAAATTAATATTGTAAATGAAAAAAACGCTGCTTATCCTGTCGTTGTTTTCGTGGTTTGGAACTGCTAATGCCCAGGAAAAAACTATACAGCAACTCAAAAGAGAGTTGAGCGAACATCCGCAGCAGGATACTTTTCGTGTGAACAGGCTGCTCTTACTTTCCCTTTTTTCTTTTCAACCGTTAACAGAAAGAATAAAATTTACAGAGGAAGCGCTTTCCATTTCACAGGCTATAAATTATCTGCCCGGGCAAGGTTACGCGCTTGCCAACATGGGCAGTTTTCAATATCTGCAGGGCGCCATCATTAAATCCGATTCTTTGCTTACGCAGGCAGATTCGCTTGCAAAAAAATTAGATGATCCGGAACTTACCGGATATGTATTGTTCAGGTATGGCAGTAAAATGTGGAACACCGGTGATAAAGGGAGCCTGGATTATTTTTTAAAGGCAGAGAAAATATATGAAACATCGGGTAACGATGAAATGCTTGCTGTGTGCCAGGCATCCATCGCAGCGGTGTATCAAACCATTCTCAGTAATTACCCGGTTGCCATGCAATATTTACTCAAAGCAAATGAATCAGCTGAAAAATCCAGGTCGTCTTACGCTTTTTATTGGGTGTCTGCCGAATTTGGCGATCTGTATCAATTTCTCGGCGACTATGACAATGCACTTGACTACTTTCAAAAGGCACGTGAAGCAATAAAAAGAATCGGAGCCGACGATCAAACGGGTCCATTATTGGTAAGCATCGGGGAAAGTTACCGGCTTTCAGGAAAATATCCGCAGGCTATCGGGGCCTATATGCAATCAATGAAGTACGACAGCACAGTAAGCATTCAATATTATAGTGAAAGTAATCTCGCCGATGTATACACCCGTATCAACAATTTGCCACTTGCTTTTCAATATGGCTTCAGCTCGTTGGTAAAGGCAAACCAATTAAAAGATAGTAACGCCATTGCATGGATACACGGTATACTTGGCCGTGCGTATGTACGAAAAGGTATACCCGACAGTTCTGTTTATTATGCATTGCCCGGTTTGGATATGGCCACCAACATGGGTACAATTGAATATATGCGCGATAACGCCGGGGCATTGGCAGAGGCTTATGCTTTGAAAAAGGATTTTGCCAACGCCTACAAATATCATTTGCAATATACCGGCTATCGCGATAGCATGTTAAATGCAGAAGTGAGGAACAGGACGGCAGTATTCAAATACAATTACGACCTGGCAAAAAAACAGGCACAAATCACACAGCTCAGCCAGCAGCAAAAAATACAACGGATTTTCTTAATCAGCTCCCTGGTCGTGTTAACACTGATTGC
>Ga0207645_10002319_pt1 | contig 15052 bp, 15 predicted proteins | sample KBSM53metaG_FD_184331 | JGI IMG/M metagenome (GOLD analysis project Ga0207645, IMG submission 184331) | Miscanthus rhizosphere microbial communities from Kellogg Biological Station, Michigan, USA - KBS M5-3 metaG (SPAdes) (version 2) | ecosystem: Host-associated > Plants > Roots > Rhizosphere >...
ACATGCTCCCCGGTGATCTGCGGGTTCACGGGAAACACGCGATAGCCGTGGTCCTGGAGGATCTTCATCACCCCGTGCGACGGGCGATTGGGCCGGTCGGACGCGCCGACCATGGCGATCGTCCTGGCATTCGTCAGCAGGTCGCGAAGTTCGTCGTCGGTCGTCAGCATGGCGGTCTCCCGCCGCATCAATGCGCGACGGCCGCGAGCAGTTTCGCGGCAAGCTCGGCGAATGCCTGCGCCTCGGGTCCGCTACCGGCCGCCGGCGGCGAGCCGGCGTCCGACGCTTCGCGGATAGAGAGCGACAGCGGGAGGCGGCCAAGGAATGGCACGCCCATCTCCGCCGCCGCCGCTTCCGCGCCGCCCGTCCCGAACGGGTGCGACTCCGCTCCGCACGCCGGGCATTCGTAAGTCGCCATATTCTCGATCACGCCCAGCACCGGGACGCTCATCTTGTTGAACAGGTCGACCGCGCGGCGCGCGTCGATCAGCGACAGGTCCTGCGGCGTCGAGACGATCACCGCTCCGGCGGGGCGCGATTTCTGGATCAGCGACAGCTGCACGTCGCCAGTGCCCGGCGGCAGGTCGATGATCAGGATTTCGGCATCGCCCCAGTCGGCCTCGACCAGCTTGGCCAGCGCGCCCGTTGCCATCGGTCCGCGCCACGCCAGGGCATGGCCCGGTGAGACCAGGTGGCCGAGTGACAGGAATTTGATGCCGTGGGCCTCGACCGGGAACAGCCGGTCCTCGTCAGCCGTCGGCTTGTCGGTGCTGCCCAGCAACGTCGGCTGCGAAGGTCCGTAAACATCCGCGTCGACCAGCCCGACTTTCTTCCCGGCCTTGGCGAGCGCCACCGCGAGGTTCGCGGCCACGGTCGACTTGCCGACCCCGCCCTTGCCGGCCCCGATCGCGATCAGAGTTCGCGACGGTTCGGCAGCCGTCACGGCGATCCGCGCCTCGCTCACGCCGGGGATCGCCAGCGCCGCGTCGTGCAGCTCCTTTTCAAGCGCGTCGCGGGCGGCTTTCGTGAGGCCGGTGGCGTCGGCGATGACGGTCACGACCCCATTCGCCAGCTTGCGCGAGCGGATGCGTTCGCCGTGCGGCAATTCGTCCAACTGCGTCGCGGGGTCGGCCATCGTCGGGCGACATAGGGAGCGTGGCGGCGCTTGCCACTGTTTTTCTGTCCGCGGGTTCCTATACTGTTGCCCCATGAACATTCTTTTCGGGTGGGGCGCCCGCGCCCGCGGCCTGTTTGCTGACAACAAGGGACCGTGGGGCTCGGGCGGTGGCGATGACGAGCCGCCGGCGAACGACGGCGGCCCCGGCGGCCCGTGGGGCGAACCGCCCAAGCGCAAGCGTTCCTCCGGCTCGCCCGGCGCATCCGCGCAGTCGCTGGACGATTTCCTGCGCCGGAGCCGTGAGCGCTTCGGCGGCGGTGGCGGGGGCCTGCCCGGCTTCGACGGCTCGATCATCCTGTGGGCCGCGCTCGCCCTGCTGTTCGCGTGGCTTGCGTTCACTTCGATCCACTCGATCGCGCCGGGCGAACGCGGCGTGGTCACCCAGTTCGGCCGCTACAGCTACACCCTCGGTCCGGGTGTCGGCTTCACCCTTCCTTCGCCGGTCAACCGGGTGAAGAAGATCGATGTCGAAAATATCCAGACGGTCGACCTCGGCTCCGGGAGCAACGAGGACCTGATTCTGACCGGCGATCAAAACCTGATCGATATCGCGTACACGGTGCGCTGGAACATCAGCACGCCCGAGCTCTTCCTCTACCAGGTTGCCGACCCCGAAGGGACGATCAAGCAGGTGGCTGAGAGCTCCATGCGGGCCGTGATTAGCCAGGTCAGCCTGCGCGACGCCATGGGTGACAAGCGCGCCGAAATTGAAACCCAGGTCGCGGACCGCATGCAGCGGGTTCTGAACTCCTACAGTTCGGGCGTCCGCGTCCAGGGCGTGGCGATCAAGCAGGCCGATCCGCCGGATGCGGTCAATGACGCGTTCAAGCAGGTCACGGCCGCGCAGCAGGACGCCAAGTCCTACGTCAACCAGGCCAACGCCTACGCGCTGCAGATCACGGCCAAGGCGCAGGGCGAGGCGACCGCGTTCGACAAGGTCTACGAGCAATATCGGCTCGCGCCCGAGGTGACCCGCCGCCGCATGTATTACGAGACGATGGAGCAGGTCCTGGGCAAGGTCGACAAGACGATTATCGAGGCGCCGGGCGTAACGCCCTATTTGCCGCTGCCCCAGGTCCAGAAAGAGCAGAAGAAGGGAGGCGCGCAATGACCTTCGTCCGCTCGCACCCGATCCTGAGCTCGGTCATTGGCCTGTTCCTGCTCGTCGTCCTGCTCGGCAGCTTCCCGATCGTGCCCGAAACCAAGCAGGCCGTGGTGGTCAGCTTCGGCAAGCCCGTGCGGATCCTCAATCAGTACAAGGCTGGCCGGCCGATCGGCACCGCCGGGGCCGGCATCTCGTACCGCATTCCGTTCTTCGAGAATCTGGTGTGGATCGACAAGCGCGTGCTCGACGTCGACATGCAAACCCAGCAGGTGCTGTCGACCGACCAGCGCCGGCTCCAGGTCGACGCCTTCGCCCGCTACCGGATCGTCGATCCGCTGCTGATGTACATCCGCGCCCGCTCGGAGGAGCAGCTCAAGGAGCAGCTGCGGCCGATCCTCGGTTCGGAAGTTCGTAACGAACTCGGCAAGATCGAGTTTGCGGCCTTGCTGTCGCCCGAGCGCCAGGGGATCATGGACAATGTGAAGACGTCGCTGAACCGGATCGCCCGGCAGTACGGCGTGGAGATCGTCGACGTCCGGATCAAGAAGACCGACTTGCCCGATGGCGCGCCGCTCGAATCGGCGTTCGACAGCATGCGCACCGCGCGCGAGCAGGAAGCCCGTTCGATCCGCTCCCAGGGCTTGAAGACGGCGCAGATCATCCAGGCGCAGGCCGACGCCGAAGCCTCGAAGACCTATGCCGCGAGCTTCGGCAAGGATCCGGATTTCTACGATTTCTACCGGGCGATGCAGAGCTATCGCCAGACCTTCATCGGCGAGCCGGGCAAGCCGCCGGCCCCGACGACCGTCATTTTGTCGCCGCAGAACGACTATCTGAAGGAATTCACTGGACGGCCGCGTTAAACGCGGCTCGTTCAATCGTTATTCAGCCGCTCGGGACATTAGCGCCTTGCGTCCACCCCAGAATGATGGAGTATCGATGACCGCGAAGGAGACCGGAAAAGTGCGCTACGCCTATGGGGTCGCAATGGCCCTGCTCTTGGGGGGAAGCACCTTCTCGTTGCTCACGGGGCAGGCCGGCGCACAGGTTGCGCAGAACGCCCCAGCGGCGATGCCGCCCAATGGCGCGCCGATGTCGTTTGCCGATCTTTCCGCCAGGTTGCAGCCGGCGGTCGTCAACATCTCGACCAAGCAGCGCATCCCGGTCCGCACCCAGTCGGACCCGTTCGAGGAATTCTTCCGCCGCTTCGGCAGCCCGGTCGGGCCGGACGGCGGCGGCGGTGCCGACGGTACGCCGCAGGGCCAAGGCCAGGGCCAGGGCCAAAGCCAGGGCCAAGGTCAGCAGCGCACTCGCGAAGCGGGCTCGCTGGGGTCCGGCTTCATCGTCTCGCCCGACGGCTATGTCGTCACCAACAACCACCTCATTCAGGGCCTGACCGGCACCGGTACGGTCGATACGGTCACCGTCATCACCACCGACCGCAAGGAATATCCGGCGCGGATCGTCGGGCGTGACGAGACGTCCGACCTCGCTTTGCTCAAGATCGAGGGCCGCAACCTGCCGTTCGTCAATTGGGGCGACAGCACCAAGGCCCGCGTTGGCGACTGGGTGCTGGCGATCGGCAATCCCTACGGCCTTGGCGGCACCGTCACCGCCGGCATCATCTCCGCGCTTCACCGCGGGATCACCGGCTTCGGCGCCTACGACCGCTACATCCAGACCGACGCCGCCATCAACATGGGCAACAGCGGCGGCCCGATGTTCGACCTCAATGGCAACGTCATCGGCATCAATTCGGCGCTGATCTCGCCGACCGGCGCGTCGGTCGGCATCGGCCTCGCGATTCCTGCCGAGCTGGCCAAGCCGGTGATCGACTCGCTGATGCGCGGCCAGCGCCCGCAGCGCGGCTATCTCGGCGTCGGCCTCCAGCCGCTCGACGACGATTCAATCGCTTCGGCGCTCGGCCTGCAGAAGGGCGGCGGCGAGCTCGTCCGCTCGATCGTCCCGGGCGGCGCCGCGGCGCGCGCCGGGCTCCAGCAGGGCGACGTCATCGTCAAGGTCAACGGCCAGCCGGTGACCCCGGACCAGACCGTGTCGTACATCGTCGCGAACACGACCGTTAATTCGCGCGTGCCGATCGAGCTGATCCGCGGCGGCAAGCGGATGACCGTGACCGCGATGGTCGACCAGCGTCCGACCGAGGAGCAGCTGGCGAAAATCTCGGGTGCCGGCACGCAGGGCGCGACCAACGGCACCACGACGCCGACCGCGCCGCAGAAGGCGCTCGGCTTGTCGCTGGCGACCCTGACGCCGGAGCTGGCCCGCGCGGCCAATCTCCCGGCGACGGCGCGTGGCGTCGTCATCACCGCGGTCGACCCGAACAGCGATGCATCGGACGAGGGACTTCAGCCCCGCGATCTCATCATCTCGGTCAACAATCAGCTGGTGACGTCCCCGGCGCAGGTGATCGCGACGGTCGACGCGGCGCGCAAGGCCGGCCGGTCGAGCGTCCTGCTGCTGGTCAAGCGCGGCAACTCGCCCGAAGCATTCGTCGGCGTCGATATCTCGGGCCGCTAGCAGCGGCCTGAACGACTAGCCCGCGTTGGCAGTCGCGGCGTTGTCGGCCGGCGGCGTGGCAACGGCGTCCTTGCTCGCGACGCCGAAGCCGCACTGCTTCTGCTCCATCGGGATTTGCTTGGTGATGCGCGTGGCGTTTTCGTCATAGGCCTGGGTCACCGAGCCCTTGTTGACCGTCTTGCCGCGCAGCGGGCTGACGCCCTGGCAGATGTGGAAGACGTGCGGTGTCGCCGATTTCTTGGCGCCATTCTCCGGCGCGATCCAATAGACCACGTCGAGGCCGTTCGGGTTGGCGGCGCTCTTGGTCGCGTCGGCCACGGTCGCCGAGTCCGCGGCGATCGCTTTGGCCTGCTCGGCCACCTCGGGCGAGCAGTCCGTGGTCGGCTGGCCGGTCTTAATCTCGGTCGCGCACTTGTTCATGTCCTGGGTATATTGCTCGGTCGACGGCGGCTTGAAATCGATCCCGACAGCGGTCGCGATGAGCGCCAGGACCACGCCGACGCCGCCGGCAATCTTCTTGTTCTTCGGGTCCATGTCCTTGTCGAGGAAGATCAGGGCGATCAGCGGCAGGAAGGCGATGATCGTGATGATCGCGCCCAGCTGATTCTGGAAGAAGAAGCGGGCGGTGTCGGCCTTGCTTGCCGGGTCGTGCTTGTTGGCCGCCTTCCACATCAGGCTGCCGGCGATGGCGAACACCGCGATGACGACCAGGAGGCCGATCAGCAACGCCATGTTGCCATGGTCGAACTTGTGCTGGCGGAGCATGACGATGCCGGCGATTTCCGTCCCGATCGCGACGACCCAGGCAATCGCGGCGAAAATCCGCAGGCGACTGGCGGCGCCCTTCTGGCCTTGCGTCGCGCGCCACTCCTTGGTGACGTCAACGTCCGCGGTCGGAACGTCAGCGGTCGGTTTTTCGTCGGCCATGTTCAGCACCCCTGCTTATCGACGTTGACGCTCAACAAGCGTCGAAGCGCGAGCGTAACGCGCCTTGACCACGACGTAAACTTCGGAGCAGCAATGGCGCCATGCCGCTGCTCCTCCTGTTGCTCGCCGCTGCCCCGGCACCCACTGCGCCGTCGCTCGCGGGCATGTATGAGATTCACCAGATGGAGATGGCCGGCGGGCTCGAGCTCCAGCCGAACGGCCACTTCCGCTACGGCTTCACCTATGGCGCGGTCGACGAGGAGGCCGAGGGCGACTGGGCGTTCGACGGCACCACCGTCCGTCTGACCAGCAAGCCGATGCCGCTAGAGCCGACCTTCGACCTCGTTCGCGATACGCCGGCGCCAAAGTGCGACTTCGTCATCTCGGCTGACTGGGGGAAGTTCGGCTGGTCGTCGCCACCAGACGTGCTCGTCACCTTCGCCGGCTCGCCCAAGGAGCTGCACTTCGCCCAGGTCGACGAAAAGGGTGCGTTCCACCCCGAGAATTGCGCGGTCACTTCGATCCTCCCGCTGGTGCCGATGTTCCACATCGCGGGCGAACCACTGAACGTTTCTCCGACCAGCGGTCACCACCTCGATGTGCGGTTCAAACCCAACGATCTCGGCCACGTCGCTTTCCGCTCGGAACCGTTGAAACTGGACGGCGCGGGGCTCGTTTGGGAGCGGTTCGATGCCGAGATTCGCTTTCTTCGGGTTCGGCCTTAAAGAGAAGCCAAGAGGGAACGCGTGGCGGAAAAAGACTGTCGAACGATCGAGGCACTCGAGCGCGAATGGTGCGCTGCCTTGTGCCTCAGGGACATGGAGAAACTTCGCTCCATGGTTCACACCGACTTCGTGCTGATCGGCACCCGCTCGACCGGGCCATTCATGATGCATCGCGACGAATGGCTCGACGCCATCCAGCGCCGCGAGGTCGATTCGATCGAGATCGACGTGCGCGACGCGACCGCGCTCGAGCAAGTCATGATCGGCACGGTCAAGGCCAAGTGGCGGCTCAAATATCTCGGCCGGATCATCGAGGATTGCGTGTTGCTGACCGACGTGTGGGTGCTCGATGGCGGGCGCTGGCAGGCGATCCGCCGTCATTCCACGCCGGCACCGGCAAACGACTGAACGAATAGGGTTTTAGGGGAGAATTTATGGCGACGAGCGAGACGGCGCTTCGCGGCGGCGGCAGCATCAAGGAACTGACGATCCGGGGCATCATCCTCGGCGCCCTGATCACCGTCGTGTTCACCGCGGCCAACGTCTACCTCGGCCTCAAGATCGGCATCACCTTCGCCACCTCGATCCCCGCTGCGGTCATTTCGATGGCGATCCTCAAGGCGTTCAAGGACGCCACCATCCAGGAAAACAATATCGTCCAGACGATCGCGTCGGCCGCGGGAACGCTGTCGGCGATCATCTTCGTCCTGCCCGGCCTGATCATGATCGGCTACTGGAACCACTTCCCTTACTGGCTGTCGGTCGCGGTCATCGGCATCGGCGGCATCCTCGGCGTGATGTATTCCGTGCCGCTCAGGCGAGCGCTCGTGACCGGGACCGATCTGCCTTATCCTGAAGGCGTTGCCGCGGCCGAGGTGCTCAAGGTCGGCTCGGGCGTCGGCGGTGCGGAAGAAAACCGCCGCGGCCTGGTGCTGATCGCCGGCTCGACAATCGTCTCTGCCCTCTATTTCCTGATCGCCAAGACGCGGCTGCTGACCGACACTGCCGGCAAGGTGTTCAAGGTCGGCACCGGCGGATCGAGCATTTCCGCGAGCCTGTCGATGGCGCTGATCGGCGTCGGCCACCTCGTCGGCGTCGCGGTCGGCGCAGCGATGGTCATCGGCATGCTGATCACCTGGGTGTTCATCGTCCCGCACTGGACGCAGGACGCCAGCTTCGTCGCGCAGATCGCCGCGCCCGATCTCGAAACCTTGGTCAGCGCCGCCTTCAAGCAGAAGGCGCGGATGGTCGGTGCCGGCACTATCGGCGTCGCGGCCATCTGGACGCTGCTCAAGATCATCGGCCCGATCGTCGCCGGCATCCGCGCCGCACTGATCGCCGCGCGCGAGCGCAAGGCCGGGCGTGCTGCCGACCTCCCGCTGACCGAGCGCGACATTCCGATCGGCATCGTCGCGACCACGATCCTCATCTCGATGATCCCGATCGGCCTTCTGCTCTACGCCTTCGGCAATACGGCGCCGATCGCCGCAGCGCCGGGCCTGACCATCGCGCTCAGCATTGTCTACACGCTGATCGCCGGCGTCGTGATCGCCGCCGTGTGCGGCTACATGGCCGGCCTGATCGGCGCCTCGAACAGCCCGATTTCGGGCGTCGGCATCCTGTCGGTATTGGGTATTGCCCTCATTCTCGCGGCGCTGTTCCCCGGCGTCAGCGGCGACCAGACCAAGTCGCTGGTCGCCTTTGCTCTGTTCGTGACCGCGATCATCTTCGGCGTTGCGACCATCTCGAACAACAACCTGCAGGATTTGAAGACCGGCCAGCTGGTCGACGCGACTCCCTGGCGGCAGCAGGTCGCACTGATCCTCGGCGTCGTCTTCGGCGCCATTGTCATCCCGCCGATCCTCGACCTGATGAACACGGCCTTCACCTTCCAGGGTGCTCCGGGGGCCAAGGACGCCGCGCTGGCGGCCCCGCAGGCGGCGATCATCTCGACCATCGCTCAGGGTGTGCTCGGCGGCGACCTCGACTGGGCGCTGATCCGCGAAGGCGCGATCATCGGCGTGGTCGCGGTGATCGTCGACGAACTGCTGAAGCGCGGCACCGGCAAGAAATGGCACCTGCCGCCGCTGGCGATCGGCATGGGCATTTATCTGCCGCTCGAGGCGGACCTGCTGATCCCGTTCGGCGCCGTGCTTGGCTGGTTCTACAATCGCTGGGCGCTGAGCTCGAAGAGCCCGGCCTTCGCCGAGCGCATGGGGACGCTGATGGCGACCGGCCTGATCGTCGGCGAAAGCCTGATGGGCGTCATCTACGCGTTCGCTGTCGCCGGCGCCGAGAAAGCGGGTTCGGCCGACAGCGCGAGCGTCTTCGCGCTCGTCCAGCCCTATGGCGCTGTCATGCTGGTGAGCGTTATCGTCTTCTCGGTGTCCATCGGCGCGCTTTATTACTGGACCAAGGGCCGCGCGACCGACGCTCCGGCACCGGGCGACACGGCCTTCCCGCCGAGCGAGGCGACCCTGCGTTAGCCGAGCACTGCGGCGCGCAGGTCGGCCGGCGACAGGGGCGCAGCGCTCGCCTCCGCCGCGCGAATTAGTTCGACGATCTTGCGATTGACCGGCGCGGACATGCCCTGGCGTTCGCCCAACGCGACCAGCTCGCCGTTGATGTAATCGACCTCGGTCCGGTGTCCGGCGGCGAGGTCGTCGGCCATCGACGAGCGCGCCCGCGCGTCGATCTTCCATTTCTTCAGGAAGACGTTGCGGAACAGCCAGTCGGGGGAATCGATCAGGCTCGGCAACGCATTGGGGCCGACCGCACCAACCTTCGCCGGGGTGATGCCCGCAGCCTTGAGAATCGCCAGGCCCTCGCGCTGCGAGGCAGCGACGACGCGGCGGTAGTCGCGCTCGCGCAACTGCTCGAGCAAGGTCCGCCCCGACAGCGCGTTGACGGCATTGTTGAGGTTGACGAGCAATTTGCCCCAGGCGACGCCAAGCATGTCGCCCGACAGCTTCAGTCGCGCCGGGCTATCTCCGATCAGGCCTGCGAGCGCCCGCGTTTCCGCCCGGTCCTCGGCGTAGAGGTCACCGGCCACGCCTTTGTGGAACCGCCCCTCGCCAAGATAGGCGACGTTGTACGGGATCATCCCGCGCACGACCTCGAAGCGCCTGTCCAGCGCGTGATGCAGGACGTCGACGTTGCTGATCCCGTTCTGGAAGCTGATGACGAGCGCGCCGTCACGGCCGTGCCTGGCGATGTCGGCCGCGGCGTCCGCGGTCGCCCCGCTCTTCACGCACACCGCGACGATATCCGCCCCGGCCAGCACTGCCGGGTCCGTGCGGTAATCGGCGTCGTCGAGCCGGCGCTGCCAGCCGTTGTAATCACTGACGGTCAGCCCATGGCGCGCGATGTCGTCGGCGAAGCGCTGGCGCCCGATGAAGGTGACGGGCACCCCCGCTGCTTGCCAGCAGCCGCCGATGAAGCAGCCGACCGAGCCGGCGCCGAGGATCGCGACCCTAGCCGCGGCCACGATAGGGTTGGACGCCCTGGTCGGGCAGCCACAGGCCCTCGGGCGGCGCGCCCGACTGCCAGAAGACGTCGATCGGCATCCCGCCGCGCGGATACCAATAGCCGCCGATCCTGAGCCACCGCGGCTTCATTTCCGCGACCAGCCGCTGGCCGATGCCGACCGTCACATCCTCGTGAAAGCCGGCGTGGTTGCGGAACGAGCCGAGGAACAGCTTGAGGCTTTTCGATTCGACGATCATCGCGTCGGGCGCATAGTCGATCACCAGATGCGCGAAGTCCGGCTGCCCCGTGACCGGGCACAGCGAGGTGAACTCCGGCGCCGCGAACCGCACGAGATACAGCGCATCGCCGCGCGGGTTCGGCACACAGTCGAGCACCGCTTCGTCGGGCGAGGCGGGCAGGGCACTGGCCTTGCCGAGATGCGTGGTTTCAACCATCGCCGCGCCCCTAGCAGCAGCGTCGGCCCGCGCCTATCCTCGCGCCATGGACTCCCTCGTTTCCACCGACTGGCTGGCCGACCATCTCGGCGATCCCGACGTCGCCATCGTCGACTGCAGCTGGTTCATGCCGTCGCTCGGCCGCAGCGGCCGCGATGAATATCGTGCCGCCCACATCCCCGGCGCCCGCTTTCTCGACATCGACGCCGTCGCCGACCGCGCCAACCCCGCGCCGCATATGCTCCCGTCCGCTGCCGACTTCGGCGTGGCGATGGCAGCGCTCGGTGTCGACCGTGACGACCGTATAATCGTCTATGACAATTCACCGACCCGCACCGCCGCGCGCGGCTGGTTCGCGTTCCGTCACTTCGGCGCAGGAGAGGTCGCGATCCTCGACGGCGGCTTCCAGAAATGGACCGCGGAAGGCCGCCCGACCGAGTCCGGCGACCCCGCGCCCCGCGCCGCCAGCTTCGCCACTGATGAGCGGCGAGACGTCGTCGCCAAGGCTGACGTCATGGCTTGCGGACCCTTGCTCGACGCTCGCGATGCCGCCCGCTTCACCGGCGACGAGCCCGACCCGCGCCCCGGCGTTGCGCCGGGCCACATCCCGGGAGCGCGCAACCTGCCGTTCGGCGCGCTCTACAATGAAGACGGCACGTTCAAATCGAGAGACGAGATCGCGCGCCTATTCGCGGATGCCGGGATCGATCTGGCGCAGCCCTTCACCGCGACCTGCGGCTCCGGCGTAACCGCGAATTCGCTCATCTTCGCCGCGCATTTGCTCGGGCACGAGGGCAACCGGCTCTACGACGGCAGCTGGAGTGAGTGGGGCGCCGACCCGACGACTCCGAAGGTGCTTGGACCCGCCTAGCGGAAGATATGCTTGGCGACGTCCGCCAGTTCGCGGCGGATCTGGTCGACCAGGAAGCGGTTCGCTTCCTCATGCGGCTCGCGGCCCTTCTGCTTCTCGTCGAGGAGGGCCTCGACGCCGGCAGCGGTTGCGCCGACCAGCTTGCTCGACCGCGCGTCGAAGGTCGTGCGCCGCGCCTCGTCGGCTTCGTCAAACGCGCTGGCGATGGCCTCATCCTCGATATCCGGCGCCGGCCCGCCGCCATACGGATCGACCAGCCGCAGCGCATGGCGCACCGTCGCCAGCCGCGCGACCGCCTCGGCGTACGGCTCGGGACGCGGTTGTGGTGAATTTTCCGGAGCGAGATGAAGCATTTGCGCGAGAATAAATCCGCGCGGTTAGGAAACTATGAATCTGGGGTCCCCGCAAAGTACCACTTTGTGGGGTTAACTTACGCCCCGTGCTTCTCGTCGATGTCGCGGAGGATCCAGCCGCGCTGCGGGATGGTCTCGATGAATTCGGCCCCGCCACTCGCATTGCGCAGCTTCTTGCGCAGCTTGGAGATGAACACGTCGATGATCTTCGGTTGCGGCTGGTCGTCGGCGCGGCGATAGAGGTGCTTCAGGAGCATCGCCCGGGTGACGACATTGTTGCGCGCGAAGGCAAGCAGCTCGAGCACGCGATATTCCATCTCGGTGATGCCGATCGGGTGGCCGTCGATGCGGATCAGCCGCTGCACCTGGTCGACGCTCAACCGCCCACCGCACAAGGTCTCCGGCATTTCGCCGCCGCTGGCCTTGATGCTGGCGAGCAGCCGCGAGGCGGCCTCCTCGCTGTCTTCGGGCGAGACGCTGCGCGGCGATCCGATCAGCGCCTGCTGGATGTCGCCCAGCAATTTGTGCGCTTCCTCGACCAGCTTCGATCCTTCGTCGAAGCGGCGGCGCGAGCGGTCGAGCATCGATTCGATCTCGACCAGGCGGGCGGATAATGTGTCTTCGGCCATTCGGTTCGGCGTCTTCCTGGCGGTTTTTAACTTACTGACCGGCCTGCGCGGTCGCGACATTGCTGTCGGCCGCCGGCGCATTCAAAATCTGGATCGTCGCCGCGCCCTTGTCGACGACGCGGGTATCGGGGTCCCACACCTGGCTGCGGATGCCGACCTGGGCGCGCTCGCGCCCAGCACTGTCGAGCATCATCATCTCCGATGCGCTGCGCGGCGCGGGGCCGCCGAACAAGGCGTCGATCGCCTGAGCCTGCGCATCACCGACGCTGAGGCCGGCGGTGCCGGCGACCGGCGGGGTCAGCGAGAAATCGGGCGGGATGATCAGCGGCGCGTTGCGGGCGACCGCGAATTCGTCGGGCGTGTTGGCCCGGCTGCTCCGGAAGATGGAGCAACCGCTGGTCGCGGCGGCGGCCACGATCACCACGACGGTCAGAATCTTACGCATGTTCGATAGTCTCCCCGGGTTTTTCACCCTCTGGATGCTCCTTACGAGTCAGGAACGCTCGCAGCAACAGGATGACGACGCCGATGCTAATCGCTGCGTCGCCGACATTGAATACCAAAAACGGGCGGAACGCGCCGAAGTGAAGGTCCAGGAAGTCGACCACATAGCCGTGGCGCACCCGGTCGAGGATGTTGCCGAGCGCCCCGCCCAGCACCAGGCCCAGCGCGATCTGGTCGTACCGGTTCTTCTCCTTGCCGATCCAGTAAGCGACGCCGAGCGCGATTCCCGCGGTCAGCGCGACCAGCATCCACCGCCCGACGGGGTTGGTCGCGTTGAGGAGGCCGAGCGAAATGCCGATATTCTCCGTGTAGGTGAACTGGAAGATCGGCATCAGATAGACCTCGCCGACCGCGCGCAGCTGCAGCGGGCCGAGCATGGCCCACTTCGCCAGCTGGTCGAGCGCGAACACCACCGCCGCCACCAGGAAGCCGGTCCGGTACTTATCCACGCAGCACCTCCGCGCAGCGCGCGTCGAGCTGGGTCGCCGGGTCGACGTCCGGCATGTAGCGCCGGCAGCGCTCGCATTTCGCGTTCTCGGTTTTCGTCACCTTGATCTCTTCGCCTCTTTGAACTGTCGAGGTGATGAACAGTTCGGCGAGCAGCGCCGGGTCGGCGTCGCTCGGCACGGTCACTTCGGCCTCGAGGCTGGAACCCAGCACCTTGTCCTTGCGCAGCGGCTCGATCGCCTCGGTGACCTGCGTCCGGAGCGCGCGCAAGCTCGCCCACTTGGCGTCGTCGGCATCGACCGCCGGCACCTCCGGCCATTCGAGCAGATGCACCGACCCGCCGTCCGGATAGCGCGTGCCCCACACTTCCTCTGTGGTGAACACCAGCACCGGCGCCAGCCACCGCACCAGCGCATGGAACAGGATGTCGAGCACCGTCCGGTTCGCCTTGCGGCGGTCCGTCTGCGCGCCGGTCTCGGCGTTGATTTCGCAGTAGAGGACGTCCTTGCGGATATCGAAATAGAAGGCCGAAAGGTCGTCGTTGCAGAAATCGGTCAGCGCCCGGACGTAGGTGTTGAAGTCGAAATCGGCGACCGCCTGCCGCAGCGTCTGGTCGAGCCGGGCGGTCAGATGGAGAACATATTTCTCCAGCTCGGGCATCTGATCGACGCCGATCTTCTCCGCATCCGAAAAGCCGTCGAGCCCGCCGAGCAAATAGCGGAAGGTGTTGCGGATCTTGCGATACTGGTCACCGACGCCCGACAAAATCTCGTCGCCGATCCGGTGGTCCTCGGTGAAATCGACGCTCAATGCCCACAGGCGGATGATGTCCGCGCCATAGGTCTCCATGACCTTCAGCGGGTCGACCGTATTGCCCAGGCTCTTGGACATTTTCATGCCCTTGGAATCCATGGTGAAGCCGTGGGTCAGCACCGCGTCATAGGGCGCGCGGCCGCGCGTGCCGCAGCTTTCGAGCAGGCTCGACTGGAACCAGCCGCGGTGCTGGTCCGAACCTTCGAGGTACAAATCGGCGGGCCAGCGCTCCTCGGGCCAGTGCCCGCTCTCGAGCGTGAACACGTGGGTGCAGCCACTGTCGAACCAGACGTCGAGAATATCGGTGACCATCTCATAATCGTCTGGGTTGCGGTTGCCGAGGAAGTGCGCGGAATGCTCGGCGTCCCAGCCGTCAACCCCCAGTTCGCGCACCTTGGCGACGATCCGCTGATTGACCTCGGGATCGACCAGCAGCTCGCCCGTCTTCTTTTCGACGAACAAGGCGATCGGCACGCCCCACGCGCGCTGGCGGCTGATCACCCAGTCAGGCCGGTCGGCGACCATCGATCCGAGCCGGTTGCGGCCCTTCTCGGGCACGAACCGCGTATCGGCGATGGCCTTCATCGCCAGCTGGCGGAGCGTCGGCGTCTGCTCGATCGCGCCGCCTTCATTGTCCCAGCGTTGCTCGGCGAAGCTCTCGCAATGCCAGGCGGGCAACGGCCGATCCATGGCGATGAACCATTGCGGGGTGCAGCGGTAAATGACCTTGGCCTTCGACCGCCACGAGTGCGGATAACTGTGCTGGAAGTCCGCGCTCGCCGCGAGCAATGCGCCGGCCTCGCGCAGGTCCGAGCAGATCGGGCCGTCGGGGGCGTTGAACTTGGCGTTGATGACGCTGCCCTGGCCGCCGAGCCACAGCCAGTCGGGCCGGTAGAAGCCGCCGCCGTCGACCGCGAACACCGGGTCGATGCCGTTTGCCTTGCAAAGCTCGAAATCGTCCTCGCCATGGTCGGGCGCCATGTGGACGAGGCCGGTGCCCTGGTCGGTAGTGACGAAGTCGCCGGGGAGGAACGGCCTAC
>Ga0207645_10002325_pt1 | contig 15022 bp, 11 predicted proteins | sample KBSM53metaG_FD_184331 | JGI IMG/M metagenome (GOLD analysis project Ga0207645, IMG submission 184331) | Miscanthus rhizosphere microbial communities from Kellogg Biological Station, Michigan, USA - KBS M5-3 metaG (SPAdes) (version 2) | ecosystem: Host-associated > Plants > Roots > Rhizosphere >...
TGGGGACGTAGTACCGCCGGTAATAGCCGTACAAGTCGTCGCGGGTCATCGTCTGCAGGTCCGGCAGCCAGCCGATCGTCGGATGCCGGTACGGGTGCGCCTTGAACGAGGTCGCGGTCAACTCCTGATCGAGGAGCTGGTCGGGATCGTTCTCGCCGCCCTGGAGCTCCGAGATGATGACGGTGCGCTCCGACTCGCAGTCGTCGGGATGATACAGGCAGCTCGCCATGCGCTCCGATTCGATGAACAGCATCCGATCGAGCGCGTCGCGCGTCGCGGTCTCGAGATAGGTGGTCTGATCGATCCAGGTGTAGCCGTTCCAGCTGCCGCCGAACTTCTCGATGATCCCCTTCACCTGGTCGCGGGGAATGTTGGCGGTGCCTTTGAAGTTCATGTGCTCGCACCAGTGAGAGACGCCGGTGAGGCCGGGCCGCTCGTCCTTCGAGCCGACCTTGTACCAGCACCAGACCGACGCGAGCGGCGCCGTGTGCTCTTCCTGGATGAGGATCTTGAGGCCGTTATCGAGCGTCGTGGCGCGAAGCGCCGCGCCCGGCCGAGCTTCCGCGGGTGTAGCCATCAAACCATTATAAAATCAGTGGATTCCCATGCCTGAGTGGAAAGACACCGTCAATCTGCCGCGAACTGACTTCCCGATGAAGGCCAACCTGCCGACGAGCGAGCCGGAAACGCTGGCGCGCTGGCAGGCGATGGGACTCTACGGGAAGATTCGCGCGCGCCGGAAGGGCGCGCCGAAGTTCGTGCTGCACGACGGCCCGCCGTACGCCAACGGCAACATCCACATGGGCACGGCGCTGAACAAGATCCTCAAGGAGCTGGTGGTCAAGTCGCGCTCGATGGCCGGCTTCGACGCGCCCTACGTCGTCGGCTACGACTGCCACGGCCTGCCGATCGAGCTGAAAGTGGACCGCGAGCTCGGTCCGAAGAAGCGGGATCTGTCGGTGGCCGAATTCTGCCGCGCGTGCCGCGCCTATGCGGAGCGGTTCGTCGGCACGATGAGCGAGCAGTTCCAGCGTCTCGGCATCCTCGCCACGTGGGAGCAGCCGTACCTGACGATGAATTTCAAGTACCAGGCGGCGATCGCGCGCGCGCTGGGCAAGTTCGTCGCGCAGGGGCTGGTGTACAAAGGCAAGAAGCCGGTGCACTGGTGCATCCACTGCCGCACCGCGCTCGCCGAGGCGGAGGTCGAATACGCCGATCACTCGTCGCCCTCGATCTACGTCGAGTTCCAGCTCGCGCCGGAGAGCGGGTCGGAGCTCGCCAGCCGCGTGCCCGCGCTCGCAGGGCGTCCGGTCTCGGTGCTGATCTGGACGACGACTCCCTGGACGATCCCGTCGAACCTGGCGATCGCGTTCCACCCCGAGTTCGACTACGCGGCCTACGAGGTCGACGGCCGCGCGGTGATCGTCGCCGAAGGGCTCGCCGAGCGCGTGGCCGCGGCGATCGGCAAGCCGTTCGGCGCGCCGATCGCGCGGATGAAGGGCGCCGAGCTCGAGCACATCCGGTTCCAGCACCCGCTCTACGCGCGGACGTCGCTCGGTGTGCTCGGGGACTACGTCACGCTCGAAGCCGGCACGGGCGCGGTGCATACCGCGCCGGGGCACGGCGCGGACGACTTCGAAACCGGCATGCGCTACGGCCTCGAGATCTACGCGCCGATCGGCCCGGCCGGCCACTTCCTCGATACCGTGGAGCTCTTCGGCGGCCAGCGTGTCTTCGACGCCAACCCGAAGGTTGCCGAAGCGCTGAAGGAGCGCGGGCGGCTGTGGCATCGCGAGGCGTTCTCGCACCAGTACCCGCACTGCTGGCGCTGCCACAACCCGGTCATCTTCCTCGCGACGTCGCAGTGGTTCATCGATCTCGACGGCAAGCCGGTCGTCGCCGGCAAGTCGATGCGCGACGCCGCGCTCGCGGCGATCGACAACGAGGTGAAGTGGATCCCGGCGTGGGGGCACGACCGCATGTACAACATGGTCGCGCACCGCCCCGACTGGTGCATCTCGCGTCAGCGCGTCTGGGGCGTGCCGATCCCCGCCGTCGACTGCAAGAAATGCGGCGAGGCGATCATCACGACCGAGCTGGTCAACAAGACCGCCGGCGTCTTCGAGCAGTACGGCGCCGACGCCTGGTACGAACGCCCGACCGAAGACTTCATCCCCGACGGGCTCACCTGCGCGAAGTGCGGCGGCACCGCCTTCGAGCGCGAGATGAACATCCTCGACGTCTGGTTCGACTCGGGATCGAGCCACGAGGCGGTGCTCTCGGTCTGGCCCGAGCTCACCTGGCCCGCCGACGTCTACCTCGAGGGCACCGACCAGCACCGCGGCTGGTTCCAGAGCTCGCTGATGGTCGGCCTCGGCACGCGCGGACGCCCGCCGTTCCGTCAGATCGTGACCAACGGCTTCCTGATCGACGTCGACGGCAAGAAGATGTCGAAGTCGGTCGGCAACGCGATCCAGCCGCAGGACGTCATCAAGGAAAGCGGCGCCGACATCATCCGGCTGTGGGTGGCGATGAGCGACTACCAGGAGGAGATCCGCATCGGCAAGGAGATCCTGGCGCGCGTCGTCGAGGCGTATCGCAAGCTGCGCAACACGCTGCGGTATCTCATCGCCAACCTCTACGATTTCAACCCGGCCACCGACATGGTGCCGGTGGCGAAGCTCGAGGAAGTCGATCGCTACATCCTGGCCCGCTACGCCGATCTGGCCGTGCGCGTGCTCGACGCCTACGACGAGTACAACTACAGCGCGATCTCGCAGGCCGTGAACCAGTTCGCCACCGTGGATCTGAGCGCGTTCTACAACGACATCTCGAAGGATCGCCTCTACACGTTCGCGGCCCGCTCGCCGGAGCGGCGTTCCGGGCAGACGGCCATGTATTTGATGGCCGACGGCCTCACGCGGCTGCTGGCGCCGATTCTCTCGTTCACCGCGGACGAGCTGTGGCGGTTCATGCCGGGCGGCCGCGAGGAGTCGGTGCACCTTGCGCTCTTCCCGACGCGCGAGGAGCTCGAGCCGCTGCGCGACGCGGCGCTGGTCGAGCGCTGGGGGCGCCTCGCCACGGTGCGGGAGACGGTGCTGGGCGAAATCGAGCCGCTGCGCAAGAACAAGCAGATCGGCAGCTCGCTCCAGGCCAAGGTCGTGATCTCGGCCACCAAGGCCGAACTGCCGCTGCTGGAGCAATACGCGAAGCAGCTGCCGATGCTGTTCATCGTCTCGGAGGTCGAGGTGCGGCCGGCGCCAGACGACGTGGAGGCGCATGCCGAGGCGAAGCCGCGCGTCACCATCGAGCGCGCCGGCGGGGTGAAATGCGAGCGGTGCTGGCGCTACGTCCCGAAGGTCTCGACCGATCCGGACCTTGCCGGCCTGTGCGAACGCTGCCAGGACGCGATCGCCGAGACCATCCATGGATAACGCGCTGGACGGCGAACGCGCAATAACGCCGGGCGAGGTCGACGCCGCCGCGTCGCCGCGGCGGCACCTCGAAGTCTGGCTGCCGATGGTGATCGTCACCGTCGACCAGGCCACCAAGGCGATGGTCAAGTCGTCGCTCGCCGAGCACGAGAGCGTGACGATCATCCCCGGGGTGGTGGACTTCACCCACGTGCTCAACAGCGGCGCCGCGTTCGGCATCCTCAACGGCGTCGAGTTCCCGTTCAAGACGGTCGTGATCGCGGTGATCGCGATGGCGGCGCTGATTGGCGTCGGCCTCTACGCGGCCAGCATCTCGCGGCACCAGGTGGTCGCCCGCGTCGGCCTGGCGCTGATCATCGGCGGCGCGGCCGGCAACCTGATCGACCGCGTCCTCTTCGGCTCGGTGGTCGACTTCGTCGACGTCTACTGGCGCAACTACCACTTCTGGGCCTTCAACGTTGCCGATTCGGCAATCTCGGTCGGCGTGGCGATGATGATTCTCGATATGCTCAGCGCAGGCACGCATGTATCCAAGACTGTTTGAGCTCGGCCCGGTCACCGTCTACACCTACGGCGTGCTGCTGGCCGCCGCCTACCTGCTCGGCCTGCGGCTGGCGATGGTGCGCGCGAAGGCGCGCGGCCTCGACGCGAACCGGGTGCTCGACCTCGGCATCTACATCATCATCAGCGCGCTGATCGGCGCGAAGCTGCTGCTGTTCCTCACCGACGCGGAGATGTTCGTCGAGAACCCGCGCGAGCTGCTGACGCTGGCGCGCTCGGGCGGGGTGTTCTACGGCGGCCTGATCCTGGCGGTCGCCGTGGCGCTGGTCTACATCCGGCGCATCGGCCTGCCGCTGTGGACCACCTGCGATGTCTTCGCCCCCGGCATCGCGCTCGGCCATGTCGTCGGGCGATTCGGCTGCCTCTTCGCCGGCTGCTGCTTCGGCAAGCCGACGACGATGCCGTGGGGAATCACCTTCCACGACACCTTTGCGGCCACCAACGTCGGCACGCCGCTCGGGGTACCGCTGCACCCGACGCAGATCTACGAGGCGGGGGCCGAGCTGATCATCCTGATCGTCCTGCTGGTCACCGAGCGCAAGGGGCGGCCGTTCGCCGGGCGCACCTTCTGGCTCTACATGCTGCTCTACTCGATCTCGCGCTTCATCATCGAGTTCTACCGCGGCGACGATCGCGGCAACCCGATTGGCACGCTGTCCACCTCGCAGCTGATCTCGGTGCTGCTCGCTCCGCTCGCGGTGGTGATGCTCGTCTACCTGTCGCGGGCCGTCACCCCGGAACCCAAGCGCGCACGAAAGGCAGCGTAGCGCAGGCCTTCAGGCCTGCACGTTGGCAGCCCTGAAGGGCTGCGCTACGGGCGGCCCTGAAGGGCTGCGCTACGTGCGCGTGAGACAAGCCCATGGCGCCGCACACGATCACGGTCCCCGACGACAGCGACGGCCTGCGGCTGGATCGGTTTCTCGTCTCGCTGCTGCCGGAGCAGTCGCGGTCGCAGATCCAGCGGTTGATCAAGGACGGCCACGTCCTCGTCGGCGGGCGCGAGGCGAAGGCCAACCAGGCCGTCAAGAGCGGACAGGCGATCGTCGTCGACGCGCCGGCGCCGGTCGAGCCGGTGCCCCAGGCCGAGGCGCTGCCGCTGCCAATCCTCTACCAGGACAAGCACCTGATCGTCGTCGACAAGCCGGCCGGCATGGTGGTGCATCCCGCCGCCGGCCACGCCAGCGGCACGCTGGTCAACGCCCTGCTCCATCACGTCGATGATCTCAGCGGCATCGGCGGCGAGAAGCGGCCGGGAATCGTTCACCGCCTCGATCGCGGCACCTCGGGGCTGATGGTGGTCGCCAAGCACGATGCGGCGCACGAGGAACTGGCGCGTCAGTTCGCGGAGCGGGAGGTCGAGAAGGAGTACACGGCGCTCGTCTGGGGCGAGGTGATGGCCGGCCGCCGGATCGACGCGCCGATCGGGCGCGACCCGGGAGACCGGAAGAAGATGGCGTCGGCCGAGTCGAAGCGGATGCGCCGCAGCCGCGAGGCGGTTACCCGCATCGTCCGCGCCGAGCACTTCGGCCGGACGATGACGCTTGCCGGTGTGGCCATTCATACCGGCCGCACGCACCAGATTCGCGTCCACCTGAGCGCCATCGGGCACCCCGTGGTGGGCGATGCGCTCTACGGCGGCGTGCACCGGAGGGTTCCCGGCGACCTGCGCGCGGTCACGCACCTGGAGCGGCCGTTTCTCCACGCGGCGAAGCTGGCGTTCAAGCATCCGGAGGACGGCCGGCGGATGGAGTTTCACAGCGAGCTGCCGGCGGATCTTCAGCACGTCCTCGACGAATTGCGCGAGCGGTTCAATCCCGAACTCCACGTCACGTGAGGCTGCGTAGCGCAGCCCTTCAGGGCTGCCTCCTGGGGCAGGCCTGAAGGCCTGCGCTACGACGGAAGGTGCGATGCCGATTGTCTTCAAAGGGCGGGTGTTCTCGGTGGAAGTCGCCGAGGTGAAGCTTCCAAACGACCGAGAGGTGAAGGCCGAGATCGTCCGTCACCCGAAGTCGGTCGTGCTCATCCCGGTGCCAGAGCCGGGTAAGGTGATCCTGATTCGGCAATATCGTTACCCGATCAACCAGTGGCTGTGGGAGCTGCCGGCGGGCAGCGTCGACGAGGGCGAAGAGCCGGAGGCGGCGGCGCGACGCGAATGCCACGAGGAGATCGGCCAGGTTCCGCACGCCGTGATCCGGCTCGGCACGTTTCACCCGACCCCGGGCTACTGCGACGAGGAGATGGTGTTCTTCAAGGTCTCGAGCCTGGAGACGCCAGCCGAGAAAGCGAAGCAGGACGAGGACGAGGACATCGAGGTGAAGACCTTCACCCTCGGCGAGGCGCGGGAGATGATGCGGCGGGGAGAGATCAGCGACATGAAAACGCTCGTGGGCCTCCGGTTGATATAAGTCGAAGGTCGAAGAGTCGACGCCCTCGAACAGACTTCTGTACAAACGCAGACAACCCCCTTAAACTACGGCCCGTGAACGCGTGGGAACGCGCCAATATCCAGGCCGCGGCAAGCTACCTGCGCGAGCGGATGGCGCAGGGGGCGATCGACGCCAAGACCAAGGCGGTTTACGAGGGGCTGCTGGAGGTGCTCGACCCGACGCGCCGCACCACGCGCATCCAGCGCGAGCTGGCATCAGCAGCCAAGGCGGCGGTCGCCGCCCCGGTCAGCCGCGAGCGCCGCGCCGCCGAGCGGCGCCGTGAAGATCGCCGCAAGGCCAATCTCGGAAGCCCCACCGGCATGGAACGGCGGAAGACCGAGCGGCGAAGCGGCCGCGACCGAAGAAACCGCTAGGCTTCGGACTTTCGACTTTCGACTTTCGACTGTTACTCGCCCACCGCGAAGAGCTGGTTGAACCGGGCCTGCGACGCGCCTGCTTCGACGATCCGCGCGCCGTCGAGGACGACGACGCGATCGGCGCTGCGCGCCAGCTCGAGGCGATGCGTGATCACGATCGTCGTCCGGCCGCGCATCACGCTCTCGTAGCCATCGACGATCCGCCGCTCCGCGTCGGGGTCGAGCGCTGCGGTCGGCTCGTCGAGCACGAGCACCGCCGGATCGGTGAGGAACGCGCGCGCCATCGCCAGCCGCTGCCGCTCGCCGACCGACAGCGCCGAGCCGCGCTCGCCGACAACGGTGTCGAACTTCTGCGGCAGCGAGGCGATGAAGTCGTCGAGCGACGCCAGGCGCGCCGCCTCGGCGACTTCGGCGTCGGTCGCATCCGGCCGGGCGTAGCGGATGTTCTCGGCCACCGAGGCATGCAGGATCACCGGCTGCTGATCGACGAGCGCCACCCACCGGCGCAGATCCTCGAGCTTCAGCGTCCGCACATCGTGGCCGTCGAGGCGGACGGCGCCGCTGTCGGGATCGAGCAGGCGCAGCAGCAGATCGGCAATCGTCGACTTGCCGGAGCCGCTCGCGCCGACAATCGCCAGCACTTCGCCGCGCCGCACCTCGAACGACAGGTGCTCGAGCACCGGCGCGCCGCGGTCGAACGACAGCGTGACGTCCTCGAACGCGATCTCGCCGGCAACCTGCGGCAGCGCGACCGGCGCCGCCGACTCTTCGACCTCCACCGGCACGTCGAGAATCTCGGACACCCGGCGCAGCGACACGCGCGCGGTGGCGAAGTTCGCGTAGAGGCCCATCAGCGCCTGCATCGGCGGCAGGAAGCGCATCTGGCAGGCCATGTAGGCGACGAAGGTGCCGAGCGTCAGCGTGCCGTTGATCACCCGCAGCCCGCCGTAGAGGAACACGGCGCCGGTGCCGGCGGCGAGGATCAGTCCCGGCAGGCCGCCCGACAGATACGTCAGCAGCTGCATCGACATCAGCGCGTCGATGAAGGCGGAGTTCTTCTCGCGGAAGCGCCGCTCCTCGCGCGCCTGCGCGTTGGACGTCACCACCAGCCGCACGCCCTGGATCGTCTCGATCAGGAAGCTGCCGATGTCGGCGCTGCGCTCGCGCAGCGTCTTGATCCGATCCTCGAGCCGGCCGCGGTAGCGGACCAGCGCCCAGACGCCGAACGGCGCGGTCGCCGCGCTCACCAGGAACAGCCGCGCGTCGAGCCAGATCAGCATGCCGATGGTGCCGAACAGGAACAGCACGTTGCCGAACCAGGCCAGTGCCGTCTCCGCCGCGATCTGCTGGATCTCGCCGATGTCGTTGTTGATCCGCGACATGATGTCGCCGAGCCGGCGGTGGGCGTAGAACCGCGGCGACAGGCGGTGCAGGTGGCGGTACATCGCCAGCCGCATGTCGAACAGGATGTCGGCGGAGACCCGCGTATAACGCAGCCCGCTGACGACGTTGAGCGCGAAGCTGACGATCGAGATCAGCGCGAACAGGCCGACCAGGCGAATCAGGCGTGGCGCGTCGCGGGCGAGCAGCGCGCCGTCGAAGACGTCGCGCGAGAGCAGCGGCAGGTAGAGCGAGACCGCGGTGCTGGCGAGGCTCAACAGCATCACCAGCACCAGGCGGCGCCAGTAGGGAATGATGAACGCGAATGCCCGCCGCAGGTCCCGGTCGCCCATGGAGTGAGGGATTAGGGGATAGGGGATAGGGATTAGGGATTAGGGATTAGGGATTAGGGATTAGGCATTCAGAATTCCTAATCCCCCCGATTCCCTGTTTTTCATTTGCCGGCTGAAGGCGTCGCAGACACCGCCGAAGGCGGCTGCGGGAAGACGAACAGCTCCGCGGTCATGTCGCCTTCGAGCGAAATGGTGCGCAGGTACTGATAGGTCTCCGCGTCGTACAGGTCGATGGTTTCGCCGGCGTTGTAGATGTAGAGCACCTTGCCGTTCGAGCTGGTCTTCAGCGACATCCGCGGCCGGCCCTTGAACTCGACGCGGTTCGCCAGTTTGCGGTGCTCGAGGTCGAAGCGCCAGAACTCGTAGCGGCCGATGTCCTGGAACAGCCCGTAGGCGACCTTGCGCCCAGGCGCCATCGCGAAGCTCACCGGCGAAGACGGTCCCATGGTGTAGAAGTCGACGGTCTTGGCGGCGAGGTTGACGCGGCCGATCCCCATGGTGCGGCGGTGCTGAATCGGATCAGAGACGTTGAAGATGGCGGTGTAGAACCCCGGCTCGTCGTTGTAGGCGTCGCTCTGGCCGAACTCGAGCCGGCCGAACCCTTCCTCGATCGGCTTCGACAGCTCCCATTTGTCGACCTGGGCGAAGCTGCCGGTGTCGTAGATCAGCACGTCCTGGTCGCTGAACAGGTACATCAGCTTGCCGTCGGGCGAGAACTGGATCTGCACGTTCTGCCGCTCGTCGTTGTTCGGCCACGGCACCGTGCGCACAACCTTCTTCTCCTTCAGGTCGTACTGCATGATGGTCGGCGCGCCGATCTCGAACCGATCGGTCATCTTGGTCGCCGACGCGGTCAGCAGCATGACGAAGCGGTGCAGCGGGTCGGGCTCGATGCTGCGAATCCTGACGCGCTTGTTCCCCTCGCTGAGCGAGAAGGTGTCGATGGTCGATCGGGTGGCGATGTCGATGATCTCGACCTTCTCCATCCCCGCCTCGATGGTGTAGAAGCGCTTGCGATCGCGCGACAGCGTCGTGCGGCGCGGGATCCCCGACTTGAACGGGATCGTGCCGACGACCTTCTCGGTCGCCTCGTCGATGATGTGGAACTTGTCCGGGTAGGTGCCGATGATCAGCGTGCCGTTGCCCGCCGACAGCCGCGCCTCCTTCCGCTGCTGCGCCGCGACCGGGCCCAGCAGGAACGACGCGGCGATGACAGCGGCGGCAATCGCCGCCGGACGTAGACGAATGATGATGGAAGTCATCCGAGCCTCTTACGGGAAGACCAGATCGATCTTGCGCCAGTCCTTCTGCGCCGCGGCGCACTTGGCGGTCCAGTTCGGCGCGTGGTTCAGCTGATCGGGCACCTGCGCGGGCCAGTAGCAGCCGATGTGGCAATCGAACAAGTCGCGCTCCACCGGCTGGCAGAGCCCGGCGGTGCCGCCGGCGCGATCCGCCTCCCACCCTGGCGAGAACACCAGCGAGCACCCGAGGGGGATGTGAGGGCCGCCGCCCGGCTGCTGCGGCGGGTTCCGCTGCAATGCAACCACGTCACCTTCAGTCGCGCGGTCGACGCGCTCGGCCTTGCTGTTCACTGCCTTGAGATGCTTCACGTCGGTTCTCCTTAGCTGACCCGTTCAGCCGCCATCGGCGCGTCGAACTGCGCCAGGAAGGCCGGGTTTCTCTCTGACAGCTCTCCGTACACCTGCAGGCAGACGTCGGTCCACCCGCGGATCCACTCGCAGTAGTGCAGGTTCGGGCGCGACGTCTCGCCGTAGCGCGTGTGCGCCTCGTGATAGCAGCCGCCGGAGCACAGCGGCCGGGCCCAGCAGGTGCTGCAGTCGGTCTTGTTGGCGATGTGATGCTTCTCGAGGAACGCCTGCTGCGCGCCGCGGTCGATGCCGGTGGCGACCGTGCCGAGCTTGTGCGCGTCCGAGCCGGCGAAGCGGTGGCACAACGCCACGTCGCCGTCGGTCGCGACGCCCATCAGCCCGAGGCCGGCGCCGCACGGAAACGCCTTGCTCATCCCCTTGTGGATCTCCTCGAGCGTCTCCTTGACGTTCGAGAAGCCGTGATGCCGGTTCTGCACCGAGGCCTCGAGGAAGTCGAACGCCAGCTCGCGGAACTGGCCGAGCATGTCCTCGTAGCCCTCTTCGGCGATCGCGTGGCCGCGGCCCGGCGACGTGGTCACCGGCGCGAAGCCGACCTCCCAGAAGCCGATCTCCTCGGTGAGATGGCGGTAGATGCGCTTGATGTCGAGCGGCCCGCTGGTCAGCGTCACCCGCGCGCCGATCGGCCGCGACCGGTGCCGCTTCAGCAGCTCCTTGATCTTCGGCTCGACGACGTCGTAGCTGCCGGTGCCGTTGTGGAAGACGCGGAACTTGTTCTGGACCTCGCGCGGGCCGTCGATCGAGATGGTGACGCCGACGCGCTCTTCCGCCAGGTACTCGATCACGTCCGGCTTCAGCAGCGTGCCGTTGGTGGTGAGGCTGAAGTCGACCTCTTTCCCCAGCTCGGCGCCGCGATGCCGCGCATACGCGATCGTCTTCTTCAGCACCGGGAAGTTCAGGAGCGTCTCGCCGCCGAAGAAGGTGATGTGCGCGACCTTGTTGTCGCCCGATTCCTTGAGCATGAACTCCACGCTCTGGCGCGCGGTCTCCTCGCTCATGAACTTCGGCTTCTTCCCGTTCTCGGTGTCGACGATCTTGTCCTCGCTGTACTCGTAGCAGTAGGTGCAGCTCAGATTGCACTGGTTGGTGACGTTGAGCACCATCGTCGTCAGCGGGAACGGCGTCAGCGGGAAGACCTTCGGCTGCGGCCGCGCCTCCACCGTCGGCGCGACGAGCTCGCCGATGGCGCGGACGCGCGCCAGCTCGGAGATCGTGTCCTCGAGCTCGTCCTGCGCATGGCGCGCCGACAGCTCCGACACCAGCTCCTCGCGTGTCCGAGGCCGCTCCGTCAGCCGCGTCAGCACCGCGTCGGCGGTCTCGTCGAGCGCGAAGATCGCCGCGCTCGGCACCAGGTAGACGAACGGCTTGCCCGCGGCCTCGAACCGATGATGTTCCCGTGCCCCCAGCTGGATCACTGCCCGCCCCCCGTTTGGAACCACGCCATGTAGAGCGGCACTGTCACCAGCAGGTGCGCACGCGCCCGGATCGGCTTCGGCGGCGCCGGAGTCCCCGGCGGCGGAATGTACTCGGCGACGATCCACACGTCGCCGACGTTGTTCCGGTTGCCGCTGCGCCTCGGATTCGGCCCGTCCACGTTCGGCGTGAACAGCCCCTTGTCGTCCAGCGCGCCGACAAACTGCGTGTCGTCGTCGCCGAAGGTCGCAGTGTACTCCTCCACCGACCACTTCACGTCAACGATGCCGAGGTTCAGGTCGTCGTCGGTTCCCGGCTTGCCATCGGGGCCGTTGTGGGTGCCAATCGCCTCGAACTGCTGGAGCTGCTTCGGGAAGACGACGCCGCCGACGCGCGCCATCCCGGCCTGCGGCAGCACCTTGATGCCGTCGATCCGGTCGTAGACCATCAGCGCCGCCGGCTTGACGCTGCCGGCAATCGACAGGTCGCGCGGGCCAATCGGCGCGGTGGCCGCGACGTCGACCTCCAGTTGAATCTCCTCGGGCTTCGCGCTGACGACGCGGGCGATCCGGACGCCCTGGCCCAGACCGATGTCTTCGGCCCTGACGCTGGCCGGCAGGTTGGCGCCGTAGATCTTCAGCGGCCGCGCGTTCGACCCGGTCTTGAGCGCCGGCAGATCGGGGCCGAACACGAGCGGATCCGAGCCGAGGCGAACCATCTTCACGTCGATGCCGGTCTCGTCGTACGCGCCGGAGAACCAGCGGCCCGACATCTCCCGCCAGTCGCGCTCGACGATCATCGACTCGCGCCAGACGTTGTCGCTGCCGGCGGCGCCGCTGCGCCCGCGCCACTGGAAGCCGGTGTAGACGACCGCCTTGCCGGTGCGGCTGATGGTCTCGCCGGTTCGCGCGAGGATGTAGCGCGTCTCGACGTTGAAGTTGTCGGGCGCGGCCGGGTCGGCGGTGATGACGACCTGGCCGACGACCGGGCCCTTGCCGGCCTGGTAGCCGGAGACGGCCCAGCGGCCGGCGAGCTTCGCCGGCTGCATCGCCGCCGACCACGACGCCCAGCTCGGCGTGTTCAGCGGATAGGTTTTCGACAGGTGCTCGAGCGCGCGCTCCATCGGATGGCGGTTGTCCGGCGGCCGTCCATCCTCGCCCGGCTCGGTCTGCTGCGGCCGCGTGCGGCGGAAGCCCTGACCGCCGTTCATCGGCTGGTTGTCGACGAGCGGGTAGTAGCCGCGGTGCATGTCGACGAGCAGGCCCCAGTCTTCCTTGGTGCGGCGCTCGCTGAGCACGCGCGCCATCGTGTGGCACGACGAGCAGGTGTCGGCGGTCAGCTTGTCGGCCGTGTACGAGTACTCGACCATGCGGCGCTCCATCTCGAAGAAGATCGGGCGCACTTCTTCGGGGGCGAGGCCGTTGTGGTCGGAGAGGTATTTGAGGATGTTGCGCGCGTCGGCCGGCTCGAGCCTGACGTTGTTGAGCGTGACCATCCGCTTGATGGTCTTCTCCCAGTTCTCCGGGCTGGCGCGCCGATACGAGATGCGGGTCATGCGGCCCTTGTCGTCGGAGCGGTGGCAGCCGCCGCACTTCGATTTCACCAGATCGTTCTGGATCGGGATGCCCTCTTCCTGCGGCGGCGTCGCCGCGGGCGCCGCGGGCGGCGGCTGAGCGGCCGCGGCCCGGACGAAGGCGCAAAGAACAAACACAACCAGGACCAGATGCTTCGCCCTCACCGTTTTCACCATAGTCGTTATCAGGAGATGTGCGTGATTCGCTTCAGTCGGCCGGAGCGAAGTTTCCCCCGCCGGGGCCGGGTTGAGCAACGTTTTTTTCGAGATCTCGTGCAGCGAGGTCGTGGACTTTCGTGGCACCGGATGCTAGCGTGGCGCCTCACGTCTCATCGACGAGGTGTCCGCTTTCGTCAACGTGGTGTCCGTTCTCATCAACGTGGTGTCCGCCTTTAGGCGGACCTTATGACATGAAACAGCTCCTCGCGGCGGCGCTCCTGGTTGCGGTGTCAATCGTCGCCGCCTCAGGTCAGACGCGGGACGCGAACCAGCGGCCCCGCACCGGTTCACCAGCCGCGTTGGCGCCCGTGGTCGCGAAGCGCCAGTTGAGCAATGGACTCGCGGTCTGGGTCGTCGAGCAGCACGAGTTGCCGGTCATCCAAATGAGCCTGCACGTGCCGACCGGCACCGACGCCGATCCGCCGGGCCGATTCGGGCTCGCCAGTCTCACGTCCGCGATGCTGACCGAGGGCGCGGGCTCGCGTTCCGGCGTTCAGATCGCCGAGGCGCTCGACGCCCAGCTCGCCAATCTCTCCGCTTCGAGCGGCGTCGATTCCGCTTCTGTCCAGCTCTATGTGCCGGTGCTGAAGCTTCCCGATGTGCTGCCGGTGATGGCCGACGTCGCGCAGCGCCCGACGTTTCCGAAGGAGGCGCTCGAACGCGTGCGGCAGCAGCGCCTGCTCGCGTTGAGCACCGCGCGCGACGATCCCGACACGATCGCCGCGCTGGCCTTCGCTCGCGCCATCTACGGTCCGTCGCACCGCAACGCGGCAGCGGAGATCGGCACCGTCGAGAGCATCAAGGCCGTGACGCAGGAGGATCTCAAGGCGTTTCACCAGTCCGCGTACCGCCCGGCGACGAGCACGCTCATCGTCGTCGGCGACGTGACGCCGGCTGAGGTGCTGCCCCTGCTCGAAATCCATTTCGGCAAGTGGCAGGCGCCGGCGGCTGCCGCGGCCCGCGAGCCGGCGCCGGCCCTTCCGAAGGCTCCGCGCCAGCTGCTGCTCGTGGACATGCCGAACGCGCCGCAGTCGCGGATCTTCATCGGCGGCGTCGGTGCGTCGTCGGCGACCTCCGATTTCTTTCCCATCCAGGTGTTGAACACCGTGCTCCGAGGCAGGTTCAGCTCGGGCCGGAACCCGACGCTGCGCGACTACACCGCCGGCGTGCGATCGGGCTTCGACCTGCGCAAATCCGCGGGCCCGTTTGTCGTCGCCGCGGCGGCGCAGACCGACAAGACCGCCGACGTGCTCGGCGAACTGCTCAACGAGTTGACCAGCGTGCTGAAGGGCATCCCGGCGGACGAACTGGCGCGGGCGAAGGAGGAGATCGCGGCGCAGTTCCCGAGGATGTTCGAGGGGGGCGGCCGCATTTCGAACCGGCTGAGGGCGATGGAATCGCTGCTGTCGTACGGATTGCCCGACGATTACTACGCCAGGTACGTGCCGGCGATTCAGGCGGTGGGCGCGGCGGACGTCCAGCGTGTGGCGCAGCAGTACATTCAGCCCGACCAGCTCACCATCGCGATCGTCGGCGCACGGAAGACAATCGAGCAGCCGCTCCGCGCGCTGAACCTCCCGCCGATCAAGGACGTCAGCCTCGACGAGGTTCTTGCGCCG
>Ga0207645_10002327_pt1 | contig 15012 bp, 16 predicted proteins | sample KBSM53metaG_FD_184331 | JGI IMG/M metagenome (GOLD analysis project Ga0207645, IMG submission 184331) | Miscanthus rhizosphere microbial communities from Kellogg Biological Station, Michigan, USA - KBS M5-3 metaG (SPAdes) (version 2) | ecosystem: Host-associated > Plants > Roots > Rhizosphere >...
TGCTTTGTTATTTTATTGAAATTTCTCAGAACTGATCCATTGTTTGCACTTCGCGGCGCATCGGGTTTTGAGGCATCCCAGGTAAGCGGATTAGTGACAATTGCTTTATACTTCTCAGGTTTTATATATCCAGGTATATAGCCCTTTTTCATCGTTCTCCAACTGCAAAAACAGCCCGTTTCATCCGGGTTATCGCAGGATTTGAGACTTGAAAAATATCCGGGTTGTACCGGAATACCGGCGAGATAGGCAACAACTAATTGTTTTTGCAAAGGTTTGCCGTCAAAAAATTCCTTTAACAGCCTGATCGCATGAGTAGTGCCCTGGCTATGTGCTCCAATGATGATCGGTCTGCCACGATTAGAATGTTCAAGGTAATATTCAAAAGCAAGTTTTACATCATCATAAGCGAAATCAAATGCCTCTTTTGCCCTGGCAGTATCTTTTGAAAAGTAATACCAGTAATTCGCCTGGCGGTAACGGGGCGCAAATATTCGACCAGCTGCGTTGAAAACACTTGCCTGGTACAAAATGCTGCTATAGTCTGTTTTTGCATTGATCAGGGCATTATCTATCGGCGCATTGTAGCCGAGCGTATAACTGGCATCGCCGTACGAGGTTGGATAAATGAAGAATACATCAGCAGATGTATCCGGAACAAAATCTTTCACCAGTGGTTTTGGCAAACTGTCCGAGGGATCTTTCTTATCCGGATGTGCTGCCCAGTAATCGAGATTTGAATAATCCGGTTTTCCATCCGGAGATTTAAACGTGTATGACGAGACAAACTGCTGATAACCCCTGGAACAGGATACGAATAAGAAACTCAACAAGCAGATTCCGGTGATAGCTTTATTCATCGCAGGGCAAAAAAAAGCAACTTTAATTTTATAATCAATTATCGTGAAGGTATAAATATATTTGATTGGGGAAATTGGCAGGAGCCTCGTTCATAAAAATAATTTCAAAATTTGATAAAGATTATACTTTTGTAACCGCAAAAAAAATATGGCACAATCGAATACCCCTTCTACATTAATGAATAATTCCTACAACGACCTTGTACAGCAAACATTTAATTTTCCGCAGGAAGGTTTTGAAGTAAAAGACGGATATCTCCAGTTTAATGGAATAGATGTAAAGAGCCTTATTGATAAATACGGCACGCCATTAAAACTAAGTTTCCTGCCCAAGATCGGCATGCAGATCAAAAAAGCGAAGCAGATGTTTGCGACAGCCATGAAGAAGCATAAGTATGAAGGCAGGTATTTTTATTGTTATTGCACCAAGAGCTCACACTTCGCTTATGTTTTGGAAGAAGCGCTGAAACATGACATTCATCTCGAAACGTCCTACGCTTACGATATTGAAATCATAAAAAAGCTGTACGAAAAGAAAAAGATCACCAAGGAAACACACATTATTTGTAACGGGTTTAAACAAAAAGGATATACACGGCGCATTGCCGGGTTATTGAATTCCGGTTTTCAGAACGTGATCCCGGTGTTGGATAATAAAGACGAATTAAAGGAGTATGCGAAAACTGTTCGTGTGCCTTTTAAATTGGGTATACGTGTTGCTGCAGAAGAAGAGCCGACATTTCCGTTTTATACTTCCCGGCTGGGTATTCGTGCAAAGGATATCCTGGAATTTTATGTTGACCGAATCGAAGGATATGAAAGTAAGTTCCAGTTAAAAATGCTTCATATTTTTTTGAATAAAGGAATTAAAGACGATATCTATTACTGGAGTGAATTAAATAAGATCATCAATCTTTACTGTCAGCTTAAGAAAATTTGCCCGGAACTGGATTCTATCAATATAGGCGGAGGTTTTCCCATTAAGCATTCACTGGGTTTTGAGTATGATTACCAGTTTATGATCAATGAAATAGTTGGAAATATTAAATCGGCATGTAAAAAAGCAAAAGTGCCGATGCCGAATATATTCACCGAGTTCGGAAGTTTTACGGTAGGAGAGAGCATGGCCCATGTTTACAGTGTGGAAGCGCAAAAAGTACAGAATGATCGTGAGGTGTGGTATATGATTGACTCTTCCTTCATCACCACGCTGCCGGATACGTGGGGAATTGGTGAGCGGTTTCTTTTACTGCCGATAAACAAGTGGGATGTGGATTACCAGCGTGTGGTACTAGGCGGTATGACATGCGACAGTCATGATTATTACGATTCGGAAGAGCACATCAACGAAGTTTTCCTTCCTAAAATAAATAATGGGGAACCGCTATATCTTGGTTTTTTTCATACCGGTGCTTACCAGGATCAGATAAGCGGTTACGGAGGTATCAAACATTGCCTAATACCATCTCCAAAACATGTGATCGTGGATTATGATAAAAACGGAAAATTGGTTGATTGGTTAAACGCAAGGCAGCAAACGGCACAGAGCATGCTGAAAATATTAGGATATAAGTAAGGCTGTTTCGAACAATTTGTTTTGTCACTGATGAATAGTGAATAGTCAATACTTGCGAACCAGGAAACCTGAATGTTTGATAATTTTAGATACCTATTCAATATTGACCATTCACCATTCACAAAATAAAGAGGCTCTTTATTACTTTAAAGAAATGCCAACCGGCAGCAATAGTTCCTTTCAATAGGTAAAGAGCCCGGTAAGTTGATTAATGCCTGTGGCGTCTGCCACCATAATTTCCATTATTTCTCCAATCGTTGTAATCCCTGTGGCGATAATAATTTCTGCCTACATACGATCTGTCCAAATAATACCTGTTATCGTATCCTCTCCAATATGTATAACCCTGTGGATTCCGGTAATAGTACCGGCCATCATTGTAGCGGCTTACTACAATTCCCGGGTATGGATTAACAATTAAAGATAAAGAAGCATTCGGTCCCGCAGGATAGGTAGAGTAGGGACGGGAAACTGTGCAACTCATAAGAAGTGTTACCATCCCGGCTATCATTATCACGGGTAAAATTTTAATTGTTTTCATTTGCAAACTTTTAAATTTATAAATCGGATTATTGCCATAAACTTTTAAAAACAGGTTAACATGAAATACATTTTTATTTTATTTACAGCAACCTTATTTATGACGGAAATAAATGCGCAGTCAGCAGAAGATTCTGTTAAAACTGTTGTTAATAAAATGTTTGATGCAATGCGAAATGCAGACCCTGTCTCACTTAAAAATACTTTTTCGGATAATATTGTATTTCATAGCATCGCTGAGAAAGAAGGAGCAGCAACAGTACGGTCGGAAGATCCAAAAGAGTTTATAGATTTTATCAGTAAAGAAAAGAAGGGCGCGGCAGATGAACAGATCCGTTTTGAAACAATAAAAATTGATGGCTCTCTTGCAATGGTTTGGGCGCCTTATAAATTTTATTATAAGGGCAAATTCAGCCATTGTGGTGTTGATTCCTTCCAATTAGTAAGAATAAATGGCGAATGGAAAATTCAATATATAATTGATACCCGGCGCAAACAAGGCTGTGAATAGTTACTTTTTCAACCGGTATTTTTTATTCACTTTAGGACTGTTGAAGTAGTTGTTTAATTCCTCTTCAGTCATATCGGTGGCCAATTCAATCGGCACATCTATAAGCTGCGTTTGAATCTGTTTCAGTTCGTCTTTTAATTTATTTGTCTTCTTTACCACATCAGGGTCTTTCTCGCCGATGATCTGGTTGTCGAAAACCACATACTCAAGACGTTTTATGGAGGAACGAACTAAAGTAGCCTGGTTTTGTTCAATCGTTTTTGGTGGCGAGGTTGTTTCTTTCACGGGTACTAGTGCCACGCCAACGCTGGGAAGCACTTTTCCGGTATTCTGCGCCCCTGTGCTGCTCGACGTATTTAAAACCGTTCCTGTAAGGGCAGTTGCAGCGGTGGTGAGGTCAAACGAACTGCGGGCTGTCTTCGATTTCTTTAACTTTTTATCCAATTGCAGAAATGTGTATTTCAGCTTCAGCGTATAGGTATTAATGCTTTTCGCGATCTGCCTGAATTCTTCATTTGCCATTGGAAAATTCATCGCATTTTTTACAATTATTTTTACTACAGCGGTATCTCTTACTTTAAATTTCGTTGAACCTATAAAAATCAGGTTCACTGATTTTTGCTGATCGGCATCCGTATCAGGGTTCACGAAATCATAACCCGGTGTCCAATTGAATTCATCATCACATTTCTTAACCAGTGTAAAATTCTTGATCGATATGCTGCTTGAGAACAGGATATCTTCTATCGGAAAGCTTCCTGCTTCACATTGTACTTTAAAAGATACCGGGTCGCCTTCATAAACTACCAATGTACCGGATACACTTGGTTTTACTTTCGACGGCAGGATTTCCGTGTTATAAAAAGTGAGCGTAAAAGATGTATCGTATTTGTCTTTGGGATTGCTGAGATTTTGCACACCCACGGTTACTTTATAATCATAATCATACTTCAATTTTCCCGAAAGAAAATATGATTTATCGGGGCGGAAAGTAAGTAACCCATTGTCTTTATCAATCTTTAAACCGACCGGCGAATTTTTCAGATACCAGTAATACCTTGACGTTTCGCGATTGATCAAAAACTGGTAGGCGAGCATCGAATCCACATGCACGTTAAAAGTAGGATTGATATTAATGATGCGGAGCGATGTGTCTGCATTGATTGCATGCAGCAATGAGTCAGCTTTCAAAATAGTAATACTGTCTGCGTGTGTGAGAACCTGAGCCGAACCTTTAAAAACTATGAATAGAAGTAACAGGTTAAAGGAAATCCTTTTTTTCATTCTTTCATTTATAGTGTGATAAAAATGAAACGGGTGCAATATTAGGTCATTTTGGTTAATGAGGTTGCATACACAATCGTTTTCGATAGTATAAATGAATTGTTAAAATAAAAACCCCGTCGTAAAAACGACAGGGTGTAAACCAAAACCAACTGCTTATGAGAAAAATCTTTATTTAAATTACTTCACTGATATTTCTTTTACTGCTTCTTTGACTTCTGCTTTCTTCGGAAGGTTTAATGTCAAAACACCATTTATATAAGATGCTTCGATTCCGGCAGCATCAGTCTTTTCATCTAACGTAAATGAGCGTTTGAAAGAGCGATATTTGTATTCATTTCTCACCTGCTTTTCATTTTCTTTCTTTTCTTCTGCTTTCTTTTCAGCAGACACGGTGAGAATATTCCCATCCACATTAACCTTAAAATCACCTTTGTCAAAACCCGGTGCTACCACATCTAATTGATAGCTTCCTTCACTTTCTTTGACGTTTACCGGAACAAAAACGTTCGATACCGATTTGTTAAAGCTTTCATTAAACAGTGCAGGAACTTCACTAAAGAAATCATCCACGAGATTGCCGAAATTTCTTGAAACCGGCCTGTTGAATTTTACGAGTGTCATAAATTATCTTTTTTATTTTTTTTGATTAATTGACGATTTGATTTTTCAAATCCTGTACCATCACATTCTTTCATGACTGATTGTTATATTCGATAAAAAAAACGGCCAAAATTTCAGATTTGCCTTCAATCACATGCCAAAATTTCCTTACAGGGTGTGAGTTTCATAGAAAATGAACTTTTTGTTTACTTTTGTGTTTCAATGTCTAAACAATAAATATGTATCCCGAAGAAATAGTAATACCAATGAAGGAAGAGCTAACTGAGAATGGCTTTACCGAATTATTATCGTCAGCCGAAGTAGACGATCAGTTGAAGAAAGAAGGAACCACCCTTGTAATGATCAACTCTGTATGCGGTTGTTCGGCAGGCAGTGCAAGACCCGGTGTATTAATGGCCGTTGCAAATGCTTCTAAAAAACCTGATTTTCTCACTACTACTTTTGCCGGCTTCGACATAGATGCGGTAAAAAAGATAAGAGAACATTTGTTGCCTTATCCTCCTTCATCTCCTGCTATTGCTTTATTCAAAAATGGACAATTGGTTCATTTTATAGAGCGTCATCAAATTGAAGGCAGACCCGCACAGGTCATTGCTCATAACCTCATCAGTGCATTTGAGCATTATTGTAATTGATTATAAATTTGAAAAATTATATCAAACCTCTCCGCTGGAGAGGTTTGCTTTTATATCTCTGTTTCTGTTCATTTCAGTTGTATATTCGCCCTTTATAAAAATAATCGCAAATTTTTCTGCCGATGTATCCTAACCTTTATTATGCTTTCAAGGATTTATTTGGAGTTGACTGGAAATTTTTGCGGGTTGCCAACACGTTCGGAGTATTTGTTGCCATTTCTTTCATATTAGCTGCTGTTGTTCTTACTGCTGAGTTGAGAAGAAAAAGTAAAGAAGGATTATTGCAACCGACAGAAATATCTGTTGTGGTGGGCAAGCCAGCCAGCTTCATGGAGCTTTTGCTCAACTTCCTGATGGGATTTCTTTTTGGTTATAAATTTCTTGGCCTCTTTCTGATGGGAAGTGCAGCAACGAGCGATCCTCCCGCATTTATCTTCTCAAGTTTAGGTAATTGGCCTGCGGGTATAATCTGTGGTTTGGTGTTCGCGGGATTTAAATGGTGGGAAAAAAATAAGCAGAAACTTCCCAAACCTGAAGAGAGAAAGATAAGGTTCTGGCCACACGACAGGGTAGGTGAAATGACAATTCTCGCTTTGGTTTTTGGTTTGATTGGCGCCAAGCTGTTCGACTTTTTTGAAAATTGGGATGATTTTATAAAGAAACCAACAGAATATATTTTTTCCCCGGCAGGGTTAACTTTTTATGGTGGGCTTATTTGCGCAGCAATTGCCATATGGGTGTATGCTAAAAAACATAATATCGGGTTTTGGCATCTCAACGATGCGGCGGCTCCTGCTTTAATGCTCGCTTATGCTGTGGGAAGAATCGGTTGCCAGGTAGCAGGCGACGGTGATTGGGGTATCTATAATTCCGCCTACCAGGTAGATGCTATGGGAACTGTCGTTCCTGGCTCGATTAGCAATTTTAACTCCATGCTCAAGGTGGACTCTATTTACTTTCTTTCACATCACGGATCGTTAGCAGAAGTTCCACAAGCTTATTTTCCGAAGCCCGGGGCACTTAGCTTTTTACCCGATTGGGTATTCGCTTATAATTATCCTAACAATGTGAATGAAGCCGGCGTAAGAATTGCAAATTGTGCCGACAAGTATTGCAACCAGTTGCCGGTACCTGTTTTTCCGACTCCTTTTTACGAGACCATCACCTGCCTTTTGCTTTTCGGAGTGCTTTGGTTTTTCAGGAAAAGATTAAAGGTTCCGGGAACCCTTTTTGCGCTTTACCTGATTTTAAATGGTGCAGAGCGATTTTTTATTGAAAAAATAAGAGTCAATACCCATCTTAGTTTATTTGGCTTTCACCCCACACAGGCAGAGGTTATATCCACGCTGCTTGTTATTGCCGGCATATTGATCTGGGTGTTTTTAAACAGGAAATCTAAAATCACGCCTGTTGAAGTATCTCCATAAAAATGATGATTTATTGAATCGCTGAAAGCCGGGCTGGCAAAGCATTTCAGACGAACATTTGTTTTATTTGATTAAGCATTAGGGACTTATCTTTAACTTTTGAAGCAAATCGCTATGAGATTCCAACTTTACGACCTATCTTTGCAGTTAGGTCACGGACGGTAAATTCAAGCACACGCTATTAACTATCCATTTGCAACATTCTGCAAACAAAGACTGTCATTATTCGTTCTATTAAATTAAGGAGACGCTATTATGAGGCAGCTTAAAATTGCCACCCAAATTACGAACCGGGATTCCCAGGCCGTTGAAAAGTATTTGCAGGAGATTTCCAAGATTTCTATGATTACTCCCGAGGAAGAGACCACGTTAGCTCAGCGGATTAAGATGGGAGATCAAAGAGCTTTGGATAAGCTCGTGCAGGCAAACCTTCGTTTCGTGGTATCTGTTGCCAAGCAGTACCAGCACCAGGGCTTGTCGCTCAGCGACTTAATAAATGAGGGAAACCTCGGTTTGATCAAAGCGGCACAACGTTTTGATGAGACAAAGGGTTTTAAATTCATTTCTTACGCCGTATGGTGGATTCGTCAGTCGATTCTGCAGGCTTTGGCGGAGCAGGGCAGACTTGTACGTCTTCCTCAGAATAAAATCGGTACATACAACAAGGCAAACAAAGCCTACATGGCCTTTGAACAGGAACATGAGCGTGAGCCATCTACAGAAGAGCTGGCCGAGTTGCTGGAAATGAGTGAAACAGAAATCAATAACATTTTCCAGAGCAATACACGTCACACTTCATTGGATGCGCCGGTGCATGAGGCAGAGGACGTAGCCATGGGCGACCTGCTGGAAGGCGGAGATGACACGGATGATGATGTAATGAAGGATTCTTTGCGAAATGAGATCCGCCGGGTGTTGAAATCGCTTTCTCCAAGAGAAGCTGAAATTGTAAATGCATATTTCGGACTTGATGGTGAAAATGGCGTAACAATCGAGCAGATTGGCCAGAAATACGATCTTACAAAAGAACGTATCCGCCAGATCAAGGAAAGGGCAATCAAGAGATTACAAAAAGCCCGCTATAGCAGCGCTTTGAAAGCGTATTTAGGATAACAAAAGTCCCGCACGTAAGGGATAAAAGATAGCAAATTGGTAGGTTTATTTTAAAACAGCTCTGATCTTTTGATTGGGGCTGTTTTCCTTTATATAAGTACTTTAAACATTTCTCTTGCTTTCCGGTTATCTATACTACTTATGAAGATCAGGGTTTTCGTTTTAACAGGGTCGCTACTTGTCTTCCTGGTTTCCTGCGAAAAAAATGTCTCAGTAAAGTTGAACGACGCGCAGACCAAACTGGTAGTTGAAGCGTCTATTGAAAATGGCGCACCTCCAACGGTCGTACTTTCGAACAGTCTTGATTATTTTTCAGAAATATCTCCGGAAATTTTACAGAATAGTTTCGTTCATGATGCTGACATCGCCATATCCAATGGAGTGTTGACACATAAATTGAAAGAATATTCAACTACACAGGGAGATTATACTTTTTATTATTATTCTATAGATTCATCTGATCTGTCAACGGCATTTGCCGGTGAGTTAAACAGGTCTTATTCGCTACATATCAAAGTGCAGGGAAACGACTACAGTGCGGTCACAACGATACCCAACATAACCAAGAAAGTTGATTCAGTCTATTGGAAAAAGGCTTCTGATTTTTTGCCTGATTCTTTAGTAGCATTAATGGTAAAAGCGACTGACCCTCCCGGTTATGGCGATTATGTCCGGTATTATACAAAGGATAACAGCGAGCCTTTTTACCCGGGTATTAACTCGGTATTTGATGACCAGATTATAGATGGTACAACCTACACGCTTCAGGTAGATCGCGGATACCCGAGAAACCTGGGAATGACGGAAGACGATCTTGTTTATTTTCACAAAGGAGATACGGTAACTTTTAAATTATGTAACATTGATAAAGCCAGTTTTGATTTCTGGCGGACTATGGAATTTGCTTATGCCAGCGTGGGTAACCCATTTTCATCGCCCACCAAGGTATTAAGTAATATAAAGGGAAATGCATTGGGTTATTTTGCAGGGTATGCTGCGCAATATCATGTTATCATTATTCCGAAGTAGAGGTTTTGCACCTTATATCCAGATACCGGTTGCTTCAGTATACGGTTGATGAATTCAGATTATTTTTGCGGATTATCATATAAAAGGACTTAGGGAAGATATACACGGTAAAAATTATGGAAACAAAAGCGAGCGAACGAATTCATTGCTTGATTATAGGGTCGGGGCCTGCCGGCTATACAGCGGCCATCTATGCATCTAGAGCCAATCTAAAACCGGTATTATACCAGGGTATTCAACCGGGGGGACAATTGACGATTACAACCGAAGTAGAAAATTATCCCGGCTACCCGGATGGAATTCAGGGGCCCGAGATGATGGTTGATTTTGAAAAACAGGCTGCCCGTATGGGAGCTGATATTCGTTTTGGGTTGGCCACAAAAGTTGATTTTTCACAACAACCTTATAAAGTATGGATCGATGATGAGAAGATGGTAGAAGCTGATGCAGTTATCATCGCAACAGGTGCATCTGCCAAATGGCTTGGACTTGACAGCGAGCAACGACTAAATGGTTATGGAGTTAGTGCCTGTGCAGTATGTGATGGATTTTTCTTTAAAGGAAAAGAAGTAGCCATAGTCGGTGCGGGAGATACAGCGGCGGAAGAAGCATTATACTTATCGAAGCTTTGCGCGACAGTTCACATGTTTATTCGCAGAGATGAAATGCGGGCCAGTAAAGTAATGCAGGAAAGAGTATTTAAAACTCCCAATATAAAAATTTACTGGAATACCGATACGGAAGAAGTACTTGGTGAAAACAAAGTAAATGCTGTAAAAATCAAAAACAATAAAACCGGTGAGGATCAAACTATCCCGGTGAGCGGCTTCTTTGTTGCCATTGGCCATCAACCTAATTCGGACATATTTAAGAACTGGCTGGACATGGATGATGCCGGGTATATAAAAACAATTGCCGGAACATCAAAAACGAATGTTGAAGGGGTCTTTGCTTCGGGTGATGTGCAGGATAAGATTTATCGCCAGGCAGTAACTGCCGCAGGCAGTGGATGTATGGCCGCGCTTGATGCTGAACGTTACCTCGGAGCAAAAGGCATTCATTAATAATCGTGTTACTTGATACGATGTCATAATTTAAGCAATTCAAATAAGTAACCGCTCAAACAGGTCAATGCATCAAAATACCGTAAGCTTACATGGGTGAACAAAAAACCGTTACAGTAGAATTAAATCGTCTTCGATTTTTTGCATTTCATGGAGTGTACGCAGAAGAATTAAAAACAGGAAATGAATTTGAAGTAAATGCAAAGGTCCATTTTAGCACTTCTAAAGAAATAATCACGCACCTGCACGATACAGTGAATTATGTAAAAGTTTATAACATCATCCGCGCCCTGATGGAACATCACGAGCCCCTTTTAGAGACGGTGGCCATGAAAATTGCCGATGAGATCCACAGAGAATTTCCCCCTGTCAATTCTGTAGAAATTCAAATAGTAAAACTTCACCCCCCCATTGTAAACTTTACGGGTCGGGTAGCTGTTACTTACCACAAATTATTCTGAACAAACACGGAAAAGCTATAAAGTTCTGATTAGCCGCTCTATTTTTCGGAAAATTTAATAACCTAAACTTTTCGAAAAATGAAGAAACTAATCCTTACCCTTTCTATGGGAACCATTTGTATGTTTTGTTTATCCATTGGCGGATATTCACAGGTTCAAATTAAAGTAGGACCTGAAGCCGGGTTTGGCTGGTCAACACTCACTTCCAAATATGCGGGCGAACGCACGACTTATATTGGAGTGAATGGACAATTTGGTGTCGGTGCAGAAATTAAACTAGCAGACATGTTTGCACTTCGTCCCTCACTCATGTTTAATAGTAAAGCTTGTTTAAACACGGATGATCTTTTTGATAACGGAAATACTACCATTACACTCAACACAATTACTTTACCCGTAACTGCTGTTCTTAGAAAAGAATTCCGTAACAGCAGTAACTTCTTTGTTGGATTTGGTCCTACAATAGGTTATACTATCAGCGGAAAAGTAAAAGATGATTCAGGATCTGAATCGCTGAAGTTTGGAAGTGATAAGGATCTCAAGCCCTTTGAACTTGGTATCAATGGTAAACTTGGATTCCAATTCAAAAATAATCTTTATCTGCAGTTCTACGGAAATGCAGGTTTAAATAACAGATCTACCACTAACGGTGGCGTCTTCAAAGCACATGATGTATGGGGCTTTGGTATCGGTTATTTGTTTGGTGGCAAATAATCAACAAAAGATTTAGTAAAAAGTGAAGGCTGTCGAATATGACAGCCTTTATTTATTACTTATGTTTCCTTCTGTCCTATTTAATCACATTTCGTTTGAAGAGAAAGAATTCAACAGCAGTTGCCTTACATCACGGTCAGATGGAGACCCTCAGCCCGGCTCGTTTCAATTACAGCAAGATGGAAAACGCTGCTGTTATTTCTTTTCCCTTTCACGGAATATACTATTGCGAAAGGCAGTCTCTGCCTTAAACGTTAACTTATTTTCCCTATTGAAAAGTCTTAGCACAACAGGTTGCCATACATTGTCGAAAATATAAGTCACAAGACAAACTAAAATAACACTTAGGATTAAATATACAGCGTCGCTCTTTACAGCCACTGAGAGAAAAAAGACGATTGGATAATGACTTATATACAGCGAGTACGAATATCTGCCCGTTACAGCACCTGTTTTATTTACAAATTGTGTAACTCTGTGCTCAAGGTTCAGGGATTTTAAAGCATAATATAAAGCCAGCAAGAGTGTGGGTAAAGCTGAGTACACTACTTTGCTCATGAATTTTGACTCTGAATTCAGGAAAATCGTGCCCACCAGTACAGCGTACGCAATCAACGGGTAAATGATGTTTAACTTTTTACCACTAGCTTTTTCCTGCAGGCAGTATCTGAAGAAAGGAGCGGCTGCTATAGCGAATAACAGGTACTTGAACGGATCGTAACTGGATGAAAAAATATTTAACCTTGAAATCAATGGCAGCAGGGCAACGCTTAAAACAGCTGTCTTCGTATCGGTATAAAATATATTACGGTATTCATAAACAAAATAGCCAACAAGCCATATTGAAGAAAAAGAAAGAATAGCGATAATGTGATTTACAACACCAATTTTTGAAAAATAGGAATAATATAACGGCAGCACCAATAGTGATAACACAAACCAAAACCACAAAAGTCTCTTTTTATAAGATCCGATTGTCAGCATAAACAGTAAGTAGAATCCCATTTCAAAACTAAGGCTCCAGACAGGGCTGTTGGTTTCGATAGACGGAACGATGTATCCCTGCAATGAGCTAACCATAAAAAGGTTGCCAAAAATGTCGCTATGAGATGGAGCAGCCATTTTCAGTAGATGAATAACCGCTATTGCCATTAGAATTCCGATAAGAAATTGAGGATATAATCTTAGCAAACGGTTGATCAGAAACTCTGATTTAGATTTCGGATTTCTCGATTGAGAGATGTTGATAACACAACCCGACAGAATAAAAAAGATCATTACAGCGTCGGTTCCAACCTTTATAAAATTCGCATGGGCTAAACCACCGGTTGATGGCAGTAGTTCAAAAATGTGCGCTATAAGAACAAAAACGGCGGCACCTCCTCTTACAAACTCAAGGTACAATTTCTTTGTCTTTTGCATGGCGGCGGATTGATTGAATAATGCTTCTGTTTTGTATTTACGGTGGAAAATGATAGTGGACTTATAAGGCTCGCTAAAGTAATGTCGCATGGTTGAATTGCATAGCGTCTTATTATTTTTTTGAATAAAATATACGAGTTGTCAATAAAAATATACGAATAACACGTAGACTCATCCACTAAATAAGTGTTTACGACTATGCCGCACCGTTAATTTGATGGATGGATTTGTATACGGGTTATTATCCGGCAGCGGGGATTATTGATTTCAAATTTCAAATGTCAGAAGCAGTTCAATAAAAACCCCAAATGATCGCAATCAATGCCGGAGTAAGTGTTTTCGACTATGCCATACGATTAATAACACAAAGTCTTTTTACTGTGGAAGGTTCCCTTGCTTGCATCCCCATGATCCGGGGACAATCATATTTCTAAAATGACATTGAAAATGGGTTACAGAAGGCGCTTATACCTCCGCTTTTTTGTAGTATGTGAAAGGGAGCGTCTTAATATTTTATTTAAATAAACCTTTCCGGGCCTACATATTCGTCTGCACTGAAATAGATGACTTTTTCCCTTTTCTCACATTTTGCCACATCCACATCAATGTAAACGACGGAATAAAGTCAGTGCCGGGTAAAATCTCTTCAATAAAATTAAATACACCACCAACAGCGCCTTTCCAGCCACCAAACATCCTGTAAAAGATGAGCGCAGATACCGGCGCCCAAATTACATCGCCAACTTCGCCCAATACCGGCACGGTATAGGTTGCATAACCTATGATGTCCATCAATATGCAAAATAGCAACGAGGAAGTCTTATTTGTATTCATTTTACTTTTTTGTTTTTTCAGCCGTATGACGAAAAAGACAAAACAAACGTTGTATCAGGTACAAATTTGGCGTAGCCATGTCGCTATTTATTGACTACCAGAATTTCCACCACGGCTTATTTTGCGCGGGATCCACGGTATAATTATCCGGCGATATGTCGGTGTAATTTTTTGCAAGAGCAGGAGATACCGAAAAATATTTTATAGAAATAAGCACATAAGCAAAAAGTTCCATTTCTTCTCCTCTCAGCATTCTTTTTACCACCCGTTGTCCCGGCTGAACCAAGAGACCGGTCTGCGTCACTATTTTGAAATTCAAAAACCAGTTATCATCGGTTGGGTCAATGAGGAGCTGTGTGTTTGCCGCATTTTTTAAGATCACATGCGCTATATACCCCGACACGCCCATCATAATAAGTCCCTGGTATTTTGCAAAACTGCTATCGGGTCTTTTTAGTTTGCCGTTTTTAAATTCCTGGTCGAAAAGTTTGTCAAGATGTTTGACACTATCCGGGCTATAATCCAGGTTAATATTCTTTTCAGCAAAAGTTTGTCTTACAAATTCAATAGCTTTCTGCAATTCCTGTTGATGTATATCCATATTACAATGTACAAACCGAATTTACATATTTGTTCATTTTATCAACATCTGTTGCGGTTTATTTTGAAATAAAATTTCCTGACAGCAAATTTCCCCTTCTTTATATTTACAGCTTATTAGCTATCCCGAATGAAACCAGTTCCGTTTATACTTTCTTCGTTAATTACGATTGCACTGATCATCGTTTTGAATAAACGATGGGGAGCAATTCCCGATATGGGCAATTTCCTGAGCCCTCAACACGGCTTCTGGCAAAATGCGGAACCTGTTGATAAAAACTTCAATGGCGAGATCAAAATTCCCGGTTTGAAAGGAAA
>Ga0207645_10002333_pt1 | contig 14995 bp, 11 predicted proteins | sample KBSM53metaG_FD_184331 | JGI IMG/M metagenome (GOLD analysis project Ga0207645, IMG submission 184331) | Miscanthus rhizosphere microbial communities from Kellogg Biological Station, Michigan, USA - KBS M5-3 metaG (SPAdes) (version 2) | ecosystem: Host-associated > Plants > Roots > Rhizosphere >...
GCCCGATTACGGCGCGACCTGCGGCTTCTTTGCAATCGACGACAAGACGCTCGAGTACTACCGGATGTCGGGCCGCGAAGAGCATGTCGATGCGATCGAGTCTTATCTCAAAGTGCAGGGCATGTACGGAATTCCGAAAAAAGGCGAGATCGACTACTCGCAGGTCGTCGAGCTCGACCTCGCGACGGTACGCCCGAGCGTATCCGGCCCGAAGCAGCCCGAGGATCGCATCAATCTCGAGAACATCAAGAGTCGTTTCACCGAGCTCTTTTCCAAACCCGTCGCGGAGAGTGGCTACAACAAGCCCGCTGCCGGGCTCGTGACGCGCTATCCCGTCGCCAATGCGGCGATCGGTGACGTCGGCCATGGCGACATCTCGATCGCGGCCATCACTTCCTGCACCAATACCTCGAACCCGTGGGTGCTGCTGGCTGCCGGCCTGCTAGCCAAGAAGGCGGTCGAGCGCGGCATGAAACCGCATCCGCGCGTGAAAACTTCGATGGCGCCCGGTTCCAAGGTCGTCACCGCCTACCTCAAGGATTCAGGCCTGCTGCCGTACCTCGAGCAACTCGGCTTTTATGTCGTCGCCTACGGCTGCACCACCTGCATGGGTCTCGCCGGCCCGCTAGATAAGGACCTCGAAGAGAGCATCGTGAAGAACGACGTGATCTCCGCCGCGGTTCTGTCCGGCAATCGCAATTTCGAAGCGCGCGTGCACCAGAGCCTCAAAGCCAACTTCCTCATGAGCCCGCCGCTGGTCGTGGCATTCGCACTCGCCGGCACCGTGCTCAAGGACGTGGACAAAGACCCTCTCGGCAACGACAAAAACGGCAAACCGGTTTTTCTCAAAGACATCTGGCCGACGCCCGCCGAAGTCGATGCGGTGATGAAATTTGCGACCAACCCGGCAAACTTCAAGCGTGAGTACGGCGATCTCGCCGGCGCAAAGGATCTGTGGGATGCGATTCCCGAGGCCAAAGGCGCTTTGTTCGATTGGGACGCTAAATCGACCTACTTGCTCGAGCCCCCGCTATTCGAGGGATTTAAAGTCGAGCTGCCGAAAATCAGCGATGTCAAAGGCGGACGCGCGCTGGGCATATACGGCAACAAGCTCACGACCGACCATATCAGTCCCGTTGCCCCGATTCGTAAAGGCACGCTGGCGGGCGACTGGCTGGTAGCAGCCGGTAGCACCGACCTTTCCAGCTTCGGCTCGCGCCGTACGAACCATGAAGTCATGGTCCGCGGCGCATTCGCCAATCCGCGCATCAAGAACCTGCTCGCACCCGGCACCGAAGGCGGCGTGACGATCCACCAGCCGAGCGGCGACAAAATGACGATATACGAAGCATCGATGCGCTACCAGAACGACGGCGTTCCGCTGTTCGTCTTCGGCGGCGAAGAATACGGCACCGGCTCCTCGCGCGACTGGGCAGCAAAAGGAACGCAGATGCTTGGCGTCAAGTGCGTAGTCGCACGCGGCTACGAGCGTATCCACCGCTCGAACCTGGTCGGCATGGGCGTGCTGCCCTGCCAGTTCAAGGGCAACGACAGCGTGCAGTCGCTGAAGATCGATGGCACCGAAACGTTCGATCTCATCGGCGTCGCCGGCGGCAACGTGAAGCCGCTTCAGGACCTGACGCTGGTGATCCACCGCAAAGATGGCTCCAAGCAAAACGTCACCGTCATGCTGCGCGTGGATTCGCCGATCGAAGTGGAATATTTGAAACACGGCGGCATCCTTCCTTACGTTCTACGCGAGTTGATGGCTGCCTAGCCATCAAGCGAAGCTCCATTCTCATCCTCCCCTTTGCCGCGAAGCAAATCCCCTTGGGGGACAAGGGGGGGATCGAGGTGGGGATGGGTTCGAAACTGCTCCGCGGTCTGATGGCGGCGTAATTAACAAATAGGAACGAACGATATGGCAACCGATACTTTCAAGACGCTGCGCGACTTCACCCCGTCCCCGGGCAAAAAAGGGTGCTACCACTCGCTCGCCGCACTCGAAGCTGCGGGACTCGGCAAGATTTCGCGCCTGCCGGTCAGCATACGCATCGTGCTCGAATCGCTCGTGCGTTTCTGCGACGGCAAGCGCGTCACCGAAGAACACGTGCGCAATCTCGCAGCATGGGAACCCAACGGCAAGCGCACCACCGAAATCCCTTTCATCGTCGTGCGCATCGTGCTGCAGGACCTGATCGGCTTCGGCGCCCTTAACGACCTCTCCGCAATGCGTGCTGCCGCCGAACGCCAAGGCCTGGCAGCAAGCAAGATCGAGCCGCTGGTCCCGGTCGACGTCGTGGTCGACCACTCGGTCGAGATCGACGTCTACAACGCGCCGGATGCGGTGCAGCGCAACCAGGAAATCGAATTCAAGCGCAACGCCGAGCGCTACAGCTTCGTCAAATGGGCGCAGGGCGCGTTCGAGACCGTCCGCGTCGTCCCGCCCGGCAACGGCATCATTCACCAGATCAACATGGAATACCTGTCGCGCGGCGTCTGGGAAAAAGACGGCGTGTGGTTCCCCGACACCGTGTTCGGCACCGACTCGCATACGACGATGGTGAACGGCATCGGCGTCGTCGCCTGGGGTGTCGGCGGCATTGAAGCCGAAGCCGGCATGCTCGGCCAGCCCAATGCCTTCCTCACACCGGATGTCGTCGGCTGCCACATGACCGGCAAGCTGCGCGAAGGCGTTACCGCCACCGACCTCGCGTTGACCGTCACCGAACTCATGCGCAAAACGAAAGTCGTCGGCAAGTTCGTCGAGTTCTACGGCGAAGGCGCGGCCGCGCTGACGGCTGCCGACCGCTGCACTGTCGCCAACATGGCGCCGGAATATGGCGCGACGATGGGTTACTTTCCGGTCGACGCGAAGACCGTCGAATACTTCCGCACTACCGGCCGCGAGCCGGAACAGGTCGCCGCCATCGAAGCGTATTACAAGGAGCAGGGCCTGTTCGGCATGCCGAAGCCCGGCGACATCGATTACTCGCAGATCGTCGAACTCGATCTTTCCAGCATCGTGCCCAGCCTGTCGGGCCCCAAACGCCCGCAGGACCGCGTCAACCTGCCTGACCTCGGCCGCGGCTTCGACACGCTGTTTTCGGCGCCCACAGACAAGAATGGATATGCGCGCCCTGCCGACGATCTCAACCGGCGCGTGCCCAGCGGACATCCGGAGTTCGACGTGGGGCACGGCGACGTGTTGATCTCGTCGATCACCTCGTGCACCAATACCTCCAATCCCGCATTGCTGATCGCGGCCGGTCTGCTTGCCAAGCGCGCCGTCGAAAAAGGACTCACGGTGAGCCCGCGCGTCAAAACCTCGCTGGCGCCAGGCTCCAAGGTCGTCACCGATTACCTGCGCGATGCGGGCCTGCTGCCGTACCTCGAAAAACTCGGCTACGGCGTGGTCGCGTACGGCTGCACCACCTGCATGGGCGCGGCCGGCCCGCTCGACGCCAAGATCGAAGACGCCGTCGTATCGAAAGATCTCGTCACCGCAGCGGTGCTCTCAGGCAACCGCAATTTCGAGGCGCGCGTGCATGCCAACCTGCGCGCGAACTACCTCGCCAGCCCGGCGCTGGTGGTGGCCTACGGCATTGCCGGCACGGTCCGCACCGACCTGACGAAAGATCCGCTGGGCACCGGCAAAGACGGCAAGCCCGTCTACCTGAAGGACGTGTGGCCGACCGACGCCGAAGTCTCCGCCCTGCTGAAGTTCGCGGCGAATGCCGACCATTTCCGCAAGGAATACGGCGATCTGTCGGGCAACAAGAAATTGTGGGAGGCGATTCCGACCATCCCGGGCGCCGTTTACAAGTGGGATGCGAAATCCACCTTCATCAAGGAACCGCCTTTCATGCTGGGTGTAACGAAGCAACTCGGCAAGATCGACGACATCAAGGGCGCGCGCACGCTGGCGATCCTCGGCGACTCGATCACCACCGATCACATCAGCCCGTCGACCAAGATCAAGCCCGGCACGCCGGCTGGCAAATGGCTGGAAGGCTACAACAGCCCGCCGTCCGAATGGGGCCATTTCGGCGTGCGCCGCTGCAACCATGAACTGATGGTGCGCGGCACCTTCGCCAACGTGCGCTTGCGCAACCAGGTCGCCCCTGGCACCGAAGGGCCGATCACTAAGCACCAGCCCGACGGCGCGCAGATGACCATCTTCGAAGCGTCCGAGTTGTATCAGGCCGCAGGCATCCCGCTCGTCATTTTCGGCGGCGAGGATTACGGCATGGGATCTTCACGTGACTGGGCGGCCAAAGGCGTGCAGTTGCTCGGCGTCAAAGCCGTGATCGTCAAGAGCTTCGAACGCATCCATCGCGCCAACCTGGTTGGCATGGGCGTGCTGCCGCTGCAGTTCAAGGCCGGCACCGACGTGAAAACGCTGGGCATCGACGGCACTGAGACGTTGGACATCGAGGGTGTCAATGGCGGCGACGTAAAACCGATGCAGGATGTCACGCTCGTCATCACCCGCAAAGACGGCGTCAAACAGCGTGTGCCGCTCACGCTGCGCATCGACACCGGCATCGAGGTCGATTACTTCAAGCACGGCGGCATCCTGCCGTACGTGTTGCGCCAGATCCTGGCCGAGGCAGCGTAACGCGTTAAGGTCAGGCGGCGCGCTATGCGCCGCCGATCGCCTTGTTGACGGCCGGCATCACCTTCTCCGCCATCAGTTGCATCGAGCGGCGCGCGAGCTTGACGTCGGCCCAGTCGTGTCCGGCGTACAAGAGCGTGCCGAAATCCACGACCGTCTCGCGAAAGGCGAGTATTTGCTCGACCACGCTGTCGACGCTGCCGCAAATCACCAACGTATCGAGCAGATACTCGAGCGTGACGGCGTCGTTCGCCATCGCAAGGTCGTGCTTGAATATGTCGACGTTGCCGTGCCCTTTGCGCTTGGTCAGCAGGTTCCAGTAGTAAAAACCGTACGGCCCTTTGGGATCTTTGGCGTAACGCCGTGCAGCGGCGTCGTCATCCGCAACAAAAACGCTCTTGCACACGCGCCAGTCGGCGCGATTCGCGGGATGCCCGCCTGCCTTGCAGCCTTCTTCATGCTTGGGCCAGTGCGTCTTCGCCCACACCGGCTGCAGAAAGTTGGCCGTAATCGGCTGCCAGCCGCGCTTCGCGGCCTCGACCAATCCTTTTGAATGCGGCACGATCGCGGTCACGATGATGGGCGGATGCGGCTGCTGGTAGGGCTTGAGCATGACACCCTGCCCTACCGGCGGAATCATGGTTTGCGCCGTTGTGATATTCCAGAATTTCCCCTCGATGTTATACGGCGCATCGCCGCTCCACATCGCGAGTATCTGGTTGATCGCCTCGACGAACATCGCGTTGCGGTCGCGCTCGAGGTTGCCCATCATTTCCATGTCGGAGCGCAGCCCGCCGGGCCCGATGCCGAACATGAAGCGTCCTTCGAGCATGTGATCGATCATTGCGACCGTCGCCGCGACCTGCGCGGGATGGTTGTTCGGCAGGTTGACCGTGCCGCTGCCGAGCTTGATCTGATTCGTGGCGTCGGCGACGCTCGCGATGAACGCGAGGCACGACGGAATCGATTCGCAGATGTCCGTCACGTGCTCGCCGATGTAGGCTTCGGTGTAGCCCAGCGCGTCGGCGAGCAGCACCGCCGCGCGGTCCTCCTTTAGCGTCTGCGTGTAATTGCGCTCCGGCGGGTGCATCGGCATCGTGAAAAAGCCCAGCTTCATCATCGCCCCTGGATCGCTTTGCGTTAATGCGCGAGCTTCTGGCCGTGCTCGCGCGTGTCGTGAAAGCCGACCTGCGGCCAACGCTCGATCGCGAGCTGCAGATTGTATTTGTTCGGCGCCAGATAGACCGGGTTGTCGTCGACGTCGCGCGCCATGTTGATCGCGAGCTCTCTCTCGAAATTCTTGCGTACCGTTTCGTCGGGAAAAGTAAGCCACCGCGCGGTGTAAATATTGGCATTGTCGTAGACCGCGTCTACTTTGTATTCGCTTTGCAGGCGCTGCGCGACCACCTCGAACTGCAGCGGCCCCACCGCGCCCAGCAGCAACGAGTTGCCTGAATCGAACACCTGGATCGCACCTTCTTCGCCGAGCTCCTGCAGTCCTTTTTGCAGCTGCTTGGCCTTGAACGGGTCGCGCGCGCGCGCGAGGCGAAAGAGCTCTGGCGCGAAATACGGAATGCCTTTGTAGCCGAGTACCTCGCCTTCGGTCAGCGTGTCGCCGATTTGCAGTTGCCCGTGATTGTGGATGCCGATGATGTCGCCCGCGACCGCATCCTCGCTCCTCACACGCTCGTTCGCCATGAACGTGAGCGCGTTGCCTAGCTTGATTTCGCGCCCGATCCGCGCGTGCTGCACCTTGATGCCGGGCAGGTACCGGCCCGAGCACACCCGGAAAAACGCGATGCGGTCGCGGTGCTTGGGATCCATGTTGGCCTGGATCTTGAACACGAAGCCGGTGAACGGCGCCTCCGCCGGATTGACCAGGCGGTTGCCGCCATCGCGCGGCTGCGGCGGCGGTGCCCACTCGACCAGCGCCTGCAGCACTTCCTGCACGCCGAAATTGTTGATGCCCGAACCGAAAAACACCGGCGACTGCCGGCCCGCCTGGAATTCCGCGAGGTCGAACGGCGAGCTCGCACCGCGGATCAGGTCGACATCGCGCCGCAGCGCCGGCATTTCGTCCGGGAAAAGTTCATCGAGGCGCGGATTGTCCAGCCCGCCGATATTCTCGCTCTCGTTGCTGCGCCGTTCTTCACCCGGCGTAAAGCGCACGAGCCGGTCCTGCCGCAAATCGTAAACGCCGCGGAAACTCTTGCCCATGCCGATCGGCCAGCTCACCGGCGCGCATTCGATCTTGAGCACCGATTCTATTTCCTCGAGCAGCTGCACGGGTTCGCGCACCTCGCGGTCCATCTTGTTGACGAACGTGATGATCGGCGTATTGCGCAGCCGGCACACTTCCAGCAGCTTGATCGTCTGCGCCTCCACGCCCTTCGCGGCGTCAATCACCATGACTGCTGCATCAACCGCAGTCAGAACGCGATACGTGTCCTCGGAGAAATCCTCGTGCCCCGGGGTATCGAGCAGATTGACGGTGTGACCCGCGTACTCGAACTGCATGACCGAGCTCGTGACCGAAATGCCGCGCTGCTTCTCGATCTCCATCCAGTCGGACGTCGCGTGGCGCGCGCTTTTGCGCGCTTTGACCGTGCCTGCCATCTGGATCGCGCCGCCGAACAGCAGCAGCTTCTCGGTCAGCGTCGTCTTGCCGGCGTCCGGATGCGAAATAATGGCGAACGTGCGCCGCTTCGCGACGTCGCGCATGAGATCGGCGGGAAAAGACGGTGCGTTCATCGAATTCGATTCGGATCTGCAGTGAAAGCGAAAACAAAAAGCCGCCGGCCAGACTGCGGCGGGCGGCGAGATAGCGCGATTATACCAAGGTGCGCGCGCACCGGACACTTGCAATGCAGGACAGCACGAACGCGGCGTGCGCATCCGGTTTCCGGTTAGAATAAACGCGGAAAAAACCCGCATGACGACCGCCGCCTCATTCCAGATCGAATACCTGCAGTTTCTCGACCCGCAAGGCAAGGTCGTCAACTCTCTGCCTGCGTTCGCCACGGACGCCGCGAAACTCGTCGAGCTCTATCGCGCCATGGTCCTGATGCGCACTTACGACGCCAAAGCCATTGCGCTGCAGCGCACCGGCCAGCTCGGCACGTATGCTTCGATGCTCGGCAAGGAAGCGGTCGAGGCCGGCATCGGCGCCGCGATGGCGAAAGACGACGTATTCCTGTGCACTTACCGCGAAAACGGCGTGCAGATCATGCGCGGAGTGACGATCCAGGAGTTGCTCCTGTATTGGGGCGGCGACGAGCGCGGCAGCGATTTCGCGGTCCCGCGCAAGGATTTCCCGGTCTGCATCACGATCGCCTCGCAATGCCTGCACGCGGCGGGCGTCGCGTATGCGATGAAACTGCGTAAACAAAAACGCGCGGCGGTGTGCATGATCGGCGACGGCGCGACCTCCAAGGGCGATTTCTACGAAGGGCTGAACGCGGCCGGCACATGGCAGCTGCCGCTGGTTTTTTTCATTACCAACAACCAATGGGCAATCTCGGTGCCGCGCACGACCCAAAGTGCTGCGCAGACGCTCGCGCAGAAAGCCATCGCCGCCGGCGTCCCCGGCGTGCAGATTGACGGCAACGACGTGATCGCCGTGCATCACGCCGTCACCGAGGCGCTCGCCAAGGCGCATGCAGGCGGGGGGCCGACGGTCATCGAGGCAGTCACCTATCGGCTCGCCGATCACACGACAGCCGACGACGCCTCGCGTTACCGTCCGCCCGAGCAGGTCGCTGACGCATGGAAGCGCGAGCCTATCCTGCGCCTGCGCAATTACCTCGGCGAAACCGGCGCGTGGGATAAGGCGCGCGAGGAAGCGTTGCTGAAGCAGTGCAACGAGCAGGTGCAGGCGGCAGCGCAAGCGTATATCGACACTCCTCCCCCGCCGCCGGAGCAGATGTTCGATCATTTGTATGCAACGCTGCCCGCGGCTTATCTGGCCCAGCGCGCCGCAATCCTCGGAAAATGACGTGGCCCAGATAACGCTCGTCGAGGCCGTGAATCTCGCGCTGCACCGCGCAATGGCCGACGACGGCGATGTCGTGGTACTGGGCCAGGACGTCGGGCGCGACGGCGGCGTGTTCCGTGCGACCTTGGGCCTGCTCGACAAGTTCGGCCCGGAGCGCGTGATCGACACGCCGCTCGCCGAGAATCTGATCGCCGGCGCGAGCATCGGCATGGCGGCGGAAGGTTTGAAGCCGGTGGCCGAAATCCAGTTTTCCGGATTCTCCTATACCGTGCTCGATCAGATACTCAACCATGCGGGGCGACTGCGCCACCGCACGCGCGGACGCCTGTCGTGCCCCATGGTGCTGCGCACGCCGTGCGGCGCCGGCATCCATCCGCCCGAGCATCATTCCGAGAGTCCCGACGCGATGTTCGCGCACATACCCGGCATCCGCGTCGTATATCCGTCGTCGCCGAAGCGCGCTTATGGATTGCTGCTGGCGGCAATCCGCGATCCCGATCCGGTGATATTTCTCGAGCCCACGCGCCTCTATCGGCTGTTCAAGGAAGAAGTCGCCGACGATGGCCAGAGCCTGGCGCTCGACGCCTGCTATACGCTGCGCGAAGGCACCGACGTCACGCTGGTCAGCTGGGGCGCGATGATCTACGAGACTCTGCAGGTCGCCGATGAACTATCCGAGCAAGGCATCGCCGCCGAAGTCATCGACGTCGCGACGCTGAAGCCGATCGATTTCGATACGATACTCGCGTCAGTCGCGAAAACCGGCCGCTGCGTGATCGTGACTGAAGCGCCGCGGCATTGCAGCATCGCGTCAGAAATCAGCGCCCATCTGGCCGAGCATGGCCTGCTGACCTTGTTGGCGCCGGTGCTGCGTGTAACGGCGCCGGACGTCGTCGTGCCGTTGTCGCGGCTCGAACACCATTACCTGCCCTCCAAGGCGCAGATTACCGCCGCCGTGCGCAAGGTTCTCGAATTCGCTTAACTCAGCCCCCTTAAACCTGTCGAGCCGCAGATAAAACTCAAATGAACGCAGATAAGTTCAAAATCCCCAAGCGCATTTACATCAGCGTTTATCCGCGTTTATCTGCGGCTGCAAGCTTTTAGATTTAGAGCAGACCATGAAAATTTTCAAACTCCCCGATCTCGGCGAAGGCCTGCAGGAAGCGGAAATCGTCACCTGGCACGTGAAGGCCGGCGACACGGTTGCCGTCGATCAGCCGCTCGCGTCCGTCGAAACGGCCAAAGCCATCGTCGACATTCCTTCGCCGTATGCGGGCAAGATCGTGAAACTTTACGGCAACGAGCGCGACGTTGCGCGCGTCGGCCAGCCGCTGGTCGCATTCGAAGGCGGCGACGACGATACGGGCACCGTGGTCGGCAAGGTGGAAGTCGGCCAGAAAGTCATGGCCGATGCGCCCACTGCCGCGACGCCGCTCGCGCACGGCATCAAAGCGACGCCGGCGGTGCGCGCGATGGCGCGCAAGCTCAATATCGATCTCGCGATGGTCACGCCGACGGGCGCCGACGGCATGATCACTGCCAACGATGTGCAGCGCGCCTCGCGCATACTCTCCGAAATCGGCCCGCAGGAATTGCTGCGCGGCGTGCGTAAAGTAATGGCGCAGAGCATGACGCTCGCCCACGCAGAGGTCGCGTCCGCAACGCTGATGGATGATGCCGATATCGACTCATGGGCGGCCGGCGGCAATATCATGCTGCGCCTGATTCGCGCGCTGGTCGCCGCTTGCCGCGCGGAGCCCGCGCTCAACGCCTGGTACGACAGCCAGGCGGTCGGCCGCCGGTTATTGAAGAATGTCGATATCGGCATCGCAGTCGATACACCCGACGGCTTGCTGGTGCCGGTGTTGCGCAATGTCGAAACCCGCGCGCCGGACAATTTAATGTCGGCGTTGACCAAGCTGATCCAGGACACGCGCGAGCGCAAAGTGCCGCCGGAAGATCTGCGCGCGAATACGATCACGCTGTCGAACTTCGGTCCGATCGCTGGCCGCTATGCGTCGCCTATCGTATTGCCGCCGACGGTGGCCATCGTCGGCGCTGGGCGCGTGCGCAAGGAAGTCGTGGCGATTGCTGACAAGCCGGCCGTGCATCGCGTGCTGCCGCTATCGGTGACCTTCGATCATCGCGCGGTGACCGGCGGCGAAGCCGGCCGCTTCATGGCGGCGATGGTTGCCGATCTGCAGCGCGCCGACTGAAGACGCTCCGATGCCCACCAAAAAACGCACGCCCGCGCCGTTGCTCAAGGCCGCGGCGATCGAATCGCTGAAGGAGATCCGCCGGGTCCACGTCCTCAACAAGCGCGCGATCCGCAATTACAAGGCGCTCGGCGACGCCGTGGGCATGCGCGATATCGGCGTGCATCTGGTCCGCATCAATCCGGGCGACCAATCGACCGAATATCACACGCACTACTGCGACGAGGAATTCGTCTACGTGCTGGAAGGACGCGGCATCACCGAGATCGGCGGTCGCAAGCACAAGATCGGTCCCGGCGACTTCATGGGTTTCACCGCGCCGTCTGAACCGCACTCGATTGCGAATCCGTACAAGGAACCGCTGATTTATCTGCTCGGCGGCACGCGCAAACCGATCGACATCTCAGAGTATCCGCGCAGCAGGAAGCGTGCGTATAAATTCCAGGGCAAGCGGCACACCGTGAAGTTCGAGGATGTCGAAGAACGGTGAAATCCTGCGCTACGTTAACAGCCAAACTGCGGAGCCGTTGTTGGGTCAGAACCGACTGTATCTAAACTGCGCAAAGGTAAATCCCGCGTGAAACCGGCAAACCCTGCATTAACCCTCGCCTTATTTTTGGCGGTTGCTTTGATCGGGTGCTCCAAATCGGATGCACCTGCTAAGCCCTCAGCTGCCTCGCCAACAGCCGCCAAGCCGGCGGATCCCTATGCGGCCGTAGCCGCTCAAGGCAAAGGCTTTACAGTGGGAGCCATGATGAGCGCCCACCCCGTTTACGTGCTGTTTGACCCGCAATGTCCGCATTGCGGCCACCTGTGGGAAGCCGCACTGCCGCTGCTTAGCAAGGCAAAGTTCGTGTGGATACCGGTATCCATCATCAACAGCAAGAGCGCGCGACAAGGTGCCGCTTTATTGTCAGCGAGCAATCCCGCGGACACGATGACAGCACATGAGAAATCCATACTTGCGGGCACCGGGGGCATGTCCACGCCTGCCAGCGTGCCGCCGGAAATCGTGCAGGCGGTCCAGAAAAATACCGCTCTGTTTTCCAGTCTTGGAGTGGAATCAGTGCCCTACATTCTTGCAAAAAATGTAAGTACGGGCGTCGTGGTCAGCAATACTGGTTCGATGACTACTGCTGAGCTAGCTGCATTGCTCGGCTTCTCCGCGCCCTGAGCAACGAGTCAGTCAACCGCTGGCCTGAAAGTATCACCGCGACGAACGCGGATGCGGCGCCGACTTCGCATCGGCCCGCTGCACGGGCTTGTCGCCCTTGCCTTGGATCCGATGCATCACCCGTCGCACACCGGCGTCGAACGGCGCCCGGTAGTGCATGACGCAGCGGTTATCCCAGATCATTAGATCGCCAACCCGCCACTTGTGATGCCAGGTCAATTGCGGCTGCGTGGCGTGCGCCCACAGCGCATCGAGCAGCCGCTCGGACTCTTCCACCGGCAAGCCGTCGATATAAGCGTTCGGCCGGCGCCCGAGGTAAAGCGCATTGTGGCCGGTTTCGGCGTGCGTGCGAATAATTGGATGTAGCGGACCGGGCGCATCGCGCACATCCTTCACATGATCAAAGCCGTCGCGCAAGTCGCCTGCGCTGTTGTACGTCATGTCGTGCTTGATCTTTAGCCCCGCAATACGCTCGCGTAAATCGGCGGGCAATGTTTCCAGCGCGCGGTACATATTCGCGAAACCGGTGTCGCCACCCGTGGGCGGAATTTCCAGTGCATACAGCGCGCTGAACGACAGCGGCACATCGCGGTACGAATTGTCGGAATGCCAAACGACTTCCGCGTCGCGCAGGACGCCGATCGGCTTGCCGTCTTCCATCACGTTGGAGACGACGATGACTTCTTCATGCGCGCGCGCTTTCTCGATGCCGGTCTTGGCGAGCGGTGCCGCATCAAGCTCGCCCAGGCGCCGGCCGAACGCCATCAGCTCGGGATCGCTCAAGGTCTGGCCGCGGATGACGATCACCAAATTGTCCAGCCACGCCTGGCGTAGCGCGGCGAAGCCCGCTGCATCGAGCGCGCGCAAATCGCCGCACCGCACTTCGGCGCCTAGCGGCGCCCGTTGCGGGATTACTTCGACGGGGGCGGGCGCAGCGGACGCGCGGATATTCGACTGTGTCATGAGATTGCCTGCATTATTTACGCCGCGCCGAGCGGTACCAGTTCATGATTTCCTCGCCGGTCCAGAACACGACGCCGCGCTTCTTCTTCAACGCGGCGAGCACCTGTTCGAGATACTTGATGCGAAACGGCGTGCCCGAAATGTAAGGATGGACGGCGATCGACATGATTTTCGCGCGCGACGCCGATTCCGCGTACAGGCGTTCGAAGTAATCCATGCAGCGCGTGTAGAGTTCCTGCGGCGCCTGATGCTGCACGATCATCAGCGCAATATCGTTGAGCTCTATGCTATACGGCAGCGTAAGCAACGGCCCTTTCGCAGTCTTGATTTCGACCGGCTCATCATCGATCGGCCAGTCGCAAATGTATTTAATGCCTGCCTCGACGAGGTTCTCGGGCGTATCCAGCGTTTGCGTAAAACCCGGTCCCAGCCAGCCCACCGGCGGCTTGCCGGTGAAGCTCTTGATGACCTTGACGGTTTTTTTGATGGTCGCGCGCTGATTCGGCTCGAGTTGGATCGGCCGCTGGTCGTACGAGTGGCCCATGAACTCCCAGCCCGCTTCGTGCGCGGCTTTGGCGATGCGCGGATAGTCCTCGCAGACCCGTGCATTAATCGACAATGATGGCGTGATCTTCAGCTTGTCGAGCGCGGCTTTGAGGCGCCAGAAGCCAACGCGATTGCCATACTCGTGCCATGCCCAGTGCGGCACATCGGGCAATCGCGTGACGCCGGTCGGCGGCGGCAGCGCCTGGCGCGGCATCGGCCGCTCGATGTCCCATACTTCGACGTTGACGATAGGCCACACGACGAGGCGCACGCCGCGCGGCAATTTCAATGGTTTGCGATCGACGATCGCGGAATAAGGCAGGCGCTGCTCGGGTCTCACAGGATTTCCAGGGAACAATCAGCGGCAATTATAAGCCATCGTCGCGGCGCAGCTTCAGGGCCCGCGGCGAATCATGCTAGGCTGGCTGCGTTCAAAAAAATGCCGGAGGAACAATGCGTATTCTGGTCGGACTTACCCTGTCTATGCTGCTCGTCTCAGCCAATACCCTGTTCGCTGCGGCTTATCCGGAACGCTCGATCCGCATCATCGTGCCCTATGCACCGGGCGGAAATATCGACATCACCGCGCGCATCATCGCGCCGGGCATGTCAGAAACGCTCGGCCAGCAGGTCGTGATCGACAATCGCGGCGGCGCCGGCGGCACGCTCGGGGCCGACATCGGCGCGAAGGCCGCGCCCGACGGTTACACCCTCACGCTGGGGTCGACTGGCACTCTGTCGACCGCACCGCCGCTCTACCCGAGGCTGGGCTACGATCCCGTCAAGGATTTCGCCTTCGCCTCGCTCGTCAACAATGTGCCGCTGGTATTGGAATCGCATCCGTCGATACCAGCGAAAACCGTCAAGGAATTCATCGCGCTCGCCAAATCGCGTCCCGGCAAGATCACCATGGGATCGTCAGGCGCCGGCACCACCAATCATCTGAGCGGCGAGCTGTTTCAAAGCGCGACCGGCACTAAGTTCGTGCACATCCCTTACAAGGGCAGCGGTCCCGGACTGATTGATTTGATGGGCGGGCAGATCGACATTTTCTTCGACCAGCTGTCGGCTTCGATCGGCTACATCCAGACCGGCCGCTTGCGCGCGCTGGCCGTGACCACAATCAAGCGAGCATCCGCCATGCCCGAGCTGCCGACCATCGCCGAATCCGGCATACCGGGCTTCGATTCAAGCACCTGGACCGCCATCATCATGCCGGCGGCAACGCCGCAGGATGTTGTCCTGAAAGTCCATGGCGCACTGATCAAAACGTTGCGAACGAAGACCACGCGCGATGCGTTCGCGCGCCTGGGCGCCGAAACGCTCGAGAGTTCACCGGAGGAAACCGCGCGCTTCGTGAAAGAAGACCTCGCGAAATGGACGCGCGTCGTGCGCGAGGCCGGCATCAAGCTCGAGTAGAACGCCACCCCAAAATCGCAGACTTGATCGGCCACGCCCGCACGCGTTTACGTAAGCGGCTTCAG